>Ga0209056_10007745_pt1 | contig 11047 bp, 13 predicted proteins | sample GraSoiAngelo_114_FD_185876 | JGI IMG/M metagenome (GOLD analysis project Ga0209056, IMG submission 185876) | Grasslands soil microbial communities from the Angelo Coastal Reserve, California, USA - 14_0903_13_40cm (SPAdes) (version 2) | ecosystem: Environmental > Terrestrial > Soil > Grasslands...
TACCTGTGCTTCGCGGCGCTGCTCGCCGCGGGTCTACGCGGCATCGAGGAGAGGTTAAAGCTGCCGCCCGAGTTCAAGGGCAACGCATACGAGTCGGATGTGCAGCGGTTCCCAAGCTCCCTGCGCGAGGCCATCGGGTTGCTTGAGAACGGTGCGATGGCTCGCGCGGCTTTCGGCGACGATGTGATCGACCACTACTTGAACTACGCGCGCACCGAGCAGTCACTGTTCGACAAGGTCGTGACGAACTACGAACGCGAGCGGCTCTTTGAGCGCGGCTGATCGTTGGGACGACTCGACAACAAGGTAGCGGTTATCACCGGCGCAGCGGGTGGAATCGGCCGCGAAGCCGCGTTGCTGTTTTCGTCTGAAGGCGCCAGTGTGTGCGTGGCCGACGTCGGGCGCGAGGCCGGGGAGAAGACGGCGTCCGAGTGCCGCGACGCGTTCTTCTTTGCCGCCGACGTCGTCGATTCGGAAAGCGTGCAGGCGATGTACGCGGAGACCGAGAAGCGCTACGGGCGCATCGACGTCCTGTACAACAACGCCGGCATCATGCCGCCCGACGACGATTCGATCCTCACCACCGAGCCCGACGCGTGGGATCGGGTCCAGGCCGTGAACGCCAAGGGGGTGTACCTGTGCTGCAAGTACGGGATCCCGTATTTGCTGAAGGCGGGCGGAGGTTCGGTGATCAACGTCGCGTCGTTTGTCGCGCTGGTCGGCGCGGCGACGTCTCAGATCGCGTACACAGCGTCGAAGGGGGCGGTGCTGTCGATGTCGCGCGAGCTGGCGGTGCAGTTCGCCAGGCAGGGGGTGCGTGTCAATGCGCTGTGTCCCGGACCGGTGGAGACGCCGTTGCTGATGCGGATCTTCAACGAGGATCCGGGCGCGTATCAGCGGCGGCGAGTGCACCTGCCGATGGGGCGGCTGGCCAAGGCACGCGAAATCGCCAACGCCGCGCTGTTCCTGGCCAGTGATGAGTCGAGCTACGTCAATGGAGCGACTTTTCTGGTCGATGGGGGGCTCACGGCGGCTTACGTTACGCCCGAGTGATCAGGCGTAACCCGGCTCGGTACCGGGTGCATGCAAGCAAAAATGCTGGCCGCCGGCGCGCTGTCGGCCTTGTCTTTGCTGAGCGCGGGATGTGGTGGATCGAGCCCATCGACCGCGAGCTCGAGCCCGTCTTCGAGCCCGGCCGTGACGGGCGAGAAGATCGCCGTCGCGAACCACCCGAAGTACGGACCGATCCTGGTCGATGACAAGGGCATGACGGTCTACCTCTTCGTCAAGGACACCGGCACGGCGTCGACATGCTATGCACAATGCGCGACGTTCTGGCCGCCGGTGCTCACGACAGGCAAACCGCAGGCAGGGGTCGGCGTCGACGCGTCTCTCCTCGGGGCCACCACGCGAACCGACGGCAAGGTCGAGGTCACGTACGCGGGGCACCCGCTTTACTACTTCGCCACCGACAAGGCGCCCGGGGATACGACGGGGCAAGGCGTCAATGGTTTCGGTGACCTGTGGTGGGTAGTAAAGCCCTCTGGAGTTGCTGTCACGACCAAGTAAGGGTGCTGAAAGCGATACCCGGTTAACTTCTGCGGGTGGTAACGCCCGCGACCTCGCAACGGGCAACCCGAGGCATCCTGCGAGACGCGCTCGGGATTGCGATCGCCAGCGGCGCCTACGCGATCTCCTTCGGCGCTATCTCCACGGCCGCCGGGCTCTCGCTGCTGCAAACTTGCGCGCTCTCGATCCTGATGTTCACCGGCGCCTCCCAGTTCGCGCTCGTCGGCGTGGTCGGCGCGGGCGGAAGCGTGTGGGCCGGCGCTGCCGCGGCGGCTCTGCTCGGTTCGCGCAACGCGCTTTACGGCCTCCGGCTTTCCTCGCTGCTCGACGTGCGAGGGTGGCGCCGGCTGCTCGCGTCGCATCTGGTGATCGACGAGACCACCGCGATGGCAATCGCCCGCGACGATCCGACCCACAGCCGCTTTGCCTTCTGGGCCACCGGCATCGCCCTGTTCACACTCTGGAACACAGGCACGCTGATCGGCGCCCTGGCCACACATGCGCTATCGAATCCGAAACTGTTCGGTCTCGACGCCGCGCCGCCTGCCGCCTTTCTCGCCCTTCTCGCTCCGCGCCTCAGGGCGCGCGAACCCTTGGCGATCGCGATCGCCTCCGCGGTGATCGCCATCGCGGTGCTGCCGCTTGTGCCGGCGGGCGTGCCGCTGCTTGTAGTTGCGCTGCTGGTCGCGCTGTTTGGGATCTTCAAGAAGTGATCTGGGCCGGCCTTCTCGTTGCCTCCGTCTCGTGCTACGCGCTGAAGCTGGCGGGTCTTTCGCTGCCGCAGCGCTGGCTGCAAGACCGCCGGATCCAGCGCACCGTGCCCCTCATCCCAATCGCGCTTCTGGCCGCGCTCGTTGCGACGCAGACGTTTGCCACCGGCCGGCACCTCGTCCTCGACGTCCGGGCGGCGGCGCTCGTGGTCGCCTTGGCGGCGGTCGTTTTGCGGGCGCCATTCCTAGTCGTCGTCGCCGTCGCTGGCGCAACCGCCGCGCTCCTGCGACTGCTTTGACCTCGCGATATCGCCACGCCGCTCCGCAAGAATCGCGACTTCCAGCTCCTGTGGGCCGGGCAGGCGATCTCGGTCCTCGGATCACGGGTCTCGCAGATCGCCTACCCGCTGCTGGTGCTGGCGATGACGGGTTCCGCCGCGACGGCCGGCATCGTGGGCTTCGTCGGCACGCTGCCCTACATCCTGTTCCAGCTTCCGGCCGGGGCGATGATGGATCGGGTCAACCGCCGCCGGCTCATGATCGCGTGCGACCTCATCCGCCTCACGGCGCTCGGGAGCATCCCCGTCGCGGCGCTGCTGGGCGGACTGACCATCGTCCAGGTCGTGATCGTCGCGTTCATCGAGGGCACCATGTTCGTCGTCTTTCGCCTGGGCGAGGTGTCGGCGGTCCGCATCGTCGTTCCGCCGGAGCAATACCCCGCCGCGCTGTCCCAGAACGAGGCTCGGCTCAGGGCGGCCACGCTCCTCGGCAACCCGATCGGCGGGTTTCTCTTCGACGTCGGCCGGACCGCTCCGTTTCTCGCCGACGCGCTCTCGTATGTCATCTCGCTGGCCACACTGTTGCTGATCCGGACGCCGTTCGAGGAAGCCCGGACGGGGCAGTCGCAGCCGATGCTCAAAGAGATCCAGGAAGGAATCAGGTGGCTGTGGGGCCAGCCCTACATCCTGATCGTCAACCTGGCGGCCTCTGTGACCAACGCTTTCTTCCAGGTGGTCATCCTCGTCGTCATCGTGGCCGAGAGAGATCGCGGCGCCTCGGCATCGTTGATCGGTCTCGTGCTGGCCGGCTTCGGCATCGGTGGGGTGATCGGTTCGCTGACCGGCGGTTGGCTGTCGCAGCGGGTGCGGTCGAATCTCGTCGTCATCACGACCCTGTGGTTGTGGGTGGCGATGACACCGCTGGTGGGCGTGGTCGGCAACCCGATCCTGCTTGTCGCGCTGCTCGGCACCCTCGCGATGGTTGGCGCGATCTGGAACATCTCGGTGGGCACGATCTACATGCGGTTGATCCCCGACCGTCTGATTGCGCGGGTCTCGAGCGTCGGCTCACTCACTGCGTTCGGCGCGCTGCCGCTCGGGGCCCTTGCCGGCGGCCTGCTGGTGCAAGCCTTCGGTCCGGCGACGGCCGGACTCATCGCGGGTGCAGGAATGCTGGTCGTGGCGGCGCTGACGACGGCGGCGCCGAGCGTCCGAAAAGGGCCGGTGCTGGCACCATGAACGGGCAGCAGTCGATCACACTGCGCGACGCCCGACCTGACGACCATGAATTTCTGCGCGAGATGAGCCTCGAAGCGATGCTGTGGCGCGAAGACGCCGCACGCCCCGCTGTCGATGAGCTCCTCGCGATTCCTGAAGTGGCCAGGTACTTCTCCGAATGGGGCCGCCAAGGCGACACCGCGGTCATCGCGGCCTCCGGCTCCGGCGAGCGGCTCGGCGCCGCGTGGTTTCGGTTCTTCTCCGCAGCAGAGCCCGGATACGGCTTCGTCGCCGAGGAGATTCCCGAGCTCGGAATCGCCCTCAGCAAGCGATCGCGCGGTCAGGGATTGGGCCGGATGCTGATGCAGGCGCTCATCGAGCGCGCCAGGCGGATGGGCCTCCGCGGTCTCAGCCTCAGCGTCGAGGACGGCAACTCACGAGCCGCCCGCCTGTACACCGGCCTCGGCTTCACGAGGGTGCAAAGGGTCGGTACAGCGTGGACGATGCTTCTCGAGCTGACATGAAGATCGAAGCGGTCACCCGGGCGACACCCGAGATTCACGCCGCGCTGACCCGCCTCCTGCCACAGCTCAACCCGACGCTGACGGTCCCCGACATGGAGCGCCTTGAGCGGCTGCTCGCCGACCCCGACGTCACCCTCCTCGTCGCCAGGGACGGCGATCAGATCGTGGGCACCACCACGGTCATCGTCTACACGACGCCGTTCTGGATCAAGGCCCGACTCGACGAGGTCGTCGTCGACGATGCCGCCCGCGGCAAGGGCGTGGGGGAGGCGCTGGTCAAGGCGGCGCTCGACGTCGGCCGCGATCAAGGGGCTCAGGTTGCCGAGCTGCGGTCAGGACGCGGGCCGGCGCGCGAGGCCGCGCATCGCCTCTATCAGAGGCTTGGCTTTCGCATCCGCGAGTCGGATGTCATGCGGATCGTGCTTTGACCGTCAGCTTCTCCAGCTGATCCACCATCGACGACAGCGTTGCGAACGCGGCCTTGACCGGCTCCGGCGAGGTCATGTCCACCCCGGCCATGCGCAGACCCTCGAGCGGATACATCGAGCCGCCGCTCCTCAAGAACGCGAGATAAGACTCGACCGCAATGCGCTCGCCGGCGGCGACGCGCTCGACAAGATGATCCGCGGCCGCGATCCCGGTCGCGTACTGGTAGACGTAGAAGTTGCTGTACAGGTGGGTGTGGAACTGCGCCCATGTGGACCCGATCCGCTCGCGGTCGCGCTCGTTGACGTCGACCTCCGACCCGTAGACCTCGAGCATCAGGTCCGCCATCAGGTTGTTCAGGTACTCCGCCGTCAGGGCTCCGCCTCGCTCCACGCGCTCGTGGACCTCGAGTTCGAGCCGGGCGAGTGAGGGCATGATGAAGAAGTAGCGGTAGAAGTTGGACATCGCCTCTTCGATGACCGCGATCTGGAATTCAGGATCGGTCTTGGTGGCGAGCAGGTGCCGGCGGGTCAGAGCCTGGTGCATGTTCGAAGCCACCTCGGCCTGGAAAAGCCCGTAGTTGGAGTAGACGTAAGGCTGCGATCCGCGGGTGTGATACGAGTGCATCGAGTGCCCAAGCTCGTGGGCCAGCGTGCTCATCGAGTAGATGTCGTCGTTGTAGCTCATGAAGATGAAGGGCGGCGTGTCCATCGAACCGGTCGAGAACGCGCCCATGCGCTTGCCTTTGTTCGGATAGATGTCCACCCAGCGATCTACGAACGCGCCCTGGCGAAGGACCTCAACGTATTCGTCGCCCAACGGCGCCACGCCCTCGGCGATCCAGTCGACGGCCTTCTCGTAGGGCACCTTCAGCCCGCTCGAGCTGATCTGCGCGCGCGTGTCGTAAGGCTTCAACACCTCCAGACCGAGCGCCTCGCGGCGGATGCGCCAGTAGCGGTGCCAGGTGCTGACGTTGTCGCGAAACGTCTGCACGACGTTGTGGTAGACCTCGACGGGGATGTGGCTCGGCTCGAGTGCAGCCTCCAGCGAGGACGCGTAGCCGCGCGCCCGCGCGAAGAAGACATCGCGCTTCACCCCACCTGCCAGGCTCGCGGCCATGGCGTGGCGCATCGCCAGATGCTGGTCCGCATAGCTCTCGAACGCCGTGCGCCGGACCTCACGGTCCTGGTTCGTGAGTAGCGCAGCGACCGTGCCCTGTGCCACCTCATGGAGCTCGCCGTCGGAGCTGACAGCCGGCGCGAACTTGAGGTCGGTGTTAGCGAGCACGCTGTGCACCGAGAGCGCGGTCGCAAGGGGATCGGAGACCTGCGTCAGGAGCTCTTCGACTTCGGCGCTCCGGATGCGGCTTTGCAGCTTTTCCAACCGGTCGAAGTAGTGGCCGAGGTGCGCGAGTCGCGGGGAGGTCGCCACCCACTTGCGCAGGTTGGGGATGCCGATCGCCAGCATCTCCGGAACCGCGAACGAGGCGGCCGCGCCCAGTTGCGCGGCGACCGACCGAGCGCGGTCCGTGCGCGCCGCGGCCTCCTGGTCGCCCACGTCGACCGAGTACGACATGGTCGTGAAGACGATCACCTTGGCCATGAGCCGGTGGGCGCGTTCGTTGGCCTCGAACCAGTCCGCCAGCGCGTCAGGCGAGTCGCTCAGGTGACCTTTGAACTCGGCCAGGTCGGGCAGGCTCGAGAGGATCGTGTCGACCGCGTGGTCCCAGCCCGACTCCTCCGGGAAGACGCTCTCGGCGTCCCAGGTGAAGCGCTTGTCGATGTCGGACCGGTTCGGAAGAGGCTTCACCACAGGGATTAGTAGCATGGGTCCGATGCCACGCGCCACCGCGAACGGAATCGAGATCGAGTTCGAGACCTTCGGCGAGCCCGACGCCGCGCCCCTGCTCTTGATCGCCGGTCTTGGCGCCCAGCTGCTCAGCTGGGACGAGGACTTCTGCCGCCTTCTGGCGAGCCGCGGCTTTCACGTGATTCGCTTCGACAACCGCGATGCCGGCCGCTCGACGTGGATGCAGGACCCGTACACGCTCGACGATATGGCCGCAGACGCGGTCGGCCTGCTGGACGCGCTGGACATTCGCGCGGCGCACGTCGTCGGGGCGTCGATGGGCGGGTTCATCGCCCAGCTGGTCGCACTGAACTACCCCGAGCGCGTGCTGACGCTCACGTCGATCATGTCCGGGCCGAACGGCGAAGACCAGGTCCGGCCGACCGACGAGGGAACCGCCGTCCTGATGGCGCCCGCGCCGGATACGCGCGACGAGCAGATCGAGCTCGGGGTGTGGGCGAAGAGGCACCTGCTCGGGCCGGCCGATCCATTCGATGAGGCGTATGAGCGGCCGAGGATCGAGCGCGCCGTCGATCGGGCTTATCATCCGGCGGGTTTCGCGCGCCAGTTGGGGGCGATTATGGCGGCGAAGGGCCGTCTGCAGCGCCTACACTCGGTGCGCGTGCCGACGCTCGTCATCCACGGAGACGCCGACATCCTCGTCCCGGTTGAGAACGGCCGCAACGTCGCCGCGGCGGTGCCCGGTGCCCGCCTGGTGGAGATCGCGGGCATGGGCCATGACGTCCCCAGGCGTGTCTGGGATGAGGTCGCCGACGCGATCGCCGCGCTTGCCGGCCAGACCGCGGCCTCGTGCTGAACGCCCTCAACCCCGCGATCGCATTCCTCGCCGGACTGGCTTCGTTTGTGTCTCCGTGCGTCCTGCCGCTAGTCCCCGCCTACCTGGCCTATCTAGGAAGCAGAGGGCCGGACGATATGGTCTTCACCTCCCCACTTGCTGGGGAGGTCGCCGCGAAGCGCCGGGCGGGGACGGGGGGATATGCGCTCGCGGGTGCCGCCTTCGTCGCCGGCCTCTCCCTCATCTTCATCCTCTTCTTCTATGCGTTCTCGCTCGCCGTCCAGCCCATCCGCGCCTATGTTCCCGTGGTCGCGGGGATCTTCGTCATCGTGATGGCCCTGAACGTTGCGGGCCTGATCCGGATCCCTTTCCTGTCCACCGAGTACCGGCTGATGAAGACCGCACCCCAAGGCGGCGGCGCGGCGGGCGGCTTCCTGCTCGGCATGGGCTTCGCCAGCGGATGGACGCCATGCATCGGCGTGACCTTGAGCGCGGTGCTGAGCTCGGCGGTGACCGTGGGCACGACGCCGCAGGGCTTGAGCCTGATGATCGCGTACTGCCTCGGCCTCGGCCTGCCGTTTCTCGCACTCGCCTTCGGGTTGGAGAACGCGCGGCCGCTCGTCATCTACGTGAGTGTCCACCGCCGGGCCATCGACCTCGCCTCCGCTGCCGTGTTGGTCGTGATGGGCATCTTGCTGTTGACGAACAGGCTGACGTGGCTGTCAGCGGGGCTTACGCAGCTGATCCCCTCGTGGCCCTCGCCCTCACTCTGAAACTTCGATGGTCATGCGGCGTCGTAAGCCATCAGCCATACACCCGCCGCGTGAAGACCATCGGCTGGATGCCCTCGCGCTGGGCGCCCTCGAGGACCAGCCCGATGAGCACCCAGTGGTCGCCTGACTCGATCGTGTCGCGCAGCGCGCACACGGCGTAGGCGGCTGTGTCCTCCCGGAGAATAGGTCCCCCCAACTTGCTCGCGGGCCGATGCCACTCCAGGCCGTCGAACTTGTCGCTGAGCTTCGTCGCCATCCGCCCGGCGAGCGACTCGCGGCCGGCCGCGAGGATGTTGGCCGTGAAGCCGCCGGTGTGCTGAACTGCCGGCAGCGTGTTCGAGGTCTTGTCGATGCAGACGAGCGCCAGCGGAGGATCCAGGGAGGCGGCACAGAAGGCGCTGACCGTCAGCCCCCGCGGCCCGGCGTCGTCGCCGAAGGCCGTCAGCACGACAACACCGCTCGGAAAGCTCGCCATGACCTCGCGAAATCGCTGCGCATCGATCACGTGAAGCTCCTATGTCAAGCGGCCGCCGCAATGGGGGCGGTGGCGCGCTGTGAGTGGTCTTGCCGGAGGCGCCGGTAAACCTCGTCAGAGATTTGGCGGCGCAGCGCTCTTATGGCTTCGGTCTTGGTGTTGCCGATGGTCAGGCGACGTGCAATGTAAGCGGTGGCAGCGCCACCGAGTCGCATCTGGGTGATTGCGATTCGGTGGAGCGCAACGTTGAGCTGGCGGTTGCCGCCGCGGTTGAGACGATGACGTTCATGATTCCCCGACCAAACTGGAATCGGCGCCGTGCCGTTGTGCATGGCAAAGGCTCCACTCGAGCGGAAGCGACTGACATCGGCGGTCTCCGCCACCAGCTTGGCAGCGCTTAACGCCGCGCAGCCGGCCAGGCTAAGCAAAGCTGGTGACAGCTCGCCCATCAGTCCCTGAATGCGACGTTCCAATCGCTTTATCGACTGGCTAAGCTCAGCCAGCCTGTCAATCAGCTCGCGAGCGATTTCAGCGACTACTCCGGTGTGGTCATCGAGGCGAATGCTGACCTCGGCCAGAACCACGTTTCGGAGCAGCCCACTGGCCGCAATCTGATAGCCGGGTTCCAGTTCGTGCAGATGCCAGAGCAGCCGATTCTGAATTCGAGTTCGCTCTCCGACCAGGTCCTCACGGTGGTCGACCAAGAGCTTGACCTCACGGCTCCGACCCTCCAGCTGCGCCACTGGAAGGCGCGGCTCACGCAATGCTGCCCGTGCCACCGCCAAGGCGTCGATGGGATCCGACTTGCCGAGCTCGCGGCCTGATCTGCGCGCGCTGCCCATCAGCTTGGGAGATACCTGAACGACCGCCTCACCGGCCCTCAATAGGTCCCGCTCCAGTACCCGCGACAGATGCCGGCAGTTCTCCAGCGCCCATCGTCGCTCCGGCCATTGGTGGGCCCAGCCCAAGGCCTCCATGTGACCGCTGGAAGTCGCTGCCACCGTGCGCTCTCCCAGCTGACGCCCGTTCCCGTCTACTGCCACCAGGGTGTGAGTCCGCTTGTGACTGTCGCCGCCAAATGTCACCATGTTCCTGTCTCCTTGTTCTGGGGATACAGGACCGGTCGGCGGACACGCCTGAGTTGGGGCGGATCCACGCTCCTATGAAGTCACGCCGGCCGGCCCATTTCGTCCGGCGGGCGACAATTCGCGTGAAAGCCACGTCGCGTCGACGAGCAGGGATCGTATGAGCCAACTCGCCGGACGCCACGAATCCTGACACTCAGGGGATTGTAGGCAAACCGACCTCATAGAATCCGCCAGTGTTCACAGCGCAAGAGCGCGAAAGCCTGCAGGGTAGGCTTCTGGCCGCGGCAGAAGCGGACAAGCGCATCACCGGGGCCGCGGTCACCGGCTCCGCCGCGGGTGGAATCCAAGATGAGTGGTCGGACGTCGACCTCGCCTTTGGCGTGTCAGCCGACGCATCGCTGGACGATGTCCTTCGCGACTGGACCGCCTCGATGTACAGCGACCATCATGCGCTCCATCATGTCGACGTCCTGACCGGCGCGTGGGTCTATCGCGTCTTCCTGCTCGCGAGCACGCTCCAGGTGGATCTCGCCTTCGCACCTGCCTCCGACTTCGGTGCGCGTGCCCCGACGTTTCGCTTGATCTTTTGCGACGCGGTCGACCTCCCCAAAGCCCGACCGCCGATCGGTGCAGATCTGCTCGGCTTGGGTTGGCTCTACGCGCTGCATGCGCGATCCTCCATCCGACGCGGAAGGCGGTGGCAGGCCGAGTACATGATCGGTGAGGTCCGCCGCCACGTGTTGAAGCTTGCGTGCTTGCGCAACGGGTTGCCGACCAGCGAGGGTCGCGGCCTCGACCGCCTGCCTGCGAGCGAGGCGCAGCCTCTCGAGGAGGCCCTCGTGTCCTCGCTCGATGAAGGCACGCTCTGGCGTGCCTTTGGAGCCGCGATGGACGGGCTGATCAGGGAAGCTCGGCTGCTGGACACCAGGCTTTCCGAGCGTATCGAGCCCAGCCTTCGAGACCTGGCGGAGCCATTACCGCCCCGCGCCCGGCTTGGGTGATAATCGGCAGGCTCGTGTCGCTTCCTGGCCGACGTCTTGCCGCGACGATCGGGGCGCTGTGGTTGATCGGGGTCAATGCTCTCAACGTCGCCGCCGGCGCGGTGCCCGACTCGACGTGGGTTTCACTCCAGCCTCTGCCTGGGCAGGGCCGCACCGCTCTGTTTGCGCTTGCCGTCGATCCCTTTAACAACCAGGTCGTGGTCGCCGCCAACTCGCAGGGTTCTCTGCTGAGGACAAATAACGGCGGGAGCAGCTGGACGACCGCGCGCGCCGGCAAGACAACCATCAACACCCTCAGCTTCAGCCCCAACACGGTTGGGCTGGTTCTCGCCGGCACCCGA
>Ga0209056_10007748_pt1 | contig 11045 bp, 11 predicted proteins | sample GraSoiAngelo_114_FD_185876 | JGI IMG/M metagenome (GOLD analysis project Ga0209056, IMG submission 185876) | Grasslands soil microbial communities from the Angelo Coastal Reserve, California, USA - 14_0903_13_40cm (SPAdes) (version 2) | ecosystem: Environmental > Terrestrial > Soil > Grasslands...
ACGCGACTCTGGTCCGTGGGTTTCATGAACCCTTTCTTGAGGCCTGTGACATAGCGACCGAGGCGGGCGACCCCATGACTCTCGATCCCGCGGAGATCCGCGACGACGAGCACGTCGGTCACGATCTTCGCATCGGCCTTGGGGACGCCGAGCTTCGTGAGGACCTGTTCGCAGAATGAGCGCAGCGGTTTCTCCTGGATCACGTGTTGCTCGGCCATCGCAACGCCCCGGTCTTTGTACGACCACGAACATAGGCTTTGTGTATAAATTTGCGGACGCGTCACGTCGGGAAGCGAGCCGTTAGTCGGGCGAAATCAGAATGTACCCTGTCATCTCAGCAAACAGTCGGTCGAGCGCCTCTCGTTGTCTCTGGCGGTTGTCCGCATGTTGTAGGATGTACGCCAGAAGCGGCCCCAGGAAGAAAATAGTGAACCAGTCCGCGCGGTCGTCCGTTTGCTGGTACAGGTACGAATCCACGAAGGGAGCCAACTCGTGCTTCTTGAGATCCTCCCGAAACTCTTCCGCCGCCCTCGCGACCTTCCGATCATGGTCGCGGGGCAGCCGGAGTTCGACCTTGTGGTGTGGCTCGAAGATCGGGTCTCCGCCCCTCCAGTTCCACCACGACCTGGCGTCTTGCTCCCAGACGACCTTGGCGATCGCTTCTGCCGTCCTCCTCGGTCTCGAGAAGTCAATGCCGGACGTCAGGTCGTAGACGGCTTTCGTTCCGTCCAAGGACACCTTCCTTACGGAACGGATGCTCGTCTCCAGGTCCTCCTCGGCCGAGTCTCCCACTACCGTCAACCTCGCGGCGTCAGAGCGACGGAGGGACTATTTCAGAGTTCAGAGGGAATCCCGCACGAATCACGATCCCGATTTGCGGTTCGGACGGAGGTTCTTCTCTAGTGTTCTGGCCTTCGCTTCTCCCTCAACTCGGCGCGGAATGCCTTTGATGCACGTTCGGTGGCCACCGTGATTGTTACCGCAGGCAGGCCGAGCGCATGGTCCCGCAGGAAGGCCTCGATGCGGCGACGATCTTTCTTCCAGCTTTCGCGCAACCAGGTCCCCCCGGCCCATTGCACCCAGAATTCGTCGTCGTAGAGCAGCCGTTCGAAGACTTGCATCGGCCGTTCCAATTCGCCCGCGAACGCGAAGTTCCTCGTCGAATAGACCGCGATCCGGCGTCGCCAAGGGTTCCTGGATCTCGTCCACCGAAGGATTTCGCGGAACCGTCGCGGCTCCCGGTGCACGATGGTCGCGATCGGTCCGAGCGCGAGCCAATCGCACAAGCCCCATCCTGTTGCCTCGTCCACCCAGGTGTCCAGGACGTGACACGAAGCGTCATCGAGGATCTTCGAATAGGCGTCGAGAAGGCTGATCGCGGTGGCCTTTTCCTCGAAGGTCGAGCGTTCCCACAAGCGCGACGCCAGGCGGTTCAGATCACACGCATCGATGTCGCGGTGGCCCCTTCGGAATCCCGCGACGATGGCCCGCAGTTTCGGCACCGGGACACCGAGTACGGGAACGGGCGAGCCCAAGTAGGATTGGGCCGCCTGGGGTTCTTTCGGAGGCCGCGCAAGGGACTTCAGTTGTCGGATCAAATCGCGTCTCGCGGCTTGTGCATCGAAGGACATCGGTTCGAGAGGGCCCAGATTGCAAATGACGGTTCCGGGCCCGTGACGCTGCCAACCCAGCCGAGCCGCGAAAGGATTAATACGCGACACCAATTCCAACGACTTCGACCAGGAGGTCACGAGGTGCCGTGGGGACTTCAGAATCGTCTTGCGCGGATCATCCGCCCCGAAGACGGCCACACGGTCATGCTCGCGGCGGACCACGGGTATTTCCTCGGTCCGACCCACAAGCTCGAGATTCCCCGGAAGACCTTGGAACCGCTGCTTCCCTTCGCCGATGCCGTCATGGTCACCCGAGGCGTGGTCCGCACCTCGATCGATCCGGGGGCGAACGTCCCGATTGTGCTCCGGGTGAGTGGCGGGGCGAGCGTCCTGAACGAGGACCTGTCGAACGAGAAGGTCACGACATCGATGAAGGAGGCCGTCCGCCTGAACGCGTCCGCGGTCGCCCTCTCCATCTTCGTCGGGGCGGCCCATGAGCACGATTCCTTGGTGAACCTCGGGAAACTCGTCGATGAGGGCGAGGAGGTCGGTATCCCGGTCCTCGCGGTGACCGCGGTCGGCAAAGAGCTCGAGAAGCGCGATGCCCGATACCTGGGCCTTGCGTGTCGGATCGCCGCCGAATTCGGCGCACATTTCGTCAAGACCTACTTCTGCGACGACTTCTCGAAGGTCGTCGAATCCTGCCCGGTGCCGCTCGTCGTTGCGGGAGGGCCCAAACTGGAGACGGAGCTCGATGCCCTCGAACTCGCGTATGAGTCGATCCAGGAGGGGGCCCGTGGCGTCGACATGGGACGGAACATCTGGCAGTCCTCGAATCCGGTCGGCATGATCCGCGGGATCCGCGCCATCGTGCACGAGCGGGCGACCCCGAAGGAAGCGCTCGACCTGGTGAAGGGCGCGAAGCCGAAGAAGTAGGCGCACCATGCGCGCCGCGATGTACCACGCGAACGACGACGTGCGGATCGTGGACCTCCCGAAGCCACGAATCGGACCTGGAGAGATCCTGGTCAAGGTCCATGCCAGCGGCATCTGCGGCTCCGACGTCCTGGAGTGGTACCGGAAGCCGAAGGCGCCGCTCGTCCTGGGACACGAGATTGCCGCAGAGGTTGTCGAGGTCGGGGCCGGCGTGGACCGCGTGCGGGTGGGCGACCGCGTGTTCGTGTCCCATCACGTTCCCTGCGGCAAATGCCGCTACTGCCTCGCGGGCCATGAGACCGTGTGCGACACCTTGCGGACGACGAACTTCGATCCAGGAGGCTTCGCGGAGTTCGTGCGGGTTCCTGCCGTCAACGTGACGCATGGGGTGTTCCCGTTGCCGAAGGCGATCTCGGACGACGAAGGCGTCTTCATCGAGCCTCTCGCCTGTGTCATCCGCGGGCAACGCTTGGCGGGTCTGCGTCCGGGTCATACGATCGTCGTCATCGGCAGCGGCGTCGCGGGTCTCCTCCACGTGAAACTCGCGAAGGCGTCCGGCGCTGCAAAGGTGATCGCGACGGACATCGTCGAATACCGCAAGGCCGCGGCCCGGAAGGCGGGAGCCGATGCGGTCATTGACGGTCGCGAGGACGTTCCCGCGAAGGTCCGGGAAGCGAACGACGGCCTTCCGGCGGACTACGTGATCACGTGCACGGGTGTTCCCAAAGCGATCCTCCAGGGCCTCGGATGCGTGGATCGCGGGGGCACCATCCTGTTCTTCGCCCCGTCCGAGCCGACCGCGCGGATCGAGATTCCCTTCAATGCAGTATGGCGCGAGGAAGTCACCATGACGTCCTCGTACGGTGGAAGCCCGCGGGACATTTTGGAGGCGATGGAACTCCTGGCGACCCGCCGCGTCGCCGTGGCGGACCTGATCACCCACACGCTGCCGCTCGCTGAAGCGAAAAAAGGATTCCGTCTCGTCGCCCAAGCGAGGGATTCGATCAAGGTCGTCCTCCGACCTTAGACCCTGAGTCCGGTCGTCGGCAGGCCGCGAGACGGAGAGGTCTCTTGGAACCTCACTTCATCGTCGTCCCCACGTCGGTCCCGGCGCGCGGCATCGAGGCTGGCCCGCCCATAGCCGGTGCCGGGGTAACCTCCTCCCAGATCTTCGTGTCTTTCGTTTCCGGCAAGTAACGCATGCCGATTACGAACGTCATTAGCGGGATCACGATCGCCCAGGCCAGGCCGGCGAAGATATTCCCTGTCCAGGCCGCGATGGCGACCGCGATCACGGGTGTGAAGCCGCCAAACTCTCCATTGCCCAGGTGGTACGGGACGGACAGACAGGTGTACCGGATCCGAGCCGGGAAGAACTCTACGAGGAAGGCGGCGATCGGGGCGTACACCATCGTGACGTAGAAGACCAGGATGAAGTTGAGCCCGATCAGGACGGGCACATTCGGGGGCGATGCGTTCGCCGCAATTCCCGCGAAGATCGGATAATAGGTCAGCGCCGCGAGAAGGCATCCCGCCATGATGATTTTCTTTCGTCCGATCCGGTCGGAGAGCCGACCGAAGACGATGAAGAACGGAGTCGCCAAGGCGAGGGCGACGAGCACGATCTCGGCCGCAAGGACCTTGTCCATCTTGAGGGACACCTGCATGAAGTACAGCGAATAGAACTGGCCCGTGTACCAGACCACGGCTTGGCCCGCGGTCGCGCCGAACAAGGCGAGCAGGATGAGCTTCCAGTTCGCCCAGTTTCCGAGGGCTTCTCGAGTGGGATGCTTCGAGGTCCGACCTTCTCTCTTGAGCTTCGAGAACAAGGGGGTCTCGCGAAGCTGCCAACGAATGAACAGCGAGGCGGCGACCAGCACGGTCGAGAGCAGGAACGGGACCCTCCATCCCCATGCGTTGAACGTCGCCGTACCGAGGCCGAGCTGGAGTGCGAGGATGACGCCCAAGGCCAGGAAAAGGCCCAAGGTGGCGGTGGTCTGGATGTAGCTCGTCCAATAGCCTCGGCGCGCATCCGGTGCATGTTCCGCGGTGTAGACGACGGCACCACCGTATTCGCCCCCTAGGGCGAGTCCTTGGACGACCCGGAGGGCCAGGAGGATGAGCGGCGCCAAGACGCCGATGACTGCGTACTCGGGTAAGACTCCAATCAAGGTGGTTCCTGCGCCCATGATGGTGATCGTGAGAAGGAACGCATACTTTCGACCGACCAAGTCGCCGATCCGACCGAAGACGACGGCCCCGAATGGCCGCACCGCGAATCCCGCCGCGAACGTCCCGAGGGTCAAGAGGAATGCCCCCGTGTCCGCCGCATGGAAAAACTTCACCGCCATCAAGGTTGCGAGGGATCCGAAGATGTAGAAGTCATACCACTCGATTATGGTCCCCGCGCCCGAGGCGGCGACGATGAATCGCATCGAATGTTGTTTTTCGCCCCCGAAGCTACCGGCTGCTGACCCTACCCCCGTCGCCATGCGTGAGACAACTTGGCACACCGCTAAGAGAGGCATGTTTACAGGCGAGCACACGTGTGTTCGTCGTCCGTTTCAACGGCCCCTGCGAGGGCGCCTGGCATGCCTCCGCAGGCCGGGTGCGTTCAGGGTGATTCATTACCGTCTTTTACATGAAACGATTCTAGGGGAAACGTCGGCCGGAGAAGCGTCGGGCCGCGGGTGATTGGGCGTGGTCGTGTCCAGTGCCACGATTGACAGCCTCCTGAAGGAGAAGGAACAGCACCGGCCGTCGGCGGCCTTCCGGAAAGCGGCCTTGCTCCGGGACGACTCGTTCCGGCTCGAAGCGGCGAAGGACCCCGAGGCCTTTTGGGCGCGGATGGCGAAGGGGCTCGCCTGGATGGCCCCCTGGTCGAAGGTCCTCGAATGGGACCCGCCCTTCGCGAAGTGGTTCGTGGGCGGGAAGCTGAACATGTCCGCGAACTGCCTCGACCGGCACCTCAAGGGAGCGCGGCGGAACAAGGCCGCGCTCGTGTGGGAGGGCGAGCCGGGGGAACGCCGCGTGCTGACGTACCACGATCTTTGGCGCGAGGTGAACCGGTTCGCGAACGTCCTCAAGGGGCTGGGCGTGAAGCGCGGCGACCGCGTGACGATCTACATGCCGATGATCCCGGAACTCCCGGTCGCCTTGCTCGCCTGTGCCCGGATCGGGGCCGTCCACAGCGTGATCTTCGGCGGGTTCAGCGCCCGCGCGATCCGCGATCGGGCGGAGGATGCGGAGTCCCACGTGATCGTGACCGCGGACGGCGGCTATCGGCGCGGGACGGTCCTCCCGCTGAAGAAGATCGTGGACGAGGCGATCGCGGACCTCGACGTGGTCCGGCATGTGGTCGTCTTCCGTCGCACGGGCGCCGAGGTCCCCATGCGGGAGGGGCGCGACCATTGGTGGCACGATCTCATGGCCAAAGCGGCCGCGGAATGCGAGCCGGAGGCGATGAACGCCACGGACCCGCTCTTCATTCTGTACACGTCCGGCACGACGGGGAAGCCGAAGGGCATCCAGCATTCGACGGGAGGGTATCTGGTCGGCGTCGCGACGACGATGAAGTACGTTTTTGACCTGAGGGACGAGGACCTGTACTGGTGCACCGCGGACATCGGGTGGGTCACGGGCCACTCGTACATCGTGTACGGTCCCCTCGCGAACGGCGCGAGCGTCTTCATGTACGAAGGCGCACCGGATTGGCCGGAGCCCGACCGATTCTGGCGGATGGTCGAGGAATACGACATCACGATCCTGTACACGGCCCCGACCGCGATCCGGGCGTTCATGCGGTGGGGCGACGAGCACCCGAAACGGCATGACCTGTCGAGTCTCCGCCTCCTCGGCACCGTCGGTGAGCCAATCAACCCGCAGGCCTGGCGGTGGTACCAGAAGACGATCGGCGGGGGCCGCTGTCCGATCGTGGACACGTGGTGGCAGACGGAGACCGGGATGATCCTGATCACACCGCTCCCAGGCGTCACCACCACGAAGCCGGGATCCGCAACCCAACCGTTTCCGGGGATCGACGCGGAGGTCGTCGACGAAAAGGGCCATCCCGTCCCCGTGAACAAGGGCGGCTATCTCGTGATCAAGAAGCCTTGGCCCGCCATGCTCCAGACCCTGTACAAGGATCCCGAGCGGTACAAGCAGGTGTACTGGTCCCAGGTCCCGGGCAAATACTTCACGGGGGACGGGGCCCGCATGGACGAGGACGACTACTTCTGGCTCATGGGCCGCATCGACGACGTGATCAACGTCGCGGGCCACCGGATCGGTACGATGGAGGTGGAGTCCGCCCTCGTGAGCCATGGCAAGGTCGCGGAGGCCGCGGTCGTCGGGAAGCCGCATCCGGTCAAAGGGCAATCCCTCGTCGCCTATGTCGTCCTCAAGAAAGGGGAGGCGCGGTCGGACGCCCTCAAGAAGGAGCTGCAGAAACACGTGCGGGAGGCGATCGGAGCCATCGCGGTCCCGGACGACGTCTACATTACGGAGAAGCTCCCGAAGACGCGGAGCGGGAAGATCATGCGACGCGTGATCCGGTCCCTGGTGTCCGGCCAAGAGATCGGCGACACCACGACCCTCGAGGACCCGGGGGCCGTCGACGAGGTCCGGAAGTGGCTGGCCGAAGTCGAGGCTCGGCCCGAGTAGCGGGTCCGGCTCCCTGATCGCGGACCGCGCGGCTCACTGCAGACTCAAGTACAGAAAGGCCGCGAAAGCCGCGGTCCGGAAGCCATGCGCCACGAGCACGAACGGTCCGAGTTCGCCGAGGGCGTGGCCGAACGCACCGAACAGGATGGGCGACGTCAGGACGCCCTCGAAAAGGAAGGCCGCGAGGACGAAGATCAGTCCTAGGGCGGACCGCGCTCCGGTGTCGGCATACGTCTTCGCGTAGACGACGAAGAGGGCGGACAGCAAGGCGAGCCCGACCGTCGACACGATCACGTCGATGTCTTCGAGCGTCTCGAACGGATCGATGCGGGGACCCGGCCCGGGCCTCCCGGGTCGCGGGACGAGGGCCAGGGCGATTCCGATCGCGAGTCCGATCGCGAGCACGACTGCGGTCCACAACGCCGGGTTCATTCCCCATTTCCGATCACTTGGCTGCACGCCGATCACCTCTGGTTTTCATGTCCTTCACGATGCTTTCGAAGACGGTCCAATGGCTTTCCATGGAGGGAGAGAGGAAGTACACCTGTCCGTACCGCTCTCCCGCGGTCGTGACGAGACCATTCTTCCCGAGGACGCGAAGATGGTGCCGGACGGTCTTGTAGTCCAGGACCAAGGCCCCCGCGAGCTGCTGCGCGTTCCGCGGCTCCTCCCGGATCGCGAGCAGGACCCGGGCCCGGGTGGCCGCCCCGATGCTGCTCCGAAACAGCCACCACAGGACTCGTTCGAGGCTGTCCACCGCGACCGTCGCGGGCAAGACCGCTGCGATAGTTGTACCTTGCCGACGACCCCGGAAAAAGGGGGACAGGGAATGGGGCGTCCTGTCCCGGTGGGAGGAGGCCATGGGCCTTGGGCTCAACCTCCGGTCGTGGACCCGCTCGCCGCGGCGGTCGTATTCGTGCGGTCACAGGTGTGTCCGGCGGTGGCGTTCCCCGCGCCGGTGACCGATCCCGTGGCCGACGCATTCGTCGACGCGACCGATCCGGACGCGGTCACCGCGTTCACCGCGAACGCGCCCGCCACGAGGACCGCCAGGACGGCGATCAAGGCGACGGCGACCGTTGTCTTCACTCGTGTTCACCTCCTGAGGCTTTCCTCGGGCGGGCCGAGACGACCCGAGGCCATCCGCGTTTTCCACGATCCTGCCCGAATCTCGCACGAATGGCGACCGAATCCTGAGCGACGTGTTACGTAGTGCCCTTCGACCACCGGGTTCCAAAAGGTATTTGACGGATTCCGGTCTTCAACATCCATGGTCGTCATGAGGAGAATCTCGGGAGCCGGTCGAGGCCTGCTGGTCCTCGGCGCCGCGCTCTTACTCGTGAGCCTCTTCGGGAGCCTCGTGCTTCCGTCGACATTTCCGTCGACGTACGTCACGTGGTTCACCCTTTCGGGGAACCAGCCTCAGCTGCCCGCCGGATCGTATACCGGCATCCAGGTGACGGAACTCATGAACACGCTCGTGTCCGGTCCGTACCTGTGGATCGCGTTCGGTTCGCTCCTGGTGAGCGCGGCCGCCGCGATCGCCATTGGCGGGATCGGTGAGAGGACCCGGCACTTCGGCACCTTCGGGGTCCTCATCCTCCTGCTCTACGCCGGGCTGCTGTACGTCGCTGCGTACCAATTCAACCAGCAGGCACCGGGCGGCGATGCGGCGATCTCCATCGGATACGGATTCCTGACCGCGATGGCCGCCTGCGTCCTCATCGAGGCGGGCGCTCGCCTGCCGAGTGCCGTGCCGGTCCGCCCCCGCGTGCCCGCGGTGAGCTCGGGTCGGAGAGCCTGATCCGAGTCCGGGGTCGATCCGGCCCCGATGACGGGCTACGGGTCGACCCAATGCGCCCGTCGGGACGCGAGGAAGCCCATGAGCGCGGCGAAGCCGAGCAGGTAGGCCCATCCGAGGGCCACCTGCCAGCCCGGGATGTCGACGAGGCCGAAGTAATACTTCGCCAGTTGCGCGGCGTGCGTCGTGGGGATCAGCATCGCGAAGGCCTGGGCGGCCGGGTAGGCATCCAACTTGGAAAGTGGATAGTACACGGGAGGCAGGAAGCCGAGGGCGATGCTGAGGACCTGTGGGATCGAGTTCGCGCGCCGCGCGTTCTTCGTCGTCGCTCCGATCGCGAACCCGACGAAGACCAAGCCGATCCAAAGGAGGAGGGAGGTCGCGAGGGCGACGAGGATTCCGAATGCGGGGGCCGGCCCAGACAATAGGAGGAGGACCAAGGCCACGAGGACCCCGGGCAGTGCGACGACAAGACCGCTCACGGACAATCCGACCGCGTAGGAGGCGGGAGACACTTTCGAAGCGACCAACATGTCCTGGAAGCGGAACCACTGCTTGTTGAAGTATACGCTCTGCGAGGCGAAGAGGCCCGTGAACGAAAACGTGAGGACGATCGCCCCGACCAGGGATTGCATGGCGGACTTTTGGTCCGCGAACACGAAGATGAAGATAACCGGCAGGAACGAGAAGAGGCTGATCACGACGAGGAGCATCGGGTCCCGGAGGAGCGGCAGGGCGTCGAACAGTCCGATGTAAAGGGCCTCACGTATCCTCGACTTCAATCGATCCCCCCACGATCTTGATGAACGCCTCTTCGAGGCTCGCCGGCTTGAACGTGACCTTGCGCTTCTCACGGAGGCCGCGCTCGACGATGGCGAGGACCTCCTCCGCGGATCGGGGTTCGAGGACCTCGGGCGGACCTGTTCCATTCCCGGCCGGCGGCTCGACGATCACGCGCATCCCGACGCCGGTGTCCCCTTTGGCCGCCTCCACGGTCCCGAGGAACGCGGTCCGTCCCTTGTCCACGATGAGCAGATCGTCTGCGAGCATCTCTGCTTCGTCGAGGTAGTGTGTCGTCAGGAGGATCGTCGCGCCTTTCCGGGTCAGCTCTCGCAACATGTGCCAGACGGAACGCCGACCGAGCGGGTCGAGCCCGATCGTCGGCTCGTCGAGGAACAGGACCTCCGGGTCAGCGACCAGCGCCATCGCGATGATCAGCCGCTGACGCAGCCCACCGGACAAGTCCGAGGCGAGCTTGTCGCGATGCTCCCAGAGGCCCAGGTCGTCCATCACTTTGCGGGTCCGTTCGCGGGCGTCCGCTCGCGACCGGCCGCGGATCAGGCAGAAGTAGAGGATGTGATCGTAGGGCGAGAGCATCATCTGCGGTCGGGCTTCCTGCGGGACGACCGCGATGTGCGGACGGATCGCCTTCGGGTCCTGGAGCACGTCGTGGCCCAGGACGAACGCGCGACCCGCGGTCGGCTTGAGTTGGGTCGCGAGGATCCGCAGGAGGGTCGTCTTGCCCGCGCCGTTGCGGCCGAGCAAACAGAAGATCTGGCCCCTTTCAATCGAGAAGGAGACGCCCTCGAGGGCCTTCGTCCCGCCGGGGTATGTTTTCCCTAGACCTTCGACGCGGACGACCTCCATGAAGCGCGACCAAGAGGACGGCGCTACTTGAGGGTTCCGCGCACGTCGAGGCGTCAAGTCCTGCCACCGAGGAAACAAGCCCCTCCTCTGGGGAGATGCGCCCAATGCGATTCGAGTCAATGCCTCTGGATACTCGAGGCTTTCGCGGTACGTTCCAAAAGCTTATTCTTCCACCGGATTTCCGGACTCCGTGGAACGGACCTCCTTCGACATCGTCGTCGTCGGTGGAGGGGCGGCGGGTCTTCGCGCCGCCATCGCCGCCGCGGAAGCGGATCCGGAGTTGACGATCGCCCTCGTCTCGAAGGTCTATCCCATGCGGAGCCACACGGTGTCCGCGGAGGGCGGGACCGCGGCCGTGTTACGCGATTACGACTCCTTCGAACTCC
>Ga0209056_10007752_pt1 | contig 11041 bp, 10 predicted proteins | sample GraSoiAngelo_114_FD_185876 | JGI IMG/M metagenome (GOLD analysis project Ga0209056, IMG submission 185876) | Grasslands soil microbial communities from the Angelo Coastal Reserve, California, USA - 14_0903_13_40cm (SPAdes) (version 2) | ecosystem: Environmental > Terrestrial > Soil > Grasslands...
GGAGGCGAGCTGCGAAAGGAGCACCAGGCGGAACAGCGCCGCCGCATCGCGCCCGGCTTCGAGCCGCGCCACACCCTCCACGAGCTCCGCCAGCACCGCGTCGGGAGCGCATCCAACGCGGAGAGACCGACCCGCGGCGCGCTGAGGGAAGTCGAGCGCCACCCGCCCTGTGCCGTATCCCGACCGCACGCGCGCCCGCGAGCGCGAGACCGATAACCGCGCTGCCGCCGCCGTCAGTGCGCGGGCGTCGCAGTCACCGCGCGCCGCCCGGAGCAGGGAGGGCACTCCCAGCGCCGTGAGGTCATGGTCGCGGAGAAACAGGCGGAAGAGGTGGCAGAGATCGCCGAGGCGGTTGTGCACCGGGGTTGCGGTCACGAGCAGCACGTTCGCACCGACCACGAGCCGTGCGAGCGCGCGATAGCGCCGCGTGCCTGGGTTCCGGAAGCGGTGGGCCTCGTCGATGATCCAAAGGCGGCAACGGGCGGCAGAGGACGGCAATGGGCGGTGAGACGGCGCACTCAACGACTCATGCGTGAAGATAGGTGCCTCGGCCCCGCGCTCTTTGAGCAGCGCCCGCCACTGGTCCACCAGCACCGCCGGGACGACCAGCGTGAACGGCGCCCCGAGCGCGAGGGCGACTGCGAGCGCGACGTACGACTTGCCGAGGCCGACGGCGTCTGCGAGCAGGGCGCCGCCGTGGCGCGCGAGGATGCCGACGAGTCGCGTAGCGGCCGGGGCCTGATGCGAGGCGAGCCACGCCGGCCATGGCGCCTGGCCCTCGAGCGCGAGCGGCGCGAGGTCGAGCAGCGCGCGCGCCCCGATCGCCGCGACGGACGCCGGGGGCGCGACCGCGGCGGGCGCAAGGAGGCAGGCGAGCGGCTCCGCGAGCGGCGCGAGGTGCTCAGAGAGGATCCGCGGCGTCGAGAGCACGGCGATCCGCCGCGTCGAGCTCGTAGAAGGCCGCGATGCCGGCGTCGTCCGCCGTATGGCGCCGCCCTTGATCCGCGAGGTGGCGCCACACCGCGGCGTCCGCGGGCGGGATCGGCAACCCGCGCACCACGCGGGCGTTGAAGCGCCGAAAGCCGCCGCGGGCGGGATCGGCGTACAGCCGCGCGAGCGCCGTGAGCCAGCGTGAGTTGAACAGCGCGGCGAGCGCGTAGGCGTCATCCCGCGACCGGGTGGCGATGCCATACACCGTGTTGAGGGGAACCACGCCCCCATCGGGGACAACCGCCGCGAGCCTCCGAGCCAGGTCGGGCCAGATCACGCGGTGCGGCGCATCGGCGAGGGCGGTGCGAAACACCTGCCACGCCGGGCCGCCGCGGTAATCGCTGCGGCGGCGCAAACGCTCGAGATGTGGGCCGAACGCCCGCGCCAGCTCCTCCGAGAGACGGGGCAGGGGCCGGCCGTCGGGAGCGTGCGTCCACAGCAGGTGCGCCACCGGCGTGGCGCGCCACGGCTCGATGTCCCGGCCGCGCACGGCGGGTCGCGTCGCGGGGCTCGGTTGCGGCACGAGATAGACGTCGTCCGCGCCTGTCTTCACGCCGAGCTGCGGGCTCCAACGGTCGCCGACCGTGGGGTATGCCGAACGGAGGCGGTGTGCCACGCGCATCGCGTCGTACGCCAGGATCCACGGACCGTCTGCCGTGAGCGCGCGTTGCGGGATCGCCCGGGCCGTGCTTCTCGGGCCTAGCGCGCTGGCGACGCGCTCGTGGCCGGTCGGCTCCATGCGCGCCGCAACGAGCGCCAGCGGATAGACCGCCGCGGCGAACGCCCCGTCCGCGGCCGGCACCGGAGCAACACGCTGGAGACGGGTGCCCTCGGCGAGCCGCCGCCGGAGGCGTGCCGCGTAGCCGCTCGTCGTGAACTTCGCCGGGACAAGAAGCGCCGTGGTGCCACCGGGCGCGGTGAGCTCGAGCGCGCGTTCCACGAACGCCACGGCGAGGTCCGGCAAGTGCGCGAATCCTCGGGTGTGGTCCGGGCGCCAGGTCACGTAGCGCGTGGCCAGCGCCTCGCGCACCTGCGTGGGCACTCGTTCCCCGCGCACCCACGGCGGGTTGCCGGCCACGAGATCGAAGCCGCCACGCGCGACGATATCGCCGAAGTGTGATTCGAACGCGAAGAACGGCGCGCCGCCCTCCCGGGTGAGCCGGCGCGCGGCGGCGCGGAGCTCGCGGCGGCTGGCTCGTACGCCGCGGAGCAGAGCGCGCTCCTCCACGGTGAGCCCGCGACGCCGGCCGAACAGGTCCTGATCCTTCCCCGCGGCGACGAGCTCCGCCGCACGCCGTTCGAGGCCGGCGGCGCTCGCCGCGAGCCACCGCTGCGCTAGCGCTCCCTCGGCACGCGCGAGCTCCGTCATCGCGCGGCGCTTCGCCGGCCCGGTGAGCGAAAATACCGCCCGCCGGGCGGCCGCGAGCCGGTCCACCTCGACGCCGCTCGCCGCGGTCGCAGGAATGCTGCTTCCGGCCAGCGAGCGGGCCACCGCGAGGGGATCGAGCAGCGCGTCCCCCTGCCGCACGTGGCCATCCAGATTCGGCAGCGGGGCGACCCGGGCGAGGTCCGATTCGTCCTGGTCGGCGATCAGCGCCAACCACAGTCGCAATTCGGCGAGCCTCACGGCCGTGACCTTGAGATCCACACCGAACAACGACCGCGCGATCACGTCGTGCCGCACCGCGATTGCCGGTCCTTCACCCCCCGTGCACCGCAGCCGGGTGAGCTCCTCCAGCGCGCCCAACAGAAACGCGCCCGAGCCGACTGCCGGGTCGAGCACCGCAAGCCGGCGCAGGTCAGGTGGCGAGTCCGGAGGGCTGCCGCCGTAGATCCAGCGCTCCGTGGCTCCCGCCGCGAGCCCGAACCGGTGCTCCAACACGGACGCGAGACCGGCGCGCACGATCTCCCGCACGAGCGCGGCCGGCGTGTAGTAGCTGCCGCTCGTCCGCCGCTCGGCCGGGTCCATCACGCCTTCGAACACCCGGCCGAGCATGTCGGGCGCGATGACGTCGCCGCCTTCCTCCTCGCGCGCCGAGAAATGGAATCGCTCGAAGAGATCGTCGAACGCGTCACGCCAATCGAGGTTCGACCAACGGGCTGGGCCGCAGCTCCGCTCGAGCGCGGTCGGCTCGAACAGCCCGCCGTTCAGGAACGGCACGTCCCCCAGTGCTCGTGCCCCGCTCGAGCGCTCTGCCGTGGGGCGGTTCAGGGCACCGAAGCACAGCGGGTCGAACACGTGACGGTGGAACTGATGCCGGGAGGCGGCGCTCGCGTCGAAGCGGTGGATCAGATAGCGTCGATCACCGCCGAGCCAGCCCTTGGCCTGAACGAAGTACAGGAAGAGAACGCGCGTGAGTGCCGTGAGGGCCAGCGCGTGCCGCTCGACCCGGCTGCGTGGCGCCGGAAGGCGGTCGGTCAGGCGCTCGAGCGTGGCGCGAAACGCCCGGAAGAAGCGTGGCGTGACCCCTTCGCTCGCCAGCGCTTCCCCGATCCGCAGGCTGAGCGCGAGCGACGTCTCCCCGGGGAGCGGGCTGAGTCGCTCCAGGGTGGCGAGTGACGCGCCGGGCGGTCGCTCGAGGGGGATCGCTGTCGCGCGGACCGGCGACCCGCGCGTCGCCGGGCGCCAGCTCGCGCACACGAGCCGGCGCGGCCCCGCGCCGATCGCGCAGGCGAGCCCACGCTCCGCATTTGCGGCGAGCCGCCGGGCCGCCGCGCTCGCCGCCCGTTCCGGATCCCGGGCGTCGAGCCCGAACACCCGGAACGCCTCGTGGCGCGCGACCAGCGCCACCCGCCGCACGCCCGCCGCCGCTGCCTGCTCCGGACCGAGCCAGGGGCCGGGTGGCACGTGCTCCCACGCCCCCTGGAACCCGAGCGCCCCAAAGAGGTGGCGAAGATCATCGATCTGCTCGGTGCGGGCGAGAAGTTCCCGCAACACCGCGGAGCCCCTGGTTCGGAGGGGCCTAAGGTGGGGCGCGGATGGCTCGGCTTATGTACCGCGGTTCTGCAGGTAGGGCTGAATTACTGCGGGAGCGGGGAGCAGGGAGCGGTTCCTTCCGATCGCCGGAGGGTACCGCTCCCCGCTCCCTGCTCCCCGTTTCGTCAACCGGCTTTTCGTAGCTTTATCGACCCATTCACCGTCGACAATTCCAACCGCCGTCCCCCGCTGCCGATCGTTCCGTTCATGCGTCGCGGGCCAAACTTTCCCGTGATCGTCAGGGGGAAGTCGGTCTCGATCTCGCCGTTCACCGTGGTGGCCCTCACCTCGGTCGAAAGGTTGGCCGGTAAGTCCAGCGTGATCCCGCCGTTCACGGTGGCGAAGTCGAGTGCGTCGGTCCACGTCGCCTTCCCCATCGACGCCACGATCGAGCCATTCACCGTCCGCGCCCCGGCGTACCCCGTGGTCGAGATCCGGATGCTGCCGTTTACGGTGGTGGCATCGACGTCGCTCGAGAGGTTCGCCGCGTCCACCTTCCCGTTGACCGTGGCACCACGGAAACGCACCCCCTCGGGCACGCGCACCGTGAAGTCGACCCGCACGTCGTTGTTTCGCGTGCTCGTGTGGTCGTGCTCCCCCGGCTCGCAGGTGTTTTCCCGGCGACCGTCGCTCGGGTACACCGCGCAAATCGTGACGCCGTCCTCCGAGGGCACGACCTCGATCTTCACGTCCTCGGGGTCGCTGCGGTGCGCGCTCTTGACGCCGGTCACCTCCACCTCGCCTGACCCCGCCACGGCGCTGACGTCGCCGTTCACACCCTTGATCTCGATCGTCTTGCCCGCGGCGACCTTGCCCTTCCAGTGAAACTCGCCCTGGGCCGCGGCCGCTCGGGCAGCGAGCGTGAGGCCGGTCGCGACGAGCCCCAGAGTGACGACGCGCATGGTCATTCTTCCTCCTGATCGTCGTGGTCCTCGTGCTTGTCCCTCTTCAGCTGCCCGGGGCGGCACAGCCTGATGTCGCCGTTGAACGACTCGAGCTCGATCCGGGCGGTGCCCGAGCCGATCGTGAAGTCGAACCGATGCTTGGTCTTCCGGCTGAGTTGCACCGGGAAGCAGGAGCTGAAGTCCCCGTTGAACGTGGCTACCGACACGGAGACGCCCGCCTTTTCGGGTACCGCCACGCGCAGGTCACCGTCGTGGGTCGAGAAGCGATAGCGGCCGCCGTCCTTGATCGTTCCGTCGTAGGTGATGTCCCCATTGACCGTGGTCGCGTCGGTGTTGGCGGACTCGATCTGCGTGAGCGTGACGTCGCCGTTGACCGTCTCGGCCGAGATGTCGCCCGAGATGCCAGTCGCCGTGATGGTCTCGTTCACGCTGCTCAGAGAGATACGGCCCCGCGCCTTCTCGAGTGTCACTTCGCCCTGCACGGACTTGAGGGAGACATTGCCGGCCCCGCCGGAGACCTTGACCGATCCTTCCACGGTTTCGGCCGTAACCTCGCCCTGCGAGCCGTCCACGGAGATGTCGGTGTAGACGCCTGAGAGCGCCAGCGCCATCGACGTGGGGACGGTGATGTCGTACTCGACCAGCTGCGAGGGTCCTCGCCGGCCTTCCGACTTCACCCGCACGTACTGCTCGGTTGCGTCGATCGAGATCCGGTCTCGGCTCGAATGGTTGGCCGCAATGCGCACGGCGCTCTTGCTCCAGGTCTTGACGGCGATCTCGCCCCCGAAGTTCGAGACCTCGAGGCGGACGCCCGCCCGCACCGGGAGGGTCGTATCGGTCTGCTGGGCGATCCCGAGGGCTGCGAGCGTCGCCAGGGTCATGAGCATGCTGGTACTCTATCCTCTCTAGCTCCGCGCGCTGGCGAGCGTGGCCGCCTGGCGCAGGAGCTCAAGTTTACGCCGCGTTTCCTGGGCAAGATGCTGGTTCAGATAGGCGTTCGCGGGATCGGCGGCGAGCGCGCTCTGTGCGTCGCGAATCGCCCGGTCGATGATCCCGAGATTCTTCTCGATCACCCGCACGGTCGCGGTGTCGAGCTGGCCGCGATTGCGCGCGAGGTTCTCCTCGAGAGCGGCCACCGACGCGGCGGTACGCGCATCCAGCGGCGACATGCCCACGTTCGTCATGATGGCAGTGGTGCCCTGCGTCGGCGAGGGCGGCCGATTCCGGAACAAGAGCCGCGCCGAGCCGGCTGAGAACAGCGCCAGCGCCACCGCGGCGGCGGCGAGCTGTGGCATCGTGAACGACAGGCGGCGCCGCCCCCTCCCATCTACTCGCCGGGCCGCAAGACTCACGACGCCGATGTGCTCCGCGATCCCGGGCCACAGGTCGGCCGCAGGTGGCCGATCGTCCAAGGCCTGCGCCCGGGCCACGACTCGGCGTAACTCATCCAGCGTCACCCGGCACACGCCGCACGCCGCGAGGTGCGCCTCGAGCGCCGTGCGCTCGCCGGCCGTGAGGTCACCGTCCAAGTATTCCGAGAGTCGATCTGTCCACTGGTCCTTCATACGTCACTCCCTTCGTGCTTACCCACCAAACCCCTAACCCCCAGCCCCTAACCCCTAGCCCCTGTCCAGATGCCGGCGGAGCGCCATCCGGGCATGATGCAATTGCGATTTCGACGTTCCCGTCACGATCCCCAGCATGTCCGCGATTTCCTCATGATGGTACCCTTCGATGTCGTGCAGCACGAACACCTGTCGCGCCCCCTCAGGTAGCCGTCCGATGGCCGCTTCGAAATCCATCGACATCTCTGGAGCAGCGGGACGTCCCGCCACGCCCTCCCACACATGCTCCGAGTCGTCGATGCGGCTCCGCTCCGTGCCGACCGTAGACCGCCGGGCCAGGATCACGTTCACCGCCAGGCGGTGCAGCCACGTGCCGAACGCCGCGTCGCCCCGGAACGTCGAGAGCTTGGTCCACGCCCGGATGAACACGTCCTGCGCGACGTCGTCGGCGTGGTCCGGGCCGATCATACGCCGCACCAGGCTGTGCACGCGTGCCACGTGCGTCCGGTACAACCGCTCGAAGGCACGGCCGTCGCCCGAGGCCGCGAGCGCCGCGTCTGCCGTTTCCGCATCCTTCGCCGCCTGGTCCGGATCTCTGCGCAGTGTCGCCACCCGGGGGATGGTGAGCTCCATGTGCGTGATTCGATAGGGCATAGAGCTAAAAGGTTGTAGGACAGTAGGAAAGGCAAAGGCTAGACGCACAGACGCACAGCGGTGGTCAGGTAGCCGTGACCAGGGAAGCCTACCTGGACGCCGCCAACTGTTCACCCCTGTGCGTCTGTGCGTCTGGCCGTAGCCCGTTCTGCTCCCTGGACCGTGATTCTCTTCAAACTTCCCAGGTTATCCGCCCTATTCTCGTGCCGGTATGCATTGTCGATCCATGTCGGGATCCGCCGCGCCATCATGTACAGGAGGATCGCGATCTCGACCGTCACGACCGTGACGAAGGTCAGGGCGGCGTGCGTGGCCACCCACACAGCGAAGTGCGGGCACAGGTCGAACGAGCGGTCCAAGGCCCACCCGAACACGTGCGCCAGCGCCCACGCGAGCGCGAAAAAGGTGAGGAAAATGCCGTTGCGCACGACGGCCTCGAGCGCGGCGATCACCCGGTGCCGTGGGCGTATCAGGGCTCCCTTCAAGGGCTCTCCTTCGCCGCGACGGTGTATTTTTGAGCCCTATGCTCTCTCGCTTTCGCTGGCTCCCCCTCCTTTTGCTCATCGGTTGTCTCGACACCTTCGCGCCGGCCGGCGCGGTGGAGTGGTCGCCACCCTCCGTCTACCGGAGTTGGTGGGCCGAGATCGAAAACTGCGCCGGCATCTGGGCCGATTTCGATCGCGTGGAATGGTACGAAGTGGCGGGGTCGAGCTACCCGTGTCCGGCCTACGAGGGGCGCTGTGAGGGGTGGTGGCAGCCGCCCCATACCATCTATATGGCGCAGGACCAGACCGGCAATCGCCAGCTTGCCGAGCACGAGATGTTGCACGACCTACTCCAGCGCGGCGACCATCCCCTCGTCTTCGTCGCGTGTGGTGTGGCGACTCAGTCGGCGTGGTAGGAGCGCCCCCGCCATTCGATCCGGCGTGAGCCTCGCAAGGCCGACCGGATCATGATGTACGCCACCGTCGCCGCGCCCAGCGGAAAGAGCACCGCGTAATGGAGCGGCGCTCCAGACACCCGGTAGACCATCAGCCAGATCAAGAGCGAGATCACCGTCGCCAGGGCGGCCCAGGGCCACCCGAACAGCGCCCACAGCACCGGCGGCGCGATCCAGACGAACGCGGGCAGCCACATGAGGTACGGTGCGAGCCGGCGTAGCAGAAGGATGGGCGGGAAGGCGAGCGGCACGCCGGTCGCGAGGTTCTTGGTCCACCCCTCGAGGATGCCGGCAAGGCTGCGATACATGCGTGTACCCATGTACTCTTCCGCGTGTGTCAAGAATATGTCGAGATGGTGTCGTGTAAATGTTTGAGCCAGCGCCATGTCGTCCACTACGCTGTTCCTCACCGCTTCGTGCGTGCCCACCGCTTCATACGCCGCGCGGGTGGTCAGAATGAACTGACCGCTCGCAACGGCGTCCCATTCGACCCTGGTGCGGTTCACCCGGCGCAAGTCACCCACCCGGGCGGCGAGGGCGAAGAAGACATGCGGCTGCACCAGCCGCTCCCAGAACGAGACCATCTCCTGGCGAGAGAGGGCGCTCAGCAGGTCGACCCGTTCGACCTCGAGTGCGCGGACCGCCCGGGGGAGCAGCTCAGGGTGCTGCCACGTGTCGGCATCCATGAACAGCAATAGCGCTCCCCGCGCCGCTCGATACCCCTGCACCAACGCCCACTGCTTCCCGAACCAGCCCGCGGGCAGCTCGGCCCCCCGAACCAGACGCGCCCGCCCGCGCGACTCCGGGGCGGCCACCAGCCGCTCCACGATTTCCGGAGTCCCGTCCGTCGAGCGATCGTCCACGACGATCACCTCGACCGCCTGGTAGTCGGTGGCCACGGCGGAGCGAGCGCATGCTTCGATGTTCACGGCCTCGTCGCGGGCGGGAATGATCACGGACACGAGTGGTCCGGTGACCTGCGGGGCGTAACTGCTCAACCGGGGACGACGCGTGGCGTAGCGATAGACAAGCAGCACCAGCAGGAGCGCGTAGGCGGCTGGGATCGCCCAGGTCATTCGAGCTTCTCACCCTCAACGGCCGCGACCACCACCGCACCCGTGAGGTGGCCGACCACGTTGGTCGTGGTCCGAAACATGTCCGGGATGCGATCGAAGCCGAGGAGCAACGAGAGTCCGGCGAGTGGTAACCCTGTGGCCGCGAACGCCGGGACGAGACTCACGATGCTCGCCGAGGGCACGCTCGCCACCGTGAGCGATGTGAGAAACACCGCGGCGCCCGCCTGCAACGCGTCCGTCAGTCCGAGAGCCACGCCGTACAGCCGCGCGACGAACAAGACGGCCACCGCCTGGAACAGCGCGCTTCCCGCTCGCCCGATGCTGGCGCCCACCGGCAGGACGAAGCTCGCCACCGTGCGCGAGACCTTCAGGTCGGTTTCCGCCGCCTCGAGCATCACCGGAAGGGTGGCGACGGACGACGTGGTCGAAAACGCCATCAGCATGGATCCGCGGATCGCCCGCAGGTACCGTCCCACGTTCAGTCGGACGAGGAGCGCGACGGCCGGGAGGTACACCACCGCCATGAACAATGCGAGCCCGACGATGACAGCGAGGACGAACAACACCATGGTCGTTACGAGCGACGACCCGTACTGCACCACTGCGCCCGCGACGAGCGCGAAGATGCCGAGCGGCGCGAGGAGCAACACCCAATGAATGACGTGGGTCAACGCCCGGGTCGCGACGTCCGCGAGCTCCGTGAGCGCGTGCCGCTTGTCATCGGGGAGCGCGGCCGCGGCGATGCCAAAGATCGTGACGAAGACGATCAGGGGAAGGAGATTTCCCTCGACCGCCGCTTGCACCGGATTCGCCGGGATCAGCTCGACGATGAAGCGCGCCCCGCCCGGGATCTGCTCCGCGGCATGTTGCACGAATGACGAATCGCCGCGCGATCCGGCCAGCAGCGCCTCCCGTTGATCGGGCGAGACGCCCGTGAAGGGAAGAAACAACGCGCCGACCAAGAAACCGATCGCGATGGCAGCGATAGTCGTGGCGCCGAAGAATCCCAGCGTGCGCGCCCCGAGCCTGCCCAAGCGGCGCACGTCGCCGAGACCTGCGACTCCTTGGAACAGCGCGGTCGCGACGAGCGGAATCACGACCATCGAGAGGAGGTTCAAGAACAGCGTGCCGAACGGACGGAGCCACCGCGCGAACGCGAGCAGCGCGGGCGACTGTGTCAGGGCCGCGGTCAGGCCAAGCGCGAGCCCGGCCACGAGTCCGATCGCCATCCAGATGTGGCTTCTCATCGCTCCTACGGTATTATTGCCGGGCCCCCCCGGGCCCCCCCGGGCACCGGGCACTATGATCATCGGCGCCACTAGCTACCGCAACGGCTGATCTCTGGCCACTCCCGCGAAGCGCCGGGTCGAGATCGCGCGGCCCCTCGGCGTTCCGCTCTCGGTCGAGGTCACGAGCGCCGGCGGGCGCCGGCCCGTGGTCCTCTCGAGCGGTTTGCCGAGTGAGCTCGCGGCTCGCCTCGCCCGCGCCGGGTTCGCGGTGGTGGCGGCGGATTGCCCCGCGCCGGAGGATATCGGGGTGATTCTCGACGCCTTAAAGCGCGGCGCCCTCAATCTTGAAGGAGGCGAGCGTGTGGCGCTGCTCGCTGCGGACGAGGCGCACGGGCGGCCCGCCGCGGCCCGGGACGTTCCGTGGCTTGTGGTCCTCGGTGCGACGGATGAGCGGAACGTCGACACGATCGTGCAGTGGCTGGCCCGGCACCTCGTGTGATCACCCTCGCTCAGGTGCGGCGCGCGCTGCTCGGGCATCAGCCGCGCACGGTCGAGGTGCCCGAGGCGCGTCCCGCCGCGGTCGCCCTCGTCCTGCTCGACCGGTCCTCCTCCCAGGGGCTCGAGATCTTGCTTATCCGGCGCGCCGAGCGGGCGGGCGATCCGTGGTCCGGCCAGATCGCATTCCCGGGCGGGCGATACGAGCCT
>Ga0209056_10007754_pt1 | contig 11038 bp, 12 predicted proteins | sample GraSoiAngelo_114_FD_185876 | JGI IMG/M metagenome (GOLD analysis project Ga0209056, IMG submission 185876) | Grasslands soil microbial communities from the Angelo Coastal Reserve, California, USA - 14_0903_13_40cm (SPAdes) (version 2) | ecosystem: Environmental > Terrestrial > Soil > Grasslands...
AATTAACGGGAGTAACGACCTTGGCTCCCGGATTCTTCTTGAGGATCTCGTCGGCGATGAGTGTCAAGCTATTATCTCCCGACTGAACAGCCCCCGTCTCATCTACGAATACTGCTCTGTCTCCGTCGCCGTCATGGGCTACCCCAAACATCGCCTTTTCTTCTCGTACGAGAGTCGACAGGGGACCCAAGTTTTCCGGTCGGGGTTCAGAATTGCGGCCGGGAAATCTGCCATCAATGTTATCGTTGATAGTGACCACCTGACAGCCGATGCGTCGGAGCAAGACGGGAGTAGTCAATGATGAGACCCCGTTGCCCGTATCCACCGCGACCTTCAGACGATTGGTAAGCTTCTCTTCCATAACGTAGCTCTTGATACTTGACAAGTAGGGTTCGAGAGGCAGAACTCGCTGCTCACGCTGCCCAGCGATTCTGCTAACACTCCAAGGATCTTTCGTGATTAGGTTTTCGATCCGTTCCTCCTTCTCGCGGGGGATCTCGATTCCATCAGAGTCCACGACCTTGAAGCCATTGTATTCGGGTGGGTTGTGGCTTGCAGTAATGACGAGCCCAGGAGCTGTGCTAATCTTTGCCAGGAATTGTAGCCCTGGGGTAGTTATGACTCCACAGTCTTCGACACTGCTTCCTTCCGCGAGTATACCTGCAACTGCCCCTTCCGCGAGCATCTGGCTGGAAGACCTTCCGTCTCGACCCACGAGTATCTTCTCGCTCTCGAAAAGAGAAGCGATGCTGGACCCGATTCCATATGCAAATTCTGAGGTAATTGTCTCGCCAACAATCCCGCGTATTCCGTTAGTCCCGAAGAGCCGGGGCACGGTCAACTCTGAGCCTCTCTTCGCTCGAGATTCTTTGTCATTCTAGTTCAGAATCACGGAGCCTGGTCTGATAGTTGCTCTGTCGGGAATAACTACTTGGCCGGCGATTAGAGATCCTTCTCCGATCCTTGTTTCCTTGCCAACCGTTACTCCTTCTCCGATAAGTGAATCCTCTATAGTGCAGTATTCGCCTAGGCTCGTTTGCTCAAACATTATCGTCTCACTGACCTGCGCGCCCCTCTTCACACTCACCCGTTCGGACAGGATCGTGTGCGGTCCGAGTTTCGCGTTATCCTCGATTGTGCAGTCCTTTCCTATGTACGACGGTTGCCTAATCTTCGCCATCGGCACACTTGTCTCAACCTTCGTTGTCTCTCGGAATTCGGCCCGCTGTAACAATTGCCTGTTAGCGATTATGTAATCTGGAATTTTCCCAATATCATACCAGAATCCTGCATGCTTCCAGCCTCGCAGTTTCCCTTTGCTTGCAAGAATCGGAAAGATTTCCCGCTCCAAGCTAACTGGACGCCCGTCAGGAATGGCTGCAACGACTTTAGGATTCAACACATAAACTCCCGCATTGATCCAGCCGGGACCTTGATCAGTCTCGGATTTCTCTTCAAATCCGATAACCCGATCATTTGCGTCAAGAGTGGCCAACCCAAACGGCCGCGGATCCTCTACAGAGACTAGAGCAATTGTTGCATCTGCTCCGGCTTTAGCATGGGCTGTCATTAGTCCTCGGAGATCAATATCGCTGATTACATCCCCGTTTGCAACGATCAAAGGCTCATCTTTATTCAACAGGGGCCGTGCAAGGCTTATGGGTCCACCTGTTCCGAGAGGAATCTCCTCGACTGACAATACAGTCTTGGTGTCAAGCTTCCTTCGACTCACCTCAACCCTCAACTTGTCCGACAGATGATTGACTGCAAGTATCACTTCGGTAACGCCTCCTCGGGCAAACCATGCGGCCATACGATCTACAAGAGGTACTCCTACAAGCGGAAACAGTAGCTTCGGCTTGGAACAGCTCAGGGGCCTAAGTCTCGTCGCAAATCCTCCAGCAAGAATCAGCCCCTTCAAACATGCAGACTCCGATTGTCAGCGGAAAGTGCGCGGCTCAAAGTAATGTTATAGCCTTTATTGGGCATCTCCACAACACGAGATCCCAAGATCTACTTGCAACTCGGAGGAACCGATTTGATAACGCGGGCCAATCGAAGGAGACGCGAACGTAAGGGCTTGGAGGCAATCTTCGCCTCTCAGAAGGAGGGAATGAAGATCGAAATCCTCGCCGGTGCAGCAGGCATCATGGCCGGCCTGTTTCTTTCTGTGTTCGCCTTATTTCGAGCGGATGCCCTGCAAGCCCTCGGACCGTGGGGAGACACCATCTACTCAGCCCTCACGTTTGGATCACTTGGAGCACTTTTAGTAATATGTGGAGGTGGCACAATCATCTTCACGACTGCACATCGCGAAACCAAGCTACAGAACACATCAGCCTCCCCAACTACTGACATTGATCCCGTAGGAGTTGAGAAAGATCATGAAGGGACAGGACGAATGTTTGGCCCAGGTTCAAGAATTGGCGCGATAGCATTTGTCCAGAGTGTTGCGCTAGTCGCACTCTACTCGGGCTTCGTGCAAGAGTTCGAATCGAACGCGACTATGCAAAGTTGGATCAGGTCAAATTTTCCTGTTGGACAGTCTCTTCTGAGCTGGGAGGGCGTCTTAATCCTCTCAGTCTCGCTTGGTCTTTTATTAGTTCAGTTTTTACCTGGAAGGGCTCTCTCTGAGTAAGAGCTCATGCAAGCCCAAATCCGATCCGCCCAATGCGTTCGGGTAATGCCACCATTCGTTGCCTTTAGTTAGAAATCTACGAGATCTTGCCACCGCAGTTCTTGCAGAACTTTGCCTCGACAGGGTTCATTGTTCGACAGGTCGGACAGTCGGTCGAATCTAAGAGTGAACCGCATTTGATGCAGTGTTTGGCTCCTTGAAGAAGTTGAGCCCCACATTTCCCGCACAAGCGGACTCCTTGCATCGTATCGCTAGGCCTCGCGGGGACGAGAGCACTTGGAGAGAAGACGTCTGCAAGAATCACCACATCTCCAACGGTCGCGATCTTGTCGTGTGAGACCTCAAACTCTCTTGATAGGTCTCTATCGTCGAGTAGCGTCTTGAACTGTTCCTTGTCGACCGAAAGCAGCAGAGATTTGATATCGCCGGAATCAGTCGGAATCGCTTTTCGGACCCTTCCTACCAGTATTCCGTGTGAATCTACGACTTGAAGTCCAGTCAGAGTCTCTAGTCGCGAGTGAGCGTCCTTTATGAAAGGCGTCTGAGAGATATGGTCCACGTATTTTTCACATCCATAGCAATACCATCTTTTCTCATGGGATTTGGTTCGGACGAATGTGAGGGATTGATTACAGTCTGGGCAGCGAGCCTTAGGCTCCTCTTCAAACATGCTATCCACGCTAGGTTTCAACGGGAGGGGTTTTCGAAGCCCTTTGTTACTCTCCCTTCTCAGTTAATATCTTCGCATCTCTTCCCGAATTCTGGTCTTAGTGCCGATGAGTAAAATGGCTCTTGGTTCGATATTCCGCACCTTGGATTGATCTCTTTTAGTCAATATTTGTAACAAGATATGCCTCGGTGACCTAGATACGCGTTCAAGGACATTCCTACTGTATTTAGGTAAAATCAGGAAGAAATCACCGTTGGAGGAAAGACCCATGATACTCCAATTCTGACCCAAAGACGGGTTAGGGTCATAGAAAGAGCAGCCGTTTTCATGCCTATTCCCGGCTCTCGCCCTGGACCTCTATCCTCAGACTCTCTGAGAGTCTCCTCATTCTTAGAAGTTGCACTGAGAATAGTTTGGAATAGTGCAATTGGTCCTTCACCCCATCTAGAACGGGTTTCAACTAACGACAAGTCAAGCTTCAGCATTCTCACCTTGCAACATTACTGGTTTCTTTCGCATTCATGATTCTGCCGGAGACCCGCTCAGGATCGGTTCAACCGGGGTGGGAGTTGCGCTTGGCACGGGAGTAACAACGATGGTCAGTCTTCGACGGACGCGGCTCCCGCGCATCGTAGCTAGATTCAACGGTGATCAGCTGACTACCGAGGCGGTCTCGATTGAAGTTGCCAGGAGATACTGTGAGCTTGACGGGAGGTCATGGCACATCCAGGTCTCGCACGAAAGCGAGGTCCCGTCGGGCTTCGGATATGGTACGAGTGGGGCAGGTGCACTCGGTCTGTCCCTCGCTTTGAACGAGGCTATGGGATTGTCTCTCTCGAGACCGGAGGCTGCTCAGCTCGCTCATCTATGTGAAGTGGAGTGCCAGACGGGCCTCGGGACGGTAACATCTGTCTTCTCGGGAGGGCTCACTGTCAGAACCGAGCCTGGAGCTCCGGAAATTGGACAAGTTACGAAGATGCTTCTTCCCTCCTCCTTAAGCATCGTATCGGCTGGCTTCGGGCCGATTTCGACTCGACGAGTGCTTGCTGATAATCACCTCAAGAAAACCATCAATGCTTGTGGACAGGCCCTCACTCAGACATTTCTCCGAGACGCTTCCCACTCGAATTTCATGGCCTTATCGCGAATATTCTCGAATTGTGTCGGACTAGTGTCATCTCGACTAAGACGAGTCATGAGTGCACTAGATTTGTCTGGTTTTACCTGTAGCATGATGATGTTGGGAGAGTCGTTGTTCTGCCTACTCCCACACGAAGAAGTAACACACGTCGAGGCAATCCTCCGCAACCACGCACTAAGCCCCACAACATCTACAGTAGCTCGGTCAGGAGCACATCTAAACTGAGTCTCTCCCCACAGCATCCTCGTTTCCTATCTCTCAAGATACGGGACGATCTAGTCGAAGCCGTGGCCAGCGGGTTGGTAACCTCTCAAGGGTTAATCGCGCACGGAAGAGGAGAAGTCTTTGACTATGTCATAGGCGAGAGAACGATGCCAGCTGCTTCCGTTGCCACTTCGGCTGCGACAGCGCTTCTTCTAAAGGCAGAACGTCCAGTGATATCGGTCAACGGAAATGCTGCGGCACTTGCCGGGAAGGAAATAGTAAGCTTGGCATCTACAGTTTCTGCCACTATTGAAGTGAACCTATTCCACCGTACGCTCGTGCGAGAGAAACTGATCGCTCGCCATTTGAAAAACTTCGGGGCAAAGGAGATTCTCGGCGTGGGTTCTGCAGCAAGCAAGACCATTGGAGGCATTTCGAGTCCTAGGGCGAAAGTGGATCCCGACGGGATTGGAAAGGCAGACGTAGTTTTGATTCCCCTCGAGGACGGTGATAGGGCTCAAGCGCTTGAACACGAGGGAAAGACCGTCATCGCCATCGACCTAAATCCTCTGTCACGAACATCTCAGGTCGCTTCGGTAACAATTGTTGACAATGTTGTAAGAGCGATTCCCGCCCTCATCAAATCCTCTAGGAAAATGAAGGCACTCTCTCAAAGTCGACTAGAGGAATACGTTTCGAGCTTCAATAACGAGACAAACCTGGCGAACGCGATAAAACAAATCGTTGAATATCTCCTCGGATGGATAAAGAACTGAAACCCACCGACGAACCAGACAGGAAAAAGACGTCGGTCGCCTCGTTCATGAGGATGAAGACCGAAGCCCGTAGAATTGTCATGGTGACATCGTATGACTACCCGACCGCAGCGATTGCAGACGCAGTGGGAGTCGATTCAGTTCTCGTGGGCGATTCATACGGAATGGTTGTCCTAGGCTATGAGAACACGATTCCAGTAACCGTGGAGGAGCTTTTGCCAGTTTGCCGAGCCGTTAGAAGAGGAGCGACTCGCCCCCTTCTAATTGCCGATATGCCATTCATGAGCTTTCAGATCTCATCTGAAGAAGCTGTTCGTACCGCGGGCAGGTTCGTAAAGGAAGGAGGTATGGAGGCGGTCAAGGTCGAAGGAGGCAGCGAAGTGTCAAACGTAGTGGAATCCATCACCCGTATAGGAATCCCCGTGCTGGGCCACATCGGCGTCACTCCCCAGACGGCAACATTGCAAGGAGGGTACAGAATCCAGGGCAGAAACGCAGGTTCTGCCGACAAGCTCGTTGAAGACGCCAAATCGCTTGAGAAAGCGGGGGCATTTGGAATTGTCCTAGAGATGATAACCGAGGAAGTTGCTAAGGTCATAACTGAGAGTGTGTCCGTTCCAACGATCGGGATAGGGTCTGGACGGTTTTGCGGCGGCCAAGTGCTCGTACTTCATGACATCATCGGATTGTACCCGAGTTTCAAGCCACAGTTCGCTAAGCGTTACGTGGACGTCGGGGCTATGATCAAGAACGCCCTTCAGAACTTTGCCGCTGACGTTCGAAACGGAGTATTCCCTGAGGAACAGCACGTATTCAAAATGGAAGAAGACCAACGGGCAAAGCTCGATTCTAAGCGGAAGATCTGAACTCTTGCGGATCGCCATTGTTGGCGCCGGAGCAGTCGGGTGTCTTTTCGGAGGCCGGCTGCAACGGGCTGGACAGAGCGTTCTACTGATCCATCACAGGAAAAGTGTCGTCGCTTGCATTGAGAAGAATGGTGTTAGAATTCGGGAACTTTCAGGAAAGGCTGTCCGTGTGCGCATTAAAACGGGGACGAGGGTGTCAAAACATGACAAGCCTGAACTAGTATTGATCACGGTGAAAGCCTACGACACGGAAGGAGTCGGGTCACTTCTCAGAAGATCAGTCATCCACGATGTTCCCGTTTTGAGTCTTCAGAACGGACTAGGAAACGTTGAGATATTGGAGGCTCGCTTCGGCTCAGATTCTACCATCGCTGGAACAACTACTGAAGCCGCTTTGTCAACTGGACCGGGTAGCGTGATTCATACCGGAAATGGGACGACTTGGGTCGGAGAAATGAACGGTAAGCATTCTGAACGATGCCTTGCTATTGGAAGGATGTTTCGCAGAGCCGGCTTCTCCACGGTTATTAGCAATAATATCAGAGGAGTGCTATGGACTAAGGCCATTGTAAATTCAGCAATTAACCCCATCTCGGCCATAACTCGTGTGAGAAACGGAGATGTACTCGAAACACCGGAACTCCGCGAGACTGCATCCAGAGTAATCGATGAAGGGAGTGCCGTAGCCCACGCAAACGGGATTGTTCTCAGACCCGCCCCGAGACAGCTGTTCAAAAGAGTCTTGGCTATGACATCGAGGAACAAGTCCTCAATGCTCCAGGATATTGAATCTGGTCGAAAGACTGAGATCAGACAACTGAACGGTTCGATCACCCGGCTAGGAAATCTAGTCGGAGTGAGCACACCGTTCAACTATCTACTGACAATGCTCGTGCTCTCCCTGGAACGGTCCCAATATGACTCTTGACCCGGCACCGTCCAAATCAATCCTAGTATGGTGGATAAGTTTCCCGGGCGGCAAAGAACTTGAGATGATACCATCATCACTGACATTTAGCTTGAAGCGATTCGAAAAGACGCGCTCTACCCTTCATTCTACGCGGACGGGAGAGGCAGGCCTCTGCAGTCCACTTTTCCCTTGACTCTGCGAATGAAGTTTGGACACGCGAAACATTGGACGAAGGATACGGTCTTGTTCAGAACCGGGCAGGCGACCGCCTCCTTTTTCATTCTGGCGATCTGTTTCCCTCCAGCCACGCCCTTCAGGTCCTGCACGAACTGTTTTGGGGTGGGTGTTGGCTTCTCCGGCTCAAAGATCTGAACAACGTACTTCGCTGCTGGGGGGTCTTCGCTCATCGAGTTCCTTCGGAGCGACGCGTAAGGATCTAATTATTTCTTTGTTACTGATCTGATCCATAAAACCTCATCCAACATGCGGTTATTGGCACGCTACTGATTCAATCAGATGCTGGTTTCAGGGTAACTCGTTTCAGTCAATCCGTTCTCAATGACTGGTTCAATCCATACCGGATTTCACACTTACACTGACCTCCATCCAAAAAATCGAAACTACGATTTCCAAAACGCGAAAGAAAACGAGAATTCTTTTTTTCAAAAAAATTGCTTTTCCACGATCTCGCGCGGACCGCGGCCTCCATCTATGATGCATCAGCGTGGAACGCTTATACCCCATCTGCAAAACAACTCTGTCCGATACCGGGATTGCCAAGGTCCACCCATTTGCCGAGAACCGCGGTGGTTCTCTCTGGCGGCGAGGGTATTCGGCTAAGGCCGATAACCGCCGACTTGCCGAAAGGGCTCGTAAGGGTTGGCGGAAAGCCGCTTCTACAGTGGGTGGTTGAATGGCTCAAAGCGAACGGGGTCACTAACATTGTAATGGGCGTGGCTTATCTAAAAGAGCAGATAATCGACTTTTTCGGCGACGGGACACGTTTCGGCGTGAGAATCCAGTACAGCATCCACACGGTACCGGGAGGCACAGGCGAAGGCTTCAGGCTGGCAGTAAACCGCTACGTTGAGGATCAAACGTTCTTTGCCCTGAACGGGGACCAGATCACAGACCTCACACTCAAGACCTTGCTCGCGAAGCATCAGAAGAGCGAGACTCTCTCAACGATCGCGGTTGTCCATCCTCGTCTACCCTTCGGACTCGTCAAAGTAGACAAGAATGATTATTGTCGGGGATTCCTTGAGAAACCCGTATTGAAAGACGTGAATATTTCCACCGGAATCTACGTCTTTGAGCGCGAAATCGTTGAGCACCTTCCTCGAGTCGGTGATATTGAAAGAACAACCTTTCCCAAGCTTTCAAGGCTGGGTAAGGTCAACGCGTTTAGGCACTCGGGATCGTTCATTACGATCAATTCCTTAAGGGAGCTTGAAGACGCGGAGAGACAATTAGGGAATCAATCAGGTTGAATGTTCTCGTCACAGGTATCACGGGATTCATCGGTTCAAGACTGGCGACGCGATTGGTGGAACAGGGGGACGATGTCTATGGGTTGGTCAGACATTCGTCGGAGAGAGAACTGAAGAGAATAGAAAAAATCGTTCCCAAGATTCATCTAATTGAGGGCGACCTTGTGAGGTTTCACTCAGTTCTCTCTGCGATAGAGACCTCGGATCCCAACATTGTCTTCCACCTTGGAGCGCTAACTCCTGTTCGACTATCATTCGACGATCCCTATCCATACATAGGAATCAATTTTGATGGAACAGTGAACCTTGTCCACTCGATAGTCAAACAGTCCCCTAACACTAGGCTAATCGCTGCTTCCACTGCGGAAGTATACGGCTGGCAACCCGCCGATCATTCCATCCCAGAGAGCGCGCTCCTCAACCCGGCATCACCTTATGCCGTGTCGAAGGCAGCCGCTGATCAGTACGTCCAAATGGCGAACAGGATTTATCACCTGCGAGGAACTGTGATGAGACCTATCAACAGTTATGGGAGGGTCTGGGAGAGCGGGTTCTATACAGAGTATTTGATCTCAAAGATGTTGCGGGGAGAGACGTGCTATGTTGGTGCGCCTGACTCGATTCGTGATTATATGTTCTCTGAGGATCATGTCGATGCTTATCTGGACGTGGCCAAATCTGAGAAAGCGATCGGCGGGGTCTACAATGTGTCTCCTGGCAATCCTATTACAAATGCAGAACTGGCCAAAAAGCTGTCAGGATTGACAGGATTCAAGGGAAAGATTGTCTTTGGATCTTATCCGCCTGGCTATCCGCAACGGCCACAGAGTCAAGATCCAGCGTATCTCGTTTTGGACAATACAAGGATTGCTAGAGAAATCGGGTGGCACCCACATTACTCACTTGACGAAGGATTGAAACAGGCTGTCAAGCTCTGGAATCGGGAGACGAACTAAGAGATTCGAGTCGTGGCAGCGATCCTACTCAGCTGATTGTTCCTTTTCCAATGCAAGGAACCCGGAATAGCCACACTCCTCACAAAGATATCGGATTGGAAGAATCCATCCCTCTAGAGGTGCCCGCGAACGTTTCACCGTCGCTCCGCACTGAGGGCAGGAGAGTTGGCCCCGTCCGCTCCTGTGGATGGAGCGAAGAACGTCGAGCAGAGCTGACAGCCGTCTTTCCCTAATGAAGCTCTATGCTAGCCTCGGGGAAGCCGTAGCCGACTAGGACCTTCTTGACCTTGTCCCGATGGTCTCCCTGGAGGATGATCGAATTGTTCTTGGAAGTGCCGCCGCAGGCGCAATATGTCTTCAGTTTAGTTGCAAGATCTGGGAGGTTGACGCTCTTTCCGTCTATGCCTTCGACAATGGTGGCCGGTTTGCCCCATTTGCGCATTTCCATTCGGACTTTTACTGTCTGCTGCTCCATGCTAATGGTGCCGCAAACGCATAGGTCCTTTGGTAGGCCGCAGGTTGAACAAACATCGGCCATTCTAGTAGCCTGAAACTCCTTTGTAGTCGTCCACAAGCAAAGCATGTTGTTCTTGCATATTTAAGAATGCCTTCAAATGCCGGTGATCAGATTCCTATTGACAGGAAGAGCACGAACCAGAATAGCCAAGCTCCGAAGAGCATGAGAAGAACTGTTTGCTTCTCTTGCATTCTGACCTCTGAGGAGTGATTCAGCCGTCAGGGCTGAAATCGTGCTTGTAACCGGCGTGAGGTTGCCCAAAGCACGAGTCAAAGCCCAAAGCTTGCATATTCTGCTTGAACGAACACAATGGAAGCCACGGAGTACCGGAGATTGCCGCAGGCTTCCAGAGTCTGCTGAAACAGCGAGGAGGGTCGGTTCTAAGGTATAGTGATAAATATTCAAGGCTAGCCATTTCAGAATGCTTTAAAGTGGGAGAATGAGCGAACGCATCTCCGTTTCCATTGAGCTGGAGTTCTTCAACAAGTATCTGTTCAACGCACTGAAAAGGAGCCTTTCAAATGCAACACCAAAGAGGAAGTTGGACATCATCTACTACTACTCGCGTGATCCTCGTGTCAAGTTCTCTATAGCTCTCAACGGGTTCAGCAGCGGAGGAGCCGCCGTGCATCCGCAGTGGAGCACTGTCTTCAACAACGTTCAGAACATGCGCCAATATCTTCGTTAAGCGTACTTTCGATCAGGCGGGCAGTCCAAGGGAGTCCTTTAGGCCCTTGTACCTGTTTCGTACTGTGACCTCAGTCACATTTGCTATCTCCGCGATTTCCTTCTGAGTCTTCTTCTCATTCTCTAGAACGCAAGCGACGTACAACGCAGCCGCGGCCAGGCCCATCGGGTCCTTGCCCGCCA
>Ga0209056_10007757_pt1 | contig 11036 bp, 8 predicted proteins | sample GraSoiAngelo_114_FD_185876 | JGI IMG/M metagenome (GOLD analysis project Ga0209056, IMG submission 185876) | Grasslands soil microbial communities from the Angelo Coastal Reserve, California, USA - 14_0903_13_40cm (SPAdes) (version 2) | ecosystem: Environmental > Terrestrial > Soil > Grasslands ...
TGGTGATAAGCGTCGTGAAGAGCGTCCCGTCGGGCGTGATGTGCGGCAGCAGGTAGGTCGCGCCCTGTGGGGTTCCGCCAACTTGCGGGAGCGGGATCGGCGCGGACCAGTCGGTGTGCGTCCCGTCGGGCAGCGCATGCGCGATCGACACGAACGGATGGGAGGTCGAGGGTCCGGTGAAGATCACCCACATGACGTAGATCGTGTCCACGTATGGGCTTGAGGGGTTCGTGTCGATGGCGATCCACTGCTTGTCGGACTCCCGCCCGACGCTGTTATAGGTGGCGACGAGATCAGGCTTCCCCGCGCTGTTCTGTGTGAGCCACTGCTTGGCCGTCGTAGCTCCGTGCGGGCGGACCGAGACGGAGATGGCTTCGGCTGGAATCGACGGATTTGGTTCACGGTTCGGGTTGGTCTGGTAGCTCTTCGTGTCCCCGTCGTAATAGAACTGGTAGGGCAGGAGTACCGAGTAGAAGTTGCCGTACTGATCGAATGCGCCGATCGGGTCCGTGTTGTCGGTCCAACCCTCATATCCCGGAACGTGTCCCTGGACCGGCCAGGTCTTTCCTCCGTCCGTCGATTCGAAGAAGCCGAGAAGGTGGTTGTAACCCTCGGCGCTCACGAACCATTTGGACTGCCCGATGATGTGATTCGGGTTGGTCGGGTCTATACGGATGTCGGATTCAGAGTGGTCTTTGACGAGCTTGGGTTCCGTGGCCGGATAGCCCGAGTTGCTTCCAGCCTGGGTGGGGTACGCGGAGCGACGTCCGGTGTCTTCGCCGGTGTCCGCGCCGGGGCAGCTGGACATACCGTCGTAGCCGTTCGCCGGGAAGAGACTCGTGGAGTAGGGCACCTCAGGGCGGTAACAGCTTGTCCGCTGGGTGGTGGCGAGGGTGTTTGTGACGCTGGCGTTACTGGCGGCGTACGCCGTGTCGCTTTGGGTCCCCTGCGGAACGTTGCCGATCCCGAGCGAGTCCGTGCTCGCCGGGACCGCGGCGAGGGCGACGATGATGAGGGTCGCGCTCACAGCGAGGCTCGTTCGGCGCAGCATCCAGGTCCTCCCCTATATATGGAGCTACTCAGCTCCCCATCCCCGGCGGCATCGTACCGCTCAAGAACGAACTGAGCGATTTCGCAGATGCGAAAGCCGTAGCCTTTGCACGTGCGCGTTCGTCGGCGTGCCGCGGCGATCGCGTTCATCGGCTTGGTCTTCCTCGGTCTCCCCGCGGGAATGCTGGGCATCGCCTGGCCGTCGATGCGCGCCTCTCTCGATGCTCCCTTCGCGGGACTCGGACTGCTCGTCGCCGGAATGACGGTCGCGCAGTTCGCCGCGAGCGCCGCGAGCGGCCTCGTGCGCGAGCGTCTCGGAACGATCGCGCTCCTCCTTCTCTCCGTCGCGGCCGCGTGTGGAGGGCTCGGTCTGTTCGCGATCGCGAGCGGGTGGTGGGCGACCATCCTGGCCTCCGCCGTGCTCGGTTGCGGTGTCGGCCTGCTCGACGCGGCCGTAAATACCGAAGCCGCGCTGCGGGGCGACATCCGATTCATGAGCGGCCTCCATGCTGCGTGGGCCATCGGAGCCTCGCTCGGGCCGCCCCTCGTAGGCGCGACGCTCGTGGTGAGCGATTCCTGGCGGCCGGCGTATGTGATCGCCGCCGCCGCGTTCGCTTTGATCGGCGTCGCCGTCTACGCGGTGCGTTCCGACCTCTCGGCCGCGCCGGAGCTCGAAGCCGAGCCGCCGGGCCCCAGACGGATCAGCCGGACTGTCCTCCTCGGCTGCGCGCTCATGTTCGTGTACGTCGGCCTCGAGCTCGGTGGTGGCGCATGGACGTACGCGCGATTCACGACGGACGCGTCGCTGAGCGACGCCGTTGCCGGTCTCGCGGTCTTTCTCTATTGGTCGGCGCTGGCGGCCGGACGGGTCGCGTTGGCCGTGCTCGGGGAGCGCATCGCACCGGGTCGCCTGTTCGATCTGAGCGTGTTCGGCGCGCTTGCGAGCACGCTCGGCTTCTCGCTCCTTCCTCCGCCGGTCGCGGCCCTCGTCGCGCTTCCGTGCCTCGGCGCCGCGCTTTCGGTCTTTGTGCCGCTCCTTCTTTATCTCACCCCGCGCCGGATCGGGAGCGCAGCCGCGCCGCGAGCGATCGGGTACCAGGTCGCCGCCGGGATGATCGGTGGCGCGTGCCTGCCGGCGGCGGTGGGTCTCCTCATGCAGTCCCTCGGCGTCGCCATCCTCGGCCCGTGTCTTGTGACGATGGCCGCCGTGCTCACCGGGCTGCACCTCGTATCGACGCGTCCGGTCGGAGCGCGAGGTTACGCGCGCCAGGTCTTCAGGTAGAGCGACTCCGCGATCCCGGCACGGACGAATCCCGGGAGGTCGCCGACGTGGGTGTACCCGTGACGCTCGTAGAACGAACGCGCGCGCCGGTTGCGGGCGAGGAGGACTGCGCCGAGGCCCTGCGATTGGTGCTCTTCGGACACGAGCAGGAGCCTGAGATACGCGGCGCGATCCAGCGCTCGAGTCATGATCAACCACGCGAGTCCGACGACCGCGCCGCGATCCACCGCCGCGAGGACGAGATCTCGTTCGCGCAACGCTTCGGTGAGGCTCGCCTTCGCGCCGCGCGGAGTGACGCGGTACCGGCGCAGGAGCGGCGATGCCGCCATGAGCGTCGCCATCGGACGGATGTGTTCTGTCCTTGCGCGCACGATTCTGCTCATCGGCGCTGCGGGTCGAGGGCGTCGCGAAGACCGTCGCCCAGGAGATTGAACCCAAGAACGGCGATCATGATCGCGAGGCCCGGGAAGATCGCAAGGTGGGTCGCGAACTCCAGGTACTGCCGGCCCTCGTTCAACATCACGCCCCAGGACGGCGCGGGCGGCTGCGCCGAGAGGCCGAGGAAAGAGAGCGCGCCCTCGGTGAGCACGGCCCACGACAGTGCCAGGCTCACCTGCACGATGAGCGTGGACAGAAGGTTCGGGACGATGTGCCGGAAGATGATGCGGGCGCGCGTGGCCCCGACGGCGCGCGCGGCCTCGACGAAGTCACGTGCCTTGAGGGCCAGGACGGGACCGCGGACGACCCGCATGAAGATAGGCGTGTACACGACCGCGATCGCGATGATCACGTTCCTGGTGTCGGGGCCGAGCGCGGCGACGATCCCAAGCGCGAGCAGGATCGCCGGAAATGCGAAGAAGACATCCATGACCCTGCCGATCGCCAGATCGACGAGACCGCCCAAGTAGCCCGAGACGAGGCCGAGCAGCCCCCCGGCGGCGGTGGCCGCCGCGACCGACAGCACCGCGACCTGCATCGACAGGCGGGCGCCGAAGAGCACGCGGCTGAAGAGATCGCGCCCTAGGGCATCGGTCCCGAAGGGAAAGGCCGCGGTCGGCGCGGCGAGGCGATCCGCCGAGACCTGCAGCGGGTCACGAAGCGGGAGGAACCCCACGGTCAAAGCGATCGCCGCGTAGAGGGCGACCATCCCCAGGCCGGCGAGCGCGACCGGTTCGCGCGCGATCGCGGCGAGGACGCCGAGTCTGAGCGGCGCCGTGCTACGCGAGGCGGATTCGGGGATCCAGGTAGCCATACAGAAGGTCCACAACGATGTTCAGCGCCACGAAGAGGATCGCGATCGCGAGAACTCCACCCTGAACGAGCGCGTAATCGCGTTGCACGATCGCGGTGAGCAGCATGCGGCCGACGCCAGGAACGGAGAAGATCTCCTCGACTACGACCGCGCCACCGAGAAGCTGCCCGACCTGGATCCCGAGAAGCGTCACCACAACGATCAAACCGTTCTTCAGGACGTGCCGGCGCAGCACGATCGCCGGGCGGAGGCCCTTTGCCCTCGCGGTGCGGACGTAGTCCGCGCTCAACACGTCCAGCATCGCGGAGCGCGTCATCCGCATCGTCGCCGCGGCGAGCCCGAGGCCGAGCGTGATCCCCGGGAACAGGAGAAGCTTCAGGTTGGCCAGCGGGTCGTGCACGAAGTCGACGTAGCCGCCGGTGTTCGGAAGCCACCGGAGATACAGCGAGAAGAGGACGATGATCAGCGTTCCGAGCCAGAAGCTCGGCAACGAGAGCCCGATCAGGCCGCCGATGCGTGCCGCCACATCCAGGCGCGAGCGCGAACGGACCGCGGACAGCAGGCCCAACGGTATTCCGAGTGCGATCGCGATGAGCGCCGCGGCCGCCGAGAGCTCGAGCGTCGCGGGCAGGCGCTCGGTGATCTCGACGAGCACGGGACGTCCGGTGCGGATCGAGTAGCCCGCATCGCCGCGGAGCAGCGAGCTGAGCCAGGTCCAGTACTGCACGAGAAGCGGCTGATCCAGGCCGAAGTACGCGCGCAGACTCGCGAGCTGCTCAGGGGTCAGCGCGGTCGATGTGCCGAGCCGGGCCGCGATCGCGTCACCGGGGATGAGGCGAATGAACAAGAACGTGAGCAGGGAGATGCCGATCAGGGTAGGGATGGCACCGAGCAGTCGCTGCGCGAGATATCGGCTCACGCCTCGCGCAGCGACCGCCCCTTAGTTATTTGTCGAGCCAGGTCTGCCGGAGATAGATGATCGAGCCGGTCGGAAGGTGCGTGAACCCTTTCGTCGTGGGCAGAGTGGCGACATAGTCGCGTCCGACGAAGAGCCAGATGAAGGGCACGCCGTTCACGAGCTCTTTCTGCGCGGTCGTGTAGAGATCCTTCCGTTTGGCCGGGTCCGTCGAGGCTCGCGCCTGCTTGATCGCGTCGCTCGAGACGGGGTTCTTGTAGCTCGTCACGAAGTTCAAGTTCCCGTCGTCGGTGAAGTAGCGGTACACGTAGAAGTCCGGGTCCGGCCCGCCGCCGTTCAGGCCGGGAGCCATGTCGAAGTCCGCCTTGAGCCAGCGGTCGACCCACTGCGTGAACTCGAGCGTCTCGATCTTCATGTCGACGCCGATCTCGGCGAGCTCAGCCTTCACCAGCTGAGCGATGTCCTTCGCGTAGGCGGGTTCGGTCGTCTGAGTGAGCATGGTGAAGGAGACCGGCCCGACGTTGGCTTCCTGCAGGAGCTGCTTCGCCTTCGCGACGTCACGCGTGTATAGCGGGTACTGCGATGTCGGCAGTGCGTAGTTCGCGAGCGCCGGCGCGATCGGTCCGGTGACCTCGCCTTCGCCGAAGGCGACGGCATCGATGATGGCCTTCCGGTCGATGGCGTACGCGATCGCCTGTCGCACCTTGATGTTGTCGAGCGGCGGCCGTTTCGTGTTCACGAAGAGCAGGTTGTACGAGAGGCTCGGTTTCGCATCGAGCGTCACCGAGGTCTCGCTCCGCAGCGTCCGCGCCACCTTGGCATCGGTGATGATCGCCATATCCGCGGCTTTGGTGCGCAGCGCGGCGGCGAGACCCGACTCGTCGGGCACGACGTTGATGCGGACGCCGTCGAGGTACGGCTGGCCCTCGACGTAGTAGCTCTTGTTCGCCTCGAAGCGCATGAAGTTGTCCGGCACCCATTCGGCGAGCTTGAACGGGCCGCTCCCAATCGCTGTCTCCTTCTTGGAGAGGTCCGGGTTCGCCTCGCCGATCTTCTTCGACACAATGCCGGTGTTCGGATGTGCCATGTACGCGATGAGGGCGGCGTTGGGGTTCTTCAGGTTGAACACGACGGTCGTGTCGTCGGGCGCGGCGATCGTGTCGACGTCGGTGAAGAAGGAGCGCGCCACAGCGGCGGTCTTCGTGTCCAGGATGCGGTCGAAGGTGTACTTCACGTCGGCGCTGGTGAGCGGATCCCCGTTGTGGAATTTCACGCCCGAGCGGATCTTCACCGTGACCGTCTTGCCGTCGGCGGACGTGGTCGGCATCGAGGCGGCGAGATCGGGCTGTACGCCGAGGTTCTCGTCGAGGCGCATCAGATAGCTGTAAACGAGTTCGAAGACGCGCGCGGAGGTGAATGCCGGGACCTTGTGGGGGTCGAGGTTGGTCACCTCGCCGGCGCGCGCGAGGATGAGCGTTCCGCCCTTCTTGGGCTGGTTCCCGCTCGTCGGCGACGGTCCGCTCGAGGTCGTTGGCGCGCAGGCGGCGATGACCGTCGCAAGGATCAGAGCTACAGCAGCGAGAGAACGCTTCAACATGGTCCCTCCCCAGGCGCTTCTCGCACATTAGCACCGCCGATTCAGCCGTCGGTCCGCCGCATGCCGACCGCTTCGACTGAAAGGAGCAGACAGCGCTCCGGTACAGCGGCGCGATGGCGTTCGCCCGCGCCGATAAGGATCGCTTCACCCGGTCCGGCCACGAGTGGACCTGCCTCGAACTCGACGCGAAGCTCGCCCTCGAGCACCAGAAGGAACTCGTCGCTCGTCTGACGATGCCAGCCGCCATCGAGCCTTCCCGACCCCGCGTGTAGAACGGAAACCCCGTTCACCGTGCCGAGCTCTGAATTCATCCACGCGGGCGGCGCTCGAAGGGGCGCCTGATCGGAAGCCAGCGTGTCGCGGAGGCTGATCTTCCTGCCCACGGCTTCAGCCTTCGATCGTCTCGCGCGCACGCGCGATCCGCACGCGCGCTGCGTCGATCGTGTCGATCCGCGCGAACAGCACGTCGCGAAGGCGCGCCTCGAGCTCGCGCATCAGATCGCCGCGCAAGCGGCGGGCCCAGCGCCGCCCGAGCATGCCCGCGTGCGCGCCGAGAAGCCGCGCCAGCACGTACCCGGCGACGAGGAGCGAGACCAAGAGGACGAGCGGCGTCGGTATCGGCCCGAGGACCGGCACGTCGACGCTCGCGAATGGCGCATGCAGAAAGAAGACCGCCGCGATCCAGAGGCCGGCGAAGAGCAGTGCCGCGGTCACCACGTACTGGAGCGCGCCGATCACGGACCAGACGACGCTCGTCGGCGGACGTGCATCGGCGACCCGCGTCGCGACGGCCGCATCGATGGCGCCGGTGATCCGGGCGTTCAGGGCCTGTGCATCGACGAGCGTGGCGATCGCGCCGCGCGTTTCGGATGGCACACGTGGCAGCAGATCGCCGATCACGTTTCGGATCGGCTCGGCTGCCCGAGCGAGGCTCCCGCGCTCGCGCCATCGCCGCAGATAGCCTTCGGGATCCGCGACAACGCGATCTCGCCCGGTGACGCGATAGAGGACGGTGGTGACCAGACCGAACGGACCCGCGCCGCGCGGACGAGCGGCGAGTCGCGTCGCCGCGACGGCTTGTCGCTCCAGGCCCGCGAGATCGATGATCGCGGCCGCTTCTCGAGTCACATCCGCAAGGACCTGCGCGCGTTGCTCCGCGGTCAAGAGTGGCTTCGCGTCCGCGGAGACACCTGCGCGCGTCGCAAGATCCAGAGCCGCACCGTGGAGCTCCGTCGCGACTCGCTCGCTGATGATTCGTTTCGCCTGGACCCCGTCGGCGATCCAATCGCGGAGCTCGTGCGCGTCGCCGTCGCGCGTCGCGCTCGTCACCGCAACGTTGACGTTCTCGATGCCCTCCGCGCGAAGGCTCGCGACGAGGTGCGCCCGCAGCCGCTCGGCTTCGGACCCGACGCGGTCGGCCTTGTTCAATACGACGAGCTGCCGCGCAAGTCGAGGCGCCCAGCGACGTAGATATTGGTCATGGAGCACAGCGTCGCGGTACTTCTCGGGATCCGCGACCCAGACGACCGCGTCGACGCGGGGGAGGAGCTCGTCGACGCGTGCGCGATGCTCCGGCGTGGTCGAATCGATGTCCGGAAGGTCGAGGATCGCGACGTCCGCGAACGCCCCGTTCGCGTGGTCCCGCACGTCCCGCACGTCGAGCCACCCGAGCAGCGGAGCGGTCTCGTCGCGCGCGCTTTGGGCGACCCAGGCGAGCGGTGTGCCGGTCGTTGGGCGGCGCGGTCCGGCCGGGCTCACCGTCTCGCCGGCGAGCGCGTTGAGGAGGCTCGACTTGCCCACTCCGGTGCCCCCGACCAGCGCGAGAACATACGCCGACCCCTCGAATCCGAGCCGTCCTCGGGCATCCGCGAGGACCTGCCTCGCGCGAGAGGTGTCGAGCCCAAGAGCCGCGGCCGCGTCGACCGCGTCGTCGAGGGCGGAGAGGCTCGCGGAGAGCGTCACGGCGAGAGCGGCGCCGTCGCGGCGCGCAGCTCGCCGGCGAGAGCGCGGAGCGCCGCCGGGTCTGCGACAAGCCTGTCGTAGCGGCCGCGCTCCTTCAAGAACTCGTCGCCGAGCAGAGCCTCGAGACGCTCGCGCGCGCCGGCGATCATCTCGCGCATCGCGGCCTCCCCGAAGATCGCCTGCAGGAGCTTCTGATTCAAAAAACCGGTGGCGGCCACGATCCCGAGCTCTGTGCCGGTCACACCGGCTGTGTGAGCGAAGACACCAACCATCGCGGCGATCGCGAGCGCGTTCACGCCGAGCGACACCCCGAACGCAAGGTCGCGCTTTCCGGCACCGCGTGCCTGGACGTCGGTGGCGATGCTCGCGACCCAGTCGTGCAGCCGTGGCCGGATGCGTACCGCCAGCTCCGGCGATGCCGACCAGAGCGAGGGATCGCGCGCGAGCTGGTCGGCAGGTCCGGCGCGGCTGGACCATTCACTCGCGACTCGGCGTGCCGCCTCGGTCGCTCGCGCGACCGCGACGGCAACGACGTCGCTCGTCACCTCTTTCTCGACGACACCGACCGGGGCCTCGGGCATCCCGCGGATCGCCGTGATGATCGTTCCGCGGATTCGCCCGAGGCCGCGCGAAAAGAAGCGCGTGATCTGGTCTGCCTTCACGTACGACTCCCAGTGGCGGAGCACCTCGGTGCGGAGGAACGTGCCGCCGCGCAGCTCCTCGAACAACGCGGAGAGCTCGGCGTCATACGACTTCGCCGTGATCGCGCGGAGGGCCTCGCCCTCGGCTGCGGCGCGCTCGACATCCGCCGCGACTGCCGAGAGGAGCGGATCGAGGCCGGCGAGAGCGCCTTCCAGAGCGCGCCGCGCGAGCGCGAGCCGGCGCTCGCGATCGCGAGCGAGCTCGTCGACACGCTGGAGCACCGGCGCGGCCGCATCTGCCTCGAGGTGTTCGCCGGACGGATCGACCCGACCTTCCGCGATGGCAGCGATCTGGACCTGCGCGTCGTCGATCCCGCGAAGGGCCGTGTCCTTCAGCACCCGGCGGAGGTCGTCGAGGACAACGCGCTGGTCCGACCCGTCCGCCGGCATGCGATTGACCACGATGAGCACGGGCAGCCCGCGCGCCGCGATCCGCTGCACCACGTCGAAGGGCGCCTTGTCGGCATAGCGGACCGCCGACGTGACGAAAATCCCGAGGTCGGCGGCCTCGACGAGCGCGTCCGCGATGACGCGGTTGGCGCGCTCGACGCTATCGAGGTCCGGGGCGTCGACGATCGCCATGCCCGTCGCTGCCGTCGTGGCAGGCGCGCGGACGATCTGACCGGCATCGATGCCGGCGAGGGCGCCACGCCGGAGGACCGCCGCGTCGGCGTCGGTGGAGAGGAGGACGGCCTCGCGCGTGGTCGGCCGAAGCACGCCCGTGCGGCTGACGGTCGCGCGCGCCAGGGTGTTCATCAGCGTTGACTTGCCCGCGCCGGTCGGGCCGAGCAGCACGACGAGGAGCGGCGACTCGAGCGCGCGCGCCCGAGGGATGACGTAGGCGCGAACGTGATCGCGGAGCTGCCGCGCCCGCTCCTTCGCGCCGGGGGCATCGTCCTCCCGCACGAGGGCGGCGCGCCGGTCGGCGAGAGCCGCGATGACCTCCGCACGCTCGGCCAGAGATGTCACCACTTCTATGGTTGCAAGGTAGAGACCCGTGGCCTCTCGTCGGTTATCGTGCGTAACCATGCGTTACGGAGGCTTCCCGTGCCGCTACGGCGGATGCGATGTGCGCTTCTCTGTCGAGCGTGGCGACTCCTATCCATCGCTCCTCGAGGCCAGCGCGAAACGCACCGAGCACGAGATCGCCGAACACCAGTACCACCACATCCCAATGAGGACCGAGACTCCTCCGGCGGGATCCCTGCAGCGGCTTCCGCGACGAGGAGCCGCTCCAAAGAGAATCGACTGACCCTCAGAGCTCGGCGGCGAGAGGGCCTGCCGTGCTCGCGGGTCCCTCCCTCGACCACGTAGGGTCTCGGGTCCCACTGCGCCGTCAGGCCCTCTCGCCGCGAGCCGGTGGTCCGTATGTATCTCGCATCCCCGTCGCCAGATCGCGTGGATTTGTTTCCAATTCGGCGCGTGCTTTCGCGTCGGTCGCCCAGAAGGTGACGCCATCGGCCGATGACACGACCTCGCGCATGCTCGGTATGAGGCGACCGGCGACGCGCGCCATCGCAGACGGCAGGGTCAGCCGCGGTAACTCGCGGCCGGTCGCCTTCGCGACCGCGCGGTACGCGTCGCCGAGCGTCGCGATCTCCCCGCCCAGGATGTAGCACTCGCCGGCTCGGCCGCGATCGAGAGCGCGAACGATCCCGTCGGCGAGATCGTCGACGTGCACGAGATTCAGTCCGAGGTCCTCGAACGCGCGATAGCGCAGCCGGCCGTCTGCGAGTGCGCGGAAATTCGCGCCGACCGCGGAATGGTCGTTCGGTCCGTATACCTGGCCGGGCTGGACGATCACGATCGGCGCTCCGCTTTTTGCGGCGTCGAGCGCGATGTCGTGAGCTCGCCGCTTGGTGTCCTCATAGGAGGACGTCGGCGGCGAAGTCGGCCGGTAACCCTCGGCCACGACCACGCCGTGCGTGTTGCCGAAGGCTGCGATCGTGGAGACGTACACGATCCGTGCGACCGCCGCCGCTCGTGCCGCGTCGAGGATGCGACGAGTACCGGTAACGTTCGTCTTCTCCATCTCGCGCCCTCGCTCCGCGCTGACGCCGATCTCGTAGATCGCCGCACCGTGTATGAGCACGTCGCAGCCGCGGATCTCGCGGACCGTGCCGCTCGGGTCGACCACGTCGCCCGCCACGAGCTCGCACCCGAGCGCGGTCAGTGCGCCGGCCCGCGATGGATTCCGCACGAGCGCCGTGACCGCATCGCCACGTGCGCGAAGCGCACGCACCACGGCGCCCATCACGAATCCGCTCGCGCCCGTC
>Ga0209056_10007759_pt1 | contig 11035 bp, 9 predicted proteins | sample GraSoiAngelo_114_FD_185876 | JGI IMG/M metagenome (GOLD analysis project Ga0209056, IMG submission 185876) | Grasslands soil microbial communities from the Angelo Coastal Reserve, California, USA - 14_0903_13_40cm (SPAdes) (version 2) | ecosystem: Environmental > Terrestrial > Soil > Grasslands ...
GTCAGATCGTCCGATTCTGCGCGTGTGGGTATATGTGGACATGTGGACAAGATGTGAATGAGTCGTTGGGCGCTGCAGAATCCGGCTCCGCTGTGAGGCCCTTGTCCTAGGTGGCCGTCTAGCCCACTGCGGGACTCTACGTCTTTCTCTCTGCTTTGATCACGCGGGAAAGGCGATGGCAGCGAGAACACACATCGTCTGCGGTTGCAAAACCGTCGGCCGGGTGCAGACCGAGCGTGATCATTGTGGTCGGGGAGAGCGGTGCCCCCACGCTCAAAGCGAGGCACTCAGCGCAAACGTAGCCGGGATGCTCCTCCAGGAATCTGATCACGCCTTCGCGAAAACCCAACACGGTGCCCCAGCCCGCTGGCCGCTTCAGCAAGAGATGCACCAGATTCGGCTCTCAGCTAAGTACTCGCAGTGATGTTATCGAGTCTCCTCACCGATCAGGGAGGTGTTGGAAACAAAACCAATGTGACGTCAATCCTGTGACGCTTAGGACGGCCCCGGACGTGACCGTCCTCCGTTAATTTGGGGTACCGCCTGGACCTGCCCCCGAAAAACTTGACTTGAGGATGGAGCCAGACCTGGGGTGGGGACGCCGGAAGACGTCGAGCGCGAGCTCCGTCTTGTTTTGCGTTCAGGTTGTCTCTCATATTCTCCGTCATCCTTGCTCGACCCCATCCACCGAGTGGATTCGGGAGTCGGATTGTTTCTGCTCGGAAGTTTCGTGCGGGCTTCTCGGGGAAACCTCCTCAGAGTGCATCCGATCCGGCGCTGTGGCTCGTAGCTAGGGTGCGTACTGAACTCAAGCCAACTCAACGCAGTGAGGCGTGGATGGGCCGATGCCCTGGCCGTTGACTGGCAACGCGGCCCAGCCGCACGGGAGGAGACGAGGGATGAAACAGATGAGAAAGCATCAATTCTTTCCAGCTCTTGTTGTCGTCCTCGCGGCGTTGACCATCGCCGTCAGCAGCCTCGTGGTCTGGGCGGCAAGCCACCGGGAGGCGCCGCTGATCGCCCTGGACCCAGCGGCGGACAACACCGATGTCTACGCCTTCGTGAGCTACGACGCGGCCAATCTCGTCCGCTCCCCGGACGAGCGCAAGGTCACATTCATTATGAATGTGAATCCGGGACAAGATCCGGGAGACGGACCCAATTACTTCAGCTTCGATGACGAGGTGTTGTACGCCATCAACATCGACAACGACCAGGATGGCCGGGCCGAGGATATCGTCTACGAAGTCCGTTTCAAGACGGAGAACCGCCCGGGCCCTGGGGGACTGACGTCGCCGGTTCCGTCTCTCGGCAACCCGCACATTCCAGCAGCGGTTCCGCTCCAGGGCATCACGGCGCTGGACGGTCGCGGGTCGGAAGGGCTCACGCGGCGCCAGACCTACACAGTGACCGAGGTGCGTGGGCGCCACCGTCTCCAGCTGTTCAGCGGCCGCACCCTGGTGGCCGTACCCTCCAATGTGGGGCCGGCCACGATGCCCAACTACGCAGCGCTGGCCGCGCAGGGCATCTACACCGACCCCCCGACCGGGATCCGTGTGTTCGCCGGCCAGCGCGCTGAGACCTTTTACATCGACCTGGGCGCAGTGTTCGATACCCTCAACCTGCGTCGCTACCTCCCGCTGCTGACCGGCCCCGGGGAAGACACGGACACCGTCAATCCGTTCGGTGTGAACCGCTTCAGCGGCTTCAACGTCAGCACCATCGCCATCGAGGTGCCGATTCACCGGATCACCAGCGACAGCAAGCCCCAAGCATCCGGTGATCGGGATGTACGCCAGCACGGCCCGGCAGAAGGTCAAGGTCCTCGACAAAGACGGTGAAGCGAAAACCCACGGGCCGTGGGTCCAGGTGTCCCGGATGGCGAACCCCCTGGTGAATGAGTTGATCATCACCACGCCGTTCAAGGACCGATGGAACGCCGCCGAGCCGGAAGACGAGGCGAACTTCCAGGCGTTCTATCGAGACCCGGTGATCGCGGCGGCGCTGGAGTTGGTCTATGGCGTGGGGATCGTCCCGCTCGACGGCTCCGCCGCCAGGGACCGCACCGACCTGATGAGCATCTTGCTCAAGTACCCGGGTCAAGCGCTGCGTGGCACGGACTGCGGCCATCCCTGCGCGGAGCTGTTGCGGCTTGATCTGCGCGTGCCGCCCACCCCGCCCGAGAGCCAGGGTCGCCTCGGCGCGGCGTTGAGCGCAGACAGGGCCGGCTGGCCGAACGGGCGCCGACCCAACGATGACGTGACTGACATCGCGATTCGGGTCGTGGGTGGGGTCAACTACATCAATGCCCATGCCGGCGACGGCGTCAACTTCCTCGCCGGTGCGCCAGGCGTCGTGGGCGTGGACGTCATGGCGAACGGCATCGCCAAGACATTCCCATTCTTGCCGACGCCATACGACGGGAAGAACCGTCGTCACGTCGATTGCGGTGAGAGTGGCCCCGGCGCCAATCCGTGCGGGCCCCTGGTCCCATAGAACGTTGAGCCCCTGCGTGCTGGGCGCATGGGCCAAGGGTGATCGTATGGAAATGCGGGGGGTGATCATCGTGCTGGCGTCGCTCATCGGCCTTGGCGGGGTCTACGCGACACCGGCCAGGGCCGAGACGACGGTGGCGGATCGAGCGATCCTGGCCGCCGAGCGTTCCTTGCAGCGCAACCCGTACGACGGGACTGCGTACTATCGGCTCGGTGACGCCTACATTCAGAAGGCCCGGGAGACGGGCGACGCGGCGTACTTCGGCCGCGCCGAGGGCGCGCTCCAGAAGTCGCTGGCTCTGGTCCCCCACCACAGCGGGGCCACGCGCCACCTGGCCTATGTCCGCTACTCGGTGCATGATTTCGCGAGGGCGGCCACGCTCGCGGCGAAAGCCATCGAGCTGGATCCCACCGACGGCCACGCCTACGGTATCCTGGGCGACGCCCTGCTCGAGGTCGGCGAGTACGAGCAAGCGGAGGCGGCCTACCGGCGGATGCTCGCGCGCGAATCGGATCTCCACGCGTGGGGCCGCCTCGCTGGACTGAAGTCGGTTCGAGGCGATCCTTCGAGCGCGATCGAGATGCTGACGCGCGCCATCGAGGAGGGCAAGGCGAACCGGCGGCCGCGCGAAAGCATCGCGTGGGCGCAATGGCAGCTCGGTGCGGAACACTTCGCGATCGGCGACCTGAAGGCGGCGGAGGCGCGGTACCTCGAGAGCCTCGCGACCAATCCGAACTACCATCGCGCGTTGGCCGGGCTCGCGCAGGTGAAGGCGGCCCACGGGCACTATGCGGAGGCTGTCGACCTCTACCAGAGGGCGATTGCCGTCATTCCGCTCCCCGACTACGCCGCGGCCCTCGGCGATCTCCACCGCATGATGGGACGCCCCGACGCGGCCGCACGCCAGTACGACCTCGTGGAGTACATCGGCCGGCTGAACGCGCTGAATCAGGTCCTCTACAGCCGGGAGCAGGCGTACTTCGACGCCGACCACGATCGCCAACTCGACCGCGCACTGGAGCTGGCACGCAAGGAGCTGGAGGTCCGACGCGACGTCTACGCCTATGACGTGCTGGCCTGGGCGCTTTACAAAAAGGGCGAGCTAGCCGAGGCACGAACGGCGATCGACGAAGCCATGAAGCTCGGGACGCGGGACGCGCGCCTGTTCTTCCACGCCGGGATGATCTATCGAGGCCTGGGCGAGATGGATGCGGCGAAGGTGTACCTCCGGCGCGCCCTCGCCACGAACCCGCACTTCCACGTGCTCCACGCCGACCTCGCCCAACGGCTCCTGAGCGATGAGCCGTAAGCACCTCGTCGTCCTGAGCGCCGTTGGCCTCCTGCTGATACCGTCGCTCGGTTGGGCGCACCCGATGGGGAACTTCAGCATCAGTCACTATTCGGCGCTTCGGATCGGGGAGGAGACGATCGAGCTGCGGCACCTCCTGGACCTGGCCGAGATTCCGACCTTCCAGGAGATCCAGGAGACGGGGATCGTGCCGGAGGTCGGTCACCCCGGCCTGGATCCATACCTGGCGCGGAAGGCGGAGACGCTCAAGGAAGGCCTGCGGCTGGAAGTCGACGGCCGGCGCCTCGAGTTGCGCGTCACGTCCCGCGAAGTGATCTTTGCCCCAGGCGCAGGCGGTCTACCCACGATGAAGCTGGGTTTTCTCTATCGGGCAGCTCGCTCAGAAGGAGCCATCGACGGCGTCCACCAACTCCGGTTCCGCGACGACAACCTGCCCGAACGCACGGGGTGGAAGGAGATCATCGCGGTACGAAGGGCCGGCGTCGTCGTGGCGAGGACCTCGGTCCCCGAGACGGACCGAAGCGCGGAGCTGAGCGACTACCCGACCGATCCTTTGAGCAGCCCGCCCCAGGACCTGGAGGCGCGCGTGCTCTTCACGGGGGTGCCGTCGCCGCCTGGATCGATGGCCGGCGCCGGCTCGACACGCGCGACTCTCGATGAGCCACGCACCAAGGCACGACCGGAGAGACTCCTCCAGCCGAGTCCGCCACCGTCCCAGGTCGCCTCGCCGCTCGCGCCGGCCGCCGACTCCATCAAGCTCCAGGCAAACCGCCAGGCGACACCCCGGAACGGGCTCACGGAGATGGTCACGACCAGGGAGATGGGGCCCGCGATCATCCTCCTGGCAGCCGTCGTGGCGATGGGGCTCGGTGCGCTCCACGCCCTGGAGCCAGGGCATGGCAAGACAGTCGTCGCCGCTTACCTCGTGGGCTCGCGAGGAACCGCCTGGCACGCCATGGTTCTTGGCCTCACCGTGACCCTCTCGCATACGGCCGGAGTGTACTTTCTTGGTGGGCTCACGCTCTATGCGTCACGGTACGTCGGGCCGGAGCGCCTGTTCCCGTGGCTCACCGGCATCTCCGGCCTGATGATCGCCGGCCTCGGCCTAGTCCTATTCTGGCAACGGTACTCGGGAGCGAGGCACGCTCATTCGCACGGCCACGAGCACGCCCACGTCCCCGGGGAGTCCCACGGGCACGTGCACGACGATGGCCAGGGTCTGGCGCACCGCCACTCGCATTTCGCACGCCATACGCACCACCATCACATCCACTCGACCACGTCGCGGGTGTCCCTACGCGACCTGATCGCCCTGGGCGTGAGCGGCGGCATTGTGCCTTGTCCCGCCGCGCTCGTGGTGCTGCTGAGCGCGTTCTCCATGCGTCGGACGGGTTTTGGGCTCCTCTTGATCGTGGCGTTCAGCGTCGGGCTGGCGGCGGTGCTGATCGGCATCGGGCTCTTGGTCGTCTTTGCGCGGCGCCTCATGGGCGGCTTCAAGGGTGACGGGGTGTTCGTCACGCGGTGGCTGCCCCTCACGTCGGCGGCTGTGGTGACCCTGCTCGGCCTCGCGATCGCGCTCCAGGCTGTAGGGGCGGGGATCCCGTTGGCTGTGGCTCTGAGCGTCCGTCGGTAGAGGAAGATGCGATGGAGACTTCGCTGTACGCGGCGCTCGGATTCTCCTTATCGGGGACTCTCTGCCCGTCCTCCTCAAGTCTTTATTTCGTGAGTCTCTTGCCACAGCCGATAGCCTCTCCGGGGCCCGAGCGTACGCGGCCGCCGGCGCAGCTTAGGAACCCGGGACGGTTTCCGTGCGTTTATCGGTCGCTTTCCGCGGGCCGAGACTCCGCTTTACCACCACCAGGAGGCTGCGCCATGAAAACCGTTGCGTTCCTCGCACTTGCCCTGGTCACGCTCATCCTGCCACCCGTCGTGGCAGATGATGCTCTCGTCAGGTTCGAGGGCGGGATCGGCGTCCACCCAGTCTCGAGATCCCGGAGATGATGGTCAGGAATGTGCGCCAGGTCTGCGAAGGCGGTGTACGGTGCTTCGACATCAGCCGGGAGACGGTGCGCTCGGCCACATCGAGGCCAAGCTTGAGAAGCTCGCCGTTGATTCTGGGGGCACCCCACAGGGGATTGGCCGCGGCCATTTTCCTGACCAGGGCGGTGATCTCGGCGTTGACGGGTGGGCGGCACCCGGTGGGCCGGCCGGAGAACTGAGTCCAGCGCTCCCGGAAGCGGCACCGCTGCCACCGCAGAACGGTAGCAGGGGTTACGATGATGAGGGACCCTGACCAGCCCGACCCAGAAGAGGCGATCCGTCGTGCGAAGCTTGGTGGCGCAAGGCCATGTTCTCGAGGGCAAGTTGGCGATGGCCGCCGCAGAGGAACGGGAGGAGTCGAAGCAGGTGGAGCAAGAGGGTGATCATCGAGCCGAGATTGTCTCCGGATCAGCGCCGACAGATCAACGACTTGCCGCGGGCCGCGGTTTTGGCGAAGGACACCTCACGACCGTCGCGGAATTTTACAGTTCCGACGATACAGATCGCGAGCATGCAGCAACTTCCAGAAAAGATAGCGCTCGCCTTGTGGCACCGGCGTTGCACGAGGCTCGGTCGCAAACGAACGGAGGAGAGCATGCCCAAGCTGCTGGTCTGGTTCGTTGCCCTGGTCGTGTGGCTGGTCGCCGCGGCACCCGTGGGCGCGGACACGACGCCGCTCACGATCCTCGACCCCAACCTCCAAGTCACCACCTTCGTCAGCGGGCTGAATCAGCCAATCGGCATCGTCTTCATCGGGCCGAACGACGCCTTCGTGCTGGAAAAGGCATCGGGTCAGGTGAAGCGGATCATCAACGGCGTCGTTCAGCCGATACCGGTTCTCGACCTGGCGGTGAACTCGAACTCTGAGCGAGGCCTGCTGAGCCTGGTACTGCATCCGAACTTCCCGGCGACTCCGGACGTGTTCATTCGTTGGACGGAGAGCAGCACGGGCGCGGATAGCACGGGGGTGACCGACGTGCCGCTGCTCGGCAACCGCGTCGATCGCTTCATCTGGAATGGCTCGACGCTGACGCTGGCGCAGAATCTCATCCTGCTGCGCGCCCGCCAGACCGACAACATTGCGGTTCCCGGCCATCCAGGCACGAACAACGCGAACGAGAACGGCAACCACAACGGCGGCGTGATGCGGTTCGGGCCGGACGGCAAGCTCTATATCTTCATGGGCGACCAGGGCCGCAGAGGGTGGCTGCAGAACTTGCCGAACGGGCCGTTCTTGACGCCACCGATCGTCGACGACACGTTCGGGGGACCGCAACCGGACAACGCCCATCTCTCGGGCGTCATCCTGCGGCTCAACACGGACGGCACCGCACCCTCCGACAATCCATTCTTCGCAGTCGGCGCGTCGATGGGTGGCGAAGTCGGTGCCAATATCCAGAAAATCTACTCCTACGGCCATCGCAACGGCTTTGGGATGGCGTTCGACCCGCTGACTGGCTTCCTCTGGGAGACGGAGAACGCCGACGACGCCTTCGCCGAGCTCAATCGCGTGGTGCCCGGGATGAACGGCGGGTGGATCCAGGTCGCCGGCCCCCTGAGTCGCATTTCCGATTTCAAGCGCATCGAGACGACGCAGTTCGGCAGGTGCGATACCCGCCGACACGAATCGCGTACACCGCGAGTCTGGCGCTGTCTCGGATGTTCATGCTGCCCGGCGCCACCTACGTCGATCCCGAGTTCAGCTGGCTGTACGAGGTCGGACCCGCGGGCACTACCTTCGTCATAGGCACGGCTTTCGGGCCCGAGTACGACGGCACGCTGTGGATCGGCTCGGCGCGAAGCTTTGAGCAGGTCGGCGGAACCGGCGGCAGCCTCTACCGCTTCCGTCTCACCCCCGATCGTCTGCACGTGGACGTGAGCGCCGATCCGCGGCTGGCGGACGGGGTCGCGGACAACCTCTTCCGTCCGACGAAGTTTGACGGGACCGAGAGCGAGACGTTGATCATCGGACAGGGTTTCGGCACGACGCCGAGTATCGAGCAAGGCCCCGACGGCAACCTCTACGTCGTCTCCATAACCGACGGCGTGATCTACCGGATCAGCCGGCAGCCATCCTAGGGATGCGAGGAGCGCGGACTCTCATGACGTCAATTCCAGTACGGGTGCTCTGGATCGCAATGGTGGCCATCTGCGCGGCGGTCGGTGAAGTGCAGGCTGTGAACGTCGTCAGCAACGGCGGCTTCGACGCAGGCTTCCTTGGCTGGACGCGCGTCGATCAAGTTGGCGGTGACGGCACGTTCTTCCTGCAGACGGGCACGACGAGCCCTTCGCCGCCGCAAGGCGTCACGGCGGCGATGACGGATGCACAGGGACCGGGCAGCCACGTCCTGTACCAGGACGTCGTCATATCGGCGGTCGTTCCGTCAGCCGCGCTCAGCTTCGATGTGTTCGTCGGCAATCGCGCTGACGCGTTCTTCACCCCGAACACGCTGGACTTCTCGACGCCGGCGCTCAACCAGCAGGCCCGCGTCGACATCCTGGGCTCGGGCGCCAATCCATTCAGTGTCGCCGCCTCCGACGTGTTGATGAACGCGTTCCGGACCAACGTGGGCGATCCACTGGTGTCGGGATACACGCACTTCGCCCTCGACGTCACCGCCCTGCTCAACGCCCACCTGAGCCAGACGCTGCGGCTGCGATTTGCCGAGGTCGACAACGTGAACGTCTTCCAGTTCGGCGTCGACAACGTCGCGCTCGACATCGGCACGCCGCAGGTAGTTCCCGAGCCAGCCTCCTGGGTGTTGCTTTTCACGGCGGGACTCGGACTGGCGTGGCGGCAGCGTCGCAGAGCCGGCCGCCAGACGTAAGCGGTTCGTGGCGGCGAGCTCGAGATCGGCTCGGGGTTCGCGGGCACGGACCAGCGCGGCTCCCAGCACAACGACGAGTTCTGCATGGATGGCGGCCAGGTGCGGACGCGCAATAAAAAAACGGTACCTCGCCAAACTATAGTCCTCTCTTCGGGGCGGCGTCGCACGCCGCCCCTCTTCTTCAAAACGGGGATCGGCACCAGCCGTTCCAAGTCGCCGACAGTTAGGCGGGCGCAGGGGCTGGCGTCGGTCGAGAGACAACCGGCTCCTCGCGGATCGCGAACACGAGCGCCGAGGCAACGAAGGCCAATATCGCCGCGGACACGAACGCCCCGGAGTAGCTGCCGGTCCACTCGAACACCCAACCGGCAAGCGCGGCGCCCAGCGCGGCACCGACTTGATGAGAAAACGAAATCCAACCCATGAGCTCGCCGACCGAGTAGCGGCCGAAGATGTTCGCCGTCAACGTGGTCGTGGGCGGGATCGTTGAAATATAGTTGAGCCCAAAGATCGCCGCCCACAGATGGAGCGTGGGAACGTTCCAGACGTAGAGCAGGAATACGAGGGAAAGGCCGCGAACGAAGTAGTAGGTCGCCAGGGGTCCTCGCCGGCCGACGGAGTCACAAATCCAGCCCGAGCCGACCGTCCCGACCATGTTCATCGCGCCCATTACACCCAGCGCTGTCGATGCCTGGATGGCGGTGAAGCCGTGCTCGAGCGCGTGCGGCATGAAGTGGGTGAGGATCATCCCCATCGAGGTGTAGCCGCAGACGAAATACGTCGCCATCAAGAGCCAGAATTGCGGGAAACGGGCCGCGTCGCTCACCGAGACGCGGCCGGCGCGCTGGAGTGCGGCGATCTCGGCGGCCGGCCGTAGTGGTCCCGTCGCGCCATAAGGCCGGAGTCCGCTCTCCTCCGGATCGCTCCGGATGAACGCCGCGCTGATCGGCAGCACCAACACCAGCAGCACGACTCCCAGCCCGAAGAAGCTCGCACGCCAACCCAGGGTGAGCATAAGCACCGTCGCGAGCGGGATGATGACGAGTTGGCTCGCCGACATCGCGGCCCCCACGATGCCCAACGCCAGCCCTCGACGCGCCTCGAACCATCGTGCGATGACCGCGCTTCCGGTGGGCTGGGTGGCACCGGCACCGGCCGCCGTGAGCAGCCCGGCGGTCAGATATATATGCCAGAGGTGATTAACGAAGGCCGAGCCGACCGTGCCGACCCCGAGCAATGCCAAGGACAGCACGATGACGCGTCGCGGGCCCCAGGAGTCGGCGAGTCGCCCGGCGAGCGGTCCAACCGCGCCGAACACGAGCAGCGAGACAGCCGCCGCGCCCGAGAGAGCGGCGCGAGACCAGCCGAAGTCGGCCTCCAGCGGTTTGATGTACACCCCGAAGACCGACCGGAGCCCCGTACCGCCGAGCATCGCGAGCGCGAGCGCCCCGAGGACGATCCAGGCCGGATGCACGCGAGAGCGGATCACGGCGTTAGGATGCCACGCCTCGGCCTCCTCTGTCTCTCACGGCAGGAGGCGACCGTGATGCAGGTTCTCGTCGTCAAAGAGAATCAGTCGCCTGCTTGAAACTCGGGCCGGCGAGCAGCCGCCTCAGCGCCGGCACCAAGTCACACGTGGGATAAAAGGGGTGTCGCCGGAAGATCTCCGCGTACTGCGCGTCGAGTGTCGTGAGGGCCTCGGCCTTGGTCCGCACGACGTCACCCACCTGGTCCAGGCGCTCGCGCGCAAACAGGAGGCTCCCAGGATCGACGTAGCCCGCCTGCATGAAGCCGCGTGTCTTCTTCGCACAGCGGCAGGGATTCGCCCGATTCACGAGCCCGCACCGGTCGTGCATGAAGCTGTGCAGGTCCCGGCGTGCGCGGGCCAGTCGTTGGCGGAAATTCTCGCGGCTGGTGTCGAGGAGATCGGCCCCGACCCCGTCTGTGACTTCGAAGACCGGACTTCGCGCGGAGGACGAGTGCTCGATCCTCAGGGTCGGTGACGGGATCCTGGGCGAGGGGATTGCGAGTCAGGCGGCCGCCGGGCATTCAGTCACCGCTCCGTCGGTCGACCAAGCCGCCCCCGTAGCGGGCGGTGTAGACCAGTCGCCCGTTCACGTAAATGGTCTCTTGGCCCCAGAATCTCATCACGTCGCCCTCGTAGGCATTCCGGTATGAAAATTGGCCTTCGGTGAAGGCCTCGGGACCACGGACAGGAAACTCAGGCGGAGCCTCGCGCAAGGCCCGCTGTAAGAACGAATAGACCGAGTCGACGTTTGCGTCGTCGACCTGTCCGTAGTAGACGGCCATCCAGACCGGCTTGCCCCCGAGGAACACGACTTCCCGTCCGCCATACGGCTCC
>Ga0209056_10007760_pt1 | contig 11035 bp, 9 predicted proteins | sample GraSoiAngelo_114_FD_185876 | JGI IMG/M metagenome (GOLD analysis project Ga0209056, IMG submission 185876) | Grasslands soil microbial communities from the Angelo Coastal Reserve, California, USA - 14_0903_13_40cm (SPAdes) (version 2) | ecosystem: Environmental > Terrestrial > Soil > Grasslands ...
CGGGCATAGGCAAGGTGCTCGCCACTATAGCAATCTCTTGCCCCTCGCCGTCGGCTCCGGCCAGGGTGATGCCTGGCCCGACCGAGATCTTAGCGAGGCCGCCTACTTTCAACATTTAGAATCTCGAGACCCTCCGCAGCCGCTGCCCGCAATTGCTGTTCGTCCGCCGTTGCGAAGGCAACAGATTCTCCCAGCGCCGAGTTCAAATTGATAGCTGAAGCCACATGGAGGGCATCAAAGCCCCTTAGCGGGTGGCGCTGAATTAAATCGCGGGCGAGGAGCAGGATTTCCTCCGATAGATCGATGCGCAGATACGCTTGCCAATCCGTTTCAAATTGACGCGCTGCCAGAATACAGCGGGCCTTGGACAGATCGCCGGCCCGCGATCTGCGGTAAAAAGCCGAATAAACCTCCGCATACGCTATCTTGGAGGTGGCTGCCGGCCCTTCCCGCTCAACGAGTTCCTTCACCAGCGCCGATCCCTCTTCCTCCACAAATCGCTTAACAAGGGCACTGGTGTCCAGATAGTTCATCGGCGATCTTCCCGGATGGTCCGCGACAGCGGTTCTCCGGAAACCTTGACCCGCCGGACATTCTTGAGAGGCTTTCGGACAGGAAGCGTCACATGCCCCAACGCGGCGAGCCTGGCCAGCTTCGCCTCCAGCGTGAGGATCTTTTTCGCAGATGTTATGGGCTGAATGAGGGCGATAGGCTTTCCGCGCTCGGTCACAACAACCTCATCGCCCTGCTTCGTTCGGCGCAGGTAATAGGTAAGCCGATTTTTCAACTCCTTGATTCCCACAGTGCTCATGCAAAGCTCTCCAGCTGGTGTCCATTGTAGCTACCTCGGAGGACAGCTGTCAATCATGGCCACGCGTAATTAGAAGTGCGAGTCACGTTTCATAAATACGGTAACGTATTCCGCCCCAGCGGGGCGAAAGGAAATTAGCCGGGGGTGAGCGAAGCGAACCCCCGGGTAGAAGAGAAACAACGATACGCACCCCGGCAGGGGTTGCCGGGGTTCCCTGCGCCCCTGCCGGGGCGCATTCGTTTATTGCAATATTCCGGGGGTTCGCCTTCGCTCACCCCCGGCTAATCTCCCAGCGCCCTTCCAAGGCGCCCTTATTCAAGGGCGGCGTTGACGACGGCGGACTGCTCCTGGCGGTGGACCTTCAGGGATCCGGCGGCAGGACTGGCGCTCTCGGGACGGCCGACGTAGCGGAGCGCGCGCCCCACGGGAAGCGTCTGGGGTATGAGGTGACGCAGGAAAGGCCACGCCCCCATGTTCTGCGGCTCTTCCTGCACCCAGAAGATCTCGTTGGCCCGTGTGTACGATGCCAGAGTGTTGGCGATGTTCCATTCCGGAAACGGGTGAAACTGCTCGACCCGCGCGATGGCGATGTGGGCGCTGTTCCGCTGTTCCCTCTCGAGCGCGAGCTCGTAGTAAATCTTGCCGGAGCAGAGAAGAACACGCCGCACGGAATCCTTGTCCTGGACATAGGGATCGTCGAGAACGAGGCTGAAACTGCCGTCAGCCAGTTCTTGAGGATGAGACGTGGCTCGCGGATGCCGGAGCAGACTCTTCGGCGTCATCACGATCAGGGGTTTGCGGCGCGCGTCGCGCATCTGGCGGCGCAGGACATGAAAGTATTGCGCCGGCGTGGACGGGTAACACACCTGAATGTTGTCTTCCGCGCACAGGGAGAGGAAGCGCTCGAGCCGGGCGCTCGAGTGCTCGGGTCCCTGTCCTTCGTACCCGTGGGGGAGCAGGAGGACCAGATCGCAAGGCTGGCGCCACTTCGATTCCGAGCTGGCGATGAAATTATCGATGATCACCTGGGCGCCGTTGGCGAAATCGCCGAACTGAGCCTCCCATATCACGAGCGTCAGCGGATCGGCTCCGCTGTAGCCGAACTCGAAGCCTAGCACTGCGGCTTCCGAAAGCGAGCTGTCAAAGACATCGAACTGGGCCTGATGCGGATGGACGTGCTTCAGCGGGACGTACTCTTCACCCGTCTCGAGATCACACAACACGAGATGTCTCTGGCTGAAGGTGCCGCGGGCGCAGTCCTGCCCGCTCAGCCGGACGGGCGTGCCCTCGCAAACAAGACTGCCGAAAGCCAGCGCCTCCGCGTAGGCCCAGTCGATCTGGGTGTCGCCGTCAAGCAGCTCGCGCCGCTTTGCGACGAAGGGCTGGAGCTTGGGATGAAGCCGGAAACCGTCGGGGAGCGCGGTGAGCCGTCCGGCGACCTCCTTTATGAGGTCCATCCCCACGTGCGCGCCTTCGGTGGGTTGGAATTCCCGGAGCTCGTCTTCGGAGACGGCGAGGGGAATGTCGGGCTCGAAGGGTTGCTCTTTCCGGCGCGTCTCTTCATAGGCCGCTTCAAGCCTGCGGTGGTACGCCTCGCGGATGCTGTCCAATTCCTCCTGCCGGAGGCTGCCTTCCTGAACCAGGCGTTCGGAGTAGAGCGTAAGGACCGAAGGATGCTCGTTAATCTTTTTGTAGAGCAAAGGCTGGGTGTAGCTGGGCTCGTCACCCTCATTGTGACCGTGGCGCCTGTAGCAGAAGATGTCGATGACCACATCCTTCCTGAAACGCTGGCGGTAGGCGAAGGCTATCTTTGCGACCCGTGTCGCGGCTTCCGGATCGTCGCCGTTGACGTGGAAAATCGGGGCCTGGACCGACTTCGCCACATCCGTCGGGTAGGGAGACGAACGGGCTCCCTCGGGCGGGGTCGTGAACCCGATCTGATTGTTGATGATGATGTGAATCGTCCCCCCGGTGCGGTAGCCGCGGAGCTGTGACAGATTGAGCGTCTCCGGCACCACTCCCTGACCCGCGAAGGCGGCATCCCCGTGGATGAGAATGGGAATGACCTGCTCGCGCAGCCTGTCTCCGCGCCGCTCCTGCTTGGCTCGCACAATTCCCTCCACGACGGGATTGACCCACTCCAGATGGCTGGGATTGGGAGCGACCGAGACGCGGACTTCCGTTTCCTGCGCGGTCCTGAATGTCCCTGCGGAGCTCAGGTGATACTTGACGTCTCCGGAGCCCTGCGTCACGAGCGGCTCGACGTTCTCTTCGAATTCGGAGAAGATTTTTTCGAAAGGCTTTCCGATGATGTTCGCCAGAACATTCAACCTGCCCCGGTGGGCCATGCCGATGACCGCTTCCTGGACGTTGTTCAGCGCGGCTTCGGACAAAATCCACTCCAGTACCGGGATGGTAGTCTCTGCCCCTTCCAGACCGAATCTCTTGTGCCCGATGAACCTGGTGTGAAGAAACCTCTCAAACCCCTCGGCCGCCGCGAGGCTGCGGAGAATCTGCCGCTTGGTTTCTGCGTCCAAAGGCGCCCGATTTTCCGCCGGCTCCATACGCTCCTGAATCCAGCTCTTTTCTTCCGGGTGCTGAATGTGGCGGTATTCGACGCCGATCTTCTGACAATAAGTCTGGCGCAGCACGGCAAGGATCTGCCGGAGCGTGCCGCGAGGGAGTCCCCCGAGGCCCCCTGTAACAAACTCCCGGTCCAGATCCCAGACAGTCAGACCATAGGTCGCAGGGTCCAGCTCCGGATGGTAGAAAGCGTGCTCGCCCAAAGGGTCCAGGTTCGCAATGAGATGTCCGCGCACCCGGTAGAGATTGATGAGCTGGAGCACGCCGGCCTGCTTTTCCAATTCATCCTTTGCCAGCGGTCCTCCGAACCGGGCGGGGCTCTGGTCCAGAGACAACGGTTTGTCCGGCAGTCGCAGATCCTCGAAGACGCGCTCGTAGAATCCATCATGTCCGAGGAGCAGCTCCTGGATCCTCCCCAGGAACCGGCCCGACTCAGCCCCCTGGATGACCCGGTGATCGTAGGTGCAGCTGATGTTCATGACCTTGCTCAAACCCAGGCCGGATAGAGCCTGGGGCGACCAGGCATGGTACTCGGCGGGATAACCGATGGCGCCTGTGGCAATGATAGCCCCCTGACCGGTCATGAGGCGCGGCTGTGAGGCTACGGTCCCCACCGTTCCCGGATTCGTCAGCGTCACGGTCGTGTCCTGAAAGTCGGCGGGTTGGATCGCCCCTTTTCGAACTCTACCGACCAAATCGGCATAGGCGGCCAGAAATTGCTGGAAAGTCAGCTCGCCGGCGCCCTTGATGTTCGGCACAAGCAGGGAGCGCGTGCCGTCCTTCCGTTCGACATCAATGGCGACACCCAGGTTGATGGAGTGCCGGGTCACACGGTGCGCGGCCCCATCGGCGAACTGAAAGAACGAGTTCAACGCAGGGAATTCTTTGAGAGCCTGCACGATTGCCCACGCGATGATGTGAGTGTAGGAAACCTTTCCCCGGTTGCCCGTGGCCGGATGCTCGTTGATGGTCTGGCGGTTTTCTTCCAGTAGCTTTACCGGAATGGCGCGGTAGGAGGTCGCTGTCGGGATTGTGAGGCTGGCCTCCATGTTCTCGACGATCCTCGCGCTGGCGCCGCGCAGCGCGGTAATCTCATCCTGAGAGGCAGGCGGCGCCGAAGCCTCGCGTAACGAAGCCGATGCGCCCTCGGACAGTCCCGCGGATTTTGAAGCCACCGGAGTCCTTCGGTTTTCCGTGGTGAGTTTTTTCCCCGCCATTGAAACTCTCTGGAGCCGTTTTCGATGATCTCGAAAAACGTAGATTTGGATTTTAGCACATCGAGAACGAGATTCGATTGGCGTGAGACAGGATAGACAAGATGAATGGACAGGATAACGGGATGGACGGGATCGTCAGGCCCCGCCGAGCTTGCGCAACAGCCGGGCCGGCAAGAGGATGATCTCCTTCACGAGCTCGAGCGCGCCAGTTACGGCTATTCCCACCAGCCGGAAGGGGAGCAGGAAGAGCCAGACAAATGGATACAGTACGAGCGCCAGCAGCGCCAGCGGCCAGCACAGGACGAGCAGGATGCACCACAGCACAAACTTAATCATGATCCGACCTCACGGACCGTCTGTTCATTTTGTGCAATGCGCTAGCCCGATTTCTTCCACAGGAAGTAAAGGGCGAGAAGGACAAGGAGGACCGCTGCCAGCGCCACTATAGAATAGCGAAAGCGACCGGGGGACCGTTCAGGTCTTGAAGCGTCACGAACAAGACCGGCCGCTTCGGGTGCTTGTCCGCGGTCCCTGACTTGCCGAAGCTCGACGAGAAGCGCGTGCATGTTCGGATGCCGTCCCTCGGGAGCCTTGGCGAGCGCCCTCTGCAGAACAGGGTTCAACTCCGGCGGGAGTGGAACGCCCCTGGATGCTACCAGGGCAGGGTCTGCTTCGAGAATGGCATGCATGCGAGACAGGGAGTTGCGCGACTCAAAAGGATGAGATCCAGTCAGCATTTCGTACAACATGACTCCGAAGGAGAAGATATCCGAGCGGTAATCCACCGGGCTGCCGCGCACCTGTTCCGGTGACATGTATGCCAGGGCCGCCATCGGTATGATGGCGTCTGCGAACTCCAGTTTCCTTTTCGACGGAAGAGTCATTCGCCCGCCCTTTTCCAACTCGGTAAACCGGGCCATTCCGAAGTCCGTGACCAGGACTTGCCCATCTTTCAAGATCCAGAAATTGGCCGGCTTCAAGCCTCGATGCACTGCTCCCGCTGCGTGCCCCGCCGCAAGAGCTTCTCCTGCGCGGATAGCGATGTCGAAAGCTTCCTTCCACGGCAAGGCGCGGCCGCTCATGTATTGGTCGAGCGTTTGTCCTTCCAAAAATGGCATCACGACAAAGAAGTCGTCGTTGTCGTCGCCAATTTCGAGTATCGGGCAGATGCCGGGATGCCGGGCTTCGCTGGCGGCAAGCAAACCCTGCAAAAAGCGCTCGCGCTTTTCAGGGCTGTACAGAGTGTGAGCTTTGACGAGCTTGAGGGCGACCAGCCGTCCCGCCGTTGGGTCCTCGGCTTTGTAGACGCTCCCCATGCTGCCGGTCCCCAGGTTTTCAAGGATGGTGTATTTGCCCAGCTTCTCGCCGATCATATCAGTTCGATTGACGATTGACGATTTGAATGACCACCTTCGTACGTCAATCGTCAGTCGTCAATTGTCGCACTTCCAGTGACAATTTACGAATCACGATTGAGGAGGACGAGTCTTTTCATTCGTAAATCGTCATTCGTATTAACGGGCCGCAAAACAAAAATAGTTCCAGGGAATCCGCTGCTTCTCGTGAAACGGAAAGTTCCAGTAGAGATTCAGGAGATACTGTCCGCCACGTTGCAGAAATGAAATACGTACCGGGTGCAGGCCTTTGTCCAGATGCACCCGTGAGGCCGCGCGCACACTTCCCGCTCCCAGGTCTGCTTCAACGAGAAGGCGCCCGTCCAGTTCGATCCGCGCGGCATCGTCCGCATAACATGAGATTTCGTATTCGTGCTTGAATGGAACCTCCAGATTACCTTCAAGTATTACTACAAACATAGCTTTTAAGCTGCTTTCAATAAATGATTTTCTTGAGTTTGAAAGCCAGAGGTCAAGCGTCTGCCCGCGAAAAACCGCGGCGCGGTCCGAAAGCTCAGGCACGGGCAACTTCGTGAGCTTGGACCCAGCAGCGTAGAGGGTGGCGCGCAAGCCGTCGTGCATTTCGGGTTGCGGTTGGAAGCGGAAAGTGTTACGCGGCCCTACGGGGTTGGCGGCGACATCCCGAACTTCAGAACAGGTTACGGTGTATGCGGTGGAGGGATCCAAGCTCGCTGCCAGCTGCAGGCGGACTGTTCTCGCATCCACGAGCTGTACCGCGCGCACGGGAACATCGGGCTGCAGGCGGAAGCCGGAAAGGGATCGGACGGAATCAGGATCCAGGTCCTCGTTGAAAGTCAGGGTAACAGCGCGCGGATCATCGCGGCTGCAGGCCAACGTCAGGTAAGGAGGATCCAGGTCCGCCGTTGGCGGAAAGCGGGCGTAGAAATCGGCGAAGATCTTTTCCCGGTCGAGGCCGGTGCAGACCTTCATGCGCGCACCCTCAGGATTCGGGATGTACTTCAGGGTCGCCTCATCCACCCGGGGCGCCGGAACGTCCGTGATAGTAAAGAACCTCTTTCCCTCAGTTTGCTGGAGCAGGCAAGCAACTGCGGTCATGTCCCAGATAACCTTTTGGTCGTGGCCGTAATCGCGGTACAGATCGATGAGGTAGTCGGCCACGGCGTTGCGGTGCCTGAGCCGCCGCTCCGTTTCGGCGAACGTAGTCGTCAGCTGTTGAGCGCACGTTTCTGTCGGGATCTGCGTCAGATCCAGGCCTGCTTCGATGATGCACTTGACAGCCGCTCGATCGTTGACGGCGTTGAACTCGGAAAGCGCCCCTTCCGGCCACCGGCTTCCCCCGAGCCAGATAATACGGATTCGATCGCGGATTTTCTTGTTTTCAAGGTACGCGGAAGCGACGTTGGTCAGGGCGCCAACAGCCAGGATGTGCAGCGGCCGGGGATCTTTCGCGAGCGCCCGCTCGACGATGAACCGGCTCGCCGGAGAGGAGCGGGGCGTCTGCGGGTCTGGCATTGCTGTGTCGGAGCCCATGCGAAGCGGTATCCTGCCGCTCATGCCCATGAGGTTCAGGATGCGTCTGGCCTCATAATAAGATTCATCGACAGAGGCTTCGGTGACGCGGTACTGGGTGGCGCAGATGCCTTCGATCTCGAAACGCGGTTCCATCAGCGCGTAGGTTACGAAGAACTGGTCGTCCATTTCGTTGAAGGTATCCGTGTCGAGAAGCACCCGGACCCTTGAGGACTCCGCCGGGGCAGGATTTCCGGTGGGTCGGAGGGCAAGGGCGACCGAGGATGCCATCAGGAGTATAACGCGGATATTGGGATGCATCATGACCCTCATATCATGACCGAAGGCAAAACGCCACTCAACCTCTACTTCGCCGAAAATCCTTTGCCGCAAAGACACGGAGACACAGAGAAGAGGTTTTAGTTTTTCTCCGTGGCTCTGTGCCTCAGTGGCAAACAGTCGGCGGAAGTGTAACCTTTTGGCTATGCCTCAGTTTACATAGGATGAACGCACTGTTAGCGACAGACGGGAGTACCGTGAATTCGCCAGCAGATCATGCAGTGATGCTCGAAGTACGCGATGGAGACGTGACCAAGCTGGGCCTGCTTTTCGAGCGGTATCAGGCGGCGCTGTTTAACTTTTTTCTGCGCCTTACCGGAAACAGGCAAACCAGCGAGGACCTGGTACAGGACGTCTTTTTCCGGATGCTCAAGTACCGGCACACCTACCAGGATGGGAGCGATTTCACGACGTGGATGTATCAGATAGCGCGCAATGTCCGTTTTGACTGTTTCAGGAAACGAAAGCGAGAGGTCATGCTGAACGAGGAAGAGAACGAGCGGGTGAGCCCGGGGCCGGGGCCGGGGGAGAAACTCGAGCGCGAGCAGGAACTCGTCCTGTTGCGCGGCGCCCTGGCGCGGCTGCCTGAAGAAAAGCGTGAGGTCCTCGTCCTCAGCCGGTTTCAGAATCTTAAATACGACCAGATCGCAAAGATTCTGTGCTGTGACGTAGGAACCGTAAAAGTGCGGGTGTACCGGGCAGTAAGGGAGTTGGGAGAAATCTTTTTTCGGCTTTCCGGTGAGAGAGTGTCATGAACTGCGAGCAAATGCACGAACGGTTGCCCGATTATCTGGTCGATGATCTGGACGAGTCCGAGAGGACGCAGGCGCATCTTCATCTGTCTGCATGTCCCCGGTGCCGGGAGACGGCGGATCGCTTTCTGGAAATCTGGCGGAAACTGGAGATGCTTTCCGCGGAAGAACCAGGGGTTGCGTTACGGGCACGGTTTGACGCCATGCTCGAAGCGTACACGCAAGGACTGGGTGAAGCCAGAACGGATGCTTTGAGGCAAAGGTTCGACAGATGGATCGGCGGCTTCTGGCCGCGCCGGCCGGCGTATCAGGTCGGCCTTTGCTCCCTCTTTCTCCTTCTGGGTCTGGCGATCGGTCACATAGTGAAGTCCCGTCCATCTGCCAACGGAGAGCTGGCCGAGCTCCGCCAGGAAGTCCACAACATGTATCAGCTGGTGACGCTGTCCCTGTTGCAGCAGCAGTCTGCGAGCGAGCGCATCCGAGGGCTCAGCTGGAGCCAGCGCGTGTCACAGCCCGACCCGCAGGTGCTTTCGGCTCTGCTGCAGGTTCTTGACTACGATCCCAATGCGAATGTGCGCCTGGCGGCTGTGGATGCGCTGCAGCAATTCTCCGATCAGTCCATGGTGAGGCAGGGACTGGTTCAGGCGCTGACCCGGCAATCCTCGCCTCTCGTTCAGATCGCGCTGATCGATCTGCTCGTACAGATCCAGGAGAAGCGATCCGTCGATACATTCAAACGCATGATTGCCGACGAAAACCTGAACGATGCGGTGAAGCAGCGCGCCGAGCGGGCCTTGAAGCAACTGAGTTGAGTGACGATTGACGAATGACGATTGACGAATTGCCGCGAGCTGACCTGTCTGATCCTATTCGTCAATTGGACGGGGGTGCCTGATGAAAAACCTATTGTTGAAATGCTGCCTGACGTTGTCGTTGGCGGTATGCCTGGGAGCGTCCGGTCTGGATGTCGAGGAGAAGGAAACCATTCAGAAGACCTTCAACCTCGCGGCTGCAGCGGGAGAGCTCAGAATAGACAACATCGACGGCGCGATCCATGTGGCGGGGCAGGCCGGTTCCGGTATTGAGTTCGTCATCGAGAAAACGTTGCGCGCAGAATCCAGAGAGAAGATCGATTTCGCCAGGCAAGAAGTCAAACTCGATCTATCTCAAAAGGAGAACGTGGTCCGGGCCTACGTAGACGCCCCGTGGAGATGCCGGGACGGAGGCATCAATTATCGCGGCTGGCGCTTCCACGGATATCGGGTTCGCTTTGACTTTGAGGTGAAGGTCCCTCCTTCAACCAGGCTCTTCTTGAGAACGGTCAACGACGGCGAGATCCGGGTGGAGAACACGGCGGGCGAGTTCGATATCGAGAATGTAAATGGCGGGATAGAAATGATCGAGATCGCCGGGTCGGGAAGGGCCTATGCCCTCAATGGGAAAGTCAGAGCGGTTTTCAGCCAGAACCCGAAAGCCGAGTCGTTCTTTGGCTCGCTCAACGGCAAGGTGGAGGCGCTCTTTCGGGAAGGCCTTTCTGCCGACCTGCTCTTCAAGACTTTCAACGGAAACGTTTATACCGACTTTCCCGTGACCTCTCTTCCCAGCCGTCCTCCGATAAGCGAGCGGCGGGACGGGAAATATGTGTACAAGAGCGACGGTTTCTTCGGAGTGCGCGCAGGCAACGGGGGTCCGGAGCTGAAGTTCGATGCGTTCAACGGAAACATTCACGTGCTCAAGGGACAAAAATGACTGTCAGAGGAGCATGGGAGCAGAGGGGCAGAGGAGCGGGGGGGCATGGGAGCAATTTCTTCAAATGACCGATGACCAATCCCGAGGCAAGCCCCTCACTCTATTTTTCATTTGTCATCGCTCATTTGTCATTGGTCATTTCGAGTTCGGGGCTGGTCTGGAAGAAGCCCTTATGCTCAATTCTTGGAGACGACAATGATCATTCGAACCTTACGTCCTGCATTGATTTCATTCCTGCTTCTTGTGATGGGATTGACGGGAAGCTCTCAGGAAGGATCTTCTGAGAAGGTTTCGGTGGCTTTTAGCGACCCTGCGCGGCCGGGGTTGCTCAAAGCAGGTCTGATCACGGGAGGCATTAGCGTAACGGGTTACGACGGGAAAGACGTCGTCATCGAAGCTCGCGCCCGGCAGGGCCGCCTCTCCCGACGCGAGCGGTCGGGCGAAGGGATGGAAGGGATGACGCGGCTGCAAAACCTGAGCAGCGGCTTGACGGTCGAAGAGGAAAACAACGTCATGACGGTCCACGTCGGCGTGATGAACCGGGAGATCGACCTGAACATACAGGTGCCGTTTAAGACCTCCCTCAAACTGAGCAGCGTGAACGACGGCGATATCAAGGTCCAGAGGGTTCAAGGTGAGATCGAGGTCAACAACGTCAACGGCGGAATCACTCTGACGAACATTTCCGGGTCCGCAGTG
>Ga0209056_10007761_pt1 | contig 11035 bp, 10 predicted proteins | sample GraSoiAngelo_114_FD_185876 | JGI IMG/M metagenome (GOLD analysis project Ga0209056, IMG submission 185876) | Grasslands soil microbial communities from the Angelo Coastal Reserve, California, USA - 14_0903_13_40cm (SPAdes) (version 2) | ecosystem: Environmental > Terrestrial > Soil > Grasslands...
ACGATGGAGTATATGATTACAACTCAAACCCCACCGACCCAACTATTTGTGGAAGTCCACCTCTTTGTGGACCCCCAATTGTTGGAAGCCTCCTCCAAGATCCTGTCCGACAACAAACAAAGGCACTGTTCGACCAAGTAGAACTATACTCAACAAATGGAAACTACGACTGGATCCACAACGGAGGCTTCGAAACAGGAGACCTCAATGGGTGGGGAAACACCGCGGGCTTCATCGCTGCATCAAATCTATCCCACTCAGGAACCTTCAGCTCACTAGGAAGTGCCCCCGGAACCACAATAGATCTAGCTCAGAGCATTGACGGAAGGCCGGCCGTCGACAGTTCCACGAGACTTCTTGCTTCAGGATACATCGGATCAATGACCGGAGGCTCGTCCTCGGACAGGGCTGACGTATGGCTGGGCCTGGTCGATAGTAGTCCCCAAGCAAACCCGCTCGCCATCTATTACTACTTCAAAACCGGTACGGGGACGCTGCCCTCCAATACAACCGATACGGTCAACCACAAAGTAGCCGGCTTCGGCTCATTCTTCCAATGGCTATCACTCAACCAGACCCTGCTCCCAGAAACTGGGTACTTCGACGTCGCCGGGTATACTGCTCCATACCGGATCGAAACAATAGGGCTAGAAACATCTGCGCAGACAAGTTCGACAACGACAGCATACTTCGATGACATTTCGACCCCTGCATTCTACACGCCCACCCCAGCGGTCTCAACCTACTACGCCGCGGACGGGATCAACTCAACTTACGCCTACAGCGCAGCCAGAGTCCCACAGGGATCATTCTATCTCAGCGTCCCAGCGGGACAATCAGTCCTCAACATAACCTCGCCAGCAAATACCATACTCCAAGCAAGTGACTACACAACTCAAACCGTTGCGGGCTCCCGCCTAATCACCGTCCCAATCTCGACGAGCCTCAAATATGCATCTCTTGGAGAATGGCGGTTCTACGCAACTTCCCAAAACGCACTCACCTCTCTCTACGCAACTGCAACAGGCTCCAACAATCCAACCTCAAACTTCAACGGAGGATCATCCATCAATCTCGTCTCCCAAAGCAAGGACCCTCTCGGAAGCCCCCTATCAAATTCCAACGTCACCTTCCTCTTCTATTCCTCCAGCACTCAAGCATTCAATGGAAGAACGAACAATCAGGGCTGGTACAATCAGACAAACGTAGCCTTGCCGCAAAACGCCGGAACAAATATTCTGGAGGCAATAACCGTATCTTCACCCTACATTGGACTCCGCACAACCCAACTGACAATCAACAGCGCTTTCCCATGGGCGATCATAGGCTACGCGTCGATCATCGGCGCAGCCCTCGTCCTATTCGGTCTGTTCTACCTCAGATCGAGAAGGAAGAGACAGGTCCAACATATAGTCCCGCTCCAGTCTTCATCAGCAAAAAGGAATCTCCCCCGGACCGGCGGCGACCGACAAAAACAAGTCAGCCGCAATGACGCCAGGACACCATGAGCCTATTGCCTAGCTGCAAGGTTAGGTCCGAGACGTTCCCGAAAGACCTTGGACGATCTCCGGACCGACCCAAGTCGTTGTTCAAGGTATGCGAGTGTGCAAGAAGCAATTTCCCAGGCATGAGTCGCTACCGTCCAGGCAGTTTCCTCGTCACTAGTTTAGGTCCAAGATGTTCCGAGAGCAAGCTGGAGACTTCTACCGCTAGTTCCCTCGTGAAGAACTGAAGCTTATCTTCACCGGTCACCATGGCGATGCTTGTGGATTCGCGCCCATCATCAACCCGAACGCTGACCAGCTCAGTGAAGCTGATGTCAAAATTGTCCCTGTTAGAGGCCAGGATTGTCTCTGGGTCCACTCCCTCAAACCTCTTCTGCCCTGTGAGCGGAGCCTTTGGCCTGTCAGGGTCAACGAATGACCCGCTGTGACTTCCAAATATTATCGCTGAAGCCAGTCCACCAGAACCCTTCTTCGCTCCATGCATAACGATGATTCTCTTATCCGTAATCACAAGATGCACCTGCTCGAATCCTATTCCAAGCGGAGCGTTAGCTGCAATGATTCCCTTGACGGACTCCGAATCTACACTCAACACAATATCTCCTATCAAGTCCCCGCTCTACCGGCAACTCGAAAAAAATCTGTAGTTGTCAAGACCGACAACGCTTATTTTACCTTGGACGTCCTTTATTCCGAGCACGCCCTCTTCGAAAGTATACGAATACTATCAGAGCCAAGAGCGGGAGTCCGAGAAAGGCAGAGACTTGTCCAGCGATCACGAAAACGTCAGACGGACCCGACGCTGAGCCCCACAGAGTCGTGTTTTTCATTGCCATAGAGAGGAATCTAAACTGGTTCTGGTCGTTCGCGCTGAGCCTGCACATCGCCCCAGTGGTCTGATCCCAGCCGATCGCTACGTTCTGGCTCGTCTTCGTGAACGAAGCCGTGACAATCTGTCGGGTAGCGCCTCCACACAGTATAGCCTGCTGGCTTGTGATCGTGATATTGGCACCATTGAAGATCGGATCGTAGAGCAGCAACCCAGGCGTGACAGAGAAGAACAGGTTCGAGCTAGAGTTTCGAACCTGCCCAGTGAACACATCTAACCAATATACGTTGGATGTGATGAGGCCGTCAGGCCAGAAGCCCGAGAAGCCCGCGGTGATATTCGTTCCGGCCACGCCTAGCACACTCATCTGGGTCTCCGGTTGGGTGCTGCTGAAACCGTAAGTTCCTGACAGTTCATAGTAGGCGCTGTCACCGGTCTTGAGACCCACCCGATAGCTAGATACAGCCGTCACTGGCCAGGAAAGGGATAGCAACAGAATCCCAGAGAAGGCCAGTGCGAAGATCAGAACCGAAGTGGATGAGCGCAATGCAACCCGTGTCGAGCTAGTTGAAAGATGCGAGAAATAACCGTTGTTCCAAACCCATCACGATCCCTGCTCCTAATATGTGACTCACTTTTCAAAGCATTCTTTTTCATAGGGACCCCCAGGGGTGGTCGATTTTCCCACGCCCCGCCCTTCACGAAATACGACGGTCAAAGCCGCCATCGCTCTAGTAACTCATATAACACGTTGAGGCCGCGACCGTCGACTAGACGCCCCGGTGGCTCAGCCTGGTAGATGCCGAACCCAGCCGAGAGCGTTGCCTTGGTAGACTCCTCAAAAAGGCAAAGGCCACGGGTTCAAATCCCGTCCGGGGCTCCAACCCACATGTCAGGGCGCGCTAGCGCCCGGCTTCATCTGCGCCACCCGACCACGCCAAGCAGGCAACTCAGCCATCTGTTGCAAGACATACCTCTCCGCCTGTTCCCTATTCATCCACCGCGTATCCATCGCGGTCTTCACCATCTCCTCGAACTTCCTTTCAAACGGCAAAAGCTTCCCTTTGATATCCGTGCAGTGGATACAATAGGGATTATCCGGGTTCTGAGCCCCATGTTCCTCGTTGGTCGCCATTGGCATCCCGCAACTCTCACAGCGCAAAGCGAGCGACATTAGTCGAACCGGAATCAACACCCTAACAAGGGCTAATAACCTAACTGGACAAGCCGCGACCAAACGCGAGTAACAAACAATGATCCGGCTCTGCTAAACCTATAATAATCCGGCACCTCTCCTTTCGCGAGTTATCACTAGAGGCATGCTTCTATTGCGGGGAAAGGGCTCCGGAGCCCCGTTCCAACTTCTCATACAACTGATCCTATTCGGAAGAAAAAAACCAAGCGAAGAAACAGCGCCAACCTCGACACCTGCAACAATGACGAAACTAGAACCCTTCCCAATACCAGACACGATACGGAAGACAGTAACAGAATCAGATATCCAGAAAGCAAGAAACAAACTCCGAGTCGCCAACCTCGAAAGAGACATCATAGGAGATGCACTCACAAAGATCTACGAGGCAGAAGCAAAAGGCACAATCAACGAACCCGAGAAAAACCAGATGATACAACCGTACAAGAACGACCTCAAACGAGTAGACGCTGAGATCGACACCTACAAGAAAACAGTAGACCTCTACGAACTAGAAACAGCAAAAGAGGATCTCTTCAAGAGATTCCAAGAAACATTCCTCGACATACAGGCCCGTATAGAAAAAATCCGACCATCACTCAACCTACCCAATCCACCAGAAGCAAAGCCTACCGAACCGAAGCCACCTGCGGCAAAGACCGAACCCGCAGATTCGACGACTGAAGAACCCCCGCCTCCAAAGGAGAGGCCCCGGGAGAAGGCGAGAAACAAAGCGGAGGAGAAGATAGAGACTATCAGAGAAGAAGTCCTCAAGGCCATGGAACGACTCGAACAGATAGAGACAGAAGGATAGACTGGCAGCATGAGCTGGGTAGAAAAAGCAAGGCTCAGCGCAGCCGCGCAAGCCGTCCGGGAACTTAGAAACGGAACCACCGTCGGGCTGGGAAGCGGAACAACCGTCCTCAAAGCCCTAGACCTAGCCGCGGAGAGAATCAAGAAAGAACACCTCAACATCAGCTGGGTCCCAACCAGCTACCAAATGGAGATCGCAGCGAGACGACTTGGCCTGAAAACAACCACGCTATCCGAAGATACCGAGCTGGACCTAGCACTAGATGGCGCCGACCAAGTCCAATGGAGATCCCTCGATCTAGTCAAGGGGGGAGGCGCAGCCCTGCTGCGAGAGAAAATAGTGGACTCCACCACGAAGAAACTAGTGGTAGTCATAGACGAGAAAAAACTCGCCAAAACCCTAGGCGGTGAACAACCAATTCCCGTCGAGATCACACCTTACGCCTACCACTCAACACTCGCAAAAATCAGAAAGATATCGGAAAAAGCATCGTTGAGGGAAGCATCAAGCGGCAAGATAGGACCAGTTGTCACCGACAACGGCAACCTAATCATCGACGCATACTACAGGAACCTTCGACGTCCCGATATCATCCACGAAAAACTCAAGGAGATCCCGGGAGTAATAGAAACAGGACTCTTCCTAGATATGTGCGACACCGCGTACGTAGGCCGGAAAGATGGAAAGGTCGATATTCTACGCCGAAGCTAGAAAAAATCATTCTTGCCGGGCATACTCTTCCTCCCTCGCATCCTCGATTTCTCGATCTGCGTCAAAATCGATCTTTTCTTCTTCGTCCTCAACAAATTCCTTCGCCACCTCAACTTCTCGGATTTTGAACTTGTCCCATTCCTTTCCACAATCCCTGCAACGGTACGTGAATTTGTCAGTGATGAAAGCCTCAGGATGATCAGCAACCCTCTCGCCGGTGTCGATGGCCAGCCCTAACCTGAAAAAAACGTCCTTCTCCTTCAGCATCTCAGCGGTGTCTACCTCCGTCTTCGACACTAAATCAGCGGCGAGGAACTTGTGACAGAATGGGCACTCTTCCAATACCAAGGAGAGATCTATAAAGAACACGACAACGAGGCAGATTAGTTTTTCCTAGACAAAGCACTCTCAAGCCAAGCCATCTGTGGCAACGACGTCATCAATTGCCTCCAAGACAAATGAACAACAGAGATCCGTCGACTGCTCTACAAGAAGACCTCCACGTGTTGTGTCAGGGCAAGGAGACCGAGAGTGCCGGGGGCGGGAGTCTCGGACACAGGTGTTTTCGAACCCGCGACTATTTCACTACGCAAGCTCTCTTGAGAGTCGCGTTGAGCACAAAGCCTATGAATACCGCTGATTTCGAGATGATTCGCCGGGGTGGCCTAGCCTAGTTAAGGCGCCGGGCTCGCCCTTCGCGAGGGCGAAACTCATAATCCTGGGCTAGGGTGGATTCCGGAGAGGAGAGGTAGCTTCCCGGAGATCGAGGGTGCGAATCCCTCCCTCGGCACTGTTTCTGTCTTATGGAGCTATGCGACCATCATACTCGATGTGAACATCGCATTTCGGTCCCTATCTTCCTACCTAAGCCATGCATTTTGATGTAAGTGTTGTTTTCGTTTAGAATGCGCTCGCAAATTTCTCTCTTATTCAGGCCTAATCGGCCGAGGTGACCCACTTTTTCTTCGAGCCAACTGGGCCAACGCCGAGGGTAAACGCTAGCACCGACTAGCTTCTCCAGTAGCTCCCTTCTGTAGGTATTGACTTCAGGATTGAATATGGCAATTCTCATGGCTTGGTCTGCGCGTATGGTTATTGCGCCATGCCCTCTAGTGAAGCGCACTACGCAGTGGACATTCAGGGAATCCAAAAGTGCCTTGACAAAGCCGGTGTTGGGTGATGTTGTAATGTCTACACTCTTGTCTCTGAAATGCACATCCCCGTCCGAGTCGGCTAGGCCGCGGAGAAACCAAAGACGAAATTCCCGAGGAGCATGCAGCATCCAATCCATCCTCACTTTGTGGTACGAGGTTCTCTCCTGCCATTTCAGTCCCAAGCAGGCAAGGTGGAACCACGAAAAAATAGGGTGGCGCTGAAATGCCCAGCAAAAAGCGCCGTTCGGAGAAGAGTTGCTCGATGGCCTGTCAAGCGTTCTTTTGCAATAAATTCCCAACCGCCTTGCGCAACCGGTGACGTACTCGCCAAGACTCAAGTTCTCTCGATGTTTTCGAGTTAACTGAATATCAACGTCCATAATCATTTTGGACTCATTTCGGTAATGTTTTCCTAGGTCGCCGAGAAACCAACCAAGAAGATAACACGCCGAGGCAATGATCCCAGTAGAGTCCATTGTTTGCCGAACCGCCGAAGTGTTCTTCAGATGTAGAATAACGTCGGCGAATTCGTAGTATGAGCTGACTCTTCTTGAAAGTAGAATGCGGGTCCGCCTGTTCTCGTCCAGTGCTGGATGCAGATGGTCATCCGTAGCGAATAGAGCCGAGTAACCCACTGTTATTACAACACCTTAGAGAGCAGCGAGAGCCTTTTGAGTAATGAAACTCCTTCAGCAAGTCCGATTCCCAGCCACACATTGACCATTTTTCGGAATGCAACAAGAAGCTCCAAGACTTCTTCTGATGGGGAATAGTTCTGCTTCACTAACTTTAGATCAGGCACGAGTCGGAGACATAGGACCTAAGCTACCTAAGCCAGTGAGAGCACCGAATATGAACGGTTTGGAATTTCTGACAAATCATTAAACAAGACCCCGAACCCGGCCTTGACGTCGCCAAGAGGATTCTCAACTGAAAAAATACGATTTTCTAACTCTTGACGATGTTGAAACGAGGGACAAACGGGTCTTCCTCAGAGTGGACATTAACGTCCCTCTAGATCCTTCCACACACCAGATCCTAGATGATACACGAATCAAGGCTATCTCCAAGACTCTATCCGAGCTAGATGAGGCTCGCGTAGTACTCGGCTCCCACCAGAGCCGCCCCGGAAAAGACGACTTCACATCTCTCGAACCTCACGCAAACCTCCTAGCCCAATACTGCTCCCAAAAGATCAAGTTTGTAGACGACGTCATCGGACCTCACGCCCTCGAGAAAATCAACAAGGTCCAACAAGGCGAGATCCTAGTCCTGGATAACCTCAGATTCTGCGCCGAGGAAAACATCGACGACAAGCGCGAGAAACTGGTCAAGACGCATTTTGTCCGACGATTAGCACCCCTCTTCGACCTTTATGTGGACGACGCGTTCGCAACGGCACACAGATCACAACCCTCCATTGCAGGCCTGCCAGAATTACTGCCGAGCGCAGCCGGCCGCCTGATGGAGAAAGAACTAGACGCGGTCTCAACTCTCCTCGAAGAACCAAAGAGACCATGCGTCTACTCTCTAGGCGGAGCAAAGGTCGAAGACAAGATCCCGGTCATCGAAAACATACTGGCACGAGAAAAAGCAGACAAGGTCCTGTTAGGGGGAGTGCCGGCAAAACTGTTTCTACGAGCCCGGCAGGTAGAGACGAAGATCGATGATGGAGAAATACGCGACTTCAAACAATTCCTCGACCGAGCCAAAGACCTGACTGAGAAGTACCGAGATCATATCGAGGTCCCGTTGGACTTGGCGTACGAGGACAAGCAGGGGAAGAGAATCGACCGCCCAGTCACGTCGACTCGCATTGAACAAGAGGCGCTTGACATCGGCTCTAAGACCTTGGAGAAATACTCCAATATCGTAAGAGGTGCTGCCACGACCGTTGCCAACGGACCTCTAGGAGTCTTTGAGAGAAATGGATTTGACAAGGGAACAAGGGAACTGCTGGAATCGATGGCCGAGAGCAACGGCTACACAGTCATTGGGGGAGGACACCTGGTCGGCCTTGCATCTATCCACGGCATAGAAGAAAAGTTCAGCCACGTGAGCACCGCGGGCGGTGCGATGCTCTCCCTCCTGTCCGGTCAAAATCTCCCGGGAGTGGACGCCCTTGTCCGAGCGGCCACCAGAATGCGCATGGCAAACCCGATCGCCTAGAACAAGGGCCTGCCGAGAGATTTTATCTGAGACAGATTCCGACATCGGCTCGATGCTCGCCCCGGTAGCTCAGTGGTAGAGCGACGGCTTTGTAAAGGCCAAAAAAGCCGTAGGTCATGGGTTCAACCCCCATCCGGGGCTCCACTACGTTTGATGAGGTGCAGATTCCCCTGATTCTGTCCTCGGTCCGCGGAGAAACGAGAATATTGCAGATCCAAGGATCAGGAACGATAGTACAATCAGAGAGTGCTGCAGTCCGGCGAGGAAGGTTCCCACATCACCGCTTGCTAGCTGCGTGACTCCCCCTAGGCCAACATTTCCCAGGTTTACAAGCTTGGAATATGGAACGTCCGCGGTCATCAGCGCCAAAACAAGCGGAATGCTGGCAACGATGCTCGTGTTGATTATAGTGGCTCGGACACCTGACGAGATCCCTCTCTTGGAACTCGGAACAGACCCCATTACAGAACTCGCGTTAGGACTGCGGAAAAGTCCGATACCAAATCCAACAACCGCCAGCCAAAGCGCAATCTGAGGATAGGGCGTGTTCAGATCAGATCCGGAGAGAGAGAAGAAGCCAGCCGAGGCGACAAGCAAGCCCAATGAGCTTAACCCCCTCGCACCCCACTTGTCGGAGAGCCAGCCGCTGACTGGGCCGACAAGAATCAACATCACATCAAGAGGAATGAGAAATATTCCCGCGTGAAGTGGATCATACCCCCTAACCAGTTGGAAGTAGAGTGTCATGACGAAAGCTAGTGCGGCGAAGGCCAGTCCGCTAAGGAGGTTGGCAATGTTTCCAGCAGTGAACAATCTGATCTTGAATAGGGACAGATCTAGTGCCGGATACCTTGCCTTTCTCTCGATCGTGATGAAAATAGCAAAACAAAGGATGCTAGCGCTGACCACGACTTGGTTAGCGAAGTCCGTAAGGCTACCAAGGGTGAGACCCAAGAGCAAGAGGGTAATGGCGATTGAGAATGCAATTGCTCCCGCTGCATCAAACTTCTCTGCGACTGTTGGCCGCGAAATTTCCTTCAGTCGCTTTCTTGACCAATAGGTTCCAAAGATTCCTATTGGAACGTTTACTAGAAATATGGAACGCCATGTGAAGAGCTGGATAAGGACTCCGCTCAGCGTGTATCCGGTGATGGTCCCGGCGTTTATGGCCACCTGGTTTATCCCGATTCCTTTTCCAAGATCTTTGCCGGAAAATGCGTCCGTGACGATCGCGACGCTATTGACGAATAGCAGAGCTGCTCCAATGCCCTGAACAAGCCGGAAGGCGAGAAGAGCCTCAGCCGTGGGAGAAAGACCTGAAAGGAGGGAGCCGATGGTGAAGATTGCGAAGCCCATGTTGTAGAGCCGGACCCGCCCGTGGATGTCGGCCCACCGACCGATCCCGACAAGGAGAACTGTGATCATAAGACGGTAGATTGTGATAATCCAGACGCCAACGACCAAGTTGGTTTTCAGGTCAGACACGACCTGTGGAAGCCCAACCACGACAATGCTGGAGTCAAGGGTCGCCATGAAAATTCCGACGGTAGTGACCGTTAGAACAACCCACTTGTATTCCAAGAGAAACAGACCCACAACAAGCAGTATTTTTCCGGAAGATCAGAAAAACCGGAATATAAACCCCGGCCGAAGACCTCGAACTCACAACCGGATATTCCAACTATGATTTCCAGAACACGCTACTCTCGAAGCGAGACCTCGCCACTCCCTGGTCGAGATGATCAAAGATCCAACAATATCTGAAAAATCTCGGTGAGATTCGCCCAGAACCAACCCTGATCTCGAATCTAAGCACGCGATTTCTAGAACCGGACTTTCCACGCTGATCCCAAGGGGAAAACACGGACATCGCAAAACGCAAGACAAGCCGATAATGCACCCCGTCTCGAAAAACCAGCCCGGAATCCCACCCAGACAGGAAGAGCATCTCGACAAGAAATTCCTATAACTTTTGCAGAGCCCTTGTGTCCGAGAGCGGCGACTGAGGAAGCAAAAACATTGTGAAAATCGCCTATTATCAGCCCTGATCTCGGAAATGGGAGGAGGTCGCTTACTCTCCCTCTAATCGTTCAGCAAGACCCCTAGAATCGCCTGGCCATCCAAGCTTGGATCGTACCCTGATCAGCCTGTCTCGCCCAGAATCACAGCCAGACGCGGAATTTTTCCCTTGGGGAGGAGGGGTCTTGCACAGCATACCTCGCGACGCAAGAGTGGTTTCTCCGAGGCTTTCGAGACGAAGACCATTTTGGTTCTCTCCACAAGAAAACGAAGCCCGAGAACAGCAACCGGGACACCCAGGGCCATACCATCCCAAGCCCGCTGAAACTGCGAGGACATAATGAAGCCTGCCGATACAGATTTCCAATCCCACTACTCACCAAAGGCGAAAGCATTTCATAAGCGAGCATGGCGGAGAACCGAATGACCCCAGCTTGAGCAGGCCCCAAACACGACTCGTCGACGAGCTATTCGCCCTAGATTCCCGCATCCGCTACGTTGCTCTTCTAGACCGAAACAGCAAACTCCTAGAATCACGAATGCGATCGAACGTGATGAGCCTAACCCCCGAGACCTACGACCGGAAATTCATGAGCAGCGTACCACCAATGATCCTAGACACCCTATCCCAGCTCGAAAACC
>Ga0209056_10007764_pt1 | contig 11033 bp, 12 predicted proteins | sample GraSoiAngelo_114_FD_185876 | JGI IMG/M metagenome (GOLD analysis project Ga0209056, IMG submission 185876) | Grasslands soil microbial communities from the Angelo Coastal Reserve, California, USA - 14_0903_13_40cm (SPAdes) (version 2) | ecosystem: Environmental > Terrestrial > Soil > Grasslands...
CTACGCTATGAGCGGTAACTGGGATGAAGTCGTAACAAGGTAGCCGTAGGGGAACCTGCGGCTGGATCACCTCCTTTCTAAGGAGTATCCAAGCCCCAGTTTTTTTGGAAAGCTGTTCAGCAATGGATGGCCGAACAAAAAACTGGAGCTGGAAGGTCGACGGCTAATTCCAAGAGCTAATCAATAGTTCTTGGATATGCCGTGAAGACTTTGGAATCGAAAGAGACCAGAGCTTCAAAGAATGAAAGACGGTAACGCACAATTCAGTCTTTGCTGCACATCGACTGCAATGCCGGATGACGATTCGCAAGATCGACATCCGGCATTTTGTTTTGCAGAACGAACGAATCAGGAAACCAGGAACGCAGGAAAAGGACTGGAGAGGGGGCTGTCCTCAACTGGAGGCACGGGCTCCGTCGCGTGTGCTATCGGCTTAGTTCGCAGATCCAGTTTGTTTCCCATGTTTTCCCGCCGTCTGGTGAAAAGGATTGTTCCATCCGCGCCGATTTTGGCGAGACGTTTAACCAGACATAGCGCACTAGAACCGCGCGCCCTTTGTACTGTTCCTGATCATAGAACTCGCCGCGGTTGCCATTGAATTCACCGACGACTGGCGGCACGCTGAGAACACCTTTGTCTAAATCGAGAAGATAAATGCTCCATTGATGCGAGTCGGGATTGTATAACCTAAGTGTTTGCCCTTTGATGTGGAGGTGTTTCTCGGGGTTATCGACCTCAAACTCTTCAAAGTTCGCATTGTTCGCATTGCTATGGAGAAGCTTCTTATGATTCGAGATGCCGTTATACTCGAGCCAGGTGTTGGAACCAACAAGCCGATCAGGAAGCCGGCGCACGTGAGCCTTCCAGTCACCGATAAGGAAGTCGAAGTCGTGAGACCCATCGTGCGCAGGAGTGGGCGATCCACCTCCTGCTGCAGACAGCAACGTTAGTTGCAGGATAGTAAGCCAGTAAATCGAGCGTGTTTTCATAAGTGTAAGACTCGGCGATTTTCGGTAAAGCCGCGGCGACATTCAAACGAAGATGCTGAATTGAACATGCCGGAGGTCTGTGCTCCCTTTTCTCATGATCATCGAAATGCGCGCTTACAAAATCAGACCTGGCAAGCGAACCGAATTTCTCGAAGTCCTTGAATCCAAAGCCATCCCCGAGCACCAGAAAATCGGCATGAAAATCCTTGGTCCCTTTCTTTCGATTGAAGATGAGGACACGTTTTTTTGGATGCGGGCTTTTCCTGATCTCAAAAGCCGGGAAAAAATGAGGGCTGACTTCTATGAAGGAAAACTTTGGAAGGAGGAACTCGAACAGAAGCTAATGCCGATCCTCGAGAAATACGACGTCGTCGTGGTGGAAGCAAAAGAAGGCCTCGGCGATTGGCGCTAGGCCGGAGGCGAAATTAACCACAACAGAACGGTCGTGGCGTTCTCCCTTCTTCAACGTCGTGCAGGTCTACCCAGGTCTGGATGTCGTCGCGATCTTCCAATCCTTCCCGTTTTTTCGCCGCCTGCAAATCAGCGCTTGCTTCATCGCGCCAACCGCGTTTTAGCAGAAACGCATTCCAAATCTTAATTTCCTCCTCACTCGGTTTCCGCCCGCACTTGAAACACCATTCAAGAATCTCCTCGTCCGATCCGCCTTTCAACGTTTGATCGACAAGTTCGTTGTAATCGATTCCGAGAAATCTCGTGCAACGCGCGTCGAACATCGTAGGGTCGTCGTCCACGCCGACAAAATAATCCGGTGGCAATTCGCCTCGCGCTTTTAATCTGATCTTGTCCAACATCCGGGCAAAATAGACCAGGCCTTTCGTCTCGACGCGATCGCTAACCGGCGTTTGCATTTTCATACGAGTTTCTGGCCGTATTATAAAGTGTCAACAGTCCACTCAGATCGAAATGGCCATACCACTTCGACCTAGGCTTGCGGTCACGGGCAGTTGGCTTATTGAGCACAATTCGAAACGTGAAAAGAGTTTCAGCTAAAAAGCTCGGTAAGAAGCAGCGGCGCCGCCATTCGATCATGGCTTTTGATATGATTCGGCTCGATCGCGCTGCGGATGAACCGCTTCATGAACAGCTTTACCGCCAAATTCGCGATGAATTGGTTTCGGCAACTTTCAACAATAACTCTTCCCGACTCCCTTCCTCTCGCGAGCTAGCCGCCGACTTGGGAATATCGCGGTTCACGGTCAACGTCGCTTTCTCGAGGCTTCATTCGGAGGGTTATCTTCATTCGAGAATCGGATCGGGCACGTTCGTCGCGGAGCCGTTGCCCGAAACTTTCCTGAGTGCGCAGACGGTAAGAGCAGAACCACGCATAGAACGTCCGCCCCGCCTTTCCGATCGGGTAAGAAATATTCCGGATCACCGAGCCGGAAAACAATTCGATTTCGGAATCGCCGGGCCGCCCGGTGTCTCCTTTGTTCCCGCCAACGCGGCGCTTGACGAATTTCCGATCGAAATTTGGGAACGACTCAGAGCGGAAGTTCTCGCAAAGAAGGGAGCGCATCTGCTGCAGTACGCATCAAGCCGTGGCGACCCCGACCTTCGCAAAGCACTAGCAACTTATTTGTGCGATCACAGAGGTGCACGTTGTCATCCGGACCAGATCATCATCACCGCTGGAACACAGCAGGCAATGATGATCAGCGCGATGGCCCTCGTGAATCGTGGGGAGGTCGCGTGGATCGAGGATCCGGGATTTTACCAGGCTCGCCGCGTGTTTGGGTTCGCCGGGGCGACCGTCGTGCCAAGGCCTGTTGACCGGGAAGGAATCACGATCGGGCGCCCGTCGAAACAGCGCTCGCCAAAAATCATCTACGTGACTCCTTCCCATCAATTCCCGCTCGGTATGACGATGAGTCTCGCGCGAAGGACGGCTCTAATCGATTTTGCGCGCGCCTGCGACGCTTACATTTTTGAGGATGATCACAACTCGGAATTTCGTTATACCGGTCCCCCGCTCCCATGTTTGCAGGGGCTTGATAACGTTGGTCGTGTCATCTACTCAGGCACACTGAGTAAGATCCTGTACCCATCCTTGCGGCTGGGTTATATCCTGGCTCCAGAGCAATTGGTCGAACCAATGATCAAGATTCGGGCTGTGATGGACCAACATTCCCCCGCCATTGATCAGGCGACACTGGCTCGATTCCTAACGGAGGGATTTTTCCTCAGTCACATCAAGCGGATGCGGAAATTATATTCTGACCGAAGACAATTCTTTATCGAGCAATTCAACAATTTGTTAGGTAAGTACTTTGTTCTGGAAATTCCGGAAGCTGGGCTGCATTTCGTCGCCTGGGTGCGACAGAGAGAACACATGCCGTTGATTGCGCACGTCTGCACCGAGATTGGGATCAGGCCGTCGCCGTTGTCGTCCTGCTTTATGAAGGCAGAGGTGGAACCCGCACTCACTTTCGGGTTCGCAGCATGGTCGCGCGCGCAAATCCGCGAGGGTCTCGGCAAGTTCGCGTCGGCGCTCAATTCGAGATTGAATAAGTAATTTCGGCGATCCGCATCTGCCGGCGGGCACTCTTTTACGGCCCGCCCGTGAATCGTTCCGCTATTCGCGGCTCCTGCGAAGAACTACTCGTTATCTTCGCTGGATTCATTAATCGCAGGCTAAAATAAAACTGAAATGGCTCGTACGAAACGCACGAAGTGGCTCTGGTGATGACCTAAAGCCAGTCCCTAAGGTGTCGTCATAAAAATTCAACAAAAGGAGACAAAATATGACAACACAATTCACAACCAAAAGATCTAGCAAAATTCTGTTCACTATTCTGATCCCCCTTTGCTCCATCGCGACTTTAGCGCTGGCGCACGCACAGGGCTCGGAAGCGGTGAAGGCAAAATCGCAATACCAGGTGTCGAACCTGCCCGATTTCGGCGGAACGAGTAGCGGGGGAAACAGCATCAATGATCAGAGTTGGGTGGCAGGCTATTCCAGACTGCCGGATAGGAACCGGCACGCTACCAAACAGCAGCGTCACATGGAACGTTAAAAATACCCAAGGCGTCATCGTAGGTATTTCCCAAACTGCCGATCCGGAGCCGCTCGGCGAGAGCTGGAGTAGCGCGGCTTTCTACAGTACGCCTAACAATGTCGGCTATATCAACCTCGGGTTCGTTTGGGAACAAAACTTAAACCAAATGCGGGGACTCCCCAATTTTCCGGGTGGAAACAACGGTTTTGCCACAGGAGCCAACAATTTGGGTCAGGCGGTGGGCTGGGCGGAGAATGGCGTTCATGACCCCACGTGTTGCTGCACCCAAGTCCTCCAGTTTCGCCCGGCGATGTGGACTCTGGGACCGCCAGATCAGATCCACGAACTACCTCTCATCCCCGGCGACACCTCAGGGGCCGCCACGGCGATCAATGACAATGGTCAAATCGTGGGCATTTCAGGCATCTGCGACCAAGCCGTTGGAAGACATACCGCGAAGCATGCCGTGCTTTGGGAAAATGGCGGCGTGACGGATATTTATCCAGATGCACCAGCCCCGTGGTGGAATACGCCGACGGCAATCAATCAACGAGGCGATATAGTCGGGTTTGCCGGCGACCCCGCGTTTGTTGAAGGCGACATATTACACGCTTTCATGTGGACCAGGGAAGATGGAATCCGACATCTAAAACCTTTGCCAAACCGTACACCAAAACATGTAGACAGTGAGGCCTACGATATTAATGAAGCCCGGCAGGTAGTCGGTGTCTCCTGCGACGCGGACCAGGTTGATTGTCGTGCAGTTATTTGGGATCACGGCAACACACCAACAGACCTCAACGATCTCAAAGCACCCGGCTATTCTGCACTGCTCGCAAGCGCGAAAGACATAAATAACAAGGGAGAGATTACAGGTAGAGCTGTCGATCCAATTACGGGCGTGTTAACGGCGTATTTGGCGGTACCTGCTACTGGGCAATAAGGGCAAGCAGGACCGCTTTCCTAGCGCACGAACGCAGCTTCGCCGCTCGAAAACCGCATGAAGGCCGGATGTCGATTTGCAGAATCGGCATCCGGCTTCGCCTTTTGCCGAAACCGCGGACGACGTCGACGTGGCACGTCGGGAGACCTTCAGGAAAATTTGTGCGAGGGGTGCGTGCGTTTCGCTCACGTTTGCAATCCGCGATCCGCAATCTAAAATCGACAATTCACAGGGGGCATAGCTCAGTTGGTAGAGCGCCAGCTTTGCAAGCTGGAAGTCAGGGGTTCGAATCCCCTTGCCTCCAGTCTTCGCTCGCGTCGTAGAGTGGAGCGAAGACTGTCGCGCCGGAGCCTTGGCGAAGGCGGACCTTTTCACCTTGTGGATGCAAACGCAGCGAGCTACGACTCGGCAAGCCAACGAGCAGCATGTGAAAGTTTTTCTACATCTATATTTTGCAGAGTGAGCGCGACGAGGACCGATTCTACACTGGCCTGACAGACGACCTGCGTAAACGAATCAGAAGCCACAACACGGGCCGAGTTCTTTACACGGCAAATGGCGCCCATGGCGATTGAAAGCTTACATCGCATTTTCTGATCGAACCTCGCGCAGCGCAATTCGAGCGGTATCTAAAATCCGCATCTGGCCGGGCATTTACGAAAAAGCATTTATGACCACCCCGAAAGCTTTCGGGGCTGTCGCGCTGGAGCCTCAGCGGAGGCGGACATCTCCGCATCAGGCGGCGAGTGAATAATGATCCGTGGTTAGTAGACTGAAACTCGAATTCGCGCGCGACTTGACCGATCACTGATCACCGATCAGTGTTCACTTCCACAAAACGGGCCTGTAGCTCAGTTGGTTAGAGCATGCGCTTGATAAGCGCAGGGTCACTGGTTCGAGCCCAGTCAGGCCCATTACTTCTTCTTTAATTTCGCCAGCGCTTGTTTGGCTTCGGAGGCATATTCTCCGTTCGGATCCACTTTGATGATTTCTTCGAAATACTTTCGCGCGCTGGCGCTATCGCCAACTTTCAAAGAGACATTGCCCAGATTCATCAAAACCAGCGTGTCCTTCGGATCGACTTGGTTCGCTTTCTTCATCCATTCCAGCGCCTTTTGTTTGTCGCCGCTGACGTAGTGAAACTGCGCCACATCGTTAAAGGCGTAGGGCAGATTTGGAAATTGTTCCGTCCCGAACATCGCAATTTGCAGGAACCGCTTGTCGTCTTCGGGATTTTCCTTTTCCTCGTAATAGAGACCGTAGCTGTGCAGTTTCTTAGCAATGAATCGGTCGGCCGGCTCCGCTAACGGCTCTCCTTTCAGCCATCGTAGCTCCGCGGCGTGATCGTGGGCATAAGCGACCATGCGCTTGAGCGTGGCCAACTCTGAATCGAAGTCTCCGCTTTCTTGGAAAATAAACGCCAGACCACACCAGATATCGAGCCGGTTGGGAAACTTCGTCGTCGCTTCCTGAAGAAGATCGGCCGCACGTTTCGTATTTCCTTTGTCTTGCTCGAACGAAATACTCCCGGCCTGCTTTCCTGTTTTCTTGTCGGTTAATTTGAAGTCGCCTTTCCCGGGGGGCTTCGTCGAGATCATAACCTGGCGTTTGTTGAAATAATAATTCGCGCTCGTGATCCACGCCTCCGGATCATTCGGTTTCTGAGCGCGCCATTCATCAAGCAAAGCATCGATCTGAGCATCGGCCTTTTGCTTCTTTAATTCTTCGAAGCGCGCCGCGTAACCTTCACCATTCGCACGATTCAAGAGAGCGAACAACAGCGCTACGCAAACCAGGCCCTTTATTTGATCAAGCACGCTTCTCTTTAACACCTTTTCGTCCAGCAACTGCAACACAAATCACGAGGCCAACGACGAGGCTTCACGGCTACGGCTTGGCCGGCGATTTTGATTTTCGCTGCTCAAAATTGGAAATAAACAAACGGTACCGGACCGGTGGCCGGAAACAGTTCTAGCGCCAGAAATGCGCAAACGTATGCCGGGATTTGAACGCGCGCTGGTTGCAAAGCCAGGCGATCAATAAACTGATTGCGTTCCTGGGCGACGGCCAAAAACAGCGAAATGAAAAGGAGCACGATCGTCCCAGTTGTCAGCAGGAATTCGCCAGTTACGTGCTGGAAACCGAATAGCGCGCTTAACACATAGCCGCTGGTCTGGAGAGTTTTCGGGCGAAAGAAAGCCGCGCTTAACACGAAGGCCGCAAACATTAAGCCAACGCTAAACGGCACAAAATAGCGCTTTTTCATAACTCTATCGATCGCTGTGCCGACTGTTGCTCGATCGAAAAGACGGTAGCCGACTAACAGAATACCATGGTATGCGCCCCACGCAACAAACGTCCAGTTCGCTCCATGCCACAGTCCCACGAGCACCATTACAACCAGCATGTTGCGGTATAAGACGAATCGCCCTTTTCTTCCCCGGCTGAACGGCATAAATAAATAGTCCCGCACCCAGGTGGAAAGTGTGATGTGCCATCGCTGCCAGAGGTCAGGTGGGTTTCTGGATAAGAATGGGCGCGCAAAATTAAGCGGAAATTCAAAGCCGAGCAGCTTGGCGCAACCGCGAGCGATGTCGGTGTAACCGGAAAAATCGAAGAATACCTGCATAAAGAAGGCAAGACAACCTGACCACGCAGCCAGCCAGCCTGGGTGCGCGGCCGGGTCGCTAAAGTACGAGTCAGCGACAACGGCGAAACGATCGGCAAAAACCATCTTCTTCAACAGACCAGACAGGACAAGGATGATACCGCTCTGAACCACAATTGCCGCTGGCTGCCGCCAGTATTGGATCTGAGAAATAAATTGCCGGGCGCGAATGATCGGCCCTGCAATAAGATGAGGGAAAAATGCAATGAACAGCGCGTAGTCGATCAGGTTTCGGACGGCCTTCATTTTTCCCCAATAGACGTCGAATGTGTAAGAAAGGCTGGCGAAGGTATAGAAGCTGACTCCAACAGGGAGGACAACTTGTAACACAACCGATGACTTAGGGATATGGAGCAAGGTAGCTAAAGAACCAGCAAAGAAGTCGTAGTATTTAAAGAAACCGAGAATTCCCAGGTTGACGACAAGGCTAATGGCGAGCAAAAGTTTCTTGCGGCGGCCGCTTGCGATCTCCAACCAAATCCCCAGGAAGTAGTCAACCACCGTGGAGGTCAAAATAAGTACTATGAATCGTGGATCCCACCACATGTAAAATACATAGCTTGCGCATAGGAGTAGCAGTTTCCCTACGCGAAAGGGCATGCTATAGAACAGCACAGCCACCATCAAAAAAAAGATCCAGTACTGGAAGCTATTAAATAACATCAGGGACGAGCCGGATTAAGAGCTGGTCGATCTTATCTTATGGGCTAGACATGATAGCGTCTCCACTGTTACTCCCAATATCTGAATCGTCGGTGCTTCCAAGACGGCGGTCCGAAGCTAGTTTCAGCTTAGAACTGGAGCATCCATGCAAATCAGCTGAGCCAAGACGCCCTACCAGTCCGGCTACCAGTGTTTCTGTGAATCTTTGCCGGCCTTTGGCGTTAAGGTGGTACCCGTCAAAGTAGTATTCGGGTTTTTCAAGAAAATCGAACGTTTGTTCCGGAAACGAAAAGGCCGTTCTCTGGGTTATGACGGGAGGCAGCACAGGATGATATGCCATCGAGAATCCAGTAAGCTCGCCGAATGGCCCGCGAGGAACAGGCGTAAGAACAATTGCGGTGGGACTATTTGAATAACGCTTCACAATACGCGGGATCCAATCGCGCTGTAACTTTAGGAAATATTGGATTTCCGCTTGAGACGGCTGTACCAGGCTCTTACGGACGGCTTGTCTTTGAGCTTCAGTTAATCGTGGCGAAAACGTTACCTGGCCTGTCTTGCGATCATACGAGGTGCCCACGAGATCGTAGTCGCGACCTTTGTAGACCGCCCGGGAATGCAACCTCTTCGGCTCTTGTTGAATGCTTCTCATACGCGCAACCGGATGTTCAAGAAGATCGGCGACATCGCTCTGATATGCGGACCCTCGTAGTATGCACGCCGTAAATGCCCTGAACCGACCAGACCATCGCTGAAAACCAGAGGCAAAATCGAAGCAATCTCCATAGCGCAACAGCGGAGCCGCCATGGAAATTCTCAACGGATCAGCAGTGCTTGGCTCATAGCCAATGCCGTAAGGAACAACGATTGCGGAGTAGCGTCGCGCTGACGGATCGACTTCCCGAAGCATATAGTACCAAGTGTTAACAGACGAGGCTGGTTCGGCGAGATTGACAAACTTCAATCCGGCGGTGGAACCAAGCTCGTCAGCCACCGTGGTAGAAAACCCCTCTGCCATTCTCGAATCTCCCAGAACCAGCACTTCTTTCAGACCCGATGCGGGGCGCTGCTTTTCGGCTCGCGTAATCACCGCTAATCGTCCTGCGTAGGAATCGGGAGCTAGCATCGAGACATACAATCCGGTATGAAAGATGATGCCATCCAGACAAACGAAGGCGGCCACGCCAAGCAGAAGGTTTCGTGTAATGTGCAGGGGGCGCGGCGACGTCGTTGGCTCGGTAGGAAATGTCGTGCGCAGCGTTCCTGTCGAGCTGAGGTAAACGGCGATATATACAATCGCTATCAGCGCCACAACCAGGAGCCAGCGCGCTGTGCCTTGCAATAACATGGCGCGCGGAGAGGCCTCGCTTTTCGCGGTTCCAGAAACGGTTACTGTGGCCAGCAACATGCGCCGCTCGGCGTCATTATATAGCTCGAAAACATACCTACGCACCCGAATCCATGGAGCCACGCGGCTCCCTTTCATGCCAGTAGCAAACAAAACCGGTTTTCGGTCCTTTTCCGTTACGAAGACAAAACCTATCGATCCGTTGCCTGTATCCCACTGGATCTCGGTGCTGCCACGCCCACCAGCGACTGTCACGTGCTCGGGCTTTGCTGCGATAACGGGTGCAACTGGAGAGTTCCCTGTGCCGTCACCCGCTGGAGCTTGTTCGACGGCCCCTCCGAACATCCGCATTGTCGCTAAAAAGATAGCGAGACACATCACAACAGCACCCGGTAGTGAGCGAGCTTTCGCGGCCGCCCAGGAGTTGCGCGGTCCAATCTGAGAACGCTTACACACTTCGTCGTTTAACCGCGGTGCCGCATTCACGAGTGATCATTTGTTCAGTTTTAAACAGTCGCAACAGGAGGAGCTTGCGATCTGCGAAGTCATAATCGCGCATCAACGAACTGACTCTGAGTGGTGTTTCGGGTCTTTTTAGAATGGCGGTGTGCGAAACTCGCGCCAATCAACAATCCAAAAAGTGCTCCTGCAGTATCCAGGATCACGTCGCGAACTGAGGGAGTACGCGACTTAACGAATGATTGGTGAAATTCGTCGCTCGCGGCAAAAACAATGCAAGCGACCAAAACTGCGCCAAACAACACCGGCCTTGTCGTGCACAGAGTTGGACCACTGCGAAGTGCACGCCACAGGAGAAGAGCCAGAATCGCGTATTCGCTGACGTGTGCGCTTTTGCGCATAACAATGAGGATGAACAAGATTCTGTCCGGTGCCATTCCCGGTTTCAACCAGAGCAAGATCGGAACAATCAATCGTGATGTATGCTCGGCCGACATGAGATTGGTCGAGCCGAGAAAAATCACGCCGAGCCAAACCAATAAGGGCAGCCAATATTTAAGGAAGAATTTCATCCAAATGTCAGATGTCACCAATCAGAGATCGGAGGAGTATCTTTTGCATCAGCCGATCTGCATCTAAAATCTGCCAATTGAAATCCGAAATGCGAAATCCAAAATCTGAAATCAGTGCTCCCCTCACTTTCCGACCCATTTTCATGGAGCGAATCTGGGGCGGGCGAAAGCTGGCGGAGCTCTTCGGCAAAAAGTTGCCCGCGAACAAGCGCATTGGCGAGTCGTGGGAAATTGTAGATCGTCCCGAAGCACAAAGCGTTGTCGCGCGCGGTCCACGCAAAGGCAAGACTTTGCATGAACTCTGGAAAGAGGGTCGATCGTTGATCTTCGGCGAGGTTCCCAACGCTCCGCGATTTCCCTTGCTCATCAAACTT
>Ga0209056_10007768_pt1 | contig 11027 bp, 9 predicted proteins | sample GraSoiAngelo_114_FD_185876 | JGI IMG/M metagenome (GOLD analysis project Ga0209056, IMG submission 185876) | Grasslands soil microbial communities from the Angelo Coastal Reserve, California, USA - 14_0903_13_40cm (SPAdes) (version 2) | ecosystem: Environmental > Terrestrial > Soil > Grasslands ...
AATTCGGGGGACCCCTTCAACCAGCCTTCAAAGTCTTGTACGAAATGGCTTTTGGTCATGTACAACCCCGGGGCCGGGGGAGGGGGCGGGACGACGCCACCGATGGGCCCCCCACCGCCGCCGTCGCAGTCGACGACGCATTCCATGACGCGCGCCGGCCGGACCGAGAAGTCGGTTTCGACGGGCACGAGGGCCAAGACGGGAGTGGCCGGCGGAGTCTTCAGATCGAGCACCTGCCGCCGGCCTTCAGGGTCGAACGCGATCGGCGGATCGTCGTCGGTCACCGCGGTCGCCACCAGCACGTGCTCGTCGCCGGTCCACGCCGCACGGTGGCTCGGCACGGGGAAATAGACCTCGAGCGCGATCGCCGCTTTGGCCTGGCGCGTGAGCGCTTCTTTACTCGTGCCGTTCTCCATCGCGATCTCGCCGAGTGCTCGGCTCCCGTTGGCGGCGAGGAAGGTCTCGAATTGCAGCTTGTGTTCGCGATAGGGCGAGGCGTCGAGCTGCGCCTTCAGGTAGGCCCGAAACGCCCCGTTCTTGAGCCCCTTCGCGAACATCTTGGCGAGCGCCTCGGGACGCTTGGCATTTGCCGCGATGGCGGCCACCGGGGTTTCCGATGGCGGCGTCACGGCCCGGTCGCTGCAGGCGGCGATGAGGATCAGCGCCACCCCAGCGCAACTGCGGTTCAACATGAGTCCTCCTGGTAAGAGTGGAGGCTCATTGTGGGGGCGAAGGCGAGAGGATCGTCGTCCTTTCCTTGCGACACGGCCCTGAAACACGCGAGATTCACGGGCCATGCTGCCCCTTGCGGTCGATTCGAGTTACTGGCAACAGCGGGTCGCCTACGAGATCGTCGCCTCCCTCGACGAGCCGAGCGGGGTGCTGAGTGGTAATGTCCGCATCAGCTACGTCAATCACTCACCCGACACGCTGCGCGATTTCTACGTCCATCAGTATCTGAACGCCTTCCGCCCGGGATCGCGCTGGGCTGCCGCTGATTCCGCGGAGCAACGCGTGCGGTTTCAGCACATGAAGGACCCCGACTACGCGTTCGAGCGGATCACCGGGTCGAGGATCATGGGGGAGGATCGCGCGCCGGACTACCCGTACGCCCCCGATTCGACGATTGCCCACTGGCGGTTGCCCAGGCGGCTCGCTCCCGGTGATTCGATGGAAATCGCCATCCAGTGGCGGGCGCGGCCCTCCACGTTGCCGCGCCGCCAGGGCCGCCAGGGCCGGCGCTTCGACTTCGCGCAGTGGTATCCGAAGGTCGTCGTGTACGACAAGTACGGCTGGGAGGATCACCCGCTGTATCCTGCGGGTGAGTTCTACGGAGAGTTCGCGCGCTACGACGTGAGGCTCGATCTGGCTGCGGACCAGGTTGTTGGTGCGACGGGCGTTCCGATAGAAGGCGACCCGGGGTGGGAGCGTGCAAAGACGGATCGCAATCTGACGATCGACTACCAGCGGAATTGGTACGCCGCACGCCCCACGCCGCACGCATGCACCGCCGCCCAAGGGCGCAAATGCGTCAGATTCCTCGGCGACTCAGTCCACCACTTTGCGTTCTCGCTGAACCCCGACTACCGCTACGAGCAAGGCCGCTACAAGGACGTCGTCGTCCACGTCCTCTACCAGCCGGACGACAGCGCGACGTGGGGGAAGGGGATTGCGGTGCAGCGCACCGAAATGGCGCTCGCCTGGCTCGACTCGCTGTACGGCAAATTCGCGTGGCCCCAGATCACCAACGTCCACCGCATCGAAGGCGGCGGCACCGAGTTTCCGATGATGATCATGGATGGCAGCCCCGGCCTCGGCCTCATCGTCCACGAGCTGGGCCACAACTACACGATGGGGATCCTCGCCAACAACGAGTGGCGCGAGGGATATCTCGACGAAGGCTTCACGAGCTTTCAAACGGGATGGTTCTTCGAAGCGCACGGCCAGGGCTCCGCTTACCCGGACATCGAGAGCGACATCCTGTTCTGGGACCTCGACCGCTGGAGCCAGCCGGTCTCGATGATCAGCGAGCGCTACCGCGACTTCTTCACGTACAACACGATGATCTACGATAAGGGGCAGCTGTTCTACGAGCAGCTGCGCTACATCGTGGGCGACGCCGTCATGCGCCAGATCCTGCGCACCTACTACGCGCGCTGGCGCCTCAAGCATGTGGACGAGGACGCGTTTCGCAGGGTCGCTGAAGAGGTGTCGCACCGAGATCTGAAGTGGCTCTTTGGGCAGTGGTTGCATGGAACGCCGTTGATCGACTACCGACTCACGAAAGTGCAACGCCAGCGGATGGCTGACGGCCGATGGCTGACAGCCGCAACGATCGACCGGCTCGGCGATGGCTGGATGCCGCTCGAGATCGGTGACGGCGATACAGTCTATGCGCGCTCGACCGGGCAGCCGGAGCGCGAGCGGGTGGAGTTCGTTACCACTCGTAAGCCGCGGCGGCTCGTGCTCGATCCGCGCCAGCGCGGGCACGATTGGAACGCGCTGAACAACCGCGAAAAACGGCCGTGGACGATCGGGGGCCGTCGCGGCACCGAGACGGTGATTCTCGACAATCCCACACGAAATCCGGCTCGCCGCGATCGGCTTCTCATGCAGCTGCTGCCGCTCGCGTGGTACAACGACTACGGCGGGGTGACGGCCGCGATGCGCGCGCGCACGAATTACCTGGGCCGCTTTGAGCAGCATCTGGGGCTGCTCTCTTTCGCGTTGGACACGGGTGCCGCCCATCGGGGGGGGGTGTATCTCCGATATGGCAACCCCATCGGCCACCCCGTTCCACGCGCAGAAACCAGCGTCGCGTTCTGGAGCGTCGAGGGTCGGGGTGGGATCGCGCTGCACGCCGATCGCTCGCTCCGCGAGCATCTGGGGTTCGGCCCCGACCGCCACCCGGGCTTCGATGCGATCTGGATGGCCGTCAGCGACCTCGGCTATGTCGACAGACGGCTGTGGGACAACGCCGGCACCATCGAGGCGGGGCCGTGGGCATCCATAACGAGCCAGCACGGCGATCGCGTTTGGCGCGCGTGGGCGAGCGTGCGAGGCGGAGTCGCATACCGGAATCCCGGCCCCGGGGTGCAGTCGTCCAGTCGCTACGACGTCGAGGGGTTCGCCCGCGCGACCGGAGAAGTCAGCCTGCGGACGCGCTTCCTCGGCGTTCGTCTGTTCGGCGGCACGTATCTCGCTCAGCACGCCCCGCCGCTCCAACGTCGCATCATGCTGGCCGGCGCCGATCCGTACACCACGTTCGCGAATCCATTGCTGCGGAGCCGCGGGGCGCTGTTCGTGCGGCCCGATTTCCACTACCAGGCACCCGGCGACGCAAACCTCCGCGCGTTCCGCCCCGACCTCGGCGGCCGCTGGGCTGTGTCGCTAAACGTCGAGGGCACCAAGACTCTAGGGCTTTTCGCGGGCGCCGCGGCGGTGGCGTTCCTCGATGCCGGGATAGTCGATCCGCGCGTGGTACCTCCATCGCCAAGCACCCAGTCGTTCACGACGTTGTATGATGGTGGGGTGGGCATTGTCTTCCATCCTCATATCAACGAGCTGGCGTGGACGATGCGGTTCGAGATGCCGTTCGTCGTCAATCGCTGGAATTTCGCAGCGGACGGGAGTGACAAGCAGTTCGCATTTCGGTGGCTCATCAGCCTGGAGCCGAGCTTTTGAACGACCGGCGCGAGTTCTTCCAAAGCACTATCGGGAAGCTGCTCAACGAAGTTGCGCGGCGGACCGAGGAGCGCGTCGCCCCGAAGCGCTGGTTTCGGCCGCCCGGCGCGGCGCCCGAAGTCGCGTTCGTGGCGGCCTGCACCCGCTGCGGCGACTGCATCGACGTCTGCCCCGTGCACGCGATCCTCAAGATGCCGGCGAACGGCGGCGGCCTAGCGGCCGGCACGCCTTACCTCGATCCGACGACGCGCGCCTGCATCGCCTGCGAGGACATGCCGTGCGCCGCGGCGTGCGAGACTGGAGCGTTGACGAAGGTACCGTGGAGCACGGTACACATGGGCATCTTGGAGCTCGATCCGCAGCGCTGCATCACATTCCAGGGAGCCGAGTGCGGCGTCTGCGCGCGCGCCTGTCCCATCGGAGAGCGGGCGCTCGCGCTCGACGATCGCGGACATCCTGTGCTGAAGCCGGAAGGCTGCGTTGGCTGCGGAGTCTGTGTGACGGCCTGCGTGACGTTGCCATCGTCGCTGAAACTGAGCCTCGCGTGAGCCCCCCGCCCCCCGACGTTCCTTACCGGGTCGAAAAACCGTGGGGGTATGAGCTGATCTGGGCAAAAGCCCAGAAGTACGCCGGCAAGATCCTCCATATCGAGCAGGGTCACGTGCTGTCGCTGCAGTATCACAACAAGAAGGATGAGTCGATCTACGTGCTCTCCGGCGAAATCATTCTGCGCCTCCAGCAAGGCGAGACGCTGATGGAGCGTCGCGTGCGCGCCGGGGAGGCATTCCACGTTCCTCCCAAACAAATCCACCAATTCGAGGCCGTCGTCGTGACCGATCTGCTCGAAGCCTCCACGCCGGAGCTGGACGACGTCGTCCGGCTCAAGGATCGCTACGGACGGGTGCCATGAAGGTGATCATGCCGATGGCGGGCAAAGGCACCCGCCTCCTGCCGCTGACCAAGCGCGTCCCCAAACCGCTCGTGAATGTTGCCGGCAGGCCGGTGATGGATTACGTGATGGACGCGTTGAAGCGCGCCGGCAAGCTCGACGAGCTGATCATCATCACGGGGCACCTGAAGGAGAAAGTCGAAGCCTACGTCCGGGAGAACTACGACATCCCCGCGCGGTTCATCGAGCAGAAGGTGCTGGACGGGACGGCCGGCGCGGTGAACCTCGCGCGTCCGTACGTGGATGGACCGGTGATCGTCATCTTCGTGGACACGCTGTTCGACGCCGATTTGTCGATCGTGAAAACGACGAAGGCCGACGGCATCATCTGGACCAAAGAGGTCGAGGATTACCAGCGGTTCGGCGTCGTCGTAACGGACAAGCAGGGCCACATGACGAAGATCGTGGAGAAGCCGAATACGCCGATCTCCAAGCGGGCCAACATCGGCCTGCAGTACGTACAGGACTGGCGCACCCTGTTCGACGGCATCGAACACGTCCTCAAGAGTCCTCCGGGGAAGGGCGGGGAGTTCTATCTCACCGACGCCTTCCAGTACATGGTGGACAAGGGGAAGAAGCTCTTCGTCAGCGAAGTCGGCGGCTGGTACGACTGCGGCAAGGTGGATACGCTGCTCGAAACGAACCAGCACCTGCTCGAGCACGGCCGCGGCAAGCGTCCCGCGAAAGTGGCTGCCGGCGTGCGGATCAAGGACCCTGTTTACATCGAGGACGGCGTCACGCTCAAGGATGCGACGATCGGGCCCAACGTGGCGCTCGAAGCGGGAAGCACCGTCATGGGTAGCACGATCGCCAACAGCATCCTCGGCAAGGGCGTCCAGGTCAAAAACGCCCAGGTCGAAGGGTCGGTGATTGGGGACAAGCAGGTGATCGAGGGCCGCCAGGTGAAGGATTCCGTGATGGATGCGGGGGAAATTGCCGCCGCCCGGTAGCGCGTGAACGAATTCCTCGAGCTATTTGCATACAATGTCTGGGCGAACCGTACGATCTTCGAGGCCGTCGCCCAGCTCCCAGAGGAGCAGTACTTCCGGGACCTGAAGAGCAGCTACGGCGGGATTCATGGGACGCTCTGCCACATCGTGTGGGCCGAGCAGCTATGGCTGCATCGCTGGGTCGGCAAACCCAATCCCACCGTTCCACAGGGAACCGATCTGAAATCGCTGGCCGAGGTGCGCGGGCGTTGGGAAGCGGTCGAGGCGGAACGGGGGAGCTTTCTCGGTGAGTTCAGCGCGAGCCGGCTCGAGGAGACGAGGCTCGTAAAGCCTTCCAGCGGTGGGGAATACGTCCATACATACCGGCAGATGTTTCGGCATTTCATCAACCATTCGTCCTACCATCGCGGCCAGATCGTGACGTTGCTGCGACAGCTGGGCGTCAAACCGCCGAGCACGGACCTCATCCTCTACTATCGGCGAAGGGGTTGACGTTCGCGGGGAACCAAAGTTACTTACTGACCGTTCAGTTACTAACTTTGGAGCCCAAATGCCCAGTACACTCGCAAAACCCCGTTGGCGCCGCCGGAAGGATGCCCGTCCGGAAGAGATCATCAGCGCCGCGCTGGAGGTCTTTACCGACCGGGGCTTTGCCGCCACCAAGCTCGAGGAAGTCGCACGCCGTGCCGGCGTCACCAAGGGCACGATCTACCTCTATTTCGAAAACAAAGAGGCGCTCTTCAAGGCGCTGATCCGGCAAACCATCGTCCCCGTGATTGCCCAGGGCGAGGAGCTGGCCAGGTCCTTCACCGGCAGCGCTCGCGATCTGTTCGAGCGTCTCGTGCGCGAGTACTGGCGTCTCGTCGGTGAGACGTCGCTCGTCGGCATCCCGAAGCTGATGATGGCGGAAGCCAACAATTTCCCCGAGCTTGCCCGCTTCTATTACGAAGAAGTCGTGACACGCGGGCACCGGCTCATGGCCGGCGTCATCGAGCGCGGTATCAAAGCGGGCGAATTCCGGCCCGTGAACGTGATGATCGCCGCGAAGCTCGCGATGTCTCCGCTGATGCACGCCGTCATCGCCCGCAAGGCGTTTTCGGCCTGCATGCCCGAAGGCTTCGACGTCGGCAAATACCTCGACACCCACATCGACCTCTATCTCCATGGCATTGCAAATTCGTAAGCTGATTGTCGCCGCCGTTGTTCTCGCCGCCCCATCGCCGCTTGTGGCGCAGGCGCCTGCACCGCTCCGGCTCTCATTCGCCGACGCAGTACGGCAAGTAGCAGCGCAAACGCCGCCGCCTGCTGTCCAAATCGCCGGTTTCCGAGCCGATGCCGCGGCCGCCCGTGTGCGCCAGGCGCGCTCCGGCTTGTTGCCGAGTCTCTCACTCTCGGGCTCGTGGGCGAACCGCAATTTCAACTCGAAGGCGCAGGGGATCTCGTTCCCTGGCGTCCCCACGATCATCGGTCCGTTCAACGCCTACGACGGCCGCGTGCGGTTGACCCAGACGCTGTTCGACTTTGCGAACTTGGGACGGGTGAGCGCGGCGAAGAGTCAGTCATCGGCAGCCGGTGCCGACCGGTCCGCCGTCCTGGAAACCAGCGCGCAGGCTGTGGCGCTGGCGTACGTGCGTGCGAGCCGGGCGCAGGCCGTGCTGACGGCGCGCGAAGCCGATTCGGCGCTCGCCGCCGAGCTCGTCGGGCTTGCGGTGGCGCAGCAGCAGGCCGGAGTGAGCGCGTCGATCGATGTCACGCGCGCCAGGACGCAGCTCGCTGAGGCGGCCGGCGCGCTGATCGTCGCCACAAACCAGGTCGAGCGCGCCAAGATCGATCTCGCCCGGACGCTCGGACTCGATCCGACGACGGCCATCACGCTCACCGATACCCTGAATGCGCAGATGGGCGCAGCCGATGTGCCGGCGGATCGCACCGCCGCGATGGCGCAGGCAGCCGGAGCCCGGCCCGATCTCGCCGCTGAAGTCGCACGCGGCGCGGCCGCTCGCACGTCGGCATCCGCGATCTCGGCCGAGCGGTTGCCGCGGCTCGAGGTCGAGGCGGACTACGGGCTGAGCGGCGTGCGTGCTCCGGATGCCATCGGCACGCGGCAAGTAGCGGTCCAGGTAACCTTGCCGATTCTGGACGGTTTCCGGCGTGAGGGACGGCTGGCGGAGCAACGGGCGGTGGTGCGCGAGTCGGACGTTCGCGTCCGCGATCTGCGCCAGCAGGTCAGCGCCGACGTGGACGGTGCGTTGCTCGACCTGCGGTCGGCGCGCGCGCAGCAGATGATCGCGGCGGAACGGCTGCAGCTCGCGGCCGAGGAAGTTTCGCAGGCGAGGGCCAGGTTCAAGGCGGGCGTCGCCGGCAACATCGAAGTCATCAACGCTCAGGTTTCACTGCTCCGCGCGCGTGACGCGGACATCGATGCGCGTTTCGCGGCGGTATCGGCGCGGATTGCGTTAGCTCGCTCGGTCGGTACCGCGCGAACCCTGCATTAGGACGGTCGGACGGTCGGACGGTCTGACGGCCGGACGGTCGATACAATGGAAAGAGAGATTGGAAATGGCGACGACGATGGAACCGGAGACTGAGACCTCGGCCCGGCCGGCACCCCGGCCCTCCCCCCCCGCAGCGGCTCGGCCCAAGAGCTCGCGCCGCACCGTTTTCATGATCATGGGCGTGATCCTGGTCGGTCTGCTGATTGTCGGCGCGCGCAAGTGGTGGTTCAGCCGCTCGCACGTCTCGACCGACAATGCGCAGGTGGATGGCCATATCGTGCCGATTCTGCCCAAGGTCGGGGGGTACGTCGCCGAGGTGCGGGTCGACGAGAATCACTCCGTCCGGGCGGGCGACACGCTCGTCGTACTGGACGATCGCGACTTCCGCGCGCGGCTCGCGCAGACCGACGCCGATCTCGCCGCGCTGCTCGCCACGGTGAGCAGTCGCACGCGCGTTGGGCAGGCGGATGCGGCGGTCGCGCAGGCGCAGGCGAACGCTTTGAAAGCAACCGCCGATCTCGCGCGCATCGAACCGCTCGCGCTGCAGAACGTGGTCAGCCAGCAGCAGCTCGATGCAGCGCGGGCCGCCGCGACCGCCGCACAGGCGCAGCTCGCCTCGGCGCAGGCGGCGCTCGTGGGCGCCGATGCCCGCGTTGCCGCAGCGCGCGCGGCGCGCGATCAGGCGGCCCTGCAGCTGTCCTACACCCGTGTGATCGCGCCGTCCAATGGCGTCGTCTCCAAGAAGTCGGTCGAGCTGGGCCAGCTCGTGCAGCCGGGCCAACCGCTCATGACGGTGGTGCCGCTCGATGACATCTGGGTGACGGCGAATCTCAAGGAAACAGAGACCGCTGACGTCACGCCCGGCGACTCGGCCGATGTTACGGTCGACGCCTACAAGGGACGGCATTTCCGTGGCCACGTGGAGAGCCTAGCGCCGGCTACCGGCGCCAAATTCTCCTTGCTGCCGCCGGACAATGCAACCGGGAATTTCACGAAAGTGGTGCAGCGAATTCCCGTGCGGATTCGATTGGACTCGGTCGCCGACGCGGCCCATCCGCTGCGGCCCGGCATGAGCGTCGTTGCCACGATTAAGACGCACTAAACGATCGTGACTACCGCTGCCCTGCCGTTCGGTCCCGGGTTCGGGGACGACCGGTACAAGTTCCGGTACATCATCGCGATCACGGTGTCGCTCGCGTCGGTGCTGGAGCTGCTCGACACCAGCATCGTGAACGTCGCGATTCCGCACATGATGGGAAATCTGGGCGCGACGCTCGACCAGATCGCCTGGGTGTCCACCGGTTATATCGTCGCCAACGTGATCGTGCTGCCGATCACGGGGTGGCTGTCGGCCTACTTCGGCCGGCGCCGCTATTTCGCCGGCTCGATCGCGTTGTTCACGGTTGCATCCTTCATGTGCGGCAATGCCGGCTCGCTGGAGTCGCTCATCTTCTGGCGCATCATCCAGGGACTGGGCGGCGGCGCGTTGCTCTCGACGTCGCAGGCGATTCTCTACGAGGAGTTTCCCCGCGAAGAGTACGGGACGGCGATGGCCATCTTCGGCGTCGGCGTGATGGTCGGCCCGACACTGGGGCCGACCGTGGGCGGCTGGATCACCGACATGTACGGCTGGCCCTGGATCTTTTACATCAACATCCCCTTCGGCATGCTCGCGCTGGCGCTCACGATGTCGTTCATCCAGGACTCGCGGCACCAGGAGCGCGCGGAGCGGGTGGACTTCCTGGGACTGGGCTTGCTCGCGGTGGGCATCGGAGCGCTGCAGACAATGCTGGAGCGCGGTGAACGGCTCGACTGGTGGGCGTCGGGGGAGGTCCGCCTCCTCGCGCTCACGAGCGCGTTCGCGTTGATCACGTTCATCTGGCATGAGCTCCGGACCGAGCACCCGGTCGTGGATCTCCGCATCCTCAAAAGCCGCCAGCTGGCCGTCGGCGTGGTGTTTGGACTCGTGCTCGGCGTGTGTCTCTACGCGACGGTTTTCGTGCTTCCCGTCTATTTGCAAAACGTGCGGCAATTCACCGCCAATCAGACCGGTTTGGTGATTCTGCCGGGTGCCCTTGCCAGCGCGTTCACGATGGCATCCATGGGGCGCCTGACAGGGAAGTTCGACGCGCGATTATCGATTGCGGCGGGCGTCGGGATCTTTGCGCTGTCGATGTGGAAGCACGCGCATTTCACGGTCGAGAGTGGGATGTCTGACTTCTTCTGGCCGCTCATTTTCCGCGGCGTGGGTCTGGGCCTGATCTTCGTGCCACTCACGAACCTGGCACTCGCCGATCTGCCGATGTCGAGAATTCCGAACGGGACGGGATTGTTCAACCTGATGCGGCAACTTGGCGGGAGCGTCGGGATCGCGCTCTCGGCGACGCTCGTTCAGCGCTTCACGGCGATTCACCGCGCCGATCTCGCCGCCAACGTGACACCCTATGCCGAGGCAACCCGCGAGCGGATCGCCGCGATCACGCAGGTGCTGATCGGCCGCGGTGAGCTTCCTGCGCTGGCGCAGACCAAAGCGATCGGTTTCTTGAACGGGATTGTGACAAGGCAGGCGATGATGCTGTCGTTCGAGCAGCTCTTCCTGCTCTTCGGAGCGGTCTTTGTACTCTCGCTGCCGCTTCTGCTACTGATGCATCGCAGCAAGGGCATGCCGGGAGCCGGAGCGGGGGGGGCGCATTGAGCAAGAAACAGGTTGCGGCCCGGCTGGGCGTCGTTGGCGGGCTCTGGACGGTGCTCCATGTTTACGTCGGTGCACACCTGCTCGGCCCTGCGCCGCTCGCTGGTGTACCGCGGGTGCTTGCCTGGGGTGCGGTGCTGCTTGTGGCCTGGCTGCCGCTCGTGGCGATGTTCACTGGCCGTCGACGCTCAATACCGAGCCTCGACTGGGCTGCGTACACGGCGATGGGTCTGTCCTCCTTGCTGATCGTGTCCTTC
>Ga0209056_10007770_pt1 | contig 11025 bp, 10 predicted proteins | sample GraSoiAngelo_114_FD_185876 | JGI IMG/M metagenome (GOLD analysis project Ga0209056, IMG submission 185876) | Grasslands soil microbial communities from the Angelo Coastal Reserve, California, USA - 14_0903_13_40cm (SPAdes) (version 2) | ecosystem: Environmental > Terrestrial > Soil > Grasslands...
GTGCTTGTCCTTCGTGAGGAGGAGGAAACTCGTGACCGTCTCGAGATCCGGATGGTCCAGCACGTACTGAACGAGCCGCGCGCCGATGCCGCGGCCCTGATGCGACGGGCGGACGATCACGTCCCAGATCGTGGCCCGGTACGTCCGGTCGGAGATGACCCGCGTGAATCCGACGAGCGTCCCCTCGTCCCACGCCGTGACGACGGGGTGGGAATACTGAAGCGCGCGCTCCACGCCTTCGCCGGAGCGCTCCAGCGCCCACCATGCGGTCTTGTAGAGCTCGAGCAATTGCCTGACATCGACTCGCGCGCGGTCGTCCGTGATCTCGATCGGCATCGTGGTACGCGGTGTGTTCGTCAGTTGCGGCAAGACAGGACGATAGCCCTCCCATGCCGGGTCGTCAATATCGTTATACTGCGCGCATGAAGCACCTGCGCCGGACGCTCACCTTCCGAATCCCCGCCCGCATGGACTTCGTGAACATTACGCCGCAAGTCGAAGAGGCGGTGCGCGAGAGCGGCGTTCGGGAGGGACTTTGTCTCGTGAACGCGATGCACATCACCGCGAGCGTGTTCATCAACGACGACGAGCCCGGCCTTCACGAGGACTACAAGCGCTGGCTCGAGGAGCTGGCGCCGCACGATCCGAGCCCGGAGCGCTACCGGCACAACCGCACCGGCGAGGACAACGCCGACGCGCACCACAAGCGCCAGATCATGGGGCGCGAGGTGGTGGTGGCGATCACGGACGGTGCCCTGGATTTCGGGCCGTGGGAGCGGATCTTCTACGGCGAGTTCGACGGACGCCGGCCCAAACGCGTCCTGATCAAGATCATCGGCGAGTAGTTTCGGAGGCCCGATTCGGCGCGTCCTCATGCGAAATCTTTCGCGTGGCAATCGGACCCGGAGGCGCTCAGACTTCCGGCCATGCGCCCCCTCCTCCGATCCTCCCGGCGCGCCGAAACAGTCATCGCACTCCCCCCGATCGATGTGTGGCATGCCTTCACCCGCTCCGAGCATCTGGACTACTGGTTCGGGGACGCGATCGAAATCGACCTCCGGGTGGGCGGCGCCTACATCGTCCGCGGCACGTTCGGGATTCGCCTGGATTCCACCGTGGAGCGGCTCGTCGAAGGGCGGAGGCTGGTGCTGCGGCCCACGCGCCGCGGCGACGACGCCCGGATCGAGGTGGATCTGGTGAAGCTCGCGGGGGCGGAGACGCGCGTCTCGGTTGCCGATCCCGACTCCGAGGACGAGGGCCCCTGGAGCGAGGCGCTCGAGAATCTCCAGTCCGTGTGGGAGCGAGGGGTCGACCTCCGCGAGGCGCGCAAGGCCGTCATGGGAATCGGCCCGCGCGACATCACGCTGTCCGAGCGGCCGATCGCCGGGGTGCCTCCCGGACTCGGCGTGCGCTTGGCGGCGGTCCTCGGGGGCGGACCCGCCGAGGGGGCAGGGCTCATGCCCGGAGACGTGGTCGTCTTCATCGAGAGCGTCCCGGTGAGGGACGGCGAGGACCTCGTGCGGGCAATCCGGACGCGGAAGCCCGGAGACCGGGTCCTGGTGCGCGCCGTTCGGAACGGTGAAGAGGTTCAGGCCCCGGTGACGCTGGGGTGCCGGACCGGTCGCGACGAGCCGCCCCCCACGCGCGAGCGTCTCATCAAGACCATGCGGAGCGCGATCAAGCAGGCGGATGCCAAGCTCGAGGGGGCGGTGGCGGGGCTTTCCGACAAGGACGCCAATCGCCCCGAAACTCCCGATGCCTGGTCGGTGGCACAGGTTCTGCTACACCTCTCTCTGGTCGAGCGGATGCTCCAGTGCTGGCTGGACCAGGCGGCGCGCGGCGAGCGTCCCACGGTGAGCAGCGATCCCTGCACGAACGCGAGCCGGATCGCGGGGGTGCTGGAGCGCCGGCCCGGCGTCCAGGAGCTCCTGGACCGGATCCGCCAGGATGAAGAGGAGACGATCGCGTTTCTCACGCACCTGCCGGCGAGTGTGGGCGCCTTCAAGCCGCGCTGGTCCCGCGTGGCGTGCATCGCGCTCGATCATCACACGCACAGCGAGGACCATCTCGGCCAGATCGCCCGGATCCGCTCCGCGATCGGCGCCTGACTCGCTCCCGCGGCTCGGCCGGCTCACCCCAGCCGCTCGGCCAGGAGCAGCGTCATCGCGAGATGCTCCGCGATCTCCAGCCTCGAGAGCGCTTCCTCCACGCTTCCGCCCACCGCCAGGGCTCCATGGCTCCGCAAGATCAGTACGTCGCAGGCCGGGGTGCCTTCCTGTCCCAGGAGCGCCGCCGCCACCGCCTTGGCCAGACTTTCGGTGCCGGAGGGCGCGTAGGGCACGACGGCGAGCGCGTGGATCGCGTCGCGGGCCTCGTCCAGAGCCTTGAGATTGGGCGCCTCGCCGCGGATCGCGAACGCGGAGAGCCCGGGCGGATGCGCGTGCACCACCGCCTCGACGTCCGGGCGCACCGTGTACGCGGCGAGGTGGGCACGGTGCTCGGTGGATGCCGCGACGCGCCCCTGGGAATCGAGCGGCTCCCCCAGCGCCAGATCGACGAAATCGCGCGGGGTCAGGTCCCCTTTCCTTCTGCCGCGGCGCGTGATCAGGATCCGGTCCGGCGTGATGCGCGCGCTCAGGTCCCCCTCCGCCGCCACGATCATCCCGCGGCGTTCGAGCACCCTTCCGGCGCGCATGAGATCGTGCGCGAGCGCCGCCCGCAGCGCGTGCACTCGCGCGGCCGCGGCCGCCTTTCCGACACCCGAGCCGATTCCCGGCTCGCGCCGCTCTCCCGCGCCGCCGTCTCCGGCGGCTCCTCGACCGGGTCTAGATTTCGCCAAGGGCTCCGCTCTCCAGCGCCGTGATGGCCGCGGGCAGGGCGCGAACGATGTCGCCCGCGATGAGACCCCACATGCCGAGCCGCCGCGCCGCGACGTCCCCCGCGAGGCCATGGAGGAAGCACCCCAGCACCGCCGCCTCCTGGGCGTCCACTCCCTGGGCGATGAGGCCGGCGATGGTCCCGGTCAGCACGTCTCCCGCTCCCGCCGTGGCCATGCCGGGATTGCCGGTGCCGTTCAGGATCATGGGCTCGGCGAGAACCGCCGTGATCATGGGTGTGGACTTCAGGCACACGATGGCGTGGCTCTCATCCGCGAACCGTCTCGCCCACCGCGCCGGATCGCGCGCGATCTCGGCTATGGATTGTCCGCTCAGCCGTGCCGCTTCGGCATAGTGCGGCGTCAGCACCACCGGTCCGTGCATGCGATGGAACCCCAGACCCTCGAAGGCGTTCAGTCCGTCCGCGTCCAGCACGAGAGGCGCCTCGACGCGCTCCACCAGTTCGCGCGCCAGCTCCAGGGTCTCGGGGTTCCTCGAGAGCCCGGGGCCCAGCGCGATCACGTCGGCGCGAAGGGCCTCGGCCAGGATCTCGTCGCGCGCGCTCAGGGCGAGGGATCGCTGCGAGGTCTCCGGGAGCCCGCGCTTCACCACCTCCGCCACGCGCGCTTCGAGGGGATCGATGCAGCTCACCGGCACCGCCGCGACGACGTACCCCGCGCCCACGCGGAGCGCCGCCTCCGAAGCCATGCCCACCGCGCCCACCAGCCCCGCGCTCCCGCCCACGACGAGCACCCGGCCCACCGAGCCCTTGTGCGCATCCATGGGCCGGGTCGGGAGCACGCCCCGGGCCCAGTCCGGGTTCACGGTCAGCATGGAGGGGATCGTCTCGTCGATCACGGCCTGCGGGATTCCGATATCCACCACCTCGACCTGCCCCGCGTGCGAGCGGCCGGGCTCGAGCTTGAGCCCTCGCTTCAGGAGCTGCAGCGTGACGGTGAACTCCGCGCGGATCGCCGGAAGCTCCACGTAGCCGCTGGAGGCGTCGAGCCCGGAGGGGATGTCGATGGAGGCGATGGGCCGTTCCGTGTGTTCCGCCATCTCGATGGCGGCCCCCACGGCACCCCGTGGCGCGCCCTTGCTTCCCGTCCCGAGAAGCGCGTCCACGAGGAACACGGCCTCGTGCGCCGCGAACGCGGCCTCGCTTCCCGGCCCCCACGCGCGCTCATCGGGCAGGAACGTGACGGGAATGCGCTCCTTCTCGCAGGCGGCGTGGTTCTGGGCGGCCTCGCTGGCGAGCGCGTCCTCCTCCGCAGCGACGAGAACACGAACCGTGAAGCCCGCCGCCTTGAGATGCCGGGCGCAGACGAAGCCGTCGCCGCCGTTGTTCCCGCGCCCCGCGAGCACGATCGCGCGCCCCCGCGTGGGACGGGCGGCCGTCGCGGGCCGACGGCGCATGGGTCCGGGCTTCGGCGCGGTCATGCCGCGCCACCACGTGACGATGGCCCGGGCGGATTCCTTTCCGGCGCGCTCCATCAGCGTGGCCGCGGACACCCCTCTCGAGATCGCGGCGTGATCGACCGCGGCCATCTCGCTCGCGGTGACCAGGCGGGGTCCGCCGGGCAGGCGCACGTCAGTCCTCGACGAGAACGACCGCGACGGCGTGCTTGGCGGCGTGGGAAAGCGAGAGATCGACGCGCCGGGTTCCCACGAGCTGGCGCGCGGCGCCATGGAGCTGCACGGCGGGGCGTGGACCCTCGCTTCGGACCACTTCCACTTCGCGCCAGATCGAGACGCGCCCCACCTTGAGCGCCTTCGCGAACGCTTCCTTGGCCGCGAAGCGCACCGCGAAGGATTCGGCCGCGCGAGCCCGGGGCGTGCAGTAGGCGATCTCCTTGGGCGTGAAGATCCGCTCGAGAAAGCGCGGGCCCCAGCGCTCGATGGCGCCGGCGATGCGCCCCACTTCCACGATGTCCACCCCCACGGAGACCATGCCGGCGGCGGCCCGCCTAGTCCGAGCCGTTCAGGCGGTCCACGATCTCCACCAGATCGTAGACGTCGTTCAAGTCGTAATCGGCGCCCGAGTGCTCCGTACCGAAGGTGTCGCCGTAGCGCGCGAAGGCCGTTCGGATGCCCAGCTTCGCCGCTCCCACCACGTCCCGCTCCGGCCAATCCCCCACCATGATGGCCTGGGACGGCGTGACGTTCAGAACCTCCAGCGCCCGCGCGAAGGGCTTCGGGCTGGGTTTTCGCTCGCCGGTATCCTCGTACGCCACGACGGGATCGAAGAGATGCTGCAGCTGGAGCTGTGCGAGCCGCATCCAGGCCTGAAGCCGCGGCGCGTCGGACACGACGGCCAGCTTGAGCCCGCGCTTCAAGATTTCCATCAAGGTCAGGTTCACGTGCGGATAGAGCACGAGGTAGGAATCGCGGGCGCGGCGGTACGCCACGATCCCGCTCGTGAGGAGTTTGTAGTCGATCGCGCCGAATTCCTCCTTGAGGAAGAGATCGAACACTTGCTGGTATTCGATCCCTTCGCGATCGTACACGCGATAGATCTTCTGGGAAGCCTCGGCGCGCGTGAGCTTCAGGCCCGCGTCGATCATCCCGTCGACGGCAGCGTCGATTGCCGCCCGCTTCATCTTCATGAAGTCGGTGAGCGTGTTGTCGAGATCGAAGATGACGGCTCGGATCAAGGTCTGCCTCCTGAAACGTTTGACGCCGAGAGGGAGCGGTTTGGCGCTGGCTCACCCATCGGCGTCGAGGACCCGATTCGCGCGTTATCGTTCACACATCGAAGGCGGTTTTCGTGAACGTGCTTATTTCTGCGATTGACCCACCATCTTGCCGAGGCTGATCTCGCCGTTATCGATGCGAACGTTGAATCCGCATATCGGATTGGTGCAGACCCAGGCTTTGAACGTGATCGGGGCGCCGTCCCTGCCGTAATCCGAGAGCGGAATCAACACCCCGTTATTGCATTTCCGGCAGTCGGGCAACTTCACTTCCATGAGCCCACTCCTCCCCCCACACAGGCTTTCTTCGCACTGCGGGAGATTTTCTCCGCCCCGGCGTGCGTACTCTCGATAGTCCGATTCTGGCAAAGCGGGTGTCAAGTCAAATCACGATCTATCAACAGTCTGGCTGAGCTATGATGCCCCAAAACCCCGCCGCAGACGGTTGCGGCGCCTTTCCGATGCCAGCCCCGAGCGCTGATGGGCACCGACTTCGCCACTTATCTTCAAAACCTACAGACGTTTCTCTCGCTGCCTCGAGAGACCGTGCCTCAGCTCACCGCCTCCGAGACCCGGAAGGCCCTGCAGTGGGCGGGACAGGCGCTTGGTCTGGAATTCACTGAAGTCGAAGGAGTTGCCCCCACCTTTCTTCTCCTGCCCGCCGCGGGGGGGGTTCCCACGATGGTCCTGTTCGCCTCATGGCACGCGGAGGCCCTCCCCGTCCAGCCCGCCGCGGTCGAAGGTGGCGAGCGTCTCGCGCTGGCGACGGCCCTCGCGGGCCTGGGACGAGAGGCGGGAAGCGCCTCGAACGGCGGGGCCCCGGCCTCGATCGTCGTCGTTCCGGGAACGACCCAGGGCTCTCTGGTGCTCGCGGATACGCTGCGCGAGCACCGCGCGCGTCTTCGCGCTCCGGTCGCGTTCTGGCCGCGCATCACGCCGCGCGCGCCGCGCCGGAGGCGCATCTTTCTCGGGTCGAGGGGAAGGGTCGTGCTCGGGATCTGGGAAACCGGCGTGAATGCGTACCGGCTCCGGGACCGGATGGTCGAGGAGCTTCGCGCGGATGCCTACGGACCGCGACCGCTCGATTTCGAGCTCCTCCGCAAGGTGGCCCAGAACCGCGATGCGATGGATTTCCTCGAGGAGACGCTCGAGGAGCCCGAGCCGGGCGCGGGCGAGGATGCGCTCAAGGAGGCGCTCTTCGCGCCGCGGGGCCAGGTCGTGCTTCCGCAAGTGAAACATCCGGATCGCCCCCAGGCCTGGCTCATCCTCGAGATCACGGAGAACGCGGAGCCCGCGGAGCTTCTGGAGCGCGCCCGCAGGCATGCGGGGGGCGGCAGGATCGAGATGGCGGAGGGATTTCCATGGGACCGGATCAGCATCCATCATCCCTCGGCTCAGGCCGGGATCAAATTCTCCAAGGAGGTCTCGGAAGGAGCGGAGATCTGGCCCTCGGCTCCGTGGGTGACCGCGAGCGGGATCTTCACCCGGGCCCTCGGGACCCCTCTCGCCGAGTGGGGAATCCCGATCGACGCGTCGGTCGCGGTGCGTTTCCCGAAGCCGGAACAGTTCGAGAAGCTGGCCGCGGAGGCCGCCGGACTCATACGCCACGCCCTGGAAAAGACATCTCCGGAGCGGCGACGTACCTCGCGGTACGAATCCTGACCCCACACGTGCATTTCGTTGGCCAACATACGAATACAGCGAGCGTGGGGCTTCCTCCTATCTGCCTTGGGAGCACGACTTGGAGCCTTCCAGCCTCCGGAGGGACGGCTTGGCATGTCGTGTGCGTGGTTAGGTAACCGACACCGCGCATCGTTTCAGCCCTGACCCCCCATGGTGCGCGGCGAGAGCCCCTGAAGCACAAGCTTCAGGGGTTTCTTTTTTTGGCCCTAGGTCCCTGGCCTCACAAGAGGATCCCGTTTGCCCTCACCAAACCCTCCCGCGTTTCAGGTCTTCGAGCGGGTAGAAGGTCCCACGCCAGACCACTCCTCCGCGGATCAGGATCAGCACCATCGAGCGCATGAAGGCGTAGAGAAAGAGCGTCACGCCGACCGGCATCGTCACCGCGTGCCAGAGCTTGATGTTCACGCTCCGCGCCACCTCGCGGTAGCAGAGGAGAACGCCGCACCATGCCGCGAGCGATAGGAGCCAGGGTACGGTCCCGCCGAGGAAAAAGCCGAACACCGGAGCCCAGGCCGCGACGAGCAGGAACCAGGGCGCGAGCAGGCCGAGCAGGAGGTTGTAATGGAGTCCCGGGAACGCGTTCTTCTCGACTCCGAGGATCAGCCCGTGAACTCCCGGGTGCCAGTGCACCGACACGAGCCCGTCGTGCCTCGCGAAGGTCTGGCGCGCACCGCTCGCCTTGAGAATCTTCCCCAGCGCCATGTCGTCGATCAGCTCGTAGCGAATCGCCTCGTGGCCGCCGGCCTTGCGATAGGCATCGCGCCGGACCAGGTTGAAGGCGCCGATTCCGATCGCGTTCCTCCGGCGCGGGTTCGAGGCGCGCCAGGGCCTCTGGCTCGTATTGAAGACCACCATGAACGCCGCGACGAAGATCTCCTCGCCCAGACTCTCCAGCCTCATGTCGGGCCCGGCCGCGACGTGATCCCAGCCCTGACGCACCGCGAGCGAGATCGCGCGCCGCGCGGCCACCGGCGCCAGCACGACGTCGGCGTCCACGAAGAGAATCCATTCGGAATCGGTCGCCTGGGCCCCGCGCGCGAGGGCGTGGCATTTTCCGATCCATCCGTCGGGCAGGGAATCGACGTGGACGACACGAAGACGCGGGTCCTCGCTGGCGAGCCGGTCGAGGATCGCGCCGGTTCCGTCCACGGAGCGGTCGTCCACGATGACGATGGAGAGGCGGGGGTAATCCTGCGCGAGAAGGGATCGCGCCGCGTCCTCGACACGGGCGGCTTCATCCTTTGCGGTGGCCACGATGGCGAGCGTGGGGAGGGACGCGTCGGCCAGCGGATCGACGCTCCGGAGCCCTGGGATGCGCCGATACCCCAGAAACGCGCTGATCCCCGTTTCGAGCCAGTAGGCCGCCGAGACCGCCACCACGGCGGAGGCGAGCTGGAGCGCGTTCACACGCCGCTAGTCGGTATGGAGCGTCACCGAAGGCGGGATTCGTTCGGGATCGTCACGCCAGACGACATACGAGTAGAAGATCATGCCGAACGTGCCCACCGCGGTAGCGGCGATCACGCCGATGAGAAGGGCGATCGACCGGAGAATCCCCGAGAGGATGAGCCCCAGCCCGAGGATCGTGAACACCCACTGCGCCACGCGGTGGGTCTTGGTCCAGGCGAGCTTGCTCGAGAGCGTCCAGGGCGTACGGATCCCGACGAACCAGTTGGGGCGCACCCTTCCGAGAACGCGGGCGAGAATCAGGAAGAGAACGCCCACGAGTATCGGGATGACCATGTTCACCGGTGCCTGGTAGCCCCGGATCCAGAGATGAATCAGGAGATAGATGAGAGCCAGGAACAAGAGGATCGAGAACCGGAACAGCGTGTACGCTCCAGCGAAGCGCGCGTAATTCGCGTGCAGCGGGTCCAGCTTCGGAAGTATGAGGAAAAAGAGATACAGGATGAGGGCGACGAGAGGGATGAGAAGCAGCCCTTCGAGCTTCCCTCCATAGCCGTTCACCTGGCCGTCCACGCCCCAGTGCATGGGGATCCGGTCGGGAGCGCTGGGCCACGTGACCGCCGCGAGGAGAAACATCCCCGCGAGCAACATCCATAGGGGCCATTCCGTGCGCCACGTGAATCTCATGAAGCCGCTCCTTCTGTCAGCGCAGCCCGCGCGCCAGGTAGAGCTCCGAGACGTTCCGGCTGACCGCGTAGGCGTACGTGTGGTCGTCCCTTCCGACGATGGTGGCCCCGATAAACGTGCCGGCACGGTCTTCCGGTCCCTTCAGTTCTTCCCATCGCGCGCGGGCCCCGTTCGCAAGCGCCAGCCGGTATACGACCGCCGGTCGTTGCCCGAGTGCCGCGACATAGAGCGATGTTCCATCTGCGCTCCACCCCACGATGTTCTCCTCGGGACGCTTGCCCGGAATATCGCGCGGGCGTCCTCCATCGAGTGGATAGAGATGGGCATCCCCACCTCCCACGACCCCCAGGGCCCACCGCCCGTCCGGTGAGATGTAATTGCGCCTCGCATAGATCCCCTCCGGTGTGACCGGAAGGAGGCTGCCGCCCGCGATTTCGTGGACATACGCCCTCGTGGGATGACCGGGCTCGTTGCCTATGACGAGGATCTGTCTTCCCGAAGGAAGGAATCCAGCGGCGGAAATGTTCTCCAATCCGGTGGGTGCCAGTTTGTGGGGCTGTCCCGGACCCGTGGGCAAGAGCCAGAGCTCGGGAGGGCGCAGCCAGAACCGGGTCGTGAGCGCCCATTTCCCGTCTGGAGAGAGATCCTCGGAGCTGCCCTCTCCCAGACGAACCGCCGGTGAGCCGTCCGTGCCACGAATACAAACGGAGTAATGCTCCCCTCCGCCGACTCCGTCCTCGTCGAAGAGCAGCGTTCGTCCGTCCCGCGAGAACGCGGTTGGAATGGACCAGTCGAGCCAGCTGAGATCCCGCTCCTCGCGCTCACCGGGGGCACGCCCCCGGATCCCCACCGAGATGTCATCGTTCGCGAGCAAGGCATCGCCCGCCGCCGAGACATCCTGAACGCGGCCGCTGCCAGGGAGGGAGGCCACCACGCGCACTTTTCCACGGAGATCGACGGCGTAGATAGAGCGGCTGGACCCGGATGTGGCCGCGGCGAACCAGATCTCTTTGCCCGAAGGCGACCACGCGAGTCCCTGCGTGGTGGTGAAGTCCCCTCCCAAAGACCGGGCGCGTTTGCCTGGGCTCGCAATCCACACGGATCCACGGTCGTCCGGAAACACGGGGTGGTCGAGGAATGCGACGCTCTTGCCGTCGGGAGAGACGCGCAGGTGGCTGATCCATCCCGGCGAATCGTAGAGCACGGTTCCGATCGGATATTCCAGACGATAGCGATTTCCCAACACATGAACGACCGCCAGGTCCGTGCCGTCCGGGTTCCAGTCCGCGACCGCCACGTTGTCCAGGATCTCCCGAGGCGCGCCTCCCGGCGCCATCCGCGCCAGCGTCCCCACGGCGAGGTCATGGGGCCTGCCCCGGTACCGGAGCAGAATTGCGAGCTCGTTCGAGGGTGAAGCCGCGAGGAACCAGCTGCTGTCGGGCGCGCCTACCTTCAAAGCTCCCGGTGTGCTCAGATCGCAGGAATAGAGCGTTGGACGACCATCCTCCCAGGAGGCCGAGTAGTACACGGTGCGTCCATCCGCGCCGAATCTCGCGAACTGGATCGGACCGCGCCGGAATGTCAGCTTTCTGTACTCGACCGGTCTTCCCGAGGCTCGACCGGCGAGCTGTCGGATGGCCAGCGCGCCGAGAGCGAGGATCGCGAGCGCGGCGAGCGCC
>Ga0209056_10007771_pt1 | contig 11025 bp, 8 predicted proteins | sample GraSoiAngelo_114_FD_185876 | JGI IMG/M metagenome (GOLD analysis project Ga0209056, IMG submission 185876) | Grasslands soil microbial communities from the Angelo Coastal Reserve, California, USA - 14_0903_13_40cm (SPAdes) (version 2) | ecosystem: Environmental > Terrestrial > Soil > Grasslands ...
GCATTTATCAAAAGCGGATTCTTTCTCTCGCTCGCATGCGGGGGTTGCCAAGACAGGTCAAAGGCGCAGGGCTCAGGACCCTGTCCCGTAGGGGTTCGTGGGTTCAAATCCCACCCCCCGCACCAATCGGAATCGGCTATCTGAGCAAGATTCTTGCTTATTTTGGGCAAATGAGGCGCAATTATTCGTATTAGATTTTGTGCATTGGCTACATTTTGGAAGAGCGTTTAAATCTACCGAAACTCATCACATTGAAAGAGGTCATTCGGGTTTGGCTCGTCCATCTTCAACCGAAAAAATCATTCTAGGTATCTTAGGCGATGGAAAGCCGAAGACCCACCGCGATATTGTGGAAAAGAGCTCCCTGTCACCGTCTAGTGTTTGGCAGGGTTTGCGACGAGCCTGGGAGAAGGGCATGGTTCTTCGGACCACGAAGCCTAGCTTCGAACGTGAAAAGATCTTGAGAGGACGGGCGGGAATTCGGCTGAACACTCGCGGATACCATTCGTATCTCTTGCAGCCAGAGGGGAAGGACCGTGTCGAAACGGGCGGTGTTGAGTACGTTTCTTTCTCGAAAAAACATCTCGATGTTCGAGGCGGGGGTGGTAAAAGTAAGGCGAAGCTCATTCTGGAATTTCTCAAGAAAAACTCGAACCAAGCGTTCTTTTCCACCGATATAGTCAAGCGTCTTTCGAGCAGAGAAGTTCGCGTCTCGGACATTATGGCCAACGCTCGACGCTGGGAGCACCAAGGCCTCGTGTATATTCGAGGGTACCGCCAAGACGACCGGCAAACCCCCTTCAAAGAAGGCTACTTGCTAACCTGGATCAACCAAGACGAAGATCGCGACGAGGCGTTGAAAGGAGCGATTGAACGTACTTCAAAGGCTCTCAAGAATCAGAGCCCGACAAGCCCCATCATTCATAGAGTTCACAGAATCCGCGACATGATTGTCGAAGCGACGACGGTCCGAGACCTAGTGTCTTTCGACTATTTGGAAAGGAAGCTCGAGTGTTCAGATGACCAAGCGGAAGAAGCTGTACGACGAGCTCTCCAGCTTTACCAAGACATAAGGGAGCTGAAACTGTTCAGCAAGTACCGATACTTCTACCACTCTTCAATTCCAGAGGCGGAATTGAAGGCTGCTGTTGAGATGAAGGAGAACTACGTTCGACAGACCAAGGGACGATCAAACCGAATCGGTCACAACTGGGAAGGGTGTGTCGAATGGTTCGTGGATAAGTTCACAACGGGTGCTAAGTTCTGGAGTCAAGCTCACAGAACTGACGGAATGGATCCCCAGCGGATCACAGTTCACCTCATTCGGAGTGTGGGGGACAGGAAACAGAACGCGGAGCTAGACAGAGTCTGGGAAGTAAGCCCAGGCCCTCTCCTTGAGCCGAACACCTACGTGTTGGAGTGCAAGTGGGGACTGGTGTCGAAGAGAGATGTCGACGACTTCTTCAACGTTCTGCGCTGGAGCAAGGAGTTTGGAGTTGACACTCCGGACGGGCGCCAAGCAAAACAGGGAGTCAAGGGGGTCTTCGCTGGAACAGCATTCAACCCGAAGGAAAATGTCAGGTTGAAGGATGATAAGATCATCTCGCTTGCCGAATATGGAGCGAGGATGAATGTCCAACTTTTGAAAGCAGCAGATTTGAACCAGAGAATTCGCCATAGAGGCGTTCCGAAAGATGTTTCCGTTCAGGAAATCTGCAGGATGGGAAGGGATGAAGGACAAGTTCGAGAACTTCTGGATCGGGTCTGGGATGACCCCAAATCTGCCCCCGAGCTGATTGCTAAAGCCTCAACGAGTAACACGGATATTTTCGAGTTTGAAAAGTCCATGGCCGCTTCTCGATGACTCGATGTGCCTGAAATCTGACAGTCCTGGATTACGTGGCTACTGGTTATCGATTGTTCTAAGCCTCTGAATTTGGGCTTCCTTCAACCTAAGGTCTAGACTTCGTTCGTGCAAGGTCCTGATGGCTTCTGCAACCATGTGGGAAACTGTACGGTATCCCTGCTCCTCGATCAGTTCTCTACTTATCTTGGCGAGTTCCCCTGAGAGGGTCAGGTTGATTCGAAAGACCGCAACCCTAGCCTCTACGCGACCCGATCCGTCGTTGCCAGTCTGAGTCTGGATAGGCTTGGCCATTGTTATCCAGCCCTTGATCTATGCAACTGAGGTTCTCCTTGCATGAATTTTCTTCATGATGCCAGCCCCCCTTCAGTCGGCGGAAAACTCACCCGAATTGATGCAGGTTCATTACAATCCGCACACGAGCCAGTCCGCGGAGCTCCCTGTTTCTTGAACCCTGGAAGTCGTTCATATTTGCGCGTCCAGCACCGCCGGCAGAGGTCTTTACCTCTCTGGGAATCTTCAGAAACCTCAGCATCTTCAGTCTGAGAAGCGCGTTTCCCTTCGTGGTCTGAAGATTCCGAAGATACTGAAGATTCTGTGGTGGGCGAGTAATTATTTGCGTAACGCAGTTTCAGCCTGGCAAACAAGCCTTCGTCCCAGAGGATCCCGGTGGACCCGTTGCTCATTCTGGTCTTCTTGAAGCCGAGAGTCTTGAGAACAGACATGACCCGCCGTGGCTTGGGAAGAGACCTATCGTTCAGCTTCTCCCTCTTCTCCTCGCCATTGACACCTATGAAAACCACAACTTCGACCTCGCCCAGAATGTGAGCGAGGTGATACCGAGCCTCCTTGGCTGAAACCTTGCCACCATCTTGCCGGCACTTCTCCAGGGCTCGTACGTAGTCTGCGAGAAATCCTGTTGACTGTTCAGCTTCATGATCTTGTTCCAGGTCTTTGAGGTATCTGAGAATGTTATTGCTCGGCTCGCCTTTGGGTGCAACACAAAGGAGAGGGAAGCCTGCTTCGCGAATCCTTGGATTGCCAATCTCTTTTCTAAGCAGCTCTTTCACAGAATCACGGGAAACATCGCCCATCACATTGTCAGATCGATATTGTGACAGCTGGGCACGCAGTCTTTCACCTTCTGCGAAGAATGCCGGAGTTAGCGTTTCCTCTAGGTCTTTCCGGTTTGTCTTCTCCATTGCTATTAGGAGGGCTCGGTCCATCAAGCTTTCCCATGGAGGCGTTTTCGAGGCTAGGGCCGTAGCTCCGAAAGCGTCGAAGAACTTGGGGAACATGTTCTTCCCTTCGCCTTCCATACGCCAGACTCGTCCGCCGCGACGGTATCTCTCGTCGAAGAAGCTCTGCGCCTCGGCCCATATTTCACGATTGTAAATCTGTGATTCGTCTATCAGCAGTGTGGGGGTGAAAGCGTGGCTCAGCCGGAACATGGTAGCCAGGCTCATGGAGCCGCCGCGTATTCCCCGGTACACTACTTCCTCAAGCCATTCGAGGGCCGTTGTCTTCCCGCTTCCAGTAGGAGCAAGAAAGTATAGCGGCCCGTGAGCTCTCCAAATCTCAATTAGCCAGCTTGACAATGTCCATGCCGCTACAACGTCATAGCATCTCTGGTCTGGAAACTCGATGTACCGCATCAGGCTATGTTTCAGAGTGTTGAATATCGTCTCGAGGTTTGTGTATGGTTGAGGCGTCGGACATGGTTTCCATGGGAACTCGTTTGCTTCAGCGCTCACGGACTGAGTACTATTGTCCGGAGAGGCTCCGTGGCGCTTGTTGCCTGAATTCTCAAGCCTAATGCGTGTAGCAAGATCCCTTGCTTTCTCGGGCCCTATAGTGGAAACCAGTTCCTCTTTGAGTTTCGAAAAGCCGGCCACCGAGTTCAAGGACTTGGTGTAAGTGTTCCGGACAGAGGTCAATCGGTCGGGTGTTTCAGTGTCGCCAGCGATCTTGCATATGCTCTCTACGATTTGGAGCGCATCGACCTCTGACAAGTTCTGCTTTCGAAGAACGCCACTCAGCCAGAGACTGAGATTGTGGCGGTGCTCCAGAGTCCAGAGTTGGACCATCTCGGTGATGACAACATGGTGTCGCTTGAAGAACCGAATCTTCTCTACGAGCACATCATATTCTTCAGGGTGTAGATTGCGTATCGGTGTTCGTTCGGGGTCTGTTAGCCAACGGTATTCTGCTCCGGAGGGGTGAATGCTGGGCGGGGCTACAACGTATTTGTCATGAACTTTCAGCTCAACGTGTCCCGGGAATTCGACATTCTTGGTAATGTTAGGGCTAGGTCCAAGGAGCACCTGAAACCCCTTCGAAGTTTGGAATATCCACGTTCCAAGCGATTCGGGTGGCTTGTCCAGAAATACAGGGTAGTAGGCCTTGTTGTCGATGTCGAGCGAATTTACATCGCGCATTACGATTGCGATGCTCACGTTATCCGTGGTCTTATTCGCAAACCAAGTGTTCACTTCTTTCGAGGTTGGCTGGTGTGAGCAGTAGGGCTTCCACGATGGGATACCCTGCGAGTTGAGCGCGTTGACTTCCTTCAAAAGCGCCAAGTTCGGCTCCTTTGAGCGCGGATAGATGGGAATTACAGAAAGCCCATTGCGAGTGTAGACTTCTGCCCAGTCCAGAATAGACTTGGTCAATGTTCTCACACCAAAATCTGGCCGCTTGTCTCAACGTCTATGCAAAGCTCAGGGAGCTTCCAGAGTAGCTGGCCAACCGTAGATCACATCTCTCGTCTCACCGCGAACAGTTTGACGCGACACTTCTACAACCACCTCTTTTCCGACCCAATTCTTGGTTTCCTTTCCGTACGCATCGGCAAGCCTTGTCAGCGTAGTCTTGTTCATCGACATTCTTCTTCCCAGTCCACCCGGCAGTCTCACTCCCATCCGGAACTGGTCTCGGCCGAACTTGGTGTCTTGTGCTGGGGTGAGTGTCCCCTCGTCGAGAATTACGAGTCTATCCCCAGTCTTCACGTCCGACGACGATAGGTACTCGCTCTTCATCAGTCCGGTCACATCCATGGTTTCCCGCCTCCTCGTATCTCGTCGTACGCCTCTGCAAGGTCTCCGTTCATTCCGACGACCTCTGCTGAGTTCCGTTTCCTTGGGGAAGAATTGTGATGTTGCCATCGAAGACGACTGTTACGTTGTCTCCTTTCTTGAGCCTCTCCGCGTCAAGCCAGATCTTCGGAATTGCAACCAGGAGGCTTCCTCCCTGTCTGTGCAACTTTCTTGTGACGGTATACTCTCGGTGCGGATTTGAGCCCGAATTTTGCTTCATACCGAAAGAATAGGTGGGGCGAAAACGATGTTATTTCCGATACGCGAGTAGAACTTTCGTCTATGAAATACTAGAGCTGACCGACTTGTCTACTTTCAGCATGTCTACGTTCACCGAGTCGAGAAATCGGGCAGACTTTGAGGTTATCTGAGGCGAAATTCCCGATATACAACCGGATTCACCACTCGCAGCGTAGGCAAAGCTTGAATGCCCATTCCGCAAGGAGATTGAGTTGATCGTTGTTCCAAGAAATCGAAAAAAGTGGTTCATGGATATTACGGTAATATCTTCAGATCGTGATAGTGCAACAACCATATGTAACTTTTTGAAATCCCGTATGTAAATTTCTGTGCAAAAGGCTTTAGATGTAAGCACGACTACCACTGCCTAGCGGCAAACAATCATGAATGGACGGGGCTATACGGCCTTTGAGAAAACGGTTTTGAGGAAGGCCGCGAAAAGCTTCGACTTGATCCTAGAGCCGCAAAAGGCGTGTGATGCGATAGGAATACGTGATAAGAAGCTGGTCTTACTGGAAGTTAGTGAAACTAGACGTATCTCCGCGAAGAAGTCATCACTCAGGAAGCTTTGCAAGCAAGCGGGAGTGGAGTATCTGGTTATACCAAACGAGAGAGAGCTTCTCCCGCCAAGACGCGTCAAGAACTATGTGAGTGTATCCCCACGACGACTCAGAAAGAGCGGGAATTCGATCTATGCTCCTGTGAAATTCGGTAACCCTGGTGACATTGTCTATCGCATCGAAAGTAAGAACATGGCAATAATCATGTCAGAACCTGTCATCGAGGAGACGAACGAAGACTTCGTTCATGAAGTGCGTGAACTGTTGGACATAGCATCTGGTGTTAGGGAAGCGCGCCAGCTGGCCGCTATAGCTCCAGCTGTTTTAGAATAAGTCTGGCTTAGTCAATCTGAGAATATATTTCGAGATGGTTCTTGTTCCTCTGGGTTTCCGGCCCTTTTTCCTCTGGCTTATTCCCCTTACCGCATAGAGATAGTATTGCAATAGCCCTGCCCTTTGGCGTGATGGGTGCTGGGGCCCAGTTATGATGAAGCTGGCCCCATTCATCTTGTGCAGGGCAAGTCTGGCAGTTTCTTGTTTTCGTCTGCAAACGTTAAGCGCTGGACAGCCCATGCAGAAGTTGAATCCTAACTGCTTGTACAAGTTATCAATCAACTCGAACGTGTTAGTTTCAGCTATAGGAGTCTGCTTGCTGGTTCGCATCCACATGGAAATCTCAAAGAAAGCCTTCCAGTCCTCGAATGTCAGTGACCAGCGTTTGCCTGTATTTTTCCCAAATAGCTTGGAGATCGACCTGACGTATTTGACAAACAGGAGCGCGTCCACATCGAACAATAGCTTGTGAATTTGTAGCCGCATGACTTTGTGCTTGACGCAACTGATGAAGAGCAGGGCGGCCGCGACAGCGCGGAAATGATTGACCTCTTTAATCTTAATCCGATTATAGAAGCGCGAGAACTCCTCGGTATGAGCGGCCCTAGCCGCGTCCTCAACCACTATACGCTCTAGGCCAAGTCCCTTGTTGATGAAGCTGATGCTCTCCTGGATTCGGCGTAGCTTAGTGTTTGTAGCCTGGGCTTGAAGTGCTCTATCGAAGCCCAAGCCTCGACCGAAAACCACGTGGCTCTGCGGTCGCCTATAATAACGGATTTTGCTATCGCCGAAAGCTTCCATTTCTTCATGGTCTTCGCGTTCGATGACATTGTCCGGCTCTGAACGCTCATATCCTGAATCCTCTGAGTCGTCATGCTCAGAATTTTCAGAAACGACTTCTAGGTCGCTCATTCTATGTCCTTGACTGCTTCAACCTGCTTAGTTGATATTTTTTGGAATCTCCGCCAACACCGGCAGAGCAATAATTGTCGATTTGTTCAGTGCCTCTGGATATGGATCATTCGCATTCGATATCGGTTCTTTTGCAACGGTTCTCTCTTGCTGGATCAGAATTTCTCTCAATTGCTCCAGCTTCCTATTCTTTTGCGCATAGCTGACTTTGCCCTCGATGTACGTTTCAAATCGCCTAAAGTCCCGGTCAAAATGTCCTGACCGGACGATTTGATTACAGTCTGAGCATTTCTTTCCCGATTCTGCGAGTGTGTCCCGCTTTCCGTAGATGAGATTCAATGTGGCTCTTGCATTTTGTTCCGGCCATTCCGTCACATCTCCTTCATTCTCAATGTATAATTCCTTGAATCTCATCCAGTGACCGAAATCAATAGAATTTCTTAGACCTAGAAACGAATCGTAAAGCCGGTCAGCGTCTCTTTTCAGCCGGTTATAGTCTTCCCTAGTATTGCTTGGCTCATCGGCGAATTTTCTCCAAAATTCTGTCATGAAATCCGCAACAACCTCGCTCTGGGTCAAGCTCAGAGTCTTACATGCATGTGCAAACTTATCCCTGGTTGTAGTACTGACTCGGAAACCAACCGCCACCGCCGCCTCGGCGGTTGTTAGTCGTCGATGACCCCTTGCAGGTGAGCCATCTTCAGACTGTCGAATACCATTATCTTCGACGGCCATTGTGCTTCACAGTAAGAATAGGCGAGTTGTGCTAGCGGCTAGCGTGGTCTAGAAATTACCAGATGCCGCTTGTGAATACATATGTCCCATATTGGAAGACCAACTTTGAAAAAACTTGCCGGAGCCGCTAGCACAAGCGAGAACTTAGTGCTGATCTGCGCTTGATTAGCCAAGTCTCTAATTCAGCTATCATTTGTTGATTAAGTCCTATACTACTCGTATACTCCTATAGTATACCTAGGATAGACCCTTTCAGGTAGAACAGACTCCTTTCAATCTCTTTCAACCAAACAGGAGCGAAAATACCTCTCAGAGTTTCGCTCCAAACGCGATAATTCGAGGCCCCGCAGAGGGGCTACCAACCGATTATCCAGGGTCGTGTTTGATGGTCTCGGATTTTTTTCTTTCTCAACGCCACTACTCTCCTCTAAGGGTGGCCTCTACGAGATGAATCCAAAGTCCGGCAAGGCTGTTCTCTTCACGTCGTTTATCACAAACTCTTCTCGCTAAGTGAGGGACGAGAACACGATTGATATTGGGTTTGATTCTCTCTCGCATCGTCGGTGTTATTGCTTTCGTTAGCCAACGTTGGATGATGTTGTTATCACTATCATGAAGGGAGTTAGCATAGTCATCCTCACAGTAGAACCAAGCTCATGCAGATCGGCCGGCTTGGGCCGCGCTGAAGCGTTTCGTGCGGCTTGGGAGACTCGTAGGTGACTCCATGAGCGGTCGGGAGTTCTTGACCTATGGACTAGAAACGTGACGGTTTCATGATTTATAGTATGACATCACATGAGTTTCAAAACGAAAAATCAACGCTCCTTTGGAGCCCGGACACCTATAGCAGAGCCACGCGTCGAACGACTGGCTCCGAGAGAGATAAGGCCTGATAAGGACGACGAGGCCGAAAGCTTGGAGTGTCAGTTGTCGGGGAGGAGAAAACGGCGGCCGAAGCAAATAGCGGAACCCTAGAGAAGCTGACTGAGTCCGATCACCATTGTGGTCGATCTACCGTACCCTCATTCCTAGAGCAGTTGCCGGTTTAGTCTTAGAGTGCGTAATCCGAAATTAGGCTGGGTCTATTCTCCACGAGTCTTGTCAAGGAGAGAAGTATTTTGACTATAGCACTGTTTGCATAATCCATTGTAGGACCCGAGAGCCCTCCCACACCTTACACAAACGGAACGTGATCGAATCAACTGGTAAAGGCGACGAAGTTGTTTTCTTCTCCGTTCATCTTCGTCTTCTCCCTTCCTCTGTATTAGCTGCGACATGTAGTCAACGACGAATATCGGTTCTCAGACATTGGGGGTGATTCTTCTGGGACTTGCCATCTCCGGAATAGATTGAGATTTGCTCCTCCCGGTCACCCCAGGTTGAGATCTTATTCTTTCAAGAAGAGTTGATGCTGGCTCGTCGCGTGGATCTTGTGGAACCAATTCGCCTCGAAACGCCTTGGAAAGAATGGACTCTTCCAGCAGCTTAAAGTTATCAGGAGCTGCTCGTAGTGCCAGGCTTGCAGTCGTAATGTACGATATGAAAGACTCGATTTGAGACACGATCCGTCCTTGCTCGGCAAAAGGTGGAAGAGGAACAGTCCTAGAGTACAAATCATCTCGGTTAATTCCTGGAATGGCCGTCGACTTATCCAAGTCCGCTAGAGGTTGGGATCTCAAAAAGTGATAAAGAAAATCGAAGTCAATACCCGCCGGCAAGTCATCAATGAAGTATGTCGTGTCAATCGGCCAACAAGCCTTCTCTGATTTGTTAACAGCTCCCACGGAGCCTTTTCGGCCAATTATTATTGTAGGCCCTTTTGTGATGACCTTGTCGTGATAACCAACGATTCCATTGGAACCGTAAACAGGGAATAGCCCTGAGTGGGCTCGCCTAGCCTTTGGAAGCCCTTCACCATACTTGAGGTTGGCGATCTCCATAAGTTTAACATTAATCCACCCCTCAGGCAAGTCACGTTTGCTGTTGGAGCTAGTTTTGCCGTTAGCGACACTTCCGCTGTTTGCAAGTCTTGCTCCCAACTCATTTAGCGAATCGAGTGCGGTTTGGAGACTAGTGGTCGTTTCGCTGACCAGTTCTTCTGGGTCCAGTAGGCTGCCTTTATTTCTTGTCGATTCATCATCAAGCCAGACAATGTCAAGATTGTAGTCTCTCTTTTCAACTTCGCTCATTGGAAAACTTCTGAACCTATCAGTCTCGATACGGGGATTTCTATGAAAACAGTCTTCAAAGTCCCTAAAGTAATCGTGGGTCAAAGGGTGACGGATCGCGACTTTCTCGACATTCGTGCGTTTGTCATAGACCCAAACTTCCTTCGTAGGTTCACCCTTCTTGAAGAAGATGATATTTGCTTTGACGCCAGCTGAATACGGAGTGAAGGTTCCAATCGGCAATCTTAGAATCGTGTGAAGGTTACAATCCTCCATCAGTAGCTTACGGACTTCCTTGCCAGCGGTATCATCAAACAACACATTATCGGGAACCACCATCCCGCATTTTCCACCGGGCTTGAGAATCGTTATCACATGCTGAACGAAGTTGAGTTGTTTGTTTGCCGTGCCTACTGTAAAGTCATCGCGAACAGGAGCTTGGCCTGCTCCTTTTGTTCCGAAAGGAGGATTTGTCATTACAACATCATAGCGCTTGGAAGTGTGAGGACCTTCAGCCAAGGAGTCACCAAAGTAGACGTTGGCCTCAATCTCGTGGAGGTATAGATTCATCAGAGCAAGGCGTCGCGTGTCAAGAACAATTTCTCCTCCTGAGAATGTCTCATTCTGTAGCCTCTCTCTTTCTTCTCTGCTTAGAGAAGCTCCCTCCTTTGTCTCTTTCATCATCCACTCGTAAGCACCAATGAGAAAGCCAGCAGTTCCAACAGCAGGGTCGTGTATCGTGAAATCTGGCTTCTCTCGACCGTCAGGCTTTATGCACCGGACAACGCACCGAATTGCCTCGCGAGGCGTGAAGTACTGACCCGCGCCCTTCTCCTCTTCAGCGTACTTCTGCAACAATCCTTCATAGGCATCTGCCTTGATATCGACATCAATCGCACTCCATTGAGTTTCGTCAATTAGACCAATTAGTTTCTTCAGATTGACCGGCTCCCTGAATTTGGACAGTGAGCCAGCAAAAATGTCCCCAAGCATGCCCTTCTCGCGGGACAGTGTTCTGAGCGCGTCCGTGTAAGCGTCGAGCAATTGCGTCCCAGACCTAACTTTGAGATCTTGCCATGAACAACCCTGTGGGATCTTGACCCCTTTCTCTTGTGCAA
>Ga0209056_10007772_pt1 | contig 11022 bp, 12 predicted proteins | sample GraSoiAngelo_114_FD_185876 | JGI IMG/M metagenome (GOLD analysis project Ga0209056, IMG submission 185876) | Grasslands soil microbial communities from the Angelo Coastal Reserve, California, USA - 14_0903_13_40cm (SPAdes) (version 2) | ecosystem: Environmental > Terrestrial > Soil > Grasslands...
GAGACGGGCCCGCCGGGTGTGGCCGGCGAGCGCGCCCAGCATCGTCCAGCCATCGTGAGTCCATCCCCAGAGGCCGTCCCCGTACGTGATGCGCGCGTACCCGAGCTCGTCGGCGCGCCGCCAGTAGTGCTGGAGCGCGACGACATCGGTCCCCCACGTCTGCACGCCGCTCGCGATCACGAACCGGAGGATCGCCGACGCGTCCGAGGGAGTCAAGATTGACGGGCCCCGCTCACGACGGTAGAGTGCGCGGCGATGCGAGCCCGCCATCTTGCTGTCCTCGCGGTCGCTCTCGCCGTGGCCGCGACGGCGTGGGCCCAATCGCCGGTCGAGGCGGCGCGCGCCCTCGTCGCGCGCTACCACGAGGACCCGGCCGCACTCGACCGCGCGCGCGACCTCCTCGACGCGGCGCTCGCCAAGGACCGCAAGGTCGAAACCATGGTGATGCTCTCGTACGTCCAGTTCCTCATCGGGGACGTTCGAGCCACCACGCCCGAGGACAAGCTGGCCGCGTACGACCGGGGTCGCGAGATCGGCAAGCGCGCGGTCGAGCTGGCGCCCAAGAGCCACGATGCCCACCTCTGGTACGCGATCAACACGGCGCGCTGGGGCGAGACGAAGGGCGTGCTCCGGTCGCTCTTCCTGCTCCCGACGATCCGCGAGGAGCTCGGCATCCTGCTCGAGCTCGACCCGCGCTCGGTCCGCGCCCATATCCTGGCCGGCAACGTCCTTCTGGAGGTGCCCGGATTCGCCGGCGGTGACCGCGCGAAGGCCGAGGAGCACTTCAAGAAGGCGCTCGAGATCGATCCACGCTTCACGAACGCCCGCGTCGACCTCGCCCGCGTCTACATCGCCGACGCGCGCTACGCCGAGGCGCGCCGGGAGCTCTCGCGAGTCGTCAACGAGACCAGCCCGTCGGTCGTCGCCGACTGGACGGTGAAGGACGCGCCACGCGCAAAAAAACTCCTCGAATCGATCAAAGACCGGAAGTAGCGATCGGCGCCGTGATCCGCCGGCTCCGCGGGAGTCGGCCGCACTGGAACCCGACCGCGCTCGCCGTCGTCGCGGACCGCGATCGCGACCCGTTCCGCGTCCTGATCGCCTGCATCCTGTCGCTGCGCACGCAGGACACGACGACCGGGCCGGCCTCCGACCGGCTGTTCGCCGTGGCCGCGACGCCGACCGACATGCTGAAGCTGCCGCCTCGCCGCATCGAGCGCCTGATCTATCCCGTCGGCTTCTATCGGACGAAGGCGCACGTCATCCTCGGGATCTGTCGCGACCTGCTCGAGCGATTCGAGGGCCGCGTGCCCGACACGATCGACGAGCTCCTGACCCTCAACGGCGTGGGGCGAAAGACGGCCAACCTGGTCGTGACCATGGGCTTCGGCAAGCCCGGCATCTGCGTGGACACCCACGTGCACCGGATCTCGAACCGCCTGGGCTACGTGAAGACGAAGAACCCCGAAGAGACCGAGATGGCGCTGCGCGGAAAGCTCCCGCGCCGCTACTGGATCGGCTACAACGATCTCCTCGTCTCGTTCGGCCAGAACATCTGCGCCCCGATCTCCCCTCGGTGCTCTCTCTGTCCCGTCACCTCGCTCTGCCCCCGAATCGGCGTCACCACCAAGCGCTGACCCACCCCGACCGAAACCCCAGAAGCGAATAGCGCTCACCGAAAACTGGACTCGAAGTGCCGGCAACGACTTCTTGATCCGACCGTGACCTACGCCTGCGGCTACCGAGCCCGGCCGCTAGCGCGGGGTGGGCGGGGGGTGAGGCCAGGCGGAGTGGGACCCCCTCGTCCCGCCCGCAGCGCGAAAGCGCTGCGAATCGGGCGAGCGGGTGACGCAGCCTGGCCTCACCCGCCGCCCACCCCGCGCTAGCGACCGAGCCGACGCCGCAGTCTTCGAAGCACGGCGAGATTTCGGAGATCAGAAGCGGGCGCCGGCTCCTTAGGAGTCTCCAAAACCTTGGGCACCGCCGCGAAGCGGCGATCGTTGAGCAAGAGCCGGAACGGGGCGAGCCCGAGGAGGCCGCGGCCGATGTTCTCGTGGCGGTCCAGTCCGGAGCCGAGCGGAGCCTTCGCGTCGTTCAGATGGAACGCCACCACCCGTCGGCGGCCGATGGTCGCCTCGCACTCGGCCATGGCGCGCCGGTAGCCCGCCTCGGTGCGGAGGTCGTAGCCGGCGGCGAACAGATGGCAGGTATCCAGGCAGACGCCGAGCCGCTCGGGCCGAGCCGCGCGCTCGATGAGCGTGGCCAGCTCGCCGAACGTGCGGCCGATCGTGTTGCCGGCGCCGGCGGTGTTCTCGAGCGCGACCTTGACGCGATAGCCCGCGGTGCGCGCGAGCGACTCGTCGAGCGCGGCGGTGACCCTTCCGAGCCCGGCCTCGAGCCCGGCGCCCATGTGCGAGCCCGGATGGAGGACGACGCACGAGAGGCCGAGCGCCTCCGCGCGCTCGAGCTCGTCGGTGAACGCGGTCACCGCCTGGGCCCACAGGGACGCATCCGGATTTCCCAGGTTGATGAGGTAGCTCGAATGGGCGAAGACGTGTCGGATCGCTGTCGCACGACGGGCTGCGGTGAACGTCCGCGTTTCATCCGACGTGAGGGGCTTGGCCGCCCACTGTCGCTGGTTTTTCAGGAAGATCTGGACCGCGCCGCAGCCGAGCTCGCGCCCGCGCTCGAGGGCCAGATGCAGCCCGCCCGCGATGGATATGTGAGCGCCGATCTCGTCCCGGCGTGGAGTCATGGCGGCCACGGTAGCACTCTGTTATTCTGCCCCAATGAAACCCTTCCAGGTTCCCTCGGCGTTCACGACGACCTTCACGCTCGAGTACGGTGTCTCCGAGGCCGACATGCGGCGGCTCTACGAGAACGCCAAGCGAGACCAGTGGAACGCCTCGAAGGACATTCCCTGGACTGACGCGTTGCCGTCCGATGGGCGCGTGATCGCGGACGAGCTCATCGACATCTACGGCAGCCCGCTCTGGGAGAGCCTTCCCGAAGCCGACAAGGTCGCGCTGAACCGTCGCATCGCCGCCTGGCGACTCTCGGTGCTCATGCACGGAGAGCAGGGCGCGCTCCTGGCGTGCAGCCAGATGGTCGACATCGTGCAGGGCGCGGACCAGAAGTTCTTCCAGGCCACCCAGGTGCTGGACGAAGCGCGCCACAACGAGGTCCTCAGTCGCTACCTCGCCGATCGCCTCGAGGGCTTGACCTATCCGATGCCGGTCAACGAGAAAGACCTCTTCGACTCGATCCTGTCGGAGAGCCGCTGGTATCTCAAGACGATCGCGCTGCAGCTGGTGGCCGAGACCTTCGCGGTCGCCCTGTTCAAGATGATGAGCGAGAGCGCGCTCGATCCCGTCCTGGGCACCATCTGCAAGCGCATCCTCCAGGACGAGTCGCGGCACATGGGCTTCGGCATGCTGTCCCTTCCCCGCGTCGTGAGCGAGGCGTCCGAGACCGAGCGCCGCGAGCTCGAGGATTACACGTGCTTTGCGCTCGAGAAGACCTTGCTGGGATTCTTCCCGCTCGAGGCCTACCAGGACGTCGGCTTCAGCCCGCGGCAGATCGACGAGGTCAAGCGCTATCGGCGCGAGACGGCCGCGGCCAACGACTACGCGCCGTTCCGCAAGTACTTCAAGAAGGACATGCACACCGCGATGGTGTCGAACCTCGCGCGCCTCGGTCTTCTGACCGATCGCGTGCGGCCGCGCCTCGAGAAGCTCGGCATCAGCCTGCCGGCGAGCTGACCGGCCCGACCAGCTCGCCGAGCCGCGCCGTCCGGTAGCGCCATATGGCGGCGATCTGCCGGCGCACGAGCAGCGCGTGCGCCGCGCGCCCGAGCGGTCCCAGTGGCAGCCGATACGTCACCCGGTCCTCGACCCAGGTCCCGCCGCGCTCCTCCAGGAAGCGGTGGCGATGCTCCCAGCGCGCGTAGGGCCCGCGCACCTGGACGTCGACGAATCGGTAGGGCGGATCCCACTCGCGGATGAACGCGCGCCACTTCACCGGCACACCGAGCCAGGACAACCGGAGATCGAGCACCGCGCTGGTCGAGAGCGCGCGGGGTCCGGCGACGATCTCGAGCCGGAACGACGGCGGCGTGAGCAGGACGAGGTTCTCGGCGGCGGCGAAGAACGCGAAGACTTCGGTACGCGCCCTGGCGAGCCACACGCGCGACTCGAGGATGTAGTCGGCCATGACGCGCGGGCTATGATAGGCAGGTGCCCGGAGCGAGTCAAACACGCGCCTACGTGACGCTCCTGCTGAGCGTGGCGCTGTGGGGCAGCTTCCCGGCCACCGCGAAGCTAGCGCTCATCGATTTCCCGCCGTTCTTTCTCGCGGCCGTGCGTTGCACCGCCGCGTCGTGCTTCTTGCTCCTGCTCCTGGCGCGCTCGTCGAGCGACACGATCCGCGGGCTCGGGCCGAACGCCGCCGGCACCTTCCTCGTGCTCGGTGCGGCGGGCATCTGGGGCTCGATGCAGTTCACCTACCTCGCGATCTACAACACGACCGCCGGCAACGCGGTCATCCTCCAGGCGGCCACGCCCGTGATCGTCGTGCTGATCGCCCGCTTCTATCTCGGCGAGCGGCTGCTGCGCATCCAATGGCTCGGCGTCGTCGTCTCGGTGCTCGGCGTGCTGCTGGTCATCACCCGCGGGCCGTTCGCGATGCTCGAGCCAGCCGACCTGCATTCCGGTGATTTCATCACGCTCGTGTCGCTCGGCTGCTGGGCGGTCTACACGGTCTACGGCAAGCGCGTGCTCGCGTCGTACTCGCCTCTGCTCGCGACCACCGCCGCGTACATGATGGGAACCTTGATGATCCTGCCCACCGCCGCGCTCACGGCGCCGCTCTTCCCCGCCCCGCGCCTGGCTTCGTTGACGGCGTGGTCGATCGTCTTCTACCAGGGGATCCTCGGCGCGGTCGCACACATCTGGTGGTACGAGGCGGTGCTGGTCGTGGGACCGAGTCAGGCGGCGATCTTCACGAATCTCCAGCCGATCGTCGGCATCGTCCTGGCCCCGCTCTTACTCGGCGAGCGCATCGGCGTCTGGCACGTCGTGGGAACGCTCTTCGTCCTCGCCGGCGTCGGCCTCACCACGCGCGTCTACGCGACGAAACCCGCCGAGCAGGAACACGCTTCCTAGTCACCGTGCATGCCTATCCGTCGGCCGACGAGAGTTTCTTGATCTCCGCGAGGATCTTGTCCGGCTCCGGCAACTCTCCCTTGCCATAGCGCTCGATGAATCGGATCTTCCCCTGCTTGTCGACGATGAAGGTCGCCCGCACGTTGGCGTTCCATTCCGGCCAGTAGACGCCGTAGGCCTGGGAAACAGTGCGGTGGATGTCCGAGAGCAGCGGGTAGTGGCTGATGCCGACCGATTTGGCCCAGTTGTCGTGGCTGAACGGGCTATCAGTGCTGATACCCAGCACCTGGGTATTGGCTGCCTGAAAGTCGCTGATGCGCTTGTCGAAGGCAGGCATACACGTGCTTCAACCCGGTGTCCAGTCGAGCGGGTAGAAGAGGATCACCACGTTCTTGCCGCGGAATTCGGCGAGGCCGACCTCCTTGAGGCCGATCGTCCTGAGCGTGAAGTCGGGTGCGGTGTCGCCGACGTTAAGGACTTTGGTGTCGCTCAATCCGTGAAGCCCCCTTTCGCGAATCTGCGCGGTGTGCGGTCGTCAATTTTAACACGCGGCACCGGGACCCGCGCCGGGGGCTTGCGCGCGGCGGTCCACGCGCGGTTTCGGCGGCTCTCGAGCGGCCCCACGTCGAGGCCCAGATACGCGGCCGCCGTCACGACGCGGCCGGTCTCCCAGAGCCGCGCGAATCGTTCGGCGAATCCGACGTCGCGGAGCGCGTGGTGATCCATGATCACGCGGCATCCCGTCGCGTCCATGACGCGCATGAGCTGGTCGATCGCGCGCTCGATCGCGTCGCGGCCCACGTCGCGCTCGAGGTAGGACACGGGTCCGGACACGTAGAGGAGCGTCGGCCGCTGCTGGATGAGATACGCGGCGGCCACCACGGAGGCCGGCCCCTGAAGGTCCGAGGCGAAGACGAAGCGCTCGCGCTCGGCCGGATCCACGACCGTGAGCGCGACGACCGAGCCGAAGGGTGTTCCGTCGACGCCGTGCGGCAGCGGAGGCGACACGCCGAGCTCCAGATCCGCCTCGCGGCGCCTGGCGCCATCCGCCCGCTCGACGCGCGCCTGGCCCTCCAGCGCCTTCCAGAGGGCTTCGCCTCGCTGCGCCTGCTTGCCGCTGATCATCCGACGCGGATCTTTGGCGAGCACGATCCGCCCGGCGTAGGACGCGGGATCTGACCGGAAGTGGTCCTCGTGGTAGTGGCTCACGAAGACGAAGCTCGATCGCGCCGCGTAGGCTGAGATGCGGTCGTTCGCCCGGCGCAGGGCGTCCCATTCGTCCTGGGTCGGGGGTAATCCGAAGCGCGCGGGCGCCAGGGTCGCGCCGGGGTCGATGAGGATTCCCGTGCGCCCGACCTCGACGTACGTCGCCATCGACCGCACGCCCAGCGACTCGGCGGCCAGCGGAATGACCTTCATGTCCTACCGCCGAAGCGTCGGGGAGCCCGTCATATGCAGCGGCCGCCGTCCACTTCGACGCAGGTGCCCGTGATCATCGCCGCGTCGTCGGAGGCGAGGAACACGGCAGTGCGCGCCAGGTCCTCCGGCTGGTTCAGACGCCCGAGTGGCACCGTGGCGACGTAGCGCGCGCGTCCTTCGTCGTCCACCACGCGCTTGCCCATGAACGCCGGGAGCATCGGCGTCTCGGTCGCGACGGGCGCGATCGAGACGATGCGCACGCCGTGGCTCGCCGCCTCGAGCGCCAGGCTCTTGGTCAGGGTGACGACGGCTCCCTTCGACGCGGCGTACGCCTGCACACCGGGCCGGGGTCTGATCGCGGCGGTCGAGGCGGTGATCAGGAACACGCCGCGGCGCTGCTTCTTCATCACCGGCAGCGCATACTTGGCCCCCAGCCAGACGCCCTTGACGTTGACCGCCATGATCCGGTCGAAGAGGGCCTCGTCGACATCCTCGACGTTCTCGGGCGACTGCGGAACGCCGGCATTCGCGAAGAACACGTCGAGACGACCCCACGCAGCGACCGCCTTCTCGACGATCATCTGATTGTCCGTCGCGCGCGTGACGTCGGCTCGCACGGCGAGCGCCTGGCCTCCGGCCTTCTCGATCTGCTCAACCGTAGCCTTCGCGCTCGCCTCGTTGAGGTCGACCACGACCACGCGGGCGCCTTCTTTCGCCATCGCCAGCGCCGAGGCGGCGCCGATACCAGAGCCCGCGCCGGTGATCACCGCGACCCTGCCATCGAGTCTCATGCTCGAGCCTCCAAGAGTCCGTTGTTACGAGCCCAATTCAGCTGTCGTGTGAGCCGCCGGGCGATCGCCGGCGACGGTGAGCATTGTCACTCCCGAGGCGCCATTCGCCCAGAAGCTCGCGACTACCTGAGGTCCCGACACGCCGAGCCCGAGCCGGAAGCGCCGCCCGAGAGGCCGTCGAGCGTCATCGCGGTCATCGCCGTCGCGGCCGGTCTCATGCGAGCCACTCTCGGAAGAGAGGCGCGCGGCGGCCAGCGGGAGAGCCCCGACGGCCCGAAGCGCGCGCCGCCGCGCGGCGCCCAACGGCGCCCCCGTTCCATCGAAACCGGCTCAGCACGACCCGGCCGCGTCGGAACAGGACGCCCTCCTGTTCCAGGCGGATCCGCTGCGTCACCATCCCCGTCATCCGCGAGCGACGGCTGATGCCGCCTTGCGAGTTGACGACGCGATGCCAGGGCACGCCGTCGGCCCGGCTCATCACCCGCCCCACCGCGCGTGCCGAGCGAGGTTTCCCGACGAGCGCCGCGAGCTGGCCGTAGGTGGCCACGCGCCCGCGCGGGATTCGCGCGACGAGCGCGAGCAAGGCCGCGTCGAAGTTCACGCCGACGCCGCGCCGGTCTGCAGCTCGTAGAGCCTCGCGTAGAGGCCGCCGCGCCGCAGGAGCTCGGTGTGGGTGCCATCCTCGTGAAGACGTCCCCGGTGCAGGACCAGGATGCGATCGGCGGCGTGGACCGTCGAGAGACGATGCGCGATCGTGATACTGGTTCGCCCTGCGAGAAGTCCAGTCATCGCCTGCCGGATGAGCGCTTCGGATTCGGGATCGACACTCGACGTCGCTTCGTCCAGGACGAGAACGCCCGGATTGTACACGAGGGCGCGGGCAATGGCCAGCAGCTGGCGCTGGCCGTGCGAGACGTTCGCCCCGCGCTCGCCCAGCATCTCGCCGAGCCCGCGCGGCAGCTCGGTGACGAAGCCGGCGCGCGAGGTCTCGATCGCGCGCGTGAGCTGCGCCGGCGACACCGCGCCGTCCGCACCGAGCCGCAGATTGTCCTCGATGCTGCCCGCGAAGAGCACGCTGTCCTGGAAGATGATGCCGACGTGGCGGCGCAGGCTCGCCAGATCCCACTCGCGGACATCGATGCCGTCCACCAGGACCCGCCCCTGCCGGACGTCGTACGACCGATTCAGCAGGCGGGCGCAGGTCGTCTTGCCCTCGCCGGTCGCGCCGACGATCGCCACACGCTCGCCCGGCGCCACGCTGAACGAGCAGTCGCGCAGCACCCACTCGTCCCCGTCGTAGGCGAACCAGACCGAGTCCAGCTCGACGGCGGGCGCCCCCGAGCGCGCGGGGCGAGCGCGGGGCGCCGCCGGAGAGACGATTGCCGGGGTGCGGTCGAGGAGGCCGAAGATCCGCTCCGAGGACGCCATCGCCCACTGCATCACGGTGTACTTCGCGCCGAGGTCGCGGATGGGCAGGAAGAAGCGGTTGGTGTACTGGATGAACGCGACCAGCGCCCCGAACGTCAGCGACTCGGCCACGATGCTGCGGCTGCCGTACCAGATCAGGAGCGCGAGCGCGACCGACCCCAGCGCCTCGACCCCCGCGTAGAGCGAGGCCTCCCACCGGGTCGAACGAAAGAGCGCCCGGCGATACTCGGTGTTGAGCCGGCGGAATCGTTCGCGCTCGTGGCGCTCGCGCACGAAGAGCTGCACGACGGTCATGCCCTGGAGCGACTCCTGCAGAAATCCGTTGAGACGCGCCAGGCGCCGGCGGACCTCACGGTAGGCGTCACGCGCGTTCAGGCGGAAGTAGACGCCCACGATCAGTAAGATCGGCATCATCGAGAACGTCACGAGCGCCAGGCGCCAGTCGATCCAGAGCATCACCGCCACGACGCCTGTGAGCGTGACGATGTCCGCCACGATGGCGAAGAGGCCGCTCGTGAACGCCTCGCTGACTGCCTCCACGTCGTGGAGCACGCGCGTCATCAAGCGGCCCACCGGGTTCTTGTCGAAGAACCGCGCCTCCAGCCGCAGGAGGTGATCGAAGATCGTCTCGCGCAGATCGTGGATCACGCGCTGGCCGGTGAGCTGCATCAGGTAACCTTCCAGCGTTCTGAGCGGGTAGAGGACCGCGAGCACTGCGATGTAGAGCCCACCGACCCGTGTCAGACCGACCCAGTCCGATCGCAAGATGTGCTCGTCGATGGCGACCTTCAGGAGCCACGGCTGGGCGAGCTCGACGACGGCGACCAGGGGAAAGAGGGCCAATGAGCCGGCGATGAGCCCTCGATGCGGGCGGGCGGCGTCCAGGAGCCGAGCGGCCAGGCGGCGGTCGAACGCGCGGCCGAGCTGCTCCTCGGCTTCGGGATCGTAGATCGACTCAGGCACGCGCGATCTCCTCCTCCAGCTGCTGGATGCGCCAGAGGCGAGCATAGACGCCGCCCCGGCGCAGAAGCTCCTCGTGTCGGCCGCTCTCGATCATGCGTCCGGCCTCGAGGACGACGATGCGACCGGCCGTGCAGGCGGCGCGCAACCGGTGCGTCATCAGCAACACCGTTCGCCCGGCCAGCGCCCGACGGAGATTCGCGAGGATCTCCTCTTCCTTGGCCGCGTCGACGGAGGCGAAGGCGTCGTCGAGCACGAGGACCGGCGGCCCGCCGGCCAGCGCGCGGGCCAGGGTTACCCGCTGGCGCTGGCCGCCCGACAGCGTCAGGCCGCGCTCGCCGACGACCGCGTCGAATCCCGCGGCGAACTGCTCGACTTCGTCGGCGACTCCGGCGACCGTCGCGGCCGTCTGGAGCTCGTCCTGTCCCATTCCTTCGCGGCCGAGGGCGATGTTGTCGGCGATGGACCGAGAGAAGAGGAAGCCCTCCTGTGGCACGTAGGCGATCTCGGCCCGGAGGGTGTCGAGCGAGAGCTCCGTCACGTCTCGTCCTCCGAGGAATACCGTGCCGGGCGGTGGCTCCCAGAGTCGCGCCAGCAGGAGCCCGAGTGTCGACTTGCCGCTTCCAGTCGCGCCGACCACCGCCACCGTCTGGCCGGGCGCTACTTCGAAGCTCACGTCGCGGAGCGCCGGCTGCCGGTCGCCGTACGCGAACGTGAGATGTGAGAACCGGATTGTTGGAGCGGAGGTTGTTGGAGCGGGGATTGTTGTAGCGGGGTCCGTGAGGCCGGATTTGACCGAGGGTGGGCTGAGAACGACGCGATCCGGCTCCGACACGCCCGTTCTGTTCGTTGTGCTGGCTTCTTCGACGATCTCGACGATGCGATTCATCGAGGTCAGGCCGCGGCGCATGGTTGAGAGCGTCCAGCCGAGCGCCAAGGTGGGCCACGTGAGATAGGCCAGATAGCCGTTGAACGCGACGAGCGCGCCGAGAGTGAGCCGACCGTCGACGACGGCGCGGCCTCCCGCCCAGAGGACGATCAGCGTCCCGATCCCGGCGATCAATCCCATGAGGGGCGAGAATCCAGCTTCGGTCCGCGCGAGCGCGAGACTCAGTCTGAGATATTCGCCGTTGGCGCGCCCGAAGTCGGCGCGGGCCCGCGGCTCGAGGGTGTACGCCCGCACCACGGACATGCCGGCCACGTACTCCTGGACTCGCTCCGAGAGGACGCTGAGCTGGTTCTGGGCCGCCTCCGTCCGCTCG
>Ga0209056_10007774_pt1 | contig 11021 bp, 16 predicted proteins | sample GraSoiAngelo_114_FD_185876 | JGI IMG/M metagenome (GOLD analysis project Ga0209056, IMG submission 185876) | Grasslands soil microbial communities from the Angelo Coastal Reserve, California, USA - 14_0903_13_40cm (SPAdes) (version 2) | ecosystem: Environmental > Terrestrial > Soil > Grasslands...
CCACCAAGAAACCCACGACAGGCGCACGAAAGAGATCGCGCTCAGGAAGATTTTGGTCAAACACTTCGATAAAGTCGCCGCTGACGGTTGCCAGTTCTACATAGCGCACGTCCTGCCCCTCTGCGGTAGAAAGCTGTCCCGCACTGCGCACCGTTAAACCAAGAGTATCGCGATAGAAGGAAATGGTCTGATCCCAGTCGGCAGGGCAGATGCCGATCCACTTAATACCTTTGATAGTCATTGCCGCCACGCCTTTGATGAAGTCAGGATTATACTCGTCGCCACTTTCGCGCTATGGGCGTGACTGACGGATCGAAAGTATAGCCGCAGACGAAGGGGACGAATGGGACGACTGGGCCGTGTATACAAATGAGAGACGAGCCATGCAGGACGAGGCCAGCCTCGGCTGACCAGATCCCGAGCGAGTAGTGGTTCGGCGACCCGCAGCAGAATGCGTGATCCATCTCCAGTAAACATACCAGCAGCCCAACCGTCACAATTACTGACAGAGATGGCGAACGTTTTTATCGACACGACACATGAACAAATGCACTATACGGCCTATGAACAAGATCACGCTTGTAGATGCCTCCTGTCACGCTCTGGATATTCATCGGGACCTTTCCGTATCGGCGAGACTTCGTAAGCCTGGACCTCCTGAGAGAATTGATGGCATGACAGTCGGAGTTGTAACTGTCCGCCAGGGTGATGCGCCTGCGCCGCATAAAGGCGAAGTCCATCCCGATGGTGACGAAATTGTGTATGTCATATCAGGACGGTTGCGAGTGACCGGCGAATCAGAGCCGACCGCCCCCATCGAAGTCGGACAGGGAGAGGCGTGCATTATTAAAAACGGCGAGTGGCACCGGGTAACTGTTCTGGAGTTTCCAGCCCAATTCGTCCACATCACGCCGGGGCCGAACGGAGGCTATCGGCCACTTTAATGGTTGATGCTTCAATAAACAGACCGAATCTTATCTCCAGCGCCGCGCCAGTCGGCCCAATCAGCCCGCGCCGCGCATGGCTTCAACTGCTTGGTCGCTTTGGCCACCAGCGATTCACATTTGCGCGGTATACGTGCCATTCAATCCCAAACTGCCGTGCCAAGGTTGGCTCTTCATAGAAGACGACGCGCAGGTGAAAGCCAACGGCCAGCACGACTGCATACACGGCCATGCGCCGGGAGCCTGCGATAACGCTCCAACCAAGAACATATCCGACGACCCCTATGTAGATCGGGTTGCGCACGAGGCGGTAGAGTCCAACGGTCACGAGCTTCTTCGGAGGGTCCCACGGCGCTAACGTCCCCTTGCCGATCACGTAGAAGTCGCGAATGCACCACAAGTGTTAGGGCCGGTGTGAGACGGAGCCAATTTCGCCGGTATAAGCCGGAGCCAGTGAACCAGCCTTGAGAGCCCCAGCGGCAAAGACGCGGTAAGAACTCTACAAAAGTTTCTATATTTTTTCGGCAGCCGGTTTTGTTTTGATCCGAGGTTCGAAGTTTGAACCTGAGGAGAACAAGAACCGCGTGAGTTCGAGCCGGTGTTGCCGATACTGCCAGCAGATTTTTCAACCTTCCCGTTATCGACCACAACAAAGCGTCTGCAGCGAGCCGGATTGCCAGCGCCGCCGGCGCAGCGACTATCACCGCGAACGAATCCGCAGAGATTCCGCCTACGCCGAGGATGTGCGGGCCAGCCAGAAGAAATGGCAGCAGGCGCATCCGGACTACTGGACGCAATATCGACAGCAACACCCTGAAGCCGCGGAACGCAACCGCAGCCGACAACGGCAGCGCGATCAGAAGCGCCGACTGCTGAATCTTGCAAAGAACAACTTAGCTTTGGATCTAAAGCACGAGGCCAGTGAGGTTTGGCTCGTCGGGCCCGGAATGAAGGATCTTGCAAAGAACAACTTAGCTTCAGCCAAGGTATTCATTTATCAGCCGCTGCAGTCATTGATCCGGGAGGCTCGTCGCTCTTGAAAAGAACAACGCTTTGGCAGGATCGGCGATGGAGTCCTATAACGGGCTGCGATGTTGACGAACGAACAAATCGACACGATTCATCGCCTCCATTTTGTCGAGAAGTGGACGATTCGAAAGATCGCCAAGCATCTCCACATCGGCCGGCGCAGCGTCGCCAAGTATCTTTCCAAGCCGGTACAAAACCCGTTGCATCGGACGCGCACCAGCAAACTGGATTCGTTCAAGCCCACGATTGAAGAATGGTTGCAGCAGGACCCTTCCGTTACGGCTGCCGTGATCTTCCAAGGGCTACGCGATCGCGGATTCACTGGCGGCTACACGATTGTCAAAGATCACTTGCAAGCCATGCGAGCAGAGACGAAAACCCGGCGCGCCTTCGTACGCATGGAGCCCGCGGCGGGCGAACGTTTTGAGATCGACTGGGGCCACTTCGGGGCGCTTGTGTATGAAGGCGACGCGAGAAAGCTGTACGCCTTCTGCCTCATCGAGTGTCACAGCCGGAAGATGTATCTCGAGTTCACGCACAGCCAGACGTTTGAGACCCTGGTGCGCTGCCACATCCATGCCTTCGAAGCCATGTCCGGTGTGGCGCGCGAGCTCTGGTTCGACAACATGGCCACCGTGGTGTCTGAGCACGATGGAAACCTCGTGCGGTTTCATCCCCGCTTCCTGGCCTTTGCTCGCGACTATGGTTTCATTCCACGTGCATGTCATGTGAGGGCGGCTTGGGAAAAAGGAAAAGTCGAACGCGCGATCGGATACGTCCGGCAAAACTTCTGGCCGTTGCGCCGCTTCGTTGATCTATCGGACATCAACTCGCAAGCTCATCAGTGGCTCCAACACGTGGCCAATCAGCGCCGTCATCGTGAAACCGGTCAAACACCCGAGGAACGCTTTCGACCAGAATGTCTGCAGCTCATACCCACAATCCATCTGGATTATCGCGATAGCGTCGATGCGCTCGTGCACAAGGATCTCCGCCTGTGTTTCGATGGCAACCGCTACTGTGTGTCGCCACGCTACGTGGGCCATCAGCTCACGGTGAAGGCCGATTCCTCTTCGGTCACCATCTATGACCAGCACCACGAAATCGTCCGATACCCTCGCTGTTGGCGGCGCGGACAGACTCTCGGCGCCGAGCGCTTTCAAAAAGAGTTGTTTGCTTTGAAGGCTGCCGCCGAACGCTCCGCGGCTCAACATCGCCTGGTGGCGCTGCTCGGACCGGCATCGGAAGAATATCTCCGCCGTCTGGCGACCACGGATCGATCCTTGACGCGTCAGGTGCGTGAACTGCTCACTCTCATTCGCGAATACGGCCCAGATGCTGTTGCCACTGCGCTTGCGAAGGCTCATGCCGCCGGCGCTTTCGGCGCCGACTACATTGCCAACATTCTTCGTCAGCAACAAGCGCGCCGGGATGTTCAGCCACCGCTGTGCCTGAAAGATCCGGCTCTGAACCAACTGGCCACCGATCCGCTCTCGTTGGCCGAGTACGACGCTTTCATCTTACGTTCTCGAAAGGAATCCCATGAACTCACTACATCAAAAACTGACCCGTCTGGCTCTGACGACGATGAGCCACCATCTGGATCAGGTTCTGACTGACACGTCAAAACAGAATCTCAGCTTGGCCGCCGCGCTGGAGTCGCTCGTGGATATGGAACTGGACGCTCGCCGCTCTCGCGCTGTCGAGCGGCGTTTCCGCTCTGCACGTATCGGCGCGCGTTGCTCGATCGATGGCTTCCAGTTCAACCATCACAAAAGCCGTCTTCAGATGAAGAGCCGCATCCTTCATCTGATGGATCTCGACTTCGTCCACCATGGCGCCAACATCGTCATCATCGGCAACCCCGGCGTCGGGAAAACGTTTCTCGCCAAAATCATCGCGTGGCGTGCCTGCCAGGCCAATCAACGTGTGTTGTTCACTACGGCCATGGACATGCTCAATCATCTGTCGGCCGCGCAGGCCGATCACTCGCTTGTCCGCAAGCTGAAGATCTATACCGAACCCTCACTACTGGTATGCGACGAACTTGGTTATCTGTCCCTGGATCAGCAAACGTCGAATCTTTTTTATCAGGTCATCTCAACGCGCCACAGCCGCAAGCGAAGTACAGTCATCACAACGAATACTGCGTTTTCCGACTGGGGCAACATCCTTTTCAATACGACCATTGCTACTGCCATTGCCGATCGGCTTGTCGAAAACTCCGAGATCTTTCTGCTTGGCGGCGACAGTCTGCGCAAAACCAACAAGAATCCGAATCCACCGGCGGATTGATTCGCCGGTTTCAAGAAAGCGCCGCGCTGTGGTGATATCCCGCACGGAGGAGTCCGCCGGGTAACCCCTCAACGGCGCTGCCGCTGGGGGCCGGAGTTTTCCGGCCCTTGGCAACTTCATGTTTAACTTCAGCGCCAATCATCTTGCCCTGATCTCGCGGACGGAATATCGCTCTTGCGCCGTGTTCCTTATGAGAGATGACTCCACGCATCGGGTCTATCGCCTGTACGACTTCACCAAAACCCTGCAGATCTTGCCCCACGGCTATTACTGCATATCTGGGAAGGTCAACAGCGCCGACAAACTCTACCTGGTCATCGAGTCCGTCAAGCCGGACACGAAACATCCGCGGTCTTCCAAAACTCCCGCTCCTTTCTGACGGCGCGGAGGAATAGCTCTATGCTTTGAAAACTTGATTCTCTTTGTCGGCGGGAAAATAAAACCGGGGAGAGCTGTCATCTTCTTTTAAGCGGCGGCCATCGTCGTCGTGTGTCCAACCGCCAAACTGCGGACAGAGTGGCTCGCTCGAAACCGGCCAAACTGGCTCCCTTTTAAACCGGCGCTAACACACAAGAGAACGCTGGCACCAAACAATACTAAAGGCCAGCCCAGCGGTGTTCCGGTTACTCGCGAATGATCGTTGCGCAATATCAACCACGGTACGACGCCACCCACAATGGTCGGCAGAGCCAGGAACGCGAACAAAGCACGGAGAAATAGCATCAGTGTGCTCAGTATAGGACCAACCGTCCGAATCAGCCGTCCGCGTTGTCTTATGTCCCGGGTCACAGATTCCTTCTGAATTGCCTGTGACAATGATTGCTCCACTTTGGCGAACGTCTGCGGCAATATAAGGTCCTTATGATTGATACGGGATTAAAGGACAAAGTCGCCTTGATCACTGGCTGTAATAATGGCTAGTGCATATTTTCGGCCACGTTCTTTCTGAGAATTGATCGCGATGTGCAGGTTTCGAATGCGAAGCACCTCGACAGAGTCACGTTGAGGCTCCACCTCCTGGTTTGGTTCCATCGAACCTTTCAAACGACACCCCGCCCAGTAGAGTCTTGCCGGAAAATCGGTCTCCGAAGACTTTGCATGGGAATGATTCATTTCGCCCCAGGTCTACGTCCAAGGTGGAAGTTCACCTCAACGTTCAGCGATAGATCGACGGGAACGCCATTGCGCATGCCAGGACGGAACTTCCACTGCTTGATCGCGGCTATCGCGTTCTCGTCGAGGCCGAAGCCCAGGCTTCTTACAATCCTCTGAACGTCGACCGATCCATCAGCCCGGATAATCACTTCGAGAACGACCGTCCCATCATACCGGGCCTTCCTCGCTTCCTCCGAATATCTCGGTTCCACCCTCTGAAGCACTACCGGAGGGTCACACTTGTCCAGAGGGTCACACTTGTTCGCGGCCTTAGCCTCCGCGGGCGGGGAAACAGCATTAGCGGCAGGGTTATACGGTGCTGGTGCAGGCGGCGTGACATCAGGCAGAGCCTCGTGGAGGCGATACTTGTTTGGTCCCATCGCGGACCTCGAAAATGCCCCCCGCCGGTCTGACGGTTCGCAATCCGTCTATCGGATGGCCAAGAGCCGGTGCGAGCAAAAACCGAAGGACTGTTTGGTGTTCGATGCGTGGCAGTCAAAATAAGCTTGCAGTATGTCCAACCATCAACTACAAAGAAACGCGGTATGCGCGTGACTAGCCAGACAGCAATGCGATGGATCGTTGTTCTTAGTTTCGGTTTATGGATGCAGTATCCATTAACACCCGTTTATAGCCAAGTTCAGTCCACCTTCCACGTTATTCCGCAGATCGCGGACGGGAATGTAGGTGATGGAACCATTTATGCGTCACTGTTTTTTGTGACAAAGCTGAGCAGTGGTTCTGTCACTTGCTCCTTTACGCCCTATGGCGTTCCTACCTCTCATTTTATCGAGACGTCTTTCACAATTGCTGCCGACCTCAGCGGGTATCTCACGGCTACGAATGCATCTGGATCCCTTGTAACAGGGTATGCCACGCTTTCTTGTACCGGCACCGTCTCGGTGAATACTGTGTACGCTTCCAGCAACGCCGCTGGGATAGTCTCGATGGCTACAGTGTTTTCCGCTCCGCCTTTTTTGAAAGCGTCGGTGGCAGCACTTCAAACGACACGTACCCGAATAGGTATTGCTATCGCCAACAATTCGTCCGTTACTGTCCGATGTCAGGTAATAGTCAACTTAAACGGTAACCTAATGGGTAAGGACCTCAACATACCGCCACATTCAAACGTTGCGCGGTTTGCGGACGAGTTAATCTCCTTACCAGGAGATGTGGGTCCTATTATCGTCCACTTGCTAGCTGATCAACCGCTGTATGCCATTGGACTTATGTACAACGGCAAGCAATTCACAACGGTTCCGCCCACGATTTACTACTGACGGGGTTTCACTTACGCCCGCGTAACTCCTCGAAGATGCTCGACACGTCGTCTAGACTAGTCGAGCATTCTTCCGTCTCGTACTCGGCCTGTCTGACACCGGGTGTCTTTTCCGGGAGTGGCTGCAGCTTCCCACCCGGAGCAGGTACGAGCTGCTGCCTCTGATTCGGCCTCAAGTGCAGATAGCGCATTGTGACCTTGATGTCGCGATGACGGAGCTGCTGCTGAATTTCGGGTGGTGATGCTTTATGTTCAAGGGCAACGGATGCGTGCGTATGGCGGAGCCAGTGCGGGGAAAAGTCCCGATGAGACTCTTACCTCCTCCTTGGTCTCATCGAACCCTGTAAAGACACCCCCCAGGTCGCGTTTTGCCGGAAAAATCCGGACAAGAATTCTTCTATTCCGATCTCACCCTGGCACTGATCGACGCGTCTCCTGGCGCCGCTATGAGGGCTTGCTCGCGCTGCTCGGCTACGAGTTTAGCTCTCACCCTTTCCATCACTTCCTCGAAGCTGCAGGGCTGAGCATTGCTGACGGCGGTACGCTGATTGACGTTCACGTTTACGCCGCCGCTCATTTCAAGTCCCACGGTCCTGCGAAAAGCCTCCAAAGCGCGGGCGCGAATGACAGGATTCGGATCCGACATCAGAGTTTCGAGTTCATCCAAGTAGCGGGTTGAGAGACGTCCGAATGCTTGAAGGCGTAGACGCGTCTGGTGCGCAGGTACTTACTGAGGCTCCGCCGATGGAACAGGACTCCAGGCGCTTCGACCTTATATACCCCCCATACCTCTCTATTTGTTAGTGAATTTCCGATCCTGAATCGGCGTTCGTTGAACAGTTGGCTGTAAGCGCCTGTTTGCGGGTTTCCAGTCAGCCGCGGCAACCGGGGCAACCACTTTACCACGCAAAGCACAATATTGCACCCAATCCCGCGCTTGCGGAAAGTACGACTTGCTCTTGTCTCATAAACAAAAACCCGAATCACTGGGCTGGTTCTCACGGCACCAGCACCGTCAACTCGGCTGTCTTTGCATCCTGCTACTGCTTGGATCTTTTCGAAAGACCCGTAGCTTTCCGAAGCCCTGCATTAAATCGAGCCGCCCGTAGTGATCTCAATCGGAACTCTTCCATTTTCTTTGGTTGCACGCCTTCGGCGTGGATGATGCTGATAACTCCACTCACAGCGACGTGTGGCCCTTAAACGGTCGCTTAGTGACGTGGGCGTCTCACTTGGGAGATTTTTTCGTTCCTTTTCTTCTTGACGGAAATTCATGAGCCGTATAAGGTCGGCGCGGTAATTTTCCACAAAAGCCAAACTCTGTGTGAGCAGGGGGACTCGCTGGTTGTGGTTGCCTCGTTAGGTTGGCACGGTTGCCGAGACTTTGTGCGTCCGAGGCAGCTATGTGCCACCTCACGTAGCAAAACCAAATGTCCGTTGTTTACACGTTTTCTCGCGTTAGGTAATAGCGGGCAAATGGTCCGCTAAAGGCAAAACAATTGGTTTGAACTCAGAAAAAGGAGAATCCATGGAATTCACAATTGAAAACAACGTCACTTCAAATGATCTGGAGCTGGGCATTGAAGAACTGGAGCCGATCGTCGCTCCAGGCTCTAACGTTAACCACAACGAAACGCTGGTCAGCGATTGCGCCTAGCTGTAGGGGCGGTCTATGACCGCCCGTTTTTTCGCGCAATTAAACGCAATCGGGCGGTCATAGACCGCCCCTGCAGACAGAAACGAATTAACGATCACGATGAATCGGAGCAATATGAGCACCGCAACGCAGACAACACCGGCGAATCAGAGAAAGTTGGTTTACTCTCTGTGCCACCGTGCCGACCGGCTCCGCATCCAAGGCCGTTACGCCGAGTCCGAACAGCTCTTCAAGAAAGCGCTGGCACTCGCCGAGCAAACGTTTGCGCCTCACGCGCCTGAGCTCGTTCCTCTGTTGAACAATCACGCAGTGCTCTACAAATATTCGGGCCGATTTGATGAAGCCGAACAACTGTACCGCCGCGCACTCGCCATCGCCGTCGGGCATTGGGGCGAAGAACACATCGAAGTCGCGACGTTGTATCACAATCTCGGTGGTCTAGATCACGCGCGCGGAACTTTTGCTGCCGGCGAACCGGCGGCGCGCCGCGCCGTCGAAATCCGGGAACGTGGGCTCGGTCCGGATCATCCCCATGTCGCCGCGGATCTGGCCGCATTGGCTGGAATCCTGGACGGGCAAGGCAAATGCGCCGAATCGGAACCGATCTACGAACGCGTGCTCGCGCTCTTTGAGGCACGCATGCAATCGGGTGACGCCGATGCCGGATACGAAATCGCCGTCAACCTGAACAATCTTGCGGCACTCTACACGCGAACCGGACGCGCAGCGCAGGCCGAGCCCCTGTACCGGCGCGCGCTGGCGCTCAAGGAGAAATCGCTGGGGCCCGGACATCCTGACGTGGCTCTGAGCCTCAACAATCTGGCTGTGTTGCTCAAAACCTTGGGTAGGCTGGATGAGGCCGCCGATGCCTATCGGCGCGCCCTGCAGATCTTCGAACAGACCCTCGATCCCGAGCACCCGAAGCTCAAAACATGCCGCGAAAATTACGCGCGGCTGAAGCCCGAGCAGCGCTGACGCGGGCCGCCGCTCTTGAAGTGTCTTGCAGTGAGGTACAATCCATGGAGATCGAACAACCGAAACAGTGATTCCCGCTAAGGAGATGCATTCCGATATCGGGAATCGCAACGGCGCCCCGAAACCCTTCTGAATTGCAGGCCTGCCGCGGTTTGCGCGGGGGGCCTCCCATTTTTTGAAGAACCCGTCGTGATCCACTCGAAGCCATCAAGACCGTCTCCGGTTCGATTCCGTAGTGTCTGGTTTTAGAGACACGAGAACGGTTGCGTGTCTGAAGCCAAGAGCGGTTTGCCCTGACGTATCGGCCCGTGATTCCCACACTTATACAAGACCGTTCTTGCTCCCGCCTGCTGGTATCTCGCTTGCATCAACGCCGGGCATTGAAACGGTTTACGCCAGCACCGAAGCCTCGGCGCTGGATCCGCAGACGAAAGGAGAATCTGTTCGATGGTTCGTCGGAAAACCGGAAAAATCATCAGCTGCGAATCACAGAGTGCGCGAGCCCCCGGTTATGGCGGTGTTCGGCCCCGCGCGGAAACCATCGTGCGGGCAGTCTACCCGCCAGGCGGAACAAGGCCATAAGTCGCGCTGGCCAGTAGTCTTTCCATCGCTAGCGCGGTACGTCAATGGAACCTTACCTCCTGGTTTGGTTCCATCGAACCCCTAAACGACACCCCGCCCGGTTCACGTTTTGCCGAAAAAATGAGTACAAAGATTTCGCCGCTCGGTGAGTCCGCCAATCATTACGAGTTTTCTTGCGGCGCGATTTGGGTCTGCTCGCGGCGCTCAGCAAGGAGCCGTTTGCGAACCTGATCCATGATTTCTTCAAAACTTGTCGGCTGGTCCTTGCCGGTCAAGATCGCCGTTTGTCGCCGATTATCTACTGTGACGTTGACGCCGCCGCCAGCAAGACCAACAGCACGCTCGAAGTGTGTCATGCCGCGATCCAAGTCGTGACCGTTATCGCTGGCAAGTAGCCGTTCCATGGCGAGCGCATATTTCCTACCACGTTCTTTCTGAGAATTGATCGCGATGTGCAGGTTTCGAATGCGAAGCACCTCGACATCCGGCAAGAGCGACAGCATGTAATTGACACTGCGCTCGACGGCAAATGGAGCAACCTCCTCAAGTTCGGCGATAGCCTCAGACGACAGACCCTGCTTCCAGGCGTTAAAGCGTCTTTCGTGAATGACTTGCATTTGGGGGTGAACGGTGGGGCAAAATGCGCTGTGCTTGGAGGTCGCGCGCGGCGGCAGTCTTGGTACCACGGCGAGCAGATCTCTCGATGGGATCAAGGCCAGTGATGTCGGTGTGGGCTTCGATAAATTCGCCTTCGCCGGGAGCGACCTGCATGCCGTCTTGAAGGGTGATCACTTTCTCGTGTCGTGCAACCTCATCGCGGAGTGCTGGAACCATGAATCGTCGGCGGTTCGGCATGTCCTTAGCAATTCCACAGCAGGTTGGTGCCCGTCAACCGCAATCTGACGTGTCTCCCCGGACGATGATTTCGCCAATTCGGTTTTTCATCGAAACCACGGTGTGTTTCTGTTGAGACGAGGGCCTCAGAACAACCCGCATCACGTTCTTGACGAGCACATTTCCAGCACAGGCGCTGTGAAATCCACGACTGTTGTTGCGGCTCTCAAGGTGCGCGTTGGATCCGCAACCCAAACGATTGGGGTGTCGG
>Ga0209056_10007779_pt1 | contig 11018 bp, 8 predicted proteins | sample GraSoiAngelo_114_FD_185876 | JGI IMG/M metagenome (GOLD analysis project Ga0209056, IMG submission 185876) | Grasslands soil microbial communities from the Angelo Coastal Reserve, California, USA - 14_0903_13_40cm (SPAdes) (version 2) | ecosystem: Environmental > Terrestrial > Soil > Grasslands ...
GGGGTCGCATCTGCGGCCTGGTGATGCTCCTGCCGCACGGCTACGAGGGGCAGGGGCCCGAGCATTCTTCTGGGCGCCCGGAGCGATACCTGCAGCTCTGCGCCGACAACAACATCCAGGTGTGCATTCCGGCGACCCCGGTGCAGATGTTTTTTCTCCTGCGCCGGCAGATGATCCGGCCGTACCGCAAGCCGCTCGTCATCTTCACGCCCAAGAGCCTGCTGCGCCACAAGGAATCGGTGTCGCCGCTCGCCGAATTCGCCGAGAGCAAGTTCAAGCCGGTCAACGGCGAATGGGACGGGGACATCAAGCCGGAAAACGTCAAGCGCGTGATCGTCTGCAGCGGCAAGGTGTTTTTCGATCTGCGCGAGGGGCGCAAGGCGCGCTCGATCAAGGACACCGCCATTGTGCGCATCGCCCAGCTCTACCCCTTTCCGCACGACGAGTTTCAGGAGCAGATCGATCTTTACCGCAATGCGGCGGAGGTCCTCTGGTGCCAGGAGGAGCCGGCGAATCAGGGCGCGTGGTACTGGATCCAGCGCCACCTGCTGCGCCACATGCGCGAGGACCAGATCCTCGCCTATTCCACGCGGCCGTCCTCGGCCTCGCCCGCGGTGGGCTATGCTTCCCTGCACAACGAGCAGCAGAAGGAGCTGATCGACGCGGCGTTCAGGCCCGCGACGGACAATCTGGTTCGCCCCGTCCAGGGCACCGGCAGGGCGGCGCGCAGCTAGGAATCGAGAAGAAAGAGCATGCTCATCGAAATCAAGGTGCCGCAGCTTTCGGAATCGGTTGCTGAAGCCACCTTGCTGGCGTGGCACAAGAAGGTCGGCGAGGCGGTCAAGCGCGACGAGAACTTGATCGACATCGAGACCGACAAGGTGGTCCTCGAGCTTCCCGCTCCGGCCGACGGCGTGCTCGCCAACATCATCAAGGGCGACGGCAGCACGGTGAAGGCGGACGAAGTCATCGCGACCCTCGACACCGAGGGGAAGGCGAGCGCGGCCGCTCCCGCCGCGGTGCAGGCGCAAGCGAAGGCCGCGACGGCGCCCGCCCCGGCGGCAAAACCGGCGCCGAGCTCGGCCCCCGCCATGCCGTCGGCGCGAAAGCTCGCCGAAGAGAAGGGCATCGACACCGCCGCCGTTGCGGGCAGCGGCCGCGGCGGCCGCGTCACGAAAGCGGACGTTCTCGGCCAGGCCGAGAGAACATCCGCCCCCGCGCAAGCGGAGGGCCAGACCCCGGTCACCAAGCCCCCTTTGCCCCAGCCGCCCGCTCCGGTGAACGTCGAGCACATTCTCGGGAACCGCCCCGAGCAGCGCGTGCCGATGAGCCGCTTGCGGGCGCGCATCGCCGAACGCCTGGTGCAATCGCAATCGACCGCCGCCATCCTCACCACGTTCAACGAAGTCAACATGCAACCGGTGGTGGAGCTGAGGAAGAAGTATCAGGAGCGGTTCGAGAAGGAGCACGGCGTGCGCCTGGGCTTCATGTCCTTTTTCGTCAAGGCCTCGGTGCACGCGCTCAAGAAATACCCGATCGTCAACGCCTCGATCGACCGCAACGACATCGTCTACCACGGTTACTTCGACATCGGTGTCGCGGTGGGCAGCCCGCGCGGGCTGGTCGTTCCGATTCTGCGCGACGCGGACAAGATGAGCTTCTCGGAGGTCGAGAAGAAAATCGCCGACTTCGGCAAGCGCGCGCAGGACGGCAAGCTCACGATCGAGGAGCTGACCGGCGGGACCTTCTCGATCTCGAACGGCGGGGTGTTCGGCTCGATGCTCTCCACCCCCATCATCAACCCGCCGCAATCGGCGATCCTGGGCGTGCACGCGACGCGCGACCGGCCGGTGGCCGAGAACGGCCAGGTCGTGATCCGGCCGGTCAACTACCTCGCGCTCTCCTACGATCACCGCATCGTCGACGGCCGCGAGGCGGTGCTGTCGCTGGTGGCGATCAAGGAGGCGCTGGAGGATCCCGCACGCCTCCTTCTCGATCTATGAGGAAGACTGATCGCGACTCGTACGACTTCTCGGGGGGTGTACGCGGGAAGTACTACGAGCGCTACATGGAAAGCAGCAACGTCGTCGTGCTCGAGCCGGATGTCCATCGACGGTTCAGGAACTCGAGCGCGGTGAACAAAGCGCTTCGTTCGCTCATGCGCGCAGAAGGAGCGCGACGCGGTCAAACAAAGCGGCCTGCGCGGACGCGCCGCGATCGGCGCACCTAAAGATACGCTAGGTGCATGCACCCGCATGTTCTTACGATTCTGCGACGGCTTCTGCTGATCTGGGGCGGCCTGTCGTTGCTGGGAGTTATCGGCATCGCGGGCTTCCTTGCGTTTCAACTTAGTCTCGGAAATCGCGACAAGATTGATTCCGCTTCGGTCAATGATGTTCGCTTCGTTCTAAACTGGTGCGAGTTAGGTGAACACCGCATTGAAAGTGTTCTTCGCAGCCATGTCTCGTCCCGTTCATTTACCGGTGACCACCTTGACGCATACGCGATAAAGGTCTCCCGATTGGATATCACTGAATTGAGGTCGACACCTGGCGATGTACGGACACACTGGTATCGCGGCGACCAGCTTCCGGCAGTTCTAAATGACGCCGTGACCTTCGTCGGAGCATGGCACGACCGTATTTCGTGGTTTCCTAAGGAAGCCGAGTTGAGATCAGCAGAGGTTTATGTCTATCCATTTAGCATCTATGTTCACGGTTTGACGCCGACCGCTGTTGAACTCATTTTTGTCCGTCCATCTGACAAGATGGTGTTCTACTTCGGAGCAAAGACGTGAGTGCGCCTAGCAGAGCGCCCCACCGCGACGGGCGAGAAGCGTCGCGCTTCGCTCAACAATTTCGCACGCCCGCGGGTGGGCGCAAACGTTGAGCTACTCACAATGGCACAATCATTCGACGTGGTCGTAATCGGAGGTGGCCCCGGCGGCTACGTCGCCGCGATCCGCGCGGCGCAGCTCGGCCTCAAGACCGCGTGCATCGACGACTGGAAGAGCGCCGACGGGAAGCCCGCCCTGGGTGGCACCTGCACCAACATCGGCTGCATTCCCTCCAAGGCGCTGCTGCAGTCCTCGGAGAATTTCGAGCAGGCGGGACATCATTTCGCCGAGCACGGCGTGCGCGTGAAGGGCTTGGAGCTCGACCTCGCGCAAATGCTCAAGCGCAAGGACCAGGTGGTGAAGGCCAGCAACGACGGCGTGGTGTACCTCTTCAAGAAGAACAAGATCGCGTTCTTTCACGGCCGCGGCAGCTTGGTGAAGGCCGGCGCCGACGGGTGTGAAATCGCCGTCAAAGGTGCGCAAAACGAAACGCTCACGGCGAAGAACGTGATCGTCGCGACCGGATCGGTTCCCCGCACTCTGTCGGGGGCGGCATTCGACGAGAAGCTGGTCCTCAGCAACGACGGTGCGCTCGCGATTCCCGAGGTGCCGAAGCGCCTCGGCGTCATCGGCGCCGGGGTCGTCGGCCTGGAGATGGGCAGCGTGTGGCGCAGGCTCGGGTCGGAGGTGACGATCCTCGAGGCGCTGCCGGTTTTCTTGGGCGCGGCCGACGAACAGATCGCTAGGGAAGCGTGGAAGGTCTTCACCAAGCAGGGTCTGAAGATCGAGCTCGGCGTGAAAATCACGGGCGTGAAGGCGAAGAAGGACGTCACGGTCGAATACGCCGACGCCGAAGGCAAGGCGCGGAGCGCGGTCTTCGACCGGCTCATCGTCTCGATCGGCCGCATCGCCAACACGGAAGGCCTCAACGCCGAAGCAGTCGGCCTCAAGCTCGAGCGCGGCTTCGTCGCCGTGGACGCGGAGTGCCGCACGAATCTCGCCGGCGTGTGGGCGATCGGCGACGTGGTGCGCGGGCCCATGCTCGCGCACAAAGCGGAAGAAGAAGGCGTGGCGGTGGCCGAGCGCATCGCAGGCCAGAAGCCGCACGTCGATTTCAACACGATTCCCTGGGTGATCTACACGACGCCGGAGATCGCCTGGGTGGGCAAGACCGAGCAGCAGCTGAAGGCCGAAGGCGTCGCCTACCGCGCCGGCACCTTCCCGTTCATGGCCAACGCCAGGGCGCGGGCGCTCGGCGACACCGCCGGCCTCGTAAAATTCGTCGCCGACGCGAAAACCGACGTGATACTCGGCGTGCACATCCTCGGCGCGTTCGCCTCGGAGCTGATCGCTGAAGCCGTGGTCGCGATGGAATTCCGGGCGAGCAGCGAGGACATCGGCATGATCTGCCACGCGCACCCGTCGCTTTCAGAAGCCATGAAGGACGCGGCGCTGGCGGTGGACAGGCGCGCGCTCAACATCTGATGAGCGACAGCCCGCCGGGGACCGCCGAGAAATTGCAGGGCTCCGCGGAAACCCTGTCGGTCATCGGTCTCTACCACGGCGCGCTCGAACGCCGCGGGTTCAAAAGCGATTCCTCGCAGCTGCGCGCGGTCGAGCGCCTGCAGCAGCTCTACGAGGAGTGGACCGCCTACAAGGCGCGGCGCAGCAACGCGCTCTGGCGCCTGGTGCTGCATCCGCCTCTTCCGCGCGGCGTCTACCTCTGGGGCGGCGTGGGCCGCGGGAAGAGCTTTCTCATGGACAGCTTCTACCTGTGCCTGCCGCTCGTGCGCAAGCGCCGCGTGCATTTCCACCACTTCATGCGCGACGTGCACCGGGAGCTCGAAGAGCTCAAGGGCAAGGAAGACCCCCTGGAGGCGCTCGCCGGGCGCATCGCCAAGCGCTACCGCCTCATCTGCTTCGACGAGATGCACGTCAACGACATCGCGGACGCAATGATCGTCGGCCGGCTGCTCGGACGGATCATGGACCTAGGGGTGGTCTGCTGCATGACTTCGAACTATCACCCTGACGAGCTGTACAAGGACGGGCTCAAGCGCGAGAACTTCCTGCCCACGATCGAGCTTCTGAAGAAGCGCCTCGACGTCCTGCACGTCGACGGCGGCGTCGACTACCGCCAGCGCATGCTGGAGGACGTCAAGGCCTACCACTCGCCTCTCGGCGAACGAGCGGACCGCGCACTGATGGAGAACTTCAAGAGGATCGCCGAGGTGGAGGAGGAATTCCAGGAGCTCGACGTCGAGGGGCGCGTCATCCCCTACCGCCACCGCGCCGGCGGCGTCGTCTGGTTCGATTTCAAGGTGATCTGCGGCTGGGGTCGCTCGCAGCACGATTACCTCGACCTCTCCAAGCGCTTCCACACGGTGATCGTTTCGGACGTGCCGCGGATGGGGCTGAAACTCGCCGAAGAGGCGCGGCGCTTCACGCTGATGGTCGACGTGTTCTACGACAACCGGGTCAAGCTGATCGTCTCCGCGGAAACCGCACCGGACAAGCTCCTCAAGATCGAGGAGGACCCCGGCGACGCGCAGCTGCGCGCCATGGTGTTCGAGTTCGACCGCACCGCGAGCCGTCTCGTCGAGATGCAGTCGCGCCAGTATCTCGCCGAGGGCCGGCGCACCCCCGATTGAAAGGCGTGCCGGGGGCGCGCTGCCCCGCCGGTATAATCGCTCATGGGGAAATTCAAAGCCTACCGCATCCACGAGATCGAGAAGAAGGTGGTTGCGCGCTTCGAGGAGCTCTCCCTCGAGGACCTCGACAAGGGCGAGGTGGTGATCCGCGTGGCGTACTCGAGCGTCAACTACAAGGACGCGCTCGCCGCGACCGGAGCGGGAAGGATCATCCGGCGCTTCCCCTGCGTCGGCGGCATCGACCTTTCGGGCACCGTCACCGAATCGAGCGACGCGCGTTTCAATCGCGGCGACGCGGTCATCTGCACGAGCTACGAGCTGGGCGTGTCGCACGATGGCGGCTACGCAGAATACGCCCGGGTCCCGGCGGACTGGGTGGTCCCCATGCCGAAGGGAATGAATCTCTTCGAAGCGATGGCCCTCGGGACGGCCGGGTACACGGCCGCGCTCGCGATCGTGCGCATGGAGGCGAACGGCCTCGCGCCCGCCAACGGTCCGGTGATCGTGAGCGGCGCAACCGGCGGCGTCGGCTCGATCGCGATCGACGTCCTCTCGCGCCTGGGCTATCGGGTGGTGGCGCTGACCGGCAAGGAGAACGAAGCCGGCTATCTCAAGGACCTCGGGGCAAGAGAAGTCATGTCCAGAAAAAGCCTCGACCTCTCGAAAATCAAGCCGCTCGACAAGGCGAGCTGGGCGGGAGCGGTCGACAATCTCGGCGGAGAAGTGCTCGCGTGGATGGCGAGCACGATGCTGCCGGGCGGAACCATCGCTTCGATCGGCCTTGCGGCGAGCATGAATCTGAATACTTCGGTGGCGCCCTTCATCCTGCGGGGAGTGAGCCTCCTGGGGATCGACTCCGGAGCCACGCCGATGCCCCTTCGCCGGGAGGTCTGGCGGCGGCTCGCCGGCGACATGCGGCCGGCGCATCTCGAGGAGATGACGCGGACGCTCGCGTTCGACGATCTCCCGCGGGCGTTCGATGGCCTGCTGAAAGGCGCGGCCAGGGGACGCATCGTGGTCGATCTGGCGGCCTGACATGAGCTCGATTCCCGGCATCTCCACTCAAATCCCGAAGCAGCGCGTGCTTCTGGTGGACGATTCCAAGATCGTCCGCACCACGCTCGCGCGCCTGATACGCAAGAGCTTCGAAGTGCGGGAGGAGGCGAACGGCGAGACCGGCTGGCAGGCGATCACGACCGATCCCTCCATCGTGGTGGTGTTCTCCGACATCCAGATGCCGGTGCTGGACGGTTTCGCGCTGCTCGAGCGCATCCGCCAGTCCGAGGATCAGCGCATCCGCAGCATGCCCGTGATCGTGATCTCCGGGAACGAGGACGACGCCACCAAGAAGCGCGCGCGCGCGGCCGGAGCGAACGATTTCATCACCAAGACCACCGACGGCACGGAGATCCTCTCGCGCATCGACAACCTCCTGCACCTGGTCGAGGCGAAGCAGCAGCTCGTCGTCAACAAGCAGGCGCTCGACCAGACCGCCACCCGCGACCCGGTCACCGGCGCGTTCACGCCGCACTACCTCGTCACCGAAGGCGGCAAGCATTACTCCCACGCGAGGCGGCACGGCGGGCCGCTTGCCGTCCTGACCTTCCGGATGGACAGCTACGGCGAAATCGCCGGGAAAGTCGGAAAAACCGTGGCAGACCAGCTGCTGGCGAAGGTCGCCAAGCTCGTGATGGGCACGCTGCGTGCTGAGGATTCCATGGGTCGCACCGCCGAGGCGACCTTCACGGTGATCTTCCCCGGAACGTCCTCACAGCAGGCGCTCAATTTTGCGCGCCGCATGCACGAGCAGCTGGAGAAGGCGCAGGTCACCTACCGCGACCAGGTGCTCAAGATTCGCACGAGCCTCGGTCTTGCGGCGCTCGACGTGGATACCGTCGCCTCGATCGAGGAACTGATGAAGGCGGCGCAGCAGCGGCTGCAGGATGCGGCGAGCCGCAAGGTTCAGCGCGCAGCCGAGCAGGACGAAGCGAGTCCGCTGAAGCCCGCGACCTTGCCGAGCGACATCGACCGGGCCGTGCAGGTCATCGAGCACGCCGATGCGCAGCAGCTGGGCGACGCGGCGAGCGAAATGCTGCGGCGAATGCTGCCTTTCCTTCTGGCCGTGTGCCGGCGCCTCAACGTCGAGCTTCCGCTCGACAAGATCACCCAGGCGCTCAGGAACCGGCCGAAGTAGGGGTGGCAGGGGCCGAGCCGCAGCCGATGACGACTTACCGCGAATTCCACCGGCGCTCCATCGAGGACAAGGAAGGTTTCTGGGCGGAGCAGGCGAAGCTCGTGCACTGGGAGAAGCCGCCCGGGAAAGTGCTCGACTACGGCCGGCCGCCCTTCGCACGATGGTTCGTCGGCGGAGAAACCAACCTCTGCTACAACGCGCTCGACCGGCACCTCGGCGCGCGCGGCGACCAGAAGGCGCTCGTCTATATCTCCACGGAGACCGGCGAAGAGAGGAGCTTGAGCTACCGCGAGCTCCACCTCGAAGTGCAGCGCGCTGCGGCGATGATGCGCTCCCTCGGAGTCGGCAAAGGCGACCGGGTCGTCGTCTACATGCCCATGATCCCGGAGGCGGTGTTCGTCATTCTCGCCTGCGCGAGGATAGGCGCGATCCATTCGGTCGTATTCGGAGGATTCGCCGCCGCGAGCCTCGCCGCGCGCATCGACGACGCGCGACCGAAGCTCATGGTCACCGCCGACGGCGGCAGCCGCATGGGAAAGGTGGTCTTGTACAAAGCACTCGTCGACGAGGCACTGGCCCTCGCGAAGCATCCGCCGTCGAAGATCGTGCTGTACAACCGCGGTTTCGATCGGGCGGTGCGCATGACGCCGGGCCGGGACCTCGACTACGCCGAGCTGCGTGCGAAGCATCTCGACGCGGTGGTCCCCTGCGCCTGGCTCGAATCGAACGAGCCGTCCTACATCCTGTATACATCCGGCACGACCGGCAGGCCCAAAGGCGTGCAGCGCGACGTCGGCGGATACGCCGTCGCGCTCGCGGCATCGATGAAGCACATCTACTGCGGCGGCGCGGGGGAGACGATGTTCACCACCTCGGACATCGGCTGGGTGGTGGGGCACTCCTACATCATCTACGGACCGTTGATCGCGGGAATGACCACCGTCCTCTACGAGGGCGTTCCGGTGCGGCCCGATGCCGGGATCTGGTGGAAGATCGTGCAGGACCACAGTGTGAGCGTGATGTTCTCCGCGCCGACCGCGATCCGCGTGCTGAAGAAGCACGATCCGGCCTTCCTGCGCAAATACGACCTCGGCTCGCTCAAGCACCTTTTCCTCGCGGGCGAGCCGCTCGACGAGCCGACGCACGCATGGATCGCGGAGGCGCTGGGCAAGCCCGTGATTGACCACTACTGGCAGACCGAGACGGGCTGGCCGATCCTCACCTCGGTTCCCGGCGTGGAAAAGACGCCGATCAAGCTCGGCAGCCCGAGCTTTCCCGCCTACGGCTACGATCTGAAGCTCCTGCGCGAGGCCGATGCCGCCGAGGCCGCGACGGGCGAGAAAGCCGTGGTCGCGATCGCGCCGCCCCTGCCTCCGGGATGCATGTCCACCGTCTGGGGCGACGACGAGCGTTTCGTGAAGACCTATTTCGGCACGTTCCGGAACAAGCAGGTGTACTCGACCTTCGACTGGGGCATCCGGGACGAAGACGGCTATTACTTCATCCTCGGCCGCACCGACGACGTGATCAACGTCGCCGGGCACCGCCTGGGGACGCGCGAGATCGAAGAAGCGGTCAGCATGCACTCGAACATCGCGGAATGCGCCGTCGTGGGCGTGGCCGATTCCCTGAAGGGCCAGATGCCGCTCGCGTTTGCCGTCGCGAAAGATACGACGCGGCTGAATTCGGCCGAAGGCCGCAAGGCGTTGGAAAGGGAAGTCATGGAAACCGTCGACAAGCAACTGGGCGCGATCGCGCGGCCAAAGTCGGTACACTTCGTGTCCCTGCTGCCGAAGACGCGCTCCGGAAAAACGCTGCGGCGCTCGATCCAGGCGTTGGCAGAGGGGCGTGATCCGGGAGACCTCACCACGATCGAGGACCCCGCGGCGCTGGAGCAGATTCGCAGCGCATTGAAAACGAGCACGGAGCCCTAGAACGTGAAGCTTTACAACCGTAGCTAAACAAAGGAGGAGTACCATGTCGCAGACATTTCCGAAGTCCCTGCTGGCCATGTTGTTCGCGCTGTGCGCTTCGAGCGCGCTGGCGCAGATGCCGAATCCCTACGGCGCGCCGATCGGTCTTGAAAGCGCCAAGAAGGCCGTTGCCGCGGCCGAGGCCGAAGCGCGCAAGAACAACTGGAAAATGGCGTTCGCCGTGACCGACATCTCCGGCGATCTGGTCTATCTCGAGAAAATGGACGCCACCCAGACCGGAAGCGTCGCGGTGGCGATCGGCAAGGCGCGCTCGGCGGCGCTGTTCAAGCGGCCGACCAAAGTGTTCCAGGACGCGGTGGCGGGCGGCGGTGCCGGCCTGCGCATCCTGGGGCTGGAAGGCGCGGTGCCGCTCGATGGCGGTTTCCCGATCGTCATGGATGGCAGGATCGTCGGCGCCATCGGCGCTTCCGGTGCCACGGGCGAGCAGGATGCCCAGTGCGCCGCTGCGGGAGTCGCTGCGCTGAAATAGGGGTCGTGCCCAATAAAAGGGGGCGTGAGGCCCCCTTTTTATTTGTGCTGCGCCAAGCTATTGTTTCTGCTCGAGCGGCATGCGTAGCAGCTTCATCGCGTTTCCGAAGTAGATCTTTCTCTTGTCCGCCTCCGGCAGCTTGAGATCCTCGACCGAGCGTATCCCTTCGCGGATAAACATCGGCCCGCCCTCGGGATCGAAGGGGCAGTCGCTCGCGAAGACCACGCGGTCGGCGCCGAAGAAATCCAGCCCGCAGCGCAGCGCCGATGCCGAGCCGCCGAGCACGGTGTCGCCGTAGAACATGCGGAAATACTCGATCGGCTTTTTCGACATGCGCTTGAGCACGTCCTCGTAGTTCTCGTCGGCGGTGCGGCTGCCGAGCTGCGCCCACAGGGTCTCGGCGCGCCCCGAAAAATACGGGATCATTCCGCCGCAGTGATGCGTGATGATGCGCAAATCCGGAAGCCTCTCGAAGAAGGCCGAGAACACCATGCGCGCCATGGCGATGCTCGTCTCGAACGGCCACCCGAGCACCTGCCAGATCTCGTACTTCGATTTCTGCTCGCCGGCATAGTCGGGGCGCGAGCCGGGCCGCGCCGGGTGCATCCAGATTGGCACGTCGTGCTTCCTCGTCGCGCGCTCGAACACCGGGAAGAACTCCGGCTCGTCGAGCGCACGGCCGTTCACGCTGGTGCAGATCTGCACGCCGCGCGCGCCGAGCTTGGCGATGGCGCGGTCCATCTCCTCGAGCGCCGCGGGCACGTTGTTCATCGGCAGCGAGGCCACGAAGGCCGGAAATTTCTTCGGCCATTTCGCCGTCATGCCCGCCATGCCGTCGTTGGCGATGCGCGCGAGCTCGGGCGCAAGATCGGGC
>Ga0209056_10007782_pt1 | contig 11016 bp, 12 predicted proteins | sample GraSoiAngelo_114_FD_185876 | JGI IMG/M metagenome (GOLD analysis project Ga0209056, IMG submission 185876) | Grasslands soil microbial communities from the Angelo Coastal Reserve, California, USA - 14_0903_13_40cm (SPAdes) (version 2) | ecosystem: Environmental > Terrestrial > Soil > Grasslands...
TCCGGCAAGACCTTCACCCTCGCCAACGTGATCGAGCGCGTCCAGAAGCCCACGCTGGTCATCGTCCACAACAAGACGTTGGCGGCCCAGCTCTATCGCGAGTTCCAGGGCTTCTTCCCGGAGAACGCGGTGGAGTACTTCGTCAGCTACTACGACTACTACCAACCCGAAGCCTACATTCCCTCGACCGATACGTATATCGCCAAAGACGCCTCGATCAACGACACCATCGACCGGATGCGGCACTCGGCAACTAGTTCGCTGTTCGAGCGGGATGACATCATCATCGTGGCGTCGGTCTCCTGTATCTATGGGCTGGGCTCGCCCGAGGTGTACCACGGGATGCTGCTCTATGTGGAAGAGGGCGCGGACATCCGGCGCGAGGCCATCCTCAAGAAACTCGTGGAGATCCAGTACCAGCGCAACGATTCGGACTTTCATCGCGGGACCTTCCGCGTGCGGGGCGACGTCGTGGAGATCTTTCCGGCGTCATCGGAGGACCAAAGCCTGCGCATCGAGCTCTTTGGCGACCAAGTGGACGCCATCCACGAGATCGACCCGCTCACGGGGAAGTCGCTCCGCCGCCTCTCCAAAGTCGCGGTGTACCCCAACACGCACTACCTGATCCCGCCGGACCGGTTCGACCGCGCGCTCAGCGGGATCGAGGCCGAACTGGACGAGCGGATCGCCTCCTTCAAGCGGAACGGCCAGTTGCTGGAAGCCCAGCGCATCGAGCAGCGCACGCGGTTCGATCTGGAGATGATCCGGGCGATGGGCTACTGCCATGGGATCGAGAACTATTCGCGGCACCTGAGCGGTCGAGGGCCGGGCGAGCCTCCGCCGACGTTGCTCGATTACTTCCCCAAGGACTACCTCTTGATTGTGGATGAGTCCCACGCGACGATCCCGCAGGTGCAGGGCATGCACGAAGGGGACTACTCGCGGAAGAAGAGCCTGGTGGAGTACGGGTTCAGGCTACCTTCGGCCTTCGACAACCGGCCGTTGAACTTCGCTGAATTCGAACAGTGCGTCAATCAGGCGATCTACATATCGGCCACTCCGGGCCCCTATGAGCTGGAGAAGGCCAGTGGCCGCGTGATTGAGCAGATCATTCGGCCCACGGGTCTGATGGATCCCGAGATCTCAGTGCGACCGGCCAAGGGGCAGGTGGACGATCTGCTGGGGGAGATCAAAGCCCGGGTGTCGCGAGGAGACCGGGTGCTGGTGACAACGCTCACCAAGCGGATGGCGGAAGACCTGACCGAGTACTATCACGACCTCGGCGTCCGGGTCCGGTATCTCCATTCGGACATCGATACGTTGGAACGTACCGAGATCATCCGCGATCTGCGCCGAGGGGTGTTCGACGTGCTGATCGGCATCAATCTGTTACGGGAGGGCCTCGACATCCCAGAAGTCTCGCTGGTGGCGATCCTGGATGCGGATAAGGAGGGGTATCTCCGGTCCGAGCGGTCCCTGATCCAGACGGCTGGCCGCGCGGCCCGGAATGTGGGCGGCGCGGTCATCCTCTACGGAGATGTCATGACGGGGTCCATGAAACGCACGATCGAGGTGACGACACGCCGCCGCTCATTACAGGAAGAGTTCAATCGGGAGCACGGCATCATGCCGGAGACGATCAAGAAGGGCATTCCGAAGACGTTGTACGAAGTGTCGGAGAGCGACTACGTGACCGTTCCCATTGCGGCTGAGGAGGCGCCGGCCTACCGGTTCGACGGGAACCTGGGTCCGTTGTTGAGGCGCCTGGAGGCGGAGATGAAAGCCGCGGCCCGGGAGCTGGCCTTCGAGCGCGCGGCGCAGATCCGCGACCAGATCAAGGGGCTCAAGCGCCAGGCGTTGGAATTAGGCGTCAAGGAGTAGGGGCGCACCTGCGTGTGCGCCCTGTATTTTCGGGCGGGCACGGCGGGACGGGCAGACACATCGGTCCGCCCCTACGCTGGACACGTGGGATCCGGGCGGACACATCGGTCCGCCCCTACGAATCAGGAACGTATCCGGTCTAGATCTGTTTGTAGACGAAGATGCCCAGCAGGATGCCGATGAAGGTGAGGAGGTTCATCTTCAGGGTGAACCCCATGGTGATCTTGAGGAGCCAGAGATCAAGTGTCACCGGGGGGCTGAGGCCGGGATGTACGGCCTGAGTGAAGATATTCTGGATGGCGCCGGGCGGGAAGACCGCGAGCAGGATTTCCCCGAGTAACCCGCCGAAAAGACCGCCGATCACAACGCAAGCGACCAGGATCCAGGGAGATTTACGCACGCCGTGATCTCGTGTCTTCGGTTTGAGAAAGGCCGTTACGTCGGCGCACTTTACTAGGGAACTTCGCTAGAAGTCAAGCCAAAATCCTAGGCAAACACCAACCCGTATCACTCTGCATTCACCTGTCGCAGCTTGGCCAAAAGCACCAGCCACACAGGGCTGTTCCTGGGGTTCCGTTCCCGACATTGCCTTGACAGTTCCGGCACGGGTCCGGTAGACTACGAATTCAAAATCTTTATGATTTTTCAATAAAATAGGGGAATCTGTGCTCAGCACCCTCTCAGCCAAACTTGACGGGATTCTGAAGCGTCTCCGGGGCCATGGCGTCCTGAGCGAGGCCACGATTTCCGAGGCCCTTAAAGAAGTGCGCCTCGCACTCCTCGAGGCTGACGTCCACTTCACGATCGTCAAGGAATTCATCGAGCGGATCCGCGTCAAGGCGATCGGCCAGGAGGTGCAGCAGAGCCTGACGCCTGGGCACCAGGTGGTGAAGATCGTCTGGGAGGAACTCCGTGCCCTCATGGGACAGCAGCACGCGGGACTGGCTCTCTCCTCCATGCCTCCCACCGTCATCCTGGTGGTGGGCCTCCAGGGTGCGGGCAAGACGACCACGTGCGGCAAGCTGGCGCGGCATTTCAAAACGCACGGCAGGCGCGTCCTCCTGGTGGCGGCCGACCCGCGCCGGCCGGCGGCGGTGGAGCAGTTGGTGGCCCTGGGAACGGCGCTCGGCGTGCCGGTACACCACGGCGACGCGCCGGGTCTGGATGCCGTCTCTGTCTGCGTGGACGGGGTCGAGCGGGCCCGCACCCAGGGGTTTGACGTGGCGATTCTGGACACGGGGGGCCGCCTCCACATCGATGATGAGTTGATGAACGAACTGGTGGCGATTCGCGCCAAGGTCTCTCCGCACGAAGTGCTTTTGGTCGCCGATGCGATGATCGGACAGGATGCGGTCACCATGGCTGAGCAGTTCGACCGGCGCGTGGGGCTGACGGGCGTGATCCTGACCAAAGTGGAGGGGGATGCCCGCGGCGGGGCAGTGCTTTCCATCAAGGCCGTGACGGGCAAGCCGATCAAGTTTCTCGGCTCGGGCGAGAAACTTGACGCCCTGGAACCCTTCCACCCGGACCGGATGGCCTCGCGCATCCTGGGGATGGGCGATGCCGTGTCGCTGATCGAGAAGGCGCAGGAGGTGATCGATCGGGACCAGGCCGAGGCGATGGCCCGGAAGCTGCGCGCAGACACCCTGACGCTCGAGGACTTTCGGGACCAGCTCAAGCAGGTGACCAAGCTGGGCTCCTTGGAGCAGGTCCTGGACCTGTTGCCTGGCGGGCAGCGCTTGAAAGAACTGACGGCGGACTCGACGCCGGGCCAGGACCAGGCAGTCGGGCGCATGGTGGCGATCATCGACTCGATGACCTCGCGGGAGCGGCGCGATCACACGCTGCTCACCGGCAGCCGCAAGCAACGGATCGCCAAGGGCAGCGGGACCAGCGTGCAGGATGTGAACCGGCTGATCAAACAGTACTTGGAGGCCCGTAAAATGATGAAGATGTTGTCCGGGCGCGGCGGCCGTCAATGGCTCGGCCGGTCGTCGCGGACGTTCTCGTAGGAGCTCATACTAACCGTAAAAGAGAAGAGGAGAGAACACACGTGGTGAGACTAAGACTCACGCGAAAGGGCCGTCGGAAGCGGCCCTTCTTTCGAATTGTGGCGGCGGATTCCAGGATGCCGAGAGACGGGCGGTACATCGAACTCCTGGGCACGTACGACCCATTGAAGTCGCCCGCTGCCGTCGCGCTCAAGCAGGAGCGGGTGATGGAATGGCTGAAAAGAGGCGCGCAACCATCGGTCACGGTCCAGAACCTGCTGCGCAAGGCTGGCGTGCTGAAGCAGTCGAAGGTGGCGCCCGCCAAAGCTTAGGTAACATCCTGGTCTCCGCATCCTGCCAGGAGGTGCGGCGATGGACGATCTCAAGGCGCTGATCGAACACATGGCGAAAGCCCTGGTGGATAAACCGGATGCTGTGTCTGTTCAGGAAACGGATGGAGAGAAGACGACGATCATCGAGCTTCGGGTCGCGCAAGATGACCTGGGCAAGGTGATCGGGAAACAGGGACGGACGGCGCGCTCGATGCGGACAATCTTGAATGCGGCTGGAACGAAGTTGGGGAAGCGATGCGTGCTGGAAATCCTGGAATAGACACGCGCCCGTTGGTGACGATCGGGAAGGTCACGCGGGTGCACGGGCTGTGCGGAGAGGTCAAGGTAGAGTCCCTCTCCGATGTGCCGGGGCGGTTTGAGACGCTGGAGCGGGTTCTGGTGGTTGATCGGCACGGAACGCTCCGGGAACTGGCCGTCCGGGCGTGGCGGCGTGCGGGCGGCGACTATCTCCTCGCCTTTGACGGGATCACCACGCCTGAAGCCGCGGCGTCGCTGGTCGGGGGCTGGCTCCAGATCGCGGCGGAGCAGTCGGCGCCCTTGCCGGAGGGACGGTATTTCGAACACGATCTGCTGCGGATGACCGTCCGGACGGAAGACGGGGCGCTGGTCGGAGAGCTGACGGAGATCCTGCCGACCGGTGCCAATGCCGTCTTCGTGGTGATTGGAGCGACGGGGAAGGAGCAGCTCATTCCTGCGACCCGAGAGGTGGTCCGAGCGGTGGATGTGCCGGGCCGGCTGATGACCATCCGCCTGATTGCGGGACTCTTGGATGACGAGCCAGACCATGCAGTGTGACATCCTCACCTTGTTTCCCGATATGGTAGAGGATCTGCGTGCGCGCCACGGCGACGTGCGCCTTGTGTTGATGACCCCGCAGGGGCGCACGTTCACCCAGGCGGTGGCAGCCGAGTTCGCTACGGAGGCGCGGCGCGTGGTCTTCATCTCCGGGCATTACGAAGGGATCGACGAGCGGGTCAGAACGGGGCTGGCTCCCGAGGAGCTGTCCATCGGCGATTACATCCTGACCGGAGGCGAGCTGGCGGCGTTGATCGTTGTGGACGCCGCGGCGCGTCTGATCCCGGGTGTGCTGGGAGACCAGCAGTCTGCGGAGGCCGACTCGTTCGCCGATTCGCTGCTGGAGTACCCCCACTACACCCGCCCGCCCGTGTTCCGGGGGATGGCAGTGCCGGAAGTCCTTCGGTCCGGAGACCATCGGGCCATCCGGGCGTGGCGGCGGGCCCAGGCCCTGATGAACACCTATGCCAAGCGACCCGACTTGTTGGAACGGGCGGCGTTGACGCCGGAAGACCGGCAACTGTTGAACCAGTTCTCGCGCGGAGGCGACGCCTGACGGGCGAGCAGGAACGAGAGAGGAGAGACGGTCATGAATCGGCTGCAGCGGTTGAATGCGACATTGGTCAAGAAAACCGTGCCGGTCTTCGAGATCGGGGACACGGTCCGTGTTCACGTGCGCGTCGCGGAAGGCGAGAAGGAACGCGTGCAGGTGTTTGAAGGTGCGGTCATCAGTCGCAAGGGTGGGCAAAACGCGGAAACCTTCACGGTCCGGAAGGTGTCCTACGGCGTCGGCGTCGAGCGGATCTTTCCCCTTCACTCGCCGGTGGTGGAACGCATCGACCTCGTGCGACAGGGGCGTGTCCGGCGGGCCAAGCTGTATTACCTCCGCACGAAGAAGGGCAAGACGGCTCGGGTAGCAGAACGGGAGTACCTGACGGAGAGCAAGCCCAAGCCGGAGGCTGCGTCCGTCGCTGCTGAGCCTGAGGCCGTGAAGGCCGGTGTCTGAGGCCAGCGGCGGCGCGTGACGCTGGAACCCGACGACGTCTTTGAATGCGAGGCGTGGGCGCGCGGGTTTCGGCGTGTCGCCGGGGTCGATGAGGCGGGACGCGGCCCCCTGGCTGGTCCGGTCGTCGCGGGGGCGGTCATCCTGCACCGCCGATACCGCTTGGCCGGCTTGCGGGATTCGAAGCTCCTGAGCGAGGCCCAGCGCGAGCATCTCTACGCGCAGCTCCTGGCGGAAGCTCTCGATATCGGTGTGGGGGTGGTGGAGGCCGAGGTCATCGATGCGGTGAACATCCTCGAGGCGACCCGACTCGCGATGGCCCAGGCTGTGCAGCACCTCACGCCCCCTCCGGATTATCTCCTCCTCGATGCGGTCATCCTCCCGTCGCTGCCCATCGAGCAGCGTGCGGTCATCAAGGGCGACCGGTTGAGCCTGTCCATCGCCGCGGCGTCCGTCGTCGCGAAGGTACTCCGGGATCGGCTCATGGCGAGGGCCCACGTCTGCTACCCCCAGTACGGCTTTCTCACGCACAAGGGGTACGGCACTGCCGACCACCTGCGGCAGTTGGAGCGCTACGGGCCCTGCAAGTTGCACCGGCGCAGTTTTCGGCCGGTCATGAAAGGAGCGGGGGGCCATGACCGGGCGTAGCGTGCTGGGGGAAGAAGGCGAGCGCGCGGCAGCCCGGTTCCTGGAAGCACGCGGCTACCGGATCCTGGAACGCAACTACCGGACGAGGCGCGGGGAAATCGACCTCATTGCGGAAGATGGCCGGATGCTGGTGTTCGTGGAAGTGAAAGTCCGGCTCGACGACCGGTTCGGCGGGCCGGCGGCTGCCATCACTCGAGCCAAGCAGGCCCGGATCGCTCGGCTTGCCCAGCAGTATCTGGTGTGGCGGCGGGTTGGTGACCGGCCGTGCCGGTTCGACGTGGTGTTGATCTCGGGCGCTGATCCCAGGACCCGGCGGATCGAGTTGCTGCCCGGCGCATTCGAAGTGCCGGAGACCCACACGTCCGCATGATCGAGCTCTACCATGTCTGCAAGGCCTATAACGGCTGGCCGGCCCTCCACGACGTCAGTTTCAAGATCGACAAGGGGGAGTTTGTCTTCCTCACCGGACCCAGCGGCGCCGGCAAGACGACGCTCCTCCGATTGATCTTCCGGGCGGACGCCCCGGATGAAGGGCAGATCCTGGTGAACGACCGGAACCTGTTGCACGTCAGGGAGTCCGAAGTTCCCTACCTGCGTCGGATGATGGGGTTCGTGTTTCAGGATTTCCGGCTCCTGCCGAAGAAGACGGTCTACGAAAACGTCGCGCTGGCGTTGAAGGTCAGCGGCGTGCCGGAAGGGGTGTTGCGGGTGCGGGTGGCCGAGACGCTCGGCGCGGTCGGGCTGGGGCACAAGCTGGACGCCATGCCGACGACGCTCTCCGCCGGCGAGCAGCAGCGGGTGTGCTTGGCGCGGGCGCTCGTCAATGATCCGCAGATCCTTCTGGCGGATGAGCCCACGGGCAACCTGGACGCGGACCTGTCGGGCGAGATCCTGGAGCTCATGAAGTCCGCCAACGCGCGCGGCACCACCGTGGTCCTCGCCACGCACAACAGAGAACTGTTGAAGCGGTGGCGCCGTCGTGTGGTGCGGCTGGAACAGGGGCGCGTGGCGGAGGACGGGTATCCCGAAGCATGACGCGGTTGCGCTATCTGCTCCACGAGGCGGTGGACAACATCAAGTCCAACCGGACCACCACGTTCGTGGCGTTGGCCACCACGACGTTCACTATGCTGGCGATGGGAGTGTTCCTGCTCCTTTACCTGAACGTGCAGGAGGCCCTGGGCTCGTTGCGCGAGGAGATCAAGGTCATCGTCTACTTGCGGGACGCGGTGTCGTCGCAGGCCGTGGCGCGCGTGCGCGCCGAGATCGGACGGGATCCGGCCGTTGCAGGGATCGAGTACGTTTCGCGGGAGCAGGCGCTGGCCGCGTTCCGGGTGCAGTTCCCCTCGGAGGAACGGTTGCTGAGCGGGCTGGGGGACAATCCCTTTCCGGCGTCCCTCGTCATCAAGGTCAGTCCTACCTATCGTTCGTCGGAGCAGGTCCGCGAACTGGTCCAGAAACTGAACGCGTTGTCTGAGACCGAAGAGGTGCTCTACAGTCAGGACTGGATCGAGAACGTGGCGGTGGCGCTGCGGTCTTTGAAAGTCCTGGGCCTGGGCATCGGGGCGGTGCTGGCCGCGTCCATGGTGACGATCCTGGCCAATACGATCCGGTTGACGCTGCATGCGCGGCGGGATGAGATCGAGATCATGAAGCTGATCGGCGCCACGACGGCCTTCATCAAGACTCCGTTTGTGCTCGAAGGGGCGTTGTTGGGAGGCGCGGGCGCGCTTTGCTCGCTCGAGGCGCGGGCGCGCTTTGCTCGCTCGTCCTCTTGCGGAGCCTGTTCGGGGTGGCCGAGGCCAAGCTGGCCCTCAGGGAGACCTTCTGGGGCATCGGACGCGGGCTGGTGTTCTTGCCAGACCGCGTGACCGTCGCGTTCCTGCTGCTGGGGATCATGCTGGGGTGCCTGGGGAGCGTGGTTTCCCTGCTCCAACTACGCGGGGCGAGGAGTTGATGCGGGTCGCGGCGGTGGCCATGCTGGCTGTGCTCACGGCGAGCGCGTCGGTGCTGGCTGCGCCGTCCGAACGCAATGAGCCGCTCTCAGACAAGATCAAGAAAGAGCGCCAGTCGCTGGAAAAACTGAAAGGGGAGATCAAGGAGAAGAAACAGAAAACGGAGGAAGCCCAGCGCAAAGAAGCCTCGGTGCTGCAGCAAATCGAGGAGGCGGACCACCGGATCAGGCTTCGGCGCGAGGACTTGGCCGCGGTGAACGCCAAGCTCAGGAAGAAGGACCGTGAAATCGCGGACACGAACGCCTCTCTCCAGCGTCTCCGGGAGCAGATCGCCCAGCGGGAGGGCTCGATCCGCAGCCGGTTGCGGGTGATGTACAAGGAGGGGCCGAACGGGCAGTTGAAGCTTTTGCTTGCGTCGAGCGGGTACAATGACTTGCTGGCCCGGTCCGCGTCGTTGCGTTGGGTCTCGCGGCGGGAATACCAGTTGCTCGAGGGCTCTCGCATCGATCACGCGCGGCTCGCAACGACGGAGGCGTATCTGTTGCAGATCCGCGGGGAGCTCCAGGGATTCCATCGGGCGACCACCACCAAGCTGGCGGCGGTTCGAGAAGAGCGTGCCAAGAAGGACCGGCTCCTGGCGCGGGTACGGAGCGAGAAGGCTGTCTATGAACGGGCCGTTGGCGAGTTGGAAAAGTCCGCGCTGCGCATCGAGGGGCTCCTCCGGGAATTCGAGGCGCGGCGCCGCGCGGCCGCCTCGCTTCGCCCACGGTCGGCCGGCGAAGGAGTGGCGCGCTTGAAGGGCCAGCTCAACTGGCCCAGCGACGGGGATGTGGTGGCGTCGTTCGGGCACCAGAAGCACCCGAAGTTCAACACGTACGTGCAACGGAAGGGGATCGAGATCCGGGCCGCGCAAGGCAGCGTCATCCGGTCGGTCGCCGACGGAGTCGTGGCCTTCGCGGACTGGATGCGAGGCTACGGACTTCTCACGATTGTGGACCATGGAGAAGGGTTCTTTTCCCTGTACGCTCATGCGTCCAAGCTGCTGGCGAACGTGGGGGAGACCGTCCGGGCCAGCCAGCCGATCGGGGAGATCGGCGATACGGGGCTGACCGGGGAGAACACGCTGTATTTTGAGTTGCGGCAAGGCGGTAAGGCCTTGGATCCGCTGGCCTGGCTGGCGCGGCGGCGTTAGGGTCCGGTTGTAGGAAAAAGGAGCATGATCATGGATGGGAAGCGACAGTCAGACAGAATGAAGATGGGCTGGGTGGCGCTGGTTCTCGTGACCCTGCTCCTGGGGGTTCTCATCGCAAAAGGCTGGGACCGCGGCGTCCTGGCGACCGAGACCTACGAAGAGCTGAAAACCTTCACCGAGGTGCTGGCCCTTGTCCAGAAGCACTACGTGGAAGAGGTCAAGACCAAGGATCTGGTCTATGGCGCGATCCGGGGCATGCTCATGACGTTGGACCCCCACTCCGCCTTCATGCCGCCGGACGTCTACAAAGAAGTGCAGGTCGAGACCAAAGGCGAGTTTGGAGGGGTCGGCATCCAGATTGGCATCAAAGACAATCGCCTGACAGTCATCGCGCCGATCGACGGCACGCCCGCTGAGCGGGCCGGCATCAAAGCGGGTGACTACATTATCAAGGTGAATGAGGAGTCGACCAAGGACATGACCCTCGTTGACGCCGTCCAGAAGATGCGGGGGCCCAAGGGGACCAAGGTCACGATCACGATTCAGCGCGAGGGGGCGGCGGAGCCCATGGCCTTCGTGCTGACCCGGGAGATCATCAAGATCGAGAGCGTGCGGTCCAAGATGCTCGACGGCAATATCGGCTACATCCGGGTGACCCAGTTCCAGGACCAGACGGCCAAAGACGTGAGCGCGGCGCTCCGCAAGCTGCACGAGCAGAAAATGCAGTCGTTGATCCTCGACCTCCGGAACAACCCGGGTGGCCTGCTGACCTCTGCGGTGGAGGTGTCCGAGCAGTTCGTCGGCCCGAATCGGCTGATCGTGTACATCAAGACCCGTGAGGGGCGGAAGGATGATTACGTCTCCCACAGCAAGGAGCAGCCAGACGACTATCCCATCGTCGCCCTGGTGAACGAGGGGAGCGCCAGCGCGTCCGAGATCGTCGCCGGGGCGCTTCAGGACTGGGGCCGCGCGGTCATCATCGGGGTGCAGACGTTCGGAAAGGGATCCGTCCAGACCATCCTGCCGCTCGGGGATGGGTCGGGCCTCCGCCTGACCACCGCCAAATATTACACGCCGAAGGGACGGAGCATTCACGGGGTCGGTATCAACCCGGACATTGTCGTGAAAGGGAAGCCGACGGCGGCCCCGCCGCTCCGCGAACGGGATCTCGACAAGACGCTCCGCGAACCGGGGACCT
>Ga0209056_10007783_pt1 | contig 11015 bp, 10 predicted proteins | sample GraSoiAngelo_114_FD_185876 | JGI IMG/M metagenome (GOLD analysis project Ga0209056, IMG submission 185876) | Grasslands soil microbial communities from the Angelo Coastal Reserve, California, USA - 14_0903_13_40cm (SPAdes) (version 2) | ecosystem: Environmental > Terrestrial > Soil > Grasslands...
CGGCCGGCTCAGCGATCGCGCCCCGCTCAGATGTCTGGCCGGGTGGGATCTGGCCGCTCCGCTCATCGGCATCGCCCAGGGCGCGATCGACGAGTTCACCGCGCGTGCTCAGCGCGGGTCCGGCCCGGGCCGCACGGCGGATTCGGTCGCCCTGCAGCTCCGGCTGGCGGAAGCCGCGGCCGAAGTGGACGCCGCGCGAGCGCTACATCGGCAGGACATCCGCGAGATCCTCGACCGGGCGGCGCGCGGGGAAGGGTTCAGCGAGCTCGATCGCATCCGCTACCGTCGGGACAAGGCCTTCATCGCGCGGCTCTGCGTCCGCGCGGTCGATCGCTTGTTCGAAGCCAGCGGCGCGCGCGCGGTGCTGGACGCCGAGCCGATCCAGCGCTGCCATCGCGACGCCCACGGCGCTTCCCATCACGCCGCGCTCAGCTGGGACCTCATCGCAGAACAATTCGGCCGCCAGGCGCTCGGCCTCGCGCCTTAAGGCACGCATCGCGTGTTCGCAGGGGAGTCGAGAGGGGGGCGGAGCCCCCTTCTCCAAAGGAGACCGGGAATGAAGATCGTCGACGCGATCGCCGAGATCATGAAGCGCGAAGGCGTGGAGTTCCTCAGCACGTATCCGACGACACCGGTGATCGACGCGGCGGCCGCCGCGGGGATCCGGCCGGTGCTCTGCCGCCAGGAGCGCGTCGGCGTCGGGATCGCCGACGGCTTCAGCCGGACCACCAACGGCCGGCGTCTCGGCGTGTTCGCGATGCAGTACGGGCCCGGCGCCGAGAACGCCTTCGCCGGCGTCGCCACGGCGTACTCCGACTCGGTTCCGATCCTCGTGCTGCCGCTCGGCCACCAGCGCGATCGCGCCCAGGTGTTCCCGCTCTTCAGCTCGGCGCGCACCTACGCATCGGTGACGAAGTGGGTCGAGACGTTGAATCAACCCGAGCAGGTCGGGGAGGTCATGCGACGCGCCTTCAATCTCTTGAAGATGGGCCGCGGCGGCCCGGTCATGGTCGAGATCCCCGCCGACGTGGCGGTGGCCGAGGTCGCCGACCAGATCGCGCTCCAGTACAAGCCGGTGAAGGCCACGCGCCCGTCCGGTGACGCACGCGACGTCGCGGCGGCGACGCGCGTTCTGCTCGAGGCGAAGAAGCCCATCATTCACGCAGGCCAGGGGGTGATGTACGCCGAGGCATGCACCGAGCTCCTCGAGCTTGCCGAATTTCTAAAAATTCCCGTCATGACCACGCTCGAGGGAAAGAGCGCGTTTCCCGAGGATCATCCGTTGGCCCTCGGCACCGGTGGCGGCGGCGTCATGTCCGGCCCGTCCCATCATTTCCTGTCGCAGGCCGACGTCGTGCTCGGCATCGGCTGCAGCTTCACGCGCCACGGCATGGCCTCGAACATCCCGGCGGGGAAGACCATCATCCACGCCACGAACGACGAGCGCGATCTCAACAAGAACTACACCGCCGACCATCCGATCCTCGGCGACGCCAAGCTGGTCCTGCGCCAGTTCATCGACGCGGCCAAGGATCTGCTGGGCGGCCGCTCGCGCGACGGCGGCGCCGCGGGCGAGGTCCAGCAGGCGCGCGAAGCGTGGCTCAAGGAGTGGATGCCCAAGCTCACCTCCAACGAGGTGCCGATCACGCCGTATCGCGTGATCTGGGACTTCATGCAGGCGATCGACGCTCGGGATGCCATCGTCACCCACGATTCGGGCAGCCCGCGCAATCAGCTCGTGCCGTTCTACCGCGCGACCGCGCCGCGGGGCTACATGGGCTGGGGCAAGTCTCACGCGCTCGGGACCGGGCTCGGCCTGATCATGGGCGCCAAGCTCGCCGCGCCGGACAAGTTCTGCGTGAACTTCATGGGTGACGCCGCGTTCGGCATGACCGGCCTCGACTTCGAGACCGCCGTACGCTGCGGCATCCCCATCACGACGATCGTCCTGAACAACTCGGCGATGGCGATCGAGCGTCACGCGCTCGTGGTCTCCCACGATCGCTACCGGACCCGGGACATCGGCGGCAACTACGCCGATATGGGCCGCGCGATGGGCGGACAGGCCGAGCGAGTCACGAAGCCTACCGACATCATTCCGGCGCTCCAGCGCGCCCGCAAGGCCAATCAGGACGGGCAGGCCGTGCTGCTCGAGTTCATCACCAGCGAAGAGATCGCGTTCTCTCACCGGCGCGCCCTCTGAGGTGGCGGGCCGAGAGACCTCGATGCGATTCGGCTGGCTGACGCTCGCCCACTCCGGCTCGCCGGAGGCGGACTACGGCGCGATCCACGATCTGGTCACCCAGGCCTGCTTCGCGGAGACCGCCGGCTTCGACGGGATCTGGCTCACCGAGCACAACTTCACGGGGGAGAGCGTCTACTGCGACCCGATCCCGTTCGCCAGCGTCGTGGCGGCGCGGACCTCGCGGATCCGGATCGGCTTTGCGGTGATCCAGCTGGCGCTCCGCCACCCGATCCGGCTGGCGACCGAGCTCGCGCTGCTCGACAACCTCTCGGGTGGGCGGATCGACGTCGGCGTCGGCCACGGCACCAACTTCAACGAGTACGAGTTCGTGGGCTACGGCCTCAGGAGTGACGACAGCCGAGAGCGCATGGAAGAGACGCTCGACGTGATGGTCCGCGCGTGGACCGAGTCGCCGCTGGTGCACGACGGAAAGTTCTACCAGCTCCGCGTGCCGGCGCTCCGGCCGCAGCCGCGCCAGCGGCCGCATCCGCCCATCTGGCGCAGCGTGTCGTCGGCCGGATCGGTCCGCGAGTGTGGCCGTCTCGGCGCGCCGATCATGATGGCGCGCATCCCGCTGGCGCGCGTGCCCGATCGGCTGACGCTCTACGAGACCGGCCTCGCCGAGAGCGGCCTGGCCCCAGAGCGGCAACGCGCACTGCGCGAGCAAGCCGCCCTGTGGCGCTTCGTTCACGTCGCGGAGAGCCAGGCGCAGGCGGAGGACGAGCTGACCGCGGCGCTCCTGGAGACCCGCCGGCACATGGTCCATGCCCGCGAGACCAACAACCCGGCCGACTTCCACGTCGAGGCCAATCGCGTGAACCCGTGGAACGATCCCAACGTCTCGCATGAGGACGGCGTTCGCTACTCGCTACAGACGTCCACGCTCTACGGGACCCCGCAGCGTGTCGCCGACCAGGTGGCCGAGCTGCGCGACGCTGGCGTTCACCACGTCCTGTGCCAGATCAGCTACGGGTACCTGCCGCACCAGACGATCGTCGAGTCGATGCGACGCTTCGGCGAGGCGGTGGCTCCGCGGTTTCGCTGAGGTCCGTCGGTTCCCGCCGACTGGCCCTTCATCCCCGAATCCGACCGTTCGTCCGATTCCCGACGACAGCGTCGGCACGGGCATCGATCCTGAGTGTCGAGGGAGGAGCTACCATGACGACACAGTGGATCGGACAGCTCGTGAGCGCCGGGGCGGTCGCCGTCACGCTATGCTGTGCGTGGGTCGCGCCGGTCAGCGGCCAGGGGGTACCGCGCGGATTCCCCAGCGTCGTGAACGCGCTCAAGGCCGCGCCCGGGTGCCTCGGCGTGGAGACGGGGCAGACGGCGGGCGGCCGACAGGTCATCTTCGCGTGGTTCGACGGCAAGAAGTCGCTGGTCGACTGGTATCACAGCGACGTGCACCAGAGGGCGATGCGAACCGTGTACCCGGGCCAGACCTTCGATCGCCAGCCGCTACCCGACCTGCCCGAGAACACCGGCCCCATCCTCACGATCGTCTCGGTCAAGTTCGCGGACGCGCCGGCACCGGGGGCGAGCGCGCCGCGCATCGTGTCGATCGGTATCGAGCTGTATGGCCCGCTCCCGGGCGGCGTCGCGGTGGGCGGGCGGTTCGCGCCCGAAGCGGTCAAGGTGCCCGGCCTGCGGGACATCGACCTGGCGACGGCGCGCCAGGCCGAGCCTCGTTGACCGCGCACAGGAGAAAGGCGATGAGCTGCAGGGTCCGCGGCCGAGCCTGACCCAATACGGGTGGGTTCTCGATCGGTGCTGAAGGTCCTCACGGTCACCACGGTCGGCACGGCGCTGTTCGCGATCGTCGCCGGCTTCCTGGTGGGCTGGTCGTCGGTGCCGGCGCGGTTCGCGATCGCGCTGATCTCCTCGACGGCAATCGGCGCGGCCGCCGCGGTGATCCTACCGCCCCTGGCGCATCGGCTCTCCTCCCGCTCGCCCGTCGTCACCTGGCTCGCCATCGCCGGCGCCCTCGTGGCCATTGCGGTGCCGGGCTCCCTGGTAGCGGGCGTCGGGGCGGTGCTGCTGGGCCTGGTCGATTCGAGCTCGTTCTGGGCCGTCCAGCGCGCGGGCCTCGGCATCACACTGGTGATGACGCTCAGTATCGGAATAGGAATCTCGATCTACGAGCGGACCCGCGCTCGCCTCGACGAGGCGCGCGAGCGGTTGCGCGCGCAAGAGCTCGAGGCCGAGCGGGCCCAGCGTCTGGCCGCGGACGCCCGGCTCGCGTCGCTCGAGTCGCGCCTTCATCCGCACTTCCTCTTCAACGCGATCGCCGCGATCTCGGGAGAGATTCGCGAGGCGCCGGAGCGCGCCGAGCGGCTGCTAGGCGAGTTCGCCGACCTCCTCCGCGCCTCGCTCGATTCGTCGGGCCGCCACGTCGGGCCGCTGCGGGACGAGATCACGGTGGTCCAGGCGTATCTGGAGATCGAGAAGGCCCGCTTGGGCGAGCGCCTGCGCGTCAAGCTCGACCTGCCCGACGAGCTCGACGCCTGGCCGGTCCCGCCGTTCGCCCTCCACACCCTCGTGCAGAACAGCGTCAAGCACGTGGCGGCCGCGCGGCCGGCGGGCGCCGAGATTCGAGTCGCGGCCCGGCGAGCTGGCGACCGCCTGGAGATCTGCGTGTGGGATGATGGGCCGGGCATCAACCTCGCGACCGTCCCGTCGGGACACGGGCTCGACAGCCTGCGCGCCCGGCTGGCCGTGCTCTTCGGCTCGCGGGCGAGGCTCGACGCCGGCCGCCGTGAAGGCGGAGGGCAAGTCACGATGACGCTTCCCGATCGCGCGAGCCAGAGCCCGTGACGGCTCGGCTCCGCGCCTACGTCGTCGACGATGAGCCCGGCGCGCTCAAGCAGGTCGTGCAGAGCCTGAAGTCGACCGGCCGGGTCGAGGTGGTCGGCACCGCGACGACCGGGGAGACCGCGCTCGCGGAGGTTCCCGCGCTCGACGTGGACGCGTTGTTTCTGGACATTCACGTGCCCGGGATGACCGGGTTCGAGCTGCTGGAGCGGCTGCGGACCCGCGCCCTGGTCGTGTTCGTCACCGCCCACGACGAGCACGCGCTCCGGGCCTTCGAGTCGGCGGCGATCGACTATCTCCTGAAGCCGGTCAAGCGCGAGCGCCTGGAGCGCACGCTGGACCGCCTCGAGAGCCACCGCGGCGATCCCGGAGCCTCCGTCCAGGCGGTGCTGGAGAAGCTGGCGCGCCACTATCCGCACACGCCGGCCTATGCCGAGCGGATCAGCCTCGACCTCGGTCAGCAGCGCACTCAGCTCGTCGAGGTCGCCACGATCTCGCACTTCCTCGCCCAGGGGAAGGGGACCCTCGCGGTGACGGCGTCGGGAAGCCATCTCGTGGACCGGGCGCTCGGCGAGCTCGAGGAGCGCCTGGACCCGCGGCAATTCGTGCGGATTCACCGGAGCGCGATCGTCAACCTGGCGTGGGTCGCCGAGGTTCAGCCCGAGCTCGGCGGCCGCTTGATCGTGAAGCTCAAGGACGGGCCGCGCACGGAGCTCCAGGTCGCCCGCGATCGGGCGCGCGCCTTCAAGGAGCGGATGGTCCTCTGATCAGGAGCGACCGCCGGCGCGGCCGCGCCACTCCGCCACGATCGCGTCGGCGTCCACGGCGCCGAGCCGGCTCGCCGGCCCCTCGGAGATCCGCGCGTTCGCCCTGGAGATCTCGGCGTTCAGCACGGCGACGCGAGCCCTGACCTCGGCTTCGTCGCGCGACTTCCAGATCCGCGCCATCTCGACCTCGACTTTTCGCAGGAGCTCGAGCGCGGGCGGCAGCGCGGAGACTTTCTCACGCTGGATGAGCTTCTTCACCCACCAGTCGGGATCGTAGCCCTTGTCGAGATCCGCCAGCGGCTTGCCCACGCCCTCGAGGTTGTCGAAGGCGCCGTCCTCGCGAGCCTGACGGATCTGCTCCTCGAGCCACGACTCCCAGCTGCGGCCGGGTGGCTTCCGCTCCGTCATCGCGGACCGAGTGTACCCCCGTCCGAACGCGCTGCGACCGCCCAACCCCAGTGGTATGCTGCAGCCTCACCAACGGAGGGCACCTTGAGCAATCTTGCCGTCGTCGTCGATCCCGATGCACGCGGTCGTCTGGTCCTCAAGCCGGTCCCCGAGCCCGTTCCCGACCGCAGCGAGGCGATCGTGCGCGTGCGCGCGATCTCGCTGAACCGTGGGGAAGTCCGGCGTTCGATGACGGCCGCGGCCGGATGGCGCCCGGGCTGGGATCTCGCGGGCGTCATCGAGCGCGCCGCGGCCGACGGCACCGGCCCGAAGGTCGGCGAGCGTGTCGTCGGCTTCCTGCCCGAAGGTGCGTGGGCTCAACGCGTAGCCGTGCCGAAGAACGCGCTGGCCGAGCTTCCCGAGAAGGTCACGTTCTCTCAGGCGGCGACGTTTCCGGTGGCCGGGCTGACGGCGCTGCTGGCCCTCGGCAAGGGCGGTCCGCTCCTCGGCAAGCGCGTGCTGGTCACGGGCGCGACCGGAGGCGTCGGGGATTTCGCCGTCCAGCTCGCGCGGCTAGCCGGCGCCCACGTGACCGGGCTCGTCCGCCGGGCCGATCAGGTGCCGTCGGTGCGCCAGCTCGGCGCCCACGAGGTGATCGTAGGGGACGAGGTCCCGAAAGAGCCCAAGTACGATCTGATCGTCGAGTCGGTGGGCGGGCGGACGCTCGGCACCGCGCTGGCGGCGCTGCAGCGCGCCGGTGTCTGCGTCACGCTCGGCGTCTCGGCCTCGGCCGAAGTCACGTTCGACGCGCGGGAGTTCTTCGTGGCCGGCCGCTCGACGCTCTACGGCTTCTACGTCTTCACCGAGCTCGGGAACGAGTCCGCCTCGGTCGGGCTGGGGCGTCTGGCCGACCTGGTAGCCGCGGGCCAGCTCTCGCCGCACATCAGCCTCGAACGTCCGTGGAAGGAGATCGCGCAGGTCGCGCAGGATCTGATGGCCCGGCGCTACCCGGGAAAGGCGGTGCTCACGCTTGACTGACGGGGCGACGTTCGACTTCAAGGACCAGGTGGTGCTCGTCACCGGCGCCGCCGCCGGGATCGGCTTCGGCATTGCCCAGGCCTTCCATCAGGCCGGGGCGCGCCTGGCGCTCGGGGATCTGCGCGAGCCGGCGCTCAAGCAAGCGGTGGATCGGCTGGGGCGCTCGGCGCGGCTCTTCAGCCAGACCGTGGACGTGCGGGACGGCCGGTCCGTCGGCGAGCTCGTGACCGCCGCCGAGCGCGCCCTGGGACCGATCACGGTCGCCGTCGCGAACGCCGGGATCTATCCGAACTCGCCGGTGCTCGAGATGACGGTCGAGGAGTGGGACAGCGTGATGGAAACGAACGTGCGCGGCGTCTTCCTCACGTGCCAGGCGGTCGGCCGCCGGATGACCGAGCAAAAGACGCCGGGGAAGATCATCACGATCTCCTCGGGCGCCCACAACAGCGGCCGCAAGGGCGCCGCGCACTACTGCGCGTCCAAGGCAGGCGTGGTCATGTTCACCAAGGTCCTCGCCATGGAGCTGGCGCCGCACCGGATCAACGTCAACTGCATCGCGCCCGGGCTGATCACGGTCGACCGCGACGTGAGCCAGGTGTCCGACGAGTACGTGCGGACCTTGGTGGCCAATATCCCCTGGGGCCGGCCGGGCACGCCCGACGACATCGCGCGGGCGGCGTTGTTCCTGGCCTCGCCGTACGCGGACTTCATCACCGGCGAGGTGCTGAGCGTCGACGGCGGCAGCGGGACCGGCCGGACGTGGCTGCCTTACAGCGGCAAGTCACCACGTTAGGGCTCACACCTTGAGGCGGGGGTCGAGGAGGTCGCGCAGGCCGTCGCCCAGCAGGTTCATCGCCAGCACCGTCAGCATGATGCCGAGCCCGGGGAAGGTCGAGATCCACCAGGCCTCCCGGAGATAGTCGCGGCCCTCGGCGAGCATCCGCCCCCACTCCGCGGTCGGCGGCTGGCTGCCGAGCCCGAGGAAGCTGAGCGCCGCGGCGGACAGGATCGCGGTGCCCAGGCCGAGCGTGCCGGTCACGATGAGCGGCGCCACCACGTTGGGCAGGATGTAGCGGGTGAGGATCGCGCGATCGCGGCCGCCGATCGCCCGCGCGGCCTCCACGTAGACCTGCTCGCGCGCCGAGAGCACGCTGGCCCGCACCAGCCGCGCGTACGTCGGCACCGCGGCCAGACCGACCGCGATCATCACGTTGCCGAGGCCTGGCGTCAGCACGCTCACGATCGCCAGCGCCAGCAAGATTCCCGGGAACGCCAGCAGCACGTCGATCACCCGCATCAGCACCGCGTCGAGCCGGCCGCCGTAGTAGCCGGAGACGAGGCCGATCGGCGCGCCGATCCCCACCGCGATCGAGACGGAGATGAGGCCGACGACCAGCGAGATCCTGGCGCCGTGCAGCACGCGGCTCGCCACGTCGCGGCCGAACTGGTCGCTGCCGAGGAGATAGCCCGAGCCTGGCGCCTGAAGCGCCGTCCGCGGCGCGGTCTTGATCGGATCGCGCGGGCTGAGCCAGGGCGCGCCGATCGCCAGCAGCGCGAGGGCGCCGAGGATCACGAGGCCCGCCATGGCCCCGCGATGGCGGGCCAGCCGCCGGGCCAGGCTCGGTCGCTCAGCCAACCCGGATCCGCGGGTCGACGAACGCGTACGCGAAGTCGACGAGCACGTTGATCATCACGTAGGACGCCGCCACGAACAGCACGGTGCCCTGCACGAGCGGGAAGTCCTTGGCGAGGATCCCGCCCACGATCAGCCGCCCCAGGCCGGGCCGGCTGAACACGGTCTCGACGATGACGGCGCCCGCCAACAGATTGCCGAACTGCAGGCCGAAGATCGTGATGATCGGGATCAGCGCGTTCTTCAGCGCGTGGCGGACGACCACGCCCCACCAGGCCAGGCCCTTGGCCCGCGCGGTGCGCACGTAGTCCTGGCCCAGCACCTCGAGCATGCTCGATCGCGTGAGACGCGCGATGATCGCCGAGGCGATCGTCCCGAGCGTCAGGCTCGGGAGCACGAGGTGCAGGAGATCACCGCCGCCGGTGGCCGGGAACCACGCCAGGTGCAGCGAGAAGACGAAGATCAGCAGGAGCCCGAGCCAGAAGCTCGGCATCGACACGCCGAGCAGCGCCACCACCATCGACCCGACGTCGAGCCACGTGTTGCGGAAGAGCGCCGCCAGCAGGCCGAGCGGCACGCCGATGGCCACCGCGATCGCCATGCTGGCGAGCGCCAGCTGGGCGGTACTGGCCACGTTCTCGGCGATCTCGGTCGCGACCGGCCGCCGGCTCCGGATCGAGGTCCCGAGATCGCCGCGGAGCGCGTTGACGACGAACCGGCCGTACTGCTGCGGCAGCGGCTCATCCAGATGGAGCTGCGCGCGCATCTCGGCGATCTGGTCGGGTGAGGTGACGAACTCGGCGAGCATCATCTTGACCGGATCGCCGGGCACCAGGAACAGCATGCTGAAGACGGCCAGGGTCACCCCGAACAGTACGGGCACGACGGCGAGGATCCGCCGGGCCAGGTAGATCAGCACCTATTTCTGGATGGCGGCGTCGCTCAGGACGGGATACGTGGCGAAGTTGTACTTCACGCCGCGGACGGCGGCGCGGAACGCCCACACCGAGAGCTCGTCGAGCAGCGGCACCGTGAGCGCCTCGTCGAGCGCCATCTGCTCGATCGACAGGTAGATCGCGCGGCGCTTCGCCGGGTCGAACTCGCGCCGCCCCTGCTCGAGCAGCTGGTCGAGCTTCGGGTTCTTCACGCACGACCAGTTGAAGTTGCTGCCGACCAAGGACGAGTGGAAGAGCGGATAGAGCCCGTCGGGGTCGGTGGCGCGCAGGAACATGACCGGCCCGTGGGTGGCGCACCGGTAGTTGTCCTCGTACCAGGGCGGCCGCGCCTGCGCCTTGATCTTGACGTCGATGCCCATCTCGCGCAGCGACGACTGGATGAGCTGCGCGGTCGGCTCCGCGCCGCCGCCGTACTCGATCGCGTTCAGGACGATCTCGAGGCGCGCGCCGCCCTTCGTCCGGATCCCGTCGGCACCGGGCTGCCAGCCGGCTTCCGCGAGCAGCGCCTGAGCCTTCGCCGCGTCGAACGGATACGCCTGGCGCAGCGTTGGATCGTCGAGCATGGCCGCGGTGAGCGGCGCGAAGGCCTTCAGCGCGATGCCCTTGAAGACGGTGGCGAGGAGCGCTTCCTTGTCGACCGCGTAGTTGAGCGCGCGACGGACCTTGACGTCGTCGAGTGGCGGCTTGGTCGTGTTCAGGAGCCAGATGCGCGGTGCGCCGGGATAGGGGATCTTGTCGACCCGCATCGCGGTGTTCTTCTCGATGCGCGGCAGCGACTGCGCCGGGACCAGATAAACGCCCTGCGCCTCGCCGCTCTCGAGCGTCGTCACGCGCGTGCCGGCCTCGGGCACGAACTTCCACACGATCGAGTCCAGCAGCGCCCCGCCCGCCCGGTTGCTCCACGGCGCCTTCCGCGTGTACGCGGTGTTGCGGACCATCGTGGTGTGATCCTTCGCCACGTAGTCCTTGATCATGAAGGGCCCGCTGCCGACCGGACGCGTGTGGACCAGGTCGCCCGTCTCGCGCACGGCCTTGGGCGAGACGAGGCTGAGTGTGCCGCCCGCCGCGTAGGCGAGGAACGGCGCATACGGGTTCTCGAAGCTGACCTGCACGGTGAACTCGTCGAGCACCTTCGATCCGGCGTAGCCGGCCAGGGCGGATCGCGAGCCCCCGGCCTT
>Ga0209056_10007784_pt1 | contig 11014 bp, 15 predicted proteins | sample GraSoiAngelo_114_FD_185876 | JGI IMG/M metagenome (GOLD analysis project Ga0209056, IMG submission 185876) | Grasslands soil microbial communities from the Angelo Coastal Reserve, California, USA - 14_0903_13_40cm (SPAdes) (version 2) | ecosystem: Environmental > Terrestrial > Soil > Grasslands...
GCATTCTGGAGCAACTGGCGGACAATCGGGACTTGGCTCACTTGCGCATCGTAATGAACGCGTCCGCCACACGCCGAATTCTCGGACCCGCCACGCTAACGTGTCTGAGATGGAAGTCACGCCTCCGCCGGAACAGCCACCGCCAGACATGTCGAACCCACACGGGCCACCGTCTACGTGCCATGCAGACTGTCGGCTAACCTGCCATCGTCGCTGTAATGCACGGCTCGCGGGTTCGTGGTCTCGTACTCCTGCTTGAGCTGCCGCACCGCCATCACAATCAACGCCAAGGCCCGATTCTCTTCGGTCAGCCGTTCCACCATGAGTTTGCCGGAGTCGTAGGCGCCCTGGTAATAATCGAGCTGGCTGGCCTGCTCCTGCCAGTGATGGATCGTGCGAAAGAGCCGGTCCATGTCCAGGTTCGTCAACGACACCGGCGACAGCGCCCACTTGCGCTCAATCTCCAGCACGTCGGCCATGGACAGATAGTCGTCAGTTGTATTCATCGAACTCGTCCCATTCCACCGTCACCCCGAACGTCCATGTCCCAGTAATCGGCACGGTGGCGAGGATCGAAAACCCTTCATTGGGTTGGTAGAGCGGCGGGTACATGTCGTCGTTGTCTTCGATGACCAGCAGGGACTCTGTCCCACCCAGTCCTGTACCGGCCGTGGCGAGAACCCCGAACGGTTGGACGGCAAAAAGGTTCGTGTCGAACGTCTTGGTCCCGGCGCCGAGCGCCAAGGTACTCGCAATGCGAATCCCCGTTCCGGTCGGGGCCACGCTGGCTTTCATCGGGGCATAGAAGCGTTTGACCTGGTCTTGGGCGGCGCTGAACGAGACCGCGGTGCCTCCGGTGCCGTCCGCCGACCAGGCCCGGGCATTCTTCACGGCAAACGATCCATAGCCCGCGGCAAACGCGCCGACGCTGGCGCCGGCGATGCGCACTTTCCGCAGCACGCAGATGACGCCCGCGACAGACGGGTTCCAGCGCCACTGGAAGATTTCACTGCCCGCGGCCAGTCCCGCCGCCATGAGGCCGGATTCGGCCCCGAGTGAATAGGACCCACGGGCATAGTGGGTATTCCAGAAGGTAAAGGGCGCGACATCAGGCATGTGTCACCCCCTACGACGAGTAGCCTGGACCCATCGGCCACGTATTGCCCGCGCCGATGAGCGAGAGCGCCTTCAGCCGCACCGTGACCACCACGCCATCCAAGGCCGCGGAGGCTGCGGAGAGTTCCACCCCGATGGCATCACCCCGGGCGAGACGATAGTTCGCCTGGGTGGTGCTCCGCGTAATCGTCCGTACCGTGTTGGCGGTCAGCGTCGCATCGAAGCCGGCCGTCGAGAGCATGTTCGTGCCCGCGGCTTTGGCGGTCCCCGAGGGGACCTTGAGGACTTGAATGTTCGCAGCCCCGCCGGCTACCGCGTGTCGCTCTGACGCATCAATCAGTTCATAGTCGCCGTCGGCAATCCACATCAAGTGGCTGCCCGCGGCCACCGTGGAGCCGTCCTTGAGGTAGAACGTGTGCTTGACGTTTGCGTGAATACCTGACCCTGCCATGAGCGTGGCCCTCCTGTCCAGGCTGGTTGAGGAACGTTATCGTGTCCAGACCTCCACTTTGCTTTCTGGCGCGAGCCGTCGTTCGTTCGTGGTCCGCACGGGCGGCAGATACTCGACTCCACGGGAGGTGACATTCCTGAAGCCGAAGAACCATGCCGCCCGCGCATCCCATACCTCGTTGCGATCGTGATCCGGTGACGGGTGCCGACCTAATCGCTTCTTCCCTTCGGTCGCCCACCACCGCTGAAACGCCTGTTCTTTCTCGTCGCTCCAGGGATAGGGGATCATTCCCACCCCCCGCAGGACAGCCGTGCGCAGCGGGAAGATGCGCCCGCCGATACGGACCCTAGATGTCAGGGTGTGTGGCACACAGGGACCCCTGCGGCACCGTGTAGACCCGCGCGTTCAGGTCGCCGATGATGCCGCGGTTCGCGCCCGCCGTGCTCCCGTCGAGTTCGATCTGGACACAGAACACGCGCGGCGTGGTCGTGGTCACGTCAATGACCTCGTGCAGCGTCGTAGTGGCCCGCTGCAATTGGTAGCCCACCCACAAGTCGGTCTGCGCCAGGGCGTGTGTGGCGTTGGCCGCGCCGAGGAACGACTGCTCCAGCAGCAGCGCGGGCGTCATCACGACGTACTGGCTCTTCACCGCGCCATCTGTGGCGTTGTTCTGCCCGGCGAGCATGGACACGCCGACAATCGACGCGTCGTTGTCGGCCGTGTGCTGGCGCAGAAATCCCGCCGTGTCATCGGCCAGGAACGCCCCGATCTTGAAGGTCTGGGTGGCTTTCTCCTTGCTCTGCCGGAGTTCTGGCTGTAACCCGGGATAGCCGTACACGCCGACGACGGTCGCGGCGTTCGTCGCAATCGTGGCCATCTGCTATGCCTCCTGTCCGGCCGCCGTCCGAGGGCTGGCCGGGGATTCGCTCAGACAGCGGGTCCGAGCCGCCGCCCTCGCACCTTACACGCCGATATAGCCCATCGTGCCGCGGAACGTGTTGAACGTCGCGTTCATGATCTTGGTGACCTTGAACTTCAGCACGTCCGCGTTATTGTCCACCCACGCCTTGCGGCGGGTGTCCTGCCAGGTCACGTACTCCAAGCCGTTGTCGTTCTCCACGGCCAGCACCACGCCGGAGTCCGCGTCGGTCAGGAACGGGTTTTGGACCGGGGTGATGCGGCCCTTGAAGTCGTTGATCTGGTTGTCCGCCGTGTAGGGCTCCTGGTTACTGCCCAGCAGTTGCCGGACCACGCGCCCGTCGTCTGGGGTGTGGACGATCCACTTCGGCTGGATGTTGATCAGCTCGTTGTTGTCGTCCACGAACTTGGCGAACTGCACCAGCAGCGAATCGAGCGTCGCCACGGAGATGTCGCCGTCTACCCGGTTAGAGAACGTGCCGCCGGTGCGCTTGAGGGGCTGCGTGGTGCTCACCAGCGGCTTGCCGGTATCGGGATGGTTGGTCACGATCATGTTGTTGATGACGTTCGCGCCCACCACTTCCGATGAGTAGTTGGCGGACCGCGCGAGCCGGTCGGGGATGTTCTTCAGACGCCCGCTGCGGTCGAACTTGACTGCTTCTTCTGTGAACTGGACGCCGCGCGCCCACTTGATCGCCGACACGGTGGTCTTGTAGCCTTCCAGCGTGTCCACGAACGGCGTGTCCTGGCCGAAGCTGATCTGCTCCATCTGCGTCGGAGAGACCATGCCGACCCATGTTTCCGTGAAGCGTTCTCCGGTCTTCATGGAGAAATATTTCGGATACATCGGGTCGTACTGGCTGTAGAGCACGTCGAAGCGCTCGATCAGGATTTCGCCAATGTCGCGTAAATTCGGAAAACCGCCAATGTCCTGCGGAACTGGCATGGTGACGCCCTCCTCCGATGAAACGCATCTCTATGGGCCTAGCTGCCCGTGAGGTTCGGCACCACCACTACCGTGCGAGGACTGACCCTAACGTGGTCACCACGTCTTACGTTGCCCTTGACCCAGGCACCGGAACCGTCATCGCATTCGTTCGCTAGAGTTTGTCGGTCACCTCTACGCCGGCCATGCCGAGATCGCGTTCTAAGGCTTTCGGCGATTCCGCATCGGCCTTCGCCCGCATCAGTTCGAGACTCGCTGCTCGCTTCCTGCGGACCCGCGCCTGATAGACCGCTTCTTTGGCGGCCATCAGGATGCAGTCCACGAACCGCACATGGTCATCCCGGTGGTAGGGAATGATGTCGTCAAACGCGCGATGCTGCTTGGCGGTGAGTTCGCTCCAGCGGACCGCGCGGAACCCTTCCTGGTGCAGCACCGCAATGCGGCCGGGCTTCTGGTCTGGCCGGTCCACCGCCAGCACCACGCGGATGCCTGGGCCGAGGATCTTCTGCGCTTCTTCGACCACCCGCTGCGCCGGCGTGCGCTGATCGCGTTCCTTGATCTCTACTTTCCCAGGCAAGGTATCGAGAAATGTCTTGCCAGTCTCGTCCATGACTAGCCTCCTGCCCGATTCTTGCGGATGCGTTCTGCAGCTCTCGCTCGGCTCTCCGCCGGCAGGTCGGCCGCCCATTCGTTCAGTTCAGGCGGCAACTGAGCACTACTGCCTTGCCCCGCGCCCGGTGACGCGCCTTCGGTGAACCGCCCCACATTCTGCGGATTGCTTGCGGCGGTTCTCGACCAGTGCTCCTTGATCGCCGGCAAGTTCTTGGCGATGGCGTTGTTGCGCGCCCACTCCAACGCCTTGGGATGACCTCGGTACTGCGGGGGGACCTGTTTCACTTCCACGTCGAAGTCCTTGCCGTAGAACTGCCAGTCGGGATCGCTGGTCCGCAGGTTCTGCGCGTACAAGGTCGCCATGCCATCGGCCATCGGCGCCGCGTACTGAGACGCCAACCCTCCGGCCACTTCGGCCACGACGCCGGCGAGATGCTCAGGGGAAATTCCGAGCTGCGCCGCGACTTGCTGCGTGTACCCGCCTTGCGGGGTTGGCTGAACGGGCTGTGGTTGATAGGTCTGTTGCTGCTGCTGTTGCTGGAATTGTCCCTGCGGTGGTGTCATCGTGCCGTCGTCAGACACCTGCCAGCCGTAGAGCGCGGCCTGGGCTCGCAGGTTGGCGACCTGGTCGCGGGCCGCTTTGGTGTTGGCCTGCTCGCCTTGCAGAGCCGCGATGGGCGCAAACCCTTCAGGGGGTTTCTGCTCTGTAGGTTTTGTCGCGGGCGCTTGCGGTTGCTCTCCGGGCGGGCCCAGCACGGTTTCGGGATTCTGGACGATCACGCCCTGCGGTGGTGCGTTCGTGCTCATACCTCGTCTTCACTCCTTTCGATCTCTACGGTGAAGTCTAACACAGCCAGCACGTCGCGTTCTTTCACGCTCACCAAATCATCCGTATAGTCGTTTGTGGCGAAGATTGGCGCGGCATAGCCGCTGAACGCAATCCACTCGCCGATCGACACCCCGCGCACATCCGGACCCACGCGCAAGACTTTGCCGACCTGGCTCAGGTCTCGCGAGGATTCCGGCAGATGAATCCCACCCTGGCTGGTCGCGGTCTTCTTGTAGCGCCGCACCAACAGCCACTCGGCGCATGGGCGGATGGTGTCGGCACTAACTGCTGGCGCTGCGCTCTCGCTCACTCGCTAACTCCTCTTCCGGCAGGTTCAGCATCGCGTCAATCTCACGGATCTCGTGCGCGACTGCGGCCACGAGCGGATCGCTGCTCACTGCGGCAATCTCTTCCAGTCGGCTGACGGCGAGCTTGCGACGTTCCGACAGCCGGAGTTGGACTTCTTTCCAAGCCGGATGGTCGAGCAGTTCGTGCCAGAGCGATTCGCGGTCCTCGCTCATTGGGGAATCTGCCCTGGCGGCACAATCGTCCCAGGGATGGTCTGCGTCCCCAACGGGAACGTCCGCCCACGCCCGAATCCGCCAGGACCCGCCCGATGCTGTAGCTGCACCTGCGCCGAGAGATCGCCCTGCTGCGCCCGCAACTGCAGCTGCTGATCGGCGAACGTCTTCACTTCCGCTTCGGTCCCGATCAGCTTCTCGATCTCCCGGTCCACACCGATGGACTGCAGCACACGGTTTCGCAGGAAGTACGAGTGCTCTGGGTTCGCGATGACAAAAATGTCGTCCTTGAACAGTTCGTAGACGCCCATCCACATCCGCGCGTTGGCTTCCTTGTTCGCAATCATCGTGTTCCCGACCGGGATGACCTGCCAGCGCTGCCGCAACTCGGCCAAGGTGATCCCGGCAAACGGATCGGTCGTGGAGACTTTCGCGATCCGCTGCGCGAACATGGGGTCTTCCATCGCCAGTTGGTAGGCGTGCTCAATCACTTGATACCCCAGTTCGGTGTTCCCGATCTGCAACTGCTCGATCATCTCGGCGAACTTGATGTTCCCTTCGCTTTGCACCGTGGCGATCTCAAACGCCGTCTTGCTGCCGGTAACGGGTTTGCCCAGCTGCGGATCGGACATCCCCGAGATGCGTTCGGCGATCTGGAACAGTTTCTCCAACAACGGGTCGAGTTCGCGTACGGCCATCGTGAACTGCGCCAAGGTCCGGAATTGCTCTGGGGCGTCGAGATAGATGGGTTTGAGCAACTGCCATTTGTGGCGGTCCCATTCCCGCTGCATCGAGCGCGGCAACACCGGGGTGAGACCCGCGAGCACCGCGAGCGTTTTCGCGGAGAGATCTTGATTCAGACGCGCGTCGCCTTCATCTTGCAATGCCTGCACTTCACCTGCGGCGCTTTGCCCGTAGAACCGATTTGCGCGCGGCTTCGGCCGGTAGACGAGATAATCGCGTGTCCCGTTCCAGAACGGATACTTCTGGGCCCGCAGCGGGAAGTCGTTCCACCCCACCATGACGTTGAACAGGCATTCTTGCCACTGCTCCTGGTTGGTCGGGTCGAACGAGCCCTCGACTTCGAGCACTTCCCATTCATCTACCGTCGCCCAGCCGGCATCCTCGGACTTCTCCAGCACCGACTTGGCTTGGTCGAGCGCGGAGATCGGACTCGCTACCAAGCGCTTCTTGCCCAACGGCTTGAGCTTGTCCATCTGATCGCGTGTGACCGTGAACCGCCCGTCGCGCTGCCTCGCCCGCATCTCTTCCCACGTCAGCCAGACCCGATGCGCCACCCACGGCTGCTTGTTCAGGTCCACGATGCCGGGGTGCGCGACCCAGAAATCCTTGAAGTCGATCACGTCGAGGGCGAAGCCGACTTTGTCGGTAATCGTGGATTCGGAGAGCAGGTCGCCGGTTTTGTCGCGGATGCGGCGGGAGTCGATCTTGCGGATGAGCTTGCCGACTGCGGTGCCTTCGACCAAGGCGTTCAGGAAAAGATGCCCCGCACGGAACCGCAGCTGCAAATCCGTGTCAGCCAAATGCTGGAGCATGAGTTGGACCGGGAGGGCTTCGGGCGGATCGGCGAGGTCTTCGTCCACGACGCGCAGGTACGGTTGCTGCCCCCAGATCGTGCGCATCATGCGGACCCAAACGCCATCCACGATCCATTTCGTGAGCGGGACACGGAGATTGGGTTCCTGGTCGTAGTTCAGTTTCCGGTCGGGCGGCGCGATCTCATAGCGCGCCCAGGAGCCGGCGATCCGGTCGTCCATCGTCGCCCGGGCCAACCGCGTCCGCATGACCGCGTCGTTGAGCTTGGCGGTCATGTCCCGGGCGTCTTGCGCACCCAGATTCAGGTCGAGTGCTTCAACGACCGCCACGTTTCTTCCCCACGCGCTTGTAGCCACCGCCTGCGGTCAAACGTCCAGCGCGTTCCATATTGAGCGCCATCGCCACGGCCTGTTTCTGCGGAACGCCTTCACCGCGCAAGGTGTCAATCTTCGCCGACACACGCGCTCGGCTCGAGGTCGGTGTCTTCGGACGCGGATGGGAGGCCCAGGCGTGCATCATCCCAGGGTTCCCGCCGTCGATCGCGGTGAACTGACTGCCCATCACCTGACGTTTCTTAGCCATGCGTGCGGAACTTCCCCACCGCTTGTTCGAACCGCTGGTCGATCTTGTTCAACTGCTTCTGCAACGGCGTGATGTCCACGCGCTCGGGACCGCGTTCGCCGGCGAGGATGTGCGTCGGCTTGGTAACCACTTCGTGCATTCCCTTCGCCGCGGCACGCCGGCCTTTCGCCCCGAGGGCCGCAAACTTCTTTGCACCGTACTTCTTGCGCCCGATGAAGGCGGCGAGTCCGCCGGGATTCGTCACGCCTGGACGTTTGGCAAGTTTCGCCTTCAGTGCGCCGAACCGTGCTCCACTACCCAACACTGGCTTCGCCATCGGAGGACCTCCTACTGGTGCTGGAATCACGTCACCGAACGGGCCGGGCCCGGGCGGGACTTGTGGGCCGAGAATGGGGATCTGCGGATTGGACATCCCGCCTTGTGCGCCCATCCGCCGTTTCGCCCAATACGCTTTCAACGCTGCCGGTTGTGCCATCGCCTCACCTCCCGACGAATCCACCAGGTACGGGTTCGCGTTCACGCGGTTCGTCCTTATCATACGTGGTCTGCCAGTTCGGCACCTGCTCGAACTTCGGGTACGCCACCGCCGCACTCCACGCCAACGCCAACGCCATTACCGTGTCATCGTGCTGTCCTTCGGGCGCGGCGTAGCGCAGTTGCCCGCTGGGGAGTTTCGTCGCTTGGAACGCCTGGAGTTCGCCGATGAGGACAGGATCGGGAAGAATCGTCAGCTCGCTGTTCTCGAATGCGAGGACGAGTCGGTCGATGAGCGCTTTCTTGGTCTGGTTGGTCGTGTCAAAGGGACGAACTGGAAGACGGGTTTTGCGTAACTGTTCCAGAAGCGCGTCTTGACCTGTTCGCTCAACGACACAGGTGTCTGGGTTAAAACGGCTTGCCAATGCTTCGAGCCGTCCAACTTGGAGATCGTAATCGACAGATTGCATCCGGTCAAGGCAAACGCAGGCACGAAGACTCGCGTCAATGACCGCGATGACGGTGAAATCTTGAACTTTGGCCCAGTCAACACCAACAACATATGTATGACCTGTTTCGCCCCGGTCTTGTTTTTCTGCGGTCGCCGCATCGCTCACCTTCCGGAACAGTCCCCCGGCTCCTTCGAGAAACTCCGCGAGAATCTCCTGCCGGAAGACACTCTCGGGTGACTCGCGCCGGTCGCGCTCCACTTCCTCGGGGGGGATGTGCGGGTTCTCGGTCGTCGGACGCTGCCAGCTGACCCACTCAGGATAGCGCGGGTCCTGGCCGAGCCGGTAGAGATCCCAGAAATAATTCAGCCCCTTGGGAGTGGACACGAACCACACACTGCCGCCGCGGTCGAAGATGAGTTTGCTGATGACCTGCTGCCATGCGTATTTCAGGTTCGGCGCCTGGGCGGCTTCGTTGACCACAACGAGATCGTAGCTGAACCCGCGCGCGTTGTCGGGTGACTCAAGCGACCACATGTCAATCGTCCCGCCGGTGAGGAGTTCCAAGCGGTGTTCCTGTTCGTTTTTGTGCCGAGTCACAGAGAAGAGTTTGTCGATAAGCAGCTGCCAGACTTCCAAGAGGTTCTTGTAGGTCGGCGAGAACCACGCCACTTTCTTGCCGGCGAGCGCGGCGTTGATGACCTGTTCTTCGCAGAGAGTGTCCTTGCCCCACCGCCGCCCACAACAGGCCACATTGAAGCGTTTGGATTCGCGGACGACCGAGACTTGCCCGGGATGTGGCCGCGGGAGGACGATCTCAACGATCGGGCTCATATCCTGTCCCATGACACGTTGGACACGGGCGAATTCCCCATCGCACGGGAGGAGGTTCGGAGACAATCACGGTTCCAGTTGCGCCGCACGCTGGGCATGGTTTCCTCGGAGGATTACCGGTCGGCATACTTCACGATGACTTCCAGCGGGCCGCCACCCGCACCTGTCACTTCCTTCGGCGGGTCGGGAATCGTCTTGTCGAGGATCTTCGACGCCGCGGGGAAATGCCGGCGCTTCAACAGCTTGGCGAACACCTCGACCGCATCGGGAGCGAGAGATTCTAACTTCTTTCGCGCCTCGGCGACAGCCTTACTTTGGCCACCGGGATTGCCACTGACCCCTTTGGGCCAAGGCTTGAGATTCCGTGGTGTGCCGTTCCGGTTCACTGAGCGATCACTGCAATGAATTATATCGGGAAATCAGGAGGAAGTCCTGCCGCGACACGCCATTGACGCCGTTCTTCGAGAAGTTTCTCTGTATCTTCGAGACGTCGCCGCGCCCACTCATTCCCACGCTCGACGCGGCGCAAGGTCGCGCGATGATGCCGCAGGAACCCCCACAAGAAACGAATCGGATAACGGACTTCAGTTAGGAGCTGTTCACGTTCAAAGATTTCGAGAACAGTTTGAACTTCCGATTCACCGAATGTCTGCAGGGCTTTGGCGAAGGTTGGTCCGTCTTCTTCGGAAGGGCGAACTCCTGGGATCTGTCGCCAGCGTTCTACCAACGGTTTGATCGGGTCTTTGTAGATGAATCGTGGCATTACGGAACCCTGCTGTATCTTAGTAGCAGTATGTTACATACCCCACTACAAGTACCTTAGTACGAGTACGAAACACCCCACACTACCCTACAACGTTCTTATCCGAGTAGTGGTAGATTCCTGCTTCGTCCTCGTCAAATTTCCTCGTTTCGTCCCGCCTGGTGAAACGCCTTGACACGACGCAGGGTCAAGAGATTTCTCTTCATGGGTCTTGTGACAGACCCGAACAAAGGTCTTGACAACCCGTACAAGGGTATGCCTATACTGGGAGGTGTCACGGGGAGGTGTCGCATGGAAACTACAACACCGAAATTCCAGGGATGGGAAATCCAACTTTACGCAGTGCGCATCCCACAGTGGAAGCAATGGTTGCTCCGCACCTTCATTGGCCCCGTGCAAAGAGCGTCCGAAGGGGATTACACACTCGAACTTGTCGAATGGCGCAAGCATTTATATATCGTCGGGGAATACGGCGTACGACCTGTCAGAGGGAGGTGACGCATGGCCCAGTCCGCTCCTGACCATCCCTTCGTCGCAACACTCCGCACTCGATTCGGCGGAGTCCTCTATGCGGGTGCACACAACCCAGATAGTCGAGCCTGCGTCATAGAAGTCGCCACGGTCGTCCGGAAACAGGCATGGTCCGATGATCCGTCAGCGGCAAAGTTGCCGGATTTGCGTCCGCTGAATGATGCCCTGTGGTCTTCCGACCAAGCCCGGACCGAGGCACTGATTCCTATTGTGCTCGCGCTGTGGGATTGGTCAACGTGGATGGCGACCCAACAACAGCGCTGGGCCACGAAGATTGCCGAACGTACAATTCGTGAGATTCTTCCACCGATGTTACGCCAGATCGGATTGGATACGGAAGCCGACCGCTGTGAGAAAGAAGGCACCGAAGAAGCGGCGAGGGCGGCGGGGGCGGCGAGGGCGGCGGAGGCGGCGACGGCGGCGGAGGCGGC
>Ga0209056_10007787_pt1 | contig 11013 bp, 8 predicted proteins | sample GraSoiAngelo_114_FD_185876 | JGI IMG/M metagenome (GOLD analysis project Ga0209056, IMG submission 185876) | Grasslands soil microbial communities from the Angelo Coastal Reserve, California, USA - 14_0903_13_40cm (SPAdes) (version 2) | ecosystem: Environmental > Terrestrial > Soil > Grasslands ...
GGCTCGCAGCACAGCCGGCGATTACGACGTGAGCTTGCCTCTGCATTTGAGCGTTCTCACCCCCGAGGCCGTCCGCAGCGCGATCGCGCGCGATTCACGGCTGCTGGTGCCCGTCGGCACCTGCGAACAACATGGCCCTCATCTGCCGCTCGGCTGCGACACCATCATCGTCGAGCGGCTCGCCGATGATCTCTCGTCGACGTTCGGCGTTTTGCGCGCGCCGACCGTCTCCTACGGTGTGAATACCGCCACGAAACGTCCCTATCCCGGCAACGCCAGCGTGCGCCGGAAGACGTTGCACCGCTGGATGAACGATCTGCTTGGCTCCTGGGAGCAGTGTGGCGTCGACCCTTTCATTATTCTGACGGCTCACGGCCACGACCCTCATCAGGAGGCTCTGTCTACGCTGCGCACGCGACGCGCACGCGTGTTTACGGTCGACGTCTTCGCCCTCGATTTCACGGGCTTTCTCGAGGATCCCGCCGGTCCTACACATGGCGGCGAGCTCGACACGTCGTTGCTGCTCCACATCGCCCCTGAGCTCGTGCGCATGGACCTGGCGCAGGACTTTCCACTCACGGCCCGTCAGGTAGCCCGTTACCGCCAGCGTGCCTCGGGACCCGTCCCGGCCCTGTCCCCTGGATCCGTGGGTCGCCCGACGCTGGCGTCTGCCGAAAAGGGGGCGCGGCTGTATAAGATGATTCATGACCGCATCGCCACGCGAGTTTTGGGTGTGGGAACCGTAGCCGCGTGACCACTCTGCTCATCCTGGCACTCCTTCAGGCGGGCACCACGGTCGATGAGGGGGTGTTCGCCGTTCGGGTAGATACGCTGGAAGTCGCCCGTGAGTCCTTCCGGTTGAGCAACGGCCGGTTGTCGCGCGGCGACGCCGGCTGGAGTCTCGCCACGACCATCCGCTACGATCGAGCGCGTCCGGTCATCGTGCTCGCACCCATTCTCGAAGTCAACAGCGACACCATGCCCGCGACACTGCAATACGACGTCGCCGATCCCCGGCAGCCCGCGCGTATCCTCGGTGAGCTCGGACGCGGCCGGTTCACCGTCCGGTTCGTGGCCCGCACCATGGAGCGGGCGCGAGAATTCCCCATTGGACCGCGAACGGTCGTGCTCGACGACTCCGTTTTCGCCCTCTATGTCTTCGCCGCCTGGATGGCATCGTCGGAAGCCGGTGAGGTCACGGCGATCCTGCCCCGTTCCTTGCGCCGCGAGACGATGCAAATCCAGGATCACGGACTGGCCGCGACCACCGTCAATCATGACCCCGCCAAGCTCCGCCACATCACGGTGAGCGGCGGCGGCGCCGAATCCGTGCACCTCTGGCTCGATCCGGCGGGTCGGCTCATAAAACTCGAGATTCCCTCCAGACGTCTCAGCGCGGAGCGACTCGCCGGCGGTTGAGCTTGCTGCCATTGCTCCCCGGACTAGGTTCCGTCGCAGGCCGAAACCGCCTTCCAGAGGTGCGCGTAGGGGCTTCGACCTCACGACATATCTTTTTAGCAAGGACGACCATGAAATACGTGTGGATCGCGGCAGGACTGCTTGCGTGCCCTGCCGCCCTCGCCGCGCAACAGCCTCAAACATCCAAACCTCCCGCCACGGCGGCACTTTCGCTCGCCGACGCAATAGCGGTGGCACGTGACAAGAACCCGGCGTACCGCCAAGTGCTCAACAATCGCGGACCTGCCGGCTGGGGCGTACGCAGCGCTATCTCGAGTCTCGTCATCCCGACCCTCACTGCGTCAGGGGGAATGACATACACAGGACCGGGGTCACAGACGTTTCTGACGCAGAGCTTTTCGCAGTCGATCTCGACCGTTTCCTCCTTCTATGATCTGGGACTGTCGTGGGAGCTTTCGGGTACCACGCTCTCGCAACCGGGACTTGCGAGGGCGCAGCAGCGCGCGGCCGATGCCGACATCGCTGGCGCTGAGAACACGCTCGTCACCGGCATCAAGCAGCAGTACCTCACGGTGCTCCAAGCGCTCGCGCAGGCGGATCTCGCGCGCAAGACGCTCCAGCGCAACGAGGAATTCCTGAAGTTGGCGCAGGCACGATATAGCGTCGGCCAGTCGACCCTCATCGACGTGCGGCAGGCGCAGGTCGCTCGCGGGCAAGCCGAGGTTGGCCTGCTGCAGGCGCAGACGCAGGTCAGCGTCCAGAAGCTGCGGCTGTTCGAGCAGATGGGTGTGACGCCACCGATCGACGTGTCGGCAGTGCAGCTGACCGACTCGTTCAGCATGGAAGCACCGCGATGGCAACTCCCTGATCTATTGACGATGGCCGAGCAGCAGAACCCGGCGCTCAAAGCGTTGCGCGCCCGCGAGCGCGCCGCGGAGTGGGGGGTGCGCGCGGCGACAGCCACCTACGGACCCGCCGTCGCCGTTTCGGCAGGGTGGTCGGGCTTCACCCAGCAGTTCACGGATGTCAATACTTTCCTCGATAGGGAGCGGCTAGTCTCAGGCCAGCAGTTAAGCGCCTGTCAGGACAACAATCAGATTCGCGTCAACGCGAGCCTGCCGCCTCTCGACTGCACCGGCTATGTCTTCGGCAGCGAGCAGGAAAGAGCGATACGCGCGGCCAACTCGGTCTTTCCGTTCAGCTTCACGCGTCAGCCGTTTCAGGCGCGGCTCACCGTGACGCTGCCGATCTTTACAAACTTTGGGCGTGAGTTGCGCGTCTCACAGGCGCGGTCTCAGCACGACAACCTCGAGGAGTCGGTACGGGCGCGGGGCCTAGCCGTACAAACCGAGGTCAGCCAGGCGTTCCTGACGCTGCAGACGGCGTTCCGGACCGTGGGTTTGCAGGACACGAACCGCGCCGCCGCCCGCGAGCAGCTGCAGCTCGCCACGGAGCGCTATCGTGTGGGGTCGGGCACGTTTTTCGAGCTGTTGGATGCGCAAGTCGCGGCGCTGCGCGCTGAGAGCGACTACGTCAACGCGACGTACGACTACCACAAGGCCCTGGCCGCGCTCGAAGCCGCGGTCGGCCGCAGCTTGCGTTAACTGAGAGGATCGAGACGACATGTCCAAGCGGAACAAGGTGCTGTTGGGAGGCGGCGGGGCCGTACTCATCGTCCTGCTGGTGATCGTCAGTGCCAGCGCCAAGCGCGAGAAGGGCGTCGAGGTGCGGTTCGAGACCGTCGGACGCCGCGATCTCGTCGCCGCGGTCACCGCCAGCGGAAAAATCCAGCCCAAGAAGAAGGTGGACGTCAGCGCCGACATCACGGGCCGGATCACGCGCATCGCGGTGCGCGAGGGCGACTTCGTACAGAAGGGTCAGTTCCTGCTGCAAATCGACCCGACGGTGTACGAGGCCAATCTTCAGCGCGCCAGCGCCGCGATGTCGTCGGCGCAGGCCGGCGCCGTCCAGGCACGCGCCACGCGCGATCAGTCGCAGCGCGCGCTCCAGCGCACCAAAGAGCTGCGCGAGCAAAACCCCAACCTGATTTCGCCCGAGCAGATGGAACAGGCGCAGACGGCCTTCGACATCGCCGACGCGAATCTGACGGCGTCGCAGCACCTCGTGGATCAGTCGCGCGCCGGGTTGCAAGAGGCGCGTGACCAGATGGCCAAGACGCATCTCGTCGCGCCGATGGCGGGACGTGTCACCCGACTTGCCGTCGAGGAAGGCGAAGTCGCGGTGCCCGGCACGTTCTCGCGCGAGACCGGCCTGTTGCTCACGATCTCCGACTTGTCGGTGATCCAGGTGAAGGTGCAAGTCGACGAGACGGACGTGGTACGGCTGCACATGGGGGATTCGGTGGACGTCACGATCGACGCCTTCCCCGACACGACGTTTGTCGGTCGAGTCACCAAGGTGTCCGACAGCGCGATCCTGACGGCGGCATCGGCCGCCGCCGGGCAGAACGACCGGGCGGTCGACTACCAGGTCGAGATCACGCTCGCCAATCCGCCGGCCGAGGTGCGCCCCGACCTGTCTGCTACCGCGCGGATCGTGACAGACACTCGCAAGCAAGCGCTCGCGATTCCCATCATCGCGCTCACGGTGCGCGAGAATACGCCGGTGTCGACCGAGCAGCGATCAGCATCGACTTCGCCGCCAGCGGCCCAAGCGGCGACACCAGCGGACACATCAAAGCGAACGAAGAAAAAGGAGTCGGAAGGCGTGTTCATCGTGCACAACGGCGTCGCGACGTTCCGGCCGGTGAAGGTCGGCATCGCCGGCGAGGAGCACTTCGAAGTCGTAAATGGAGTGCATCAGGGGGACACCATCGTCGCGGGCCCCTACCAGGCGGTGCGCGATCTAAAGGAAGGCGCACGGGTGCGTCCCAGCCGGGAATCGGGCGATACAACGAAAGCGAAGCGCTCGTGAGGCCCCCCCCCGTGCAGCAGTTCCGCACCGGGGACACGCCGCTCCCCGACGTCATCATCCTGACCCACAAACTGACGCGTGAGTACGACATGGGCTCCGAGCTCGTGCGTGCGCTGCGCGGCGTGAGCGTGCAGATCCGCAAGAACGAGTACGTGGCGGTCATGGGGCCGTCGGGCTCGGGCAAGTCGACGCTGATGAACCTCGTCGGCTGCCTCGACACCCCCACGAGCGGCGAGTACTGGCTCAACGGCCAGAAGGTGAGCGATCTTGAGGACGACGAGCTGGCGCGCATTCGCAACAAGGAAATCGGGTTCGTCTTTCAGACGTTCAACTTGCTGCCTCGCGCCAACGCGCTGCACAACGTGGAATTGCCGCTGATCTACGCCGGCCTCTCCGCACGCAACCGGCGCGCGCAGGCCGCGCGGGCCCTGGAGCGCGTCGGTCTGGCGGATCGCATGGATCACAAGCCCAACGAGCTGTCGGGCGGTCAACGGCAACGCGTCGCGATCGCGCGCGCGCTCGTGAATGAGCCCAGCATCCTGCTCGCCGATGAACCCACGGGCAATCTCGATTCTACGACCAGCTCGGAAATCATGGGGGTGTTCGCGGAACTGCACCGCCAGGGCCAAACGGTCGTGATGGTGACGCACGAGCAGGACATCGCCGCGCACGCCGCCCGCGTCATCACGCTGCGGGACGGCCTCGTGGCCACCGATCAGCTGAAGGCCGCCTAGGTGCCGATTTTCGAAGCACTGCGTCTCGCTCTCCAAACGATTCGCGCGCAGAAGCTGAAGAGCGGGTTCTCCCTCCTCGGCGTCTTCATCGGCGTGGCGTCGTTGATCGGCGCCTGGTCGATCGCCAACGGCGTCAACCGGTACATGACCGAGAAGTTCGCGCAGACGCTCTACGGCGTGAACACGTTTCAATTGCGGCGCCAGCCGATGTTCGTGCCGAACGTGCCTGACTCGGTGTGGCGGTCCTGGAGACGCCGCCCGCGGATTCGGTTCAGCGACGCCGAGGCGATCACCGAAGGCCTGACGGTTCCCGTGATCACCGCCTGGCAGTCGAGCGATAACGTCACGGTGTCATTCGCCAACAAAGAGGCGCGAGACATCGATCTCACGGCGGCGAGTGAGCGCTACTTCGACATCAAGAATCTTCGCATCGCAGTGGGCCGGGCCTTCACGGGCCAAGAGAATCGCTCGGGGGTGCCGGTGGCCGTGCTGGGTGACGCCGTGGCGCAACGCCTGTTCGTCGATCGCCCGCCCTTGGGTCGCAACGTGCGCATCGGCGGCGTCCCCTATCGCGTGGTCGGCGTCGTCGAGAAGCAGGGCAGCTTGATGGGATTCCCGCTCGATCGTTTTGTCGTCGTGCCCGCACTCTCGCCGGCCCAGAACCTCGTGAACCCTCCCGGGATTCTCGATGCCTTCCTCGTGAAGGCGCGCTCTGACCCCGAGATGCGTGAAGCGATGTCGCAGGCGGAAGGCATCATGCGCAGCCGCCGCCATCTGCGGCCACAACAGGACGACAACTTCGTGTTGGACACATCGGAAGGCATACAGCGCTTCTGGGCCGGGATCAGCCGCATCCTGATGATCGTCATGCCCGGAATCGTGATCGTGTCGCTGGTCATCGGCGGGATCGTGATTATGAACATCATGCTCATGGCTGTGGCGGAGCGGACGCGGGAGATCGGCCTGCGGAAGTCGCTCGGTGCGCGCCGCCGCGACGTGCTGCGGCAATTTCTCGCAGAGTCGACGGCGATCGCCGCCGTCGGCGCGGCCTTCGGAATCGTCGCCGGCATTGGTCTGACCTTGTTGATCAACGCAATCTCGCCGCTGCCGGCGAGCGTGTCGCCCACGTCGATCATCCTGGGTGTCATCATGGGCGCGGGCGTCGGCGTCGTCGCAGGCGTCTATCCCGCCACCCGAGCCGCGCGGCTCGATCCCATCGCCGCGCTACGTCAGGAATAGCCAATGACCGCCCTGTTCGAAGGCGTTGGTATCGCGCTCACGTCGCTGCGAGCGCACAAGATGCGAGCGGCGCTCACGATTCTTGGCGTCGCGATCGGCGTCACCGTCGTCATGGTCATCGGCGCGCTGATCAGCGGCTTCAACAAAGGCATCTCGGACATGCTGGCGTCGCTGGGCCCGAAGACGTTCTGGGTCGGGCGTTACTGGGGCGGGCAGAACGACCAAGACCCTGAAGATCCCAATCCCTGGCGCCGGCGGCCGCCGATCACGATGGAGGAAGCCAATCGGCTCGCGCAGCTGCCGACGATTGCGTTCGTCGTGGTAGACGAGTACACCAGGGCCGACATCGACTTCGAGGGCCACCGCCTCTCGACAATCGGCATCCGCGGTCGCAACGCCGATTGGCCGAAGATCGAAGGCGGCCAGATCAATCCCGGTCGTTCCTTCACGTACCTCGAGGATGCGGCGAACAGCCACGTCGCAGTCGTGAACGACAAGCTCGCCGAGAACCTGTTTGGGGAGCGCGACGCGATGAACCGACGCATCAGGATTGGCGGGCTACCGTACGAAGTCGTCGGCGTCTACAACCCTCCGCCCCGTCTCTTCGGCGAAGCCGATCGCCCGGAGGTCATGATTCCGCACGGCACCTTTGTGAAAGATTTGCAGTTCTGGCCGGGATGGATGAGCATGTTCGTCGTGCCGCAGGATTCGATCTCGCTGCAACGCGCGATGGATGATGTGACGATGGCCATGCGGACCATGCGCGGCTTACGGCCCGGCCAAAAGAACAACTTCGACGCCATCAGCCAGGACGTGTATGTGCAGGCCATCAACAGCTTCACGCTCGTCGCCCGCGTGTTGATGATTGCGCTGTCGATGGTGGGCTTGATGGTCGGCGGCATCGGCGTCGTGGCGATCATGATGATTTCGGTCACGGAGCGCACGCGCGAGATCGGGGTCCGCAAAGCCCTGGGAGCGACGCGGCGCGAAGTCATGTGGCAATTCCTCGTCGAGGCGGCGACCCTGACGCTCGTCGGCGGCTTCGTCGGCATGGTGTTCGGTTGGCTAATCGCGATCTTACTGCACAGCTTCACGCCGGTGCCCGCCTATGTGCCGATCGGCTCGATCGTCGTCGCGCTGACCGCTGCGGCGGTCACGGGTCTCCTGTTCGGCATTTATCCCGCGAGTAAAGCGGCGCGGCTCGATCCGGTAGAAGCATTGCGTTACGAGTAGATGTCCTTCCTCGAGGCCGTCCGCCTCGCCCTGCAAACCATCCGGGCGCAAAAGCTCAAGAGCGCCTTCTCGATTATCGGCGTATTCATCGGCGTGATGTTCCTCATCGCCGTGGTGTCGGTCGTCCAAGGGATGAACCGCTACATGACCGACAAGTTCGCCGGCACGATCCTCGGCGTGAACACGTTCCGGCTGCGGCAGTTCCCCGACGTGCAGCTCGGCAACGTCACCGACTCGACATGGCGCACATGGCTGCGCCGCCGCCGTGTGACCTACGAGGACGCCGCAGCGGTGATGCGCGGCGTCACCGTTCCGGTGCTCGCCGCCTGGGAGTCGAACACACGCGCCACCCTCATCGCGGGCCGCAAGCAGGCGAAGGACGTGCAGGTCACCGCCGCGACGGAGCTGTACTTCGACATCCGCTCACTCGCGCTCGAGCAGGGCCGCGCCTTCACCGGGCAAGAAGTCAAAGCGGGTCTTCCGGTGGTCGTACTGGGACACGAGCTGGCCGACAAGTTGTTCGAGGGACAGGACCCGATTGGCCGGGAGGTGAAGATCTTCGACGTCCCCTACCGCGTGATCGGTGTCGTCGAGAAGCAGGGTAACCTGTTCGGCCTGTCACTCGACAAATTCGCGGTCGCGCCCGCGAGCGCCCCGCTCAAGCGCTACGTCAACCAACCGCGAGTCATCGATGCGCTCGCGATGAAGGCCAATTCGCAGCCCGATATGCGCGAGGCGATGGCACAGGCCGAAGCCGTGATGCGCAGCCGGCGCCACCTGCGCCCGCGCGAGCCCGACGACTTCGCGCTCGAGACCGCGGACGAAGTGCTGGATTTCTGGGGCAAGATCAGCCGCGTGTTGTTCCTGGCGCTGCCGGGCCTCGTGGCGGTCTCGCTGGTCGTGGGCGGGATCGTGATCATGAACATCATGCTCATGGCGGTGGCGGAGCGGACGCGCGAGATCGGCATCCGCAAATCGCTGGGCGCTCGGCGGCGCGACATCCTGGGTCAGTTTCTGGTCGAGGCGACGACGCTCGCCGTCGTGGGCGCGGCGGGCGGGGTCGGCATCGGGATCGCGCTCGCCAGTATCGTGGCCGCGACGACGCCACTGCCCGCAGCCGTCGCCCCCTGGTCGATCCTGGTCGGTGTGGTCCTGGGCGCCGGGGTCGGGATCGTGGCCGGCGTGTACCCGGCGACTCGCGCCGCCCGACTCGATCCGATCGCCGCGCTGCGGCACGAGACATGACCAGCCTGTTCGAAGGCGTCGGCATCGCGCTCGACTCGCTGCGCAGCAACAAGGGGAGGGCTGCTCTCACCATCCTCGGCGTGGCGATCGGCGTGATGGTCGTGATGGTGATGGCCGCCATGATCAGCGGCATCAACAGGAGCGTCTCGGGCATCTTCGAATCGATCGCGCCGCGCACCTTCCTCGTATGGCGCTTCTTCCAGGCCGGGGTCAACGTCTCGGACGGGTCGGACGAGAGTAGCCCGTGGCGGCGCAATCCGCCCATTGTCGACCTCGAGGCCAACCGGATCGCGCTGCTTCCCTCGGTGCGGTACGTCACGCGACGCGAGGAGAGCTCGGCGACCGTGGAGTTCGGCGACCTGCACCTCCAATCGGTGAACGTGTCAGGCCTGTCGGCCCAGTGGGTGGAAGTGAACGGCGGCGACGTCTATCCGGGGCGCACCTTCACGCACCTGGAGGACGTCGCCAACAGCGCCGTGGCGGTGATCAACCGCAAGCTCGAGGACCAGCTATTCCGCGGCCGCGACCCGATCGGCCAGTCGATCCACATCGCGGGCGTGCCGTTCACGGTCATCGGCGTCTACACGCCGCCGCCGAGCCTGTTCAGCGGCGCCACGCCGCCCTTCGTCGGGATTCCGCACGGTGCGTTCGTGAAACACGTGCCGTACTTCAAGGGCTGGATGCGGCTCGCGGTGGCGCCGTCGCCGCTCTACACTCAGCAGGAGTCTATGGACGAAGTGGTGACGACCCTGCGCTCCTTGCGCGGGCTCAAGCCTGGCCAGGAGAACACCTTCTCGATCGTCACGCAGGACAAGCTCCTCGACTCCTGGAATCAGGTTACGGGGATGTTCTTCCTCGTGATGCTGGTGCTGTCGTCGATCGGGTTGATGGTGGGCGGCGTCGGCGTGGTCGCGATCATGATGATCTCGGTAACCGAGCGGACGCGCGAGATCGGAGTGCGCAAGGCCTTGGGCGCGACCCGACGCGCCATCCTGTGGCAATTCCTGGTCGAGGCGTCCACGCTGACGCTCGTGGGCGGCGCGGTGGGCATGCTGCTGGGTGGCTTACTCGCATTCACGATCGCCCGCCTCACACCAATCCCCGCGAACGTGCCGCTCTGGTCGATCGTGGCGGCGCTCGCCGCGTCGGCGCTGACCGGAATCGGATTTGGTCTCTATCCTGCGAGCAGGGCGGCGCGCTTGGATCCGGTGGAAGCGTTGAGATACGAGTAACGGGAAACGAGAAACGGGATACGGGACACGTCGCTGCAGTTCCGTTTCCCGTTTCTCGTGTCCCGTTTCCCGTTAGTTTTCACGCGCCATGCCCCTCTTCGAGGCGGTGCGCCTCGCTCTGCAAACCGTCTGGAGCCACAAGCTCCGCTCCTTCTTCACGCTGCTCGGCATCATCGTCTCGGTCGCCTTCCTCGTCGCGGTCGTCGCCGTCATTCAGGGAATGAACGCGTACGTGCGCGAGCGCCTGGCGGGGGCAATCGTCGGCGTCAACGCGTTTCAGATCCGTCGCGATCCGATTCAGGTCGGCTTCATCGACGACGAGGCGTGGAAGCAGATCCAGCGCCGGCCGATCATTGCGCCCGAAGACGTCGCGTATATCGAACGCGCGGTGCCCGACGCCGAGGCGATCGCCCTGCAGTCGGGCTGGCCGACACCGATGGCCGACGTGCAATGGCGCAATCGCACGACGGGCGACGTCTTCATCTTCGGCGTGACGGCGCCCTACGTGCTCGTGCAGGACTACGCCTTTGCCGCGGGCCAGCCGCTCACGGACATCGACGTGCAGCAGCGGCGTTATGCCGCCGTGTTGGGCTACGACGTCGCCGAAAAGCTGTTCGGCGACGCGGCGGCGGCGGTCGGACAGATGATCCGCGTGCACGGCATGCAGCTGATCGTGAAGGGCGTGATCGCGCGCAAAGGCACGGTCCTGGGCCAGTCGTGGGATGGGTTCGTCATGCTGCCGCTGACGACCTTCGAGTCGATGTACGGGCGGCGTCAGACGATGGTGATCTCCGTGAAGATGGCGACGGCAGCGGGTGTCGCTCCCGCGATGTTGCGGGCGGAAGAAGCGATGCGCGTCGCGCACCGCCTGCGGCCGGGATCGGATAACGACTTCACCGTGGACACGGGCGAAGGGTTGATCGCGTTCTGGGGCAAACTCACGCGCGTCATTTTCACCGTGGTTCCCGCGGTGGTCG
>Ga0209056_10007796_pt1 | contig 11007 bp, 9 predicted proteins | sample GraSoiAngelo_114_FD_185876 | JGI IMG/M metagenome (GOLD analysis project Ga0209056, IMG submission 185876) | Grasslands soil microbial communities from the Angelo Coastal Reserve, California, USA - 14_0903_13_40cm (SPAdes) (version 2) | ecosystem: Environmental > Terrestrial > Soil > Grasslands ...
GGGAAGGCATAACGTCGCGGGTGTCCCGAGATGATTCTGACGCAAAATTGTTACGGCGGCTGCATCAGCAGGCGGAAGCAGCTGCACTGAAGGTTGGTGCGAAGGATGTCGTGCTGTTCAAACTTCCGGACAATCGCTTGGATACCCTGCCAATGCTTGAGGTCGCGAAGCTTATCGAGGACCTTATCCAGAAGCTTCGGCCCGCTGTGATTTATACGCACCACCCTGGTGATTTGAACCTTGATCATGGCATTGTCCACCGGGCAGTACTAATAGCGACACGCCCCGTTCTCGGTCATCCCGTGCGCCAGATTCTAACTTTCGAGGTGCCGTCCTCCACCGAATGGGCATTTCAAAAAATCGAGCCCGTGTTCCGGCCTAACGTGTTCGTTGAAGTCTCTAAAACTCTTGATGCCAAAATTGCCGCTCTGGCCTGCTACGACTCGGAGACCCGTGACTTTCCGCACCCTAGGTCTGAACAGACATTGCGCGCGATTGCCACTCGCTGGGGCAGCATAATCGGATGTACCGCCGCGGAGAGCTTTGAATTGGTGAGGTCTATTCGGTAGGTGAACCAGGAACAAACCATGAATCGAATTCAGGTTGGCGGTCGAGAGATTGGCGCTGAGCACCCGACCTACATCGTTGCCGAACTCTCCGCCAACCATAATCAGAATTTCGATCAGGCAGTCAAAATCATTCATGCCGCTAAAGAAGCTGGCGCAGATGCCGTCAAACTCCAGACTTACACCGCAGATACGATCACAATCCGCAGCGAGCGTGAAGAATTCCGCATCGGCGGTGGCACCCTGTGGGACGGAAGAAACCTGCACGAGTTGTATGGAGAAGCTTACACGCCATGGGAATGGCAGCCAAAACTCAAGCAAGTCGCCGGCGATCTTGGAATCGATCTGTTCTCTTCCCCATTCGACGCAACAGCAGTCGATTTTCTCGAAGAGATGGACGTTCCTGCATACAAAGTCGCTTCTTTCGAGTTGGTGGACATCCCACTGATTCAAAAGATGGCGAGCACCGGCAAGCCTCTGATCATCTCGACCGGGATGGCGACCGTAGAGGAAATCGATGAAGCGGTGAAAGCGGCGCGTGGGTTTGGAGCAACGCAGATAGCCCTGCTCAAGTGCACCAGCACATATCCAGCCTCACCCGATGACATGAACCTTCGGACAATTCAGGAACTGGCCCGCAGGTTCGATGTCCCAGTTGGCTTATCCGACCACACAAGGGGAATCGCAGTTCCAGTTGCCGCGGTGGCTCTGGGAGCTTGCATCATCGAGAAGCATCTGACGCTTTCACGTGCGCTCCCCGGCCCGGACAGCGCCTTCTCACTCGAGCCGCAGGAATTCAAGGCCATGGTGGACGCAGTTCGAATAGCCGAGCGAGCGTTAGGTAAGGTCCACTTCGGCGCCTCTCCGCTCGAGCTGAAAAGCCGCATCTTCAGGCGATCCTTATTTGTTGTTCAGGATCTCAAACAGGGGCAACCTTTCAACGACGACAATGTCCACTCCATCCGTCCCGGACATGGGCTGCACACGCGGCATCTCCGCGAAATCCTGGGAAAGCAGGCAGCGCGGGACATAGGGAAAGGGACACCGCTCTCCTGGGACCTGGTGGCCAAATGAGTCAATCCGGAGACGGCAAGGTTCTCTTGCTGCATCCAGACGACGATCCGTTGTCTTTCCCTGAACTGAAATGGAGTCTCATAGTTGATCTTGGCCGCGCGCCAGAGTCCACCTATCAGAGTTGGGGCCGCCACCTTGCCTGCCCGGTCATGAGCCTCTTCGATCTGACTGAGGGAACTGACGACCTTCATCGCACCCGTGAGCTTCTCGAATGTGGCATGGGCGAAGCCGTGGATGAGTTCGGAATTGACTGGTGGGACGTGCTCGCCCAATCCATTGTCCCGCAAATCCAGCAATTGATTTTGCTCCGCAGGTTGGCAACGACGATTGACACAGGTGCTGATGTCTATTCCACACGTCCGCATTACCTTGCATCAGCTCTGCAGAATCTGCTCGGAGGCAAGCTCATCACTGTGCAAAGTGCCAGCCAGCGAATGTTCCATGCTGTCAGGCACTACGCGGACGCGCTGCAACAACTCGAGTTCGCGCAGTTGACGCAGGTTATTCAAGACAAGTTCGATCCTCAACACAAGATTCGTCGTCTTACTGCGGACCGGCCGAAGAGTTCTGCGCGTCCGTTCGTGCTCCTGCCTTCGGCCTATGTCAACGTTTCGCGTACAGCGGTGGCGTACGCGGCCATGCTGCCCGATGTCGAATTCTTGCTCTTGACAGCAAGGAACAACGGTCGCCTGGGAATCCGGCCGGCAAATGTGCGCCATACCTCTCTCGATGGATACTTTTCCAGCGTTAATGACGGTGATGCTCGCATGTTACGTCAGGCTTACAGACGGCTGCGTCTCAGACTGGCGTCTTGCGCGGCCGAGTTCGAAATCGCTCAGGCCTCCGGTGTGCTCGCCGCTCTGGAAAGCTGGCTAATGTGGGGGCTGGCAGTTCGCGATGCCTGGAATGTGGTCTTTGACTCCGAGAAGATTACCGCTTGTCTTTGTGCCGACGACAGCAATCCTTACAGCAGGCTTCCCCTCATCATTGCGAAAAGCCGTGGAATCCCGGCCCTCGCGTGTCATCACGGCGCACTCGACAACCGGATGGCGATCAAGAAACAGCACGCGGATTTGTATTTGGCAAAGAGCGAGATGGAACGAGATTACCTTGTGCGCCTGTGTTGCGTCGCCAAGGAGAGAATTGTAATTGGTGCGCCAGCCTGCCTACAGCCACCTGTGGAATCACGGAATCCAACTCCATCATCCGCGGATTGGATCGTGTTCTTCACCGAGCCATATCACTCTTCCGGATGGCGGACCGGCGAGATTTATCGCGAACTTTTGCCGAAATTGCTTGTGCTGGCCCGCGACTCCGGGCTCGAACTGGTTTTCAAACTACATCCTTTTGAAAGTGCGGCCGGGCACAGGAGGACTCTGCGACGCTACTTGGACTCGCCCGCTGCCCAGCAGATCCGCATCATTACGGGCCCAACGCCGCCGGAATTGTGGCAAAACACCATCTGCGCATTGACCGCCCAGTCATCGGTTGCCTTGGAGTGTTCGGCGCGTGGCATCCCGATTTTCTTATGCGGCTGGCTTTCTGACCCGTGTGCCGGATACGTTCAGCAGTTTGAACGATTCGGAATTGGCCAAGTTTTGCGATCACCCCAGGAACTTGATCAGGTTCCACATTGGATTGCCTCGTCAAGCCAATTAGCGCCCCAGAATAACTCCTCTAAAACGATGGATCCGGAAACACTGCATCAGCTCTTGAGCGGAGTTTACTCGTGTCCGGCGGCGGCGAGTGCGTGAACGTATTTAGCAAAGTGATGTGCACACGAATTTTACGCGCGGTGCTGAAATTCGCGGTGAGCGGATGAGACTCATCAGTCCACTGCTGAAGCACGTCGTTTACCCCGGGCTGAGCCGGTCGGGATATCTGCGCCGGTTGACGAATGCGGGTCCGGCCGTCGTCACCTACCATGGCGTTTTGCCGAGGGGATTCCCTCTTCATGATCCGTTGCTGCACGATCACTTGGTGAGTACGGACGCTTTCATCAGACAAATGCGACTGCTCAAATCAAGGTATAACGTCATCTCCCCCGAACAATTCCTGCTGTGGGCTGAAGGGCACCTGAAGTTGCCATCCCGTTCAGTGTTGCTGACTTGCGACGATGGATTGGGGAACACTCTCAGTGACATGCTGCCGATTTTGCAACACTTTGGCTTTACATGTCTTTTCTTTGTAACCGGCGCATCGGCTGGCGGTGCTTCTGCGATGCTGTGGTTCGAGCAACTCTACATTTGGCTGTTACGTGCTAAGAATGAAGTCTCGATCCACTTACCGTCACTGCCATCTGTGCGGGTTGGATGCAGGCCAAAGCAGATCCATTCCGCTTGGGTAGAGTTGACTAAACAACTCTCGGCATTTGATACGGGTTCACGAGTGCAAATGCTTGAAGACGTGAGAATCCAGATCGGTATATCTAAGGACTGGCAGTCGGAATACTCTCAAAGCCGGACGCTTCGAAGCAGATTTTTCATGTTAAACGTGCAGGAACTTCGTAAGCTGCAAGAAGCTGGTATGACCATTGGTGCACATACGATGTCTCATCCGATGTTGTCGCAGACAAGCGAGGAATTGGCGTTCAAAGAAATTGCAGATAGCAAGTCGCGTTTGGAATTGGCCCTTGGCCTGCCGATCTGGGCCCTGGCATTTCCATTCGGAAACCGTGGAACAGTGACTATCCGCGAACAAGCACTAGCTAAGCGGGCAGGATTCAAATCCGCTTTCATGAGCGTCGAAGAAGGTTCTAGCAAAAATAAGTTCGCGGTTCCCAGGATACATGTTTCGCTCAAAACCACCCTCGCGGAGGTTGATGCTCACCTTTCAGGCTTTTACCGCTCGCTTCGCGACAAGTTCACTGCGCCAATGACAGCCTAAACCATCGGAGATGGGATGCAGATAGTTGTCCACACTAAAATCCCAGACGATTCCAGTCTCCGCTACCAATGGAATGGGCTCCTGCAACATATGGAACGTCCCCAGGTGTCCTATACCTATGAATGGGCGGTAGCGGTGTCTCGTGCTTATGCCGCCTCGTTGCAACCGTTGCTCCTCGCCGCGTACCGGGAACGCACGTTGGCAGGAGTTGTCGCCTTGGTTAAGGATTCGACAGGCAACCGGTTCTCCTTCCTCACTGCTCCGACCGCAGACTATTGCGATTTCATTTCTTCCCACGACGATCGTGCGGAATTCATTGAAAGGGTCATGTTAGAACTTCGCCGAATGGGAGCTTGTGAAATCCGTCTGGCGAACTTGCCTGCCGACTCCATCTCCGTGAATACATTGCAGGCGGCCATGCGTAAGGCGAGATATTCGCATTTCGCGCGTTCAGCATACTGTTGCGCTCAAGTCCCGTTGGTTTCCGATGAGGATCGGATGCAAACGCGGAACTCGACATCAAGTAGGCTGAAGCGTTTATCAAAGATTTGGGCGAAGCACGGCACAGTCAGGGTGAGTCATCATCAAAACTGGGACGAATTGAGCAGGGAATTTCCCGATTTTGCCACAGCGCACGTTGAACGATTTCTGGCTGCAGGCCTAGTTAGCAATCTTGTCCGCCAGGAACGCCGCGCGTTTTTGCTTGAACTTGGAAAATTACTATCAGCGCAAGCTTCGCTCACATTCAGTACCCTCAAGCTCGACGGTCGCACCATCGCTTGGAACTACGGATTTAGGTTTGAAGGGAACTGGTTTTGGTATCAACCAGCATTTGATCGCGACATGGCACACTTGTCGCCCGGGACATATTTACTATGCGAAATCCTGCGTCAAGCTTCCGAGGACCCACAGATCCACACCGTCGATCTTGGGCTCGGCGACGAAGAATACAAAGAAAGGTATTCGAAGGCAGGACGAATGACGTTGCACATTACTGCCTCTTCAGGCCACCGCAAGGCCTTGGAAGTTTGCCGCTACGGTGCCGCTCAGTTTGTAAAGCGCTCTCCGCGTCTGGAGCATGGAATCCGCGCAGGCTTGGCTAGATTGCAATCCGTCCGAAAAAGAATCTCAAGAGATGGACTCGCCGGTGGGTTCAACCTCTTAGTATCACGTTCCATGCCGTTTCTCACCGGCCCAAGCCAAGTCATTTTCTTCGAGGGGACCGCCGCCACGCAGTCACAGCGCGCCGATCTACGCCTGCAAGCCCTCTCATTCAAGTTGCTTGCGACTGCCGCCATGCAGTACGAGGCAGAACCTGGAACCCTGGATTACATCTTGCGCGCTGCTAAACGCCTCAACTCCGGCTGTGCAGAGGGATTCGCGCTCACAACTTTGGAGGGCGTTCTCCTTCATTTTTGTTGGTTGTCGCAATTTCAAGGCTTTGCGATGACGGAGCTGCGTAAGGGTCTGGAGGAGCCGGCGCCCGGCTCTGTGCTTCTCTTCGATTGTTGGACGCCACTGTCGCAACGTGGGCAAGGATATTACGGGCAGTGTATCGCCAAAGTTGTGGGTCACATGCTCGAAAAGGGTAAACATCCGTGGATTTTCAGTGCCGCAAGCAATGTGAGTTCGTTGCGCGGAATCGAAAAAAGCGGATTTATTCCTCGCTTTTCGCTCAAGCGGAAAAGAAGATTTCTCGTAACTACGATTTCGAAGATCAACTTGAGCGAGAGCACTGGCGCCAGAATGGATTTGTACCCGGCCGCCTGACTATGGCGACAGCAACCAGCAACATTCCACGAGCAGTAGCAACGCAAGCGCCGCACCTTGCGCCCAGAGGGAGGGAATTTCATCGCAGGATGGCAAGTATCTCTCGCCAGTCTGCAGTGTATTTCGCCGGAACGATTCTCACGACGGCGACTGGTTTCTTTTTTAAGATTTTTCTCGCCCGTAAGCTTGGTGCCGAGCCCTTGGGAATTTACACCGTGGGAATGACTATCGTGGGGCTTCTGGGCCTGTTTAATGCGCTCGGATTACCCGCAGCTGCAACGCGTTTTGTCGCCGCGTATTGCGCTCGAGGGGAGTTTGCTCGGCTGGGCACATTCTTGCGCGGCAGCCTATCTCTGCTGAGCGTGTGTAATCTTCTGTTCGGATCACTGTTGCTGCTTATCGGACCCTGGGTCGCGGTCCATTTTTATCATCTTCCGGCTTTAAGTCCCTATCTTTGGGCATTCGCCTCAATCATGTTTCTGGGTGTGCTGAATACGTTTCTCGGCCAGGTCATGGCGGGTTATCACGATGTCTCGCGCCGGACTCTCATCACACATTTTTTAGGAGTTCCTGCTAACACCTTGTTTGCCGTCATCCTTATCGGTGTTGGATTCCACTTGCACGGATACCTGGCAGCTCAGGTGGCAAGCGCCCTGCTGATCTTCTTACTACTTGCGCGCTCAGTTTGGAAAATGACGCCTCCGGAGTCGCGAACTTTCGGACCGCTTGCTCCAGTGGAGCGTGAAGTTGTCACTTTTTCCGCAGCAGCGTTTGGTACGGCGGGCTTGGAATTTATCCTCGGTCGCTACCTTGACGTCGGGCAGGTCGGTATTTATGCCGTCGCCATGGCATTAGTCGGCTTCGTTCCTATCGCACTGCAGTCTGTGAACCAGATCTTCTCGCCGACCATTTCTGAATTGCACGCGACCGGAAATCATTCCACGCTGCAGCTGCTGTATGCCACTCTCACCAAGTGGGTCCTGGTTTTGACCATTCCATTGGCCTTGACAATGGTCGTATTTGCACACCCGCTGATGTCGATTTTCGGCCCGAGCTTTGCGCCTGGTGCAGCAGTGCTTGCCATCGGTGCAGCCGGACAGCTCCTGAACTGCGCCGTTGGTTCTGTAGGTTTTCTGTTATTGATGTCAGGAAATCAATTTCAGCTGGTGAAGATTCAAGCTCTGAATGCGGTCCTCCTGATCGCACTCGGCCTAATCTTGGTACCGCGGATGGGTACGATTGGCGCAGCACTGGCGACCACCATTACTGTGATCACAACGAATTTGTGGCTCCTCAAAGCTGTTCGCAGCAAGCTGAAACTGTTTCCCTACAATTCCAGCTACCTGAAGCTGGTCTTTCCAACCCTGCTCTCAACCGGAGTGTTGCTGGCGCTGGGGCGCGGTTTCGTTGGAACGCGATCAAATTGGGAATTTGTGCTGGTCGCGATTGTTGCTGCCTATGGATCTTTTCTCGCCATGATTTGGATTTCGGGGCTGGACAGCTATGATCGCGAAATTGCTCAAACTCTCTGGGCAAAAGTCAGCCGAGGGTTTTAAGAAACGAGGTGAATGCGTGATGGCGAGTACGCGAAGCATTACTCTTCCGGAGGAATTGTGTAGTGCGGTGGAGCTCAAGTTCGGCCGCCGCTTTGGATCACTTGACGAATTTGTGGCGAACACATTGACCCATCTGCTCCGCGATGACGCCTTAGCGATGGACGCCAGGGAGCAGCAGATCATCGAAGAAAGGCTCAAAGCGCTGGGCTACGTCTGACGTGACCTCCATTCAACTCCAGTGTGCGGGCGAACGTGAACCGCAGTTTAGGTTCGCACCTTCTCGGTTAACTGAAAATCAGAATTGAAGTCGCTAGACTCAACAACAGATAAGTCTAGGAGCGGCAGAGTTCTTGCAGCGAATACTTCATAACATTTTTCGTCGCAAACCGCAGTCTGCCGGCCTTCGTTTTTCCAGGCCATTGGTGGTGCTCCAGAGTGACGATTGGGCGCGGGTCGGTATACGCGATAAGGAGGGTTTTGAGCAACTCCGCTCTAACGGCCTCAGACTCGGAGAACACCCTTACGATCTTTACACGCTGGAAACCGCCAGGGACGTGGCAGGGTTAGCTTATTTGCTTGAGCGGCACCGCGATTCGAGTGGACGTTCGCCGTGCCTGGTGATGAATTTTTGCGTCGCCAACCTCGATTTCCCGAAGATGCGGAAACTGGGATTCACGGGCATAGAGTTGATGAATCTCGCTTCTGGGTTGCCGGGGCGCTGGTCACGACCGGGATTGTTCGAAGCTTACCGGCAGGGCATTCACAAAGGCGTGCTTTATCCCGCCATGCACGGACTAACTCATTTTTGTCCAGTCGCCGTTGAAAATGCACTCCTAGAGAATGGCGAGCGTGCCCGCCTGCTTCGGCTCCTTTGGGAAGCGGAAACGCCGTACATCTACTGGCGCATGCCTTGGATCGGTTATGAATACTGGAACCCGGAGAAGCCGCATGCCGGTTTTTTGTCTTACAACCGGCAACAGAATCTGATCCAGAAGTCCTGCGCGGAATTCTCTTCCTTCTTTGACACAAAGCCACTATCGGCATGTGCCGCGGGATATCGTGCGAATAACGATACGCATCGAGCATGGGCGGAAGCCGGCATTCGCGTTGTGCAAAATGGGAGCGGCCGTGGCCTGAAGGCGCCGCACATGGACGAATTCGGCCTGCTTCATCTGTACCGTGCGATTGATGTTGAACCGTCTCAAAAAGAACTCGACACCGAAAAGTATTTAGAGATCGCCGCCGTCTGTGTTGCGCGGGGATCGCCAATAGTAATTTCGACCCACGCCATCAACTTCCATTCCTCTCTGAAAGATTTCCGGACTTCGACACTCATTGCCCTCGATGCGCTACTGAAAGCGCTGGAATCGAAGTATCCCGGCCTGCTGTACGTGAATGACGAAGAGCTGTACACGCTCGTCACTGACGGGAATCTCCGAAACCGCTCTCAGCGTATTACCGTTTCCACTGCTCCATTCGAGCGCAGAGCCGCCGTTATGTGCGCGGGGACCTCATGAGGCAAACTCCAAGTTCCCTGATTCTGATAACTGTGGATTGCCTACGCGCCGACCACTTCGGATTTCTTGGATACGAGCGTCCGACCACTCCATTTCTAGATTCCCTCGCGAAACAAAGCTTGGTCTTCCGGAACGCAATCACCGCCGGTGCTCCAACCTACTACTCACTGCCTGCAATACTAGTGTCTCGCTATCCTCTGGCTCTCGGCCGGGATGTGTTGGGAATCGCCCCCGAGGAAAACACAATTCCTTCGGTGCTGAAAGGATACGGCTTTCAAACTGCGGCATTCTCGGCCGCCAATCCCTACATTTCGGCGCGATTCGGCTACGACCAGGCATTCGATTGCTTCCGCGACTTTCTTGATGCAGAAACACTGGAATTTACCGCTGAACCGCCTCCGCCCCGACTTCGAAGTCGTGCGAATCAGGCTCTTTCCAGAGCCTGTCATGTTGTGCCGGGATTCGGCAAAGCCTATGACGAGCTCTATTTTCAATATTGCCAGCGAATCGGTTCTGAACCTTGCCAGGGCCTCGACTCCCTAAGACGGTTTCCATCGGCCGACGTGATCGTGGATCATGCAATCGCCTGGCTGAATGAGCATTCCAATGGCCCCTTCTTTCTCTGGCTGCATTTGATGGATCCTCACGCTCCGTACTACCCCAAACAGGAAGCACTGGATGAGATGAAATCGGGCGGAGTCTCTGCCGAGGAAGCCAGATATCTGAATTCTTTTTGGATCCGGAACGACATTGGCCCGAACCGCCTCCGCCAAAAACGAAACGAGGTAATAGCCCTGTATGACGCTGGCATCCGCTGGGCTGACATTCAGATCCGCAGGCTGACGGAAAAACTCGTGGAACTCAATGTCTGGGATAAATGCGCCCTGGCAGTTACTGCCGACCATGGAGAGGAATTTCTGGAACACGGCGGCCGATTCCATGCCCCGCTCAAACTTACGGAGGAGTTGATACGTGTGCCGCTCCTGTTGCGTGTTCCTCAAATCCAGAATTCGCGCGAGCTATCCGTATCTTTCGGGTTGATCGACCTTGCTCCGACGCTTCTGGATGCGCTCGGTTATCCGGCGCCTGCCAGTTTTCGAGGTCGCAGCCGCTGGGAACAAATTTCAAACAGTGAGGAGTGGCATCAGCCGGTGTTCACCGAATGCGTTCACGGATGTACGAATCCTTTTCACCCCGAGAATCGGGTTGCACCCAGAATTCTGGCGGTGCGAAAGGGACACCATAAGCTGGTAATGGATTTCTCGAGTGGCACTCAACAGTTGTTTAACCTGAGTTCAGACCCTGCAGAGCAGAATCCCGTGGATGATCCGGAAGCTAGACCAATTTGTCGAGAACTTCTGGAACACGCAAGGAAGCACCTGGTGGAACCTCAAAAGTCACGAGATTTCGAGCGTCGCATGGAGTCTCAACTGCGAGACCTTCGAATAGAATTGGCGCATTCAACTGCAAACACAAACTAGTCGCGATCTGACGGTCCCAGATACGGAAGGCAAGAAGCCAATCCGCATCCTTCTCGATAGTTTCGCCGACGCGGGCTTGCCGAACGCGCAAATGGGAAACGCGAGAGAGATAGCTTGCCGCTTGGATCCTGCGTATTTCCACATCAGGATGTTTGTT
>Ga0209056_10007798_pt1 | contig 11007 bp, 10 predicted proteins | sample GraSoiAngelo_114_FD_185876 | JGI IMG/M metagenome (GOLD analysis project Ga0209056, IMG submission 185876) | Grasslands soil microbial communities from the Angelo Coastal Reserve, California, USA - 14_0903_13_40cm (SPAdes) (version 2) | ecosystem: Environmental > Terrestrial > Soil > Grasslands...
TCGGCCATCACGTCAGCCATCGGAGCACTGAAAGGCCCGCTGCACGGCGGCGCCAATGAGGCTGTGTTCCTCATGCTGCAGGATATCGACAAGAAAGGCGCGGACCCCATCGAATACGTCCGCGGCCAGTTAGCGCAAAAGAAGAAAATTTCCGGCTTCGGACATCGCGTTTACCACACCGAAGATCCACGTGCTACGCATCTGCGGAAAATGTCGCGCGATCTCGGCAACTCCAGCGGTAAAGGCAAGTGGTTTGAAATGTCGAGCAGGATTGAACAGTTCGTAAAATCAGAAAAGAAACTGAACGCGAATGTCGACTTCTATTCCGCCTCCACTTATCACACGCTGGGGATCGATGTGGACTTGTTCACACCTGTTTTCGCAGTCTCCCGCATCAGTGGTTGGACTGCCCACGTGATCGAGCAGCTTGACGACAACCGCCTCATCCGCCCGCGCGCCGATTACGTCGGGCCCGCGTATCCGCAACATTACATTCCTATCGATCGCCGCTAGGACTCGCTAGAACATAACACGTAGGGACAGCCGCCCTCGGCTGTCCAGTCGGGCGGAGCTCGACCGCTGGACAATTCCCTCCTTGATCTCCACCCCAAGAAATCAGATACTCCTTCATTCCATCCGCTACTTTTTACTGAGATCTCCCCATGAGCAAACTCCTTTCTCCACTGCTAATCACTGGACTAATTCTCACTCTTGCGTGCATTGCCACCGCCGCCAACCCGCCCGGCGACTCCACCGACGACTGGCCATCGTACGGCCACGATCCCGGTGGCATGCGCTACTCGCCGCTCACGCAGATCAATCGGGAGAACGTTGCTAAGTTGAAAATTGCGTGGATTTTCCACACCGGCGATATCTCGGACGGAAAAGGGCAACGCAAACGGAGCGGCTTTGAGACCACACCTCTCGTAGTTGATGGAACCCTATATCTCACCACGCCCTTCAATCGCGTGATTGCTCTCGATCCAGAAATCGGCAAGCAACGCTGGGCCTACGACCCGAAAATCGATCTCAGCGGCGATTACGGAGACGGACTCATCAACCGTGGCGTCGCCACATGGCTTGATCCCACAAGGCCAGCTACCCAGCCCTGCCGTCGCCGATTGTTTGAAGCTACCCTCGACGCCCGCCTCATTGCGCTCGATGCGGCTACCGGCGCGCCCTGTGCCGACTTCGGCAAGGCTGGTGAAGTCAGCCTGCGCGATGTCCCCGGCTTTCGCCCGGGCTGGTATCACATGACGTCACCACCTGCCGTGATCGACGATATTGTGGTCGTCGGATCGGCAATTGACGACAATAGCCGTGTCGACATGCCAGCCGGCGTGGTGCGAGCCTTCGACGCGCGCTCCGGCGCTTTGCGCTGGAGCTGGGATCCGATTCCGCCGAACCCAGCCAGCAGTACCACCTCTGCTAAGCCTTGGAAAAGCGGTGCTGCAAACGCCTGGTCCATTATGGCTGTCGATCCTGAGCGGGACCTTGTCTTCGTTCCCACCGGCAGCGCCAGCCCTGACTATTATGGCGGACTGCGTCCCGGCGACGACAAGTGGGCCGATTCAGTAGTCGCCCTTCGTGCCAAGACCGGAGAAATCGCTTGGGGTTTTCAGCTTGTCCACCATAATCTGTGGGATTACGACACGGCCTCTCCGCCGCTTCTCGCAACCCTGCCGCATAACGGCCAAAAAATTCCTGTTGTAATTCAATCTAACAAGACAGGTTTCATATACGTTCTAAATCGCGACACGGGCACGCCTGTGTTTCCAGTAGAAGAACGCCCCGTGCCACAGAGCGACGTGCCAGGCGAAGTCACGTCACCAACTCAGCCGATTCCAGTCGCCCCACCGCCGGTTACACCGCAGAAACTCTCTCCCGATGATGCCTGGGGTCTTACTCCTTCAGACCGTGAGACTTGCCGGAAGTGGATGGCTGGCATGGGCAACAACCAAATCTTTACTCCGCCCGCCCTGCACGACATCGTGGCCTCGCCGGGAGTTATTGGAGGCGCGAATTGGAGCGGCTATGCCTTCGATCCGCAAAGAAACCTGCTGTTCGTGAATACGAACAACTTTCCTTTCCGAGTGAGGCTAATCCCTTCCGAGAAATTCATGGAGGAAGTCATGAAAGGCGGCGGGGAATTCGGCAGTCAGCGGGGAGCGCCTTACGGCGTGTTCCGTGCTCCGTTCTTTTCGCCGAGCTTCGTGCCGTGCAGTCCTCCGCCGTGGGGGACATTGACTGCCGTCGATATGGTGGAAGGCAAGATTCGTTGGCAAGTGCCGCTCGGCTCGATGCAGAACTTCGGCGTTGCTCACACTACACCGGTTCCGCCCGGCTCGCCTAGCTTGGGAGGCCCAATCGTCACCGCAGGCGGTCTGGTCTTCATTGCCGGAACACTCGATCCGGTGATACGTGCCTTCGATGTCGAAACTGGCAAGGAGTTGTGGGAGGCTCAACTCCCCACCAACGGCCACGCCGTGCCCATCACATATCAGTTGAATGCGAAGGGAAGCAGTACGTAGTCATCGCCGCCGGCAGCCATGCCAAGATCAAAGAGGAGCCGCTGGGTGACTTGCTGGTGGCATTCACGCTGCAGTAACCAAAGAACATGCGGAGGCATGCGACTCGTAGGCCCCGCGGCAGCGCGCTAATTCATGAACCACTAAGGACACGAAGTTACACAAAGGGGTTGAATCCTATATAGGGTTTTCTTCGTGTGCCTTCGTGTCCTTGGTGGTTAAATTCTCGGACACTGCCGTCCCGCGCCGATGTTCCCCGCACGGCCAGGCAAGCGTAAAATATGTACTCATGCGTCGGGTCTATTTCGACAATAACGCGAGCACGCCCGTCCTCCCCGAGGTTTTCGAGGCCATGCGGCCCTACTTCGCCGAGCATTTCGGGAACGCGTCTTCCATCCATCATCATGGGCAGGAAACGCGGGCCGCCGTGGAGCGGGCGCGCGAATCGGTTGCGAATCTTCTGGGCTGCCGCGCTTCGGAAATCGTATTCACCAGCGGCGGCACCGAAGGAGATAACCTCGCCATCTTCGGTCTGACAAAGCCAGGTCTGACAAAGCCCGGCGATCACATCATCACGTCGACCATCGAGCATCATGCGGTCCTGAATTCATGCAAGCAACTGGAAGCCTCCGGCTGCGAAGTCACTTATGTTCCCGTCGATGGACATTGCCTTGTTGATCCAGACGACGTTCGCCGCGCGCTCCGTAAGAACACCAAGCTAATTACGATCATGATGGCGAACAACGAAACTGGCGTGCTGCAGCAAGTCGAGGAGATCGCAAAAATCGCCGCTGAAGCCGACGTCTATTTCCATACCGACGCAGTCCAGGCAGCAGGCAAGGTGCCGATCAACGTAAAGCAGATCGGCTGCGACCTGCTCTCGATCTCCGGCCATAAGATGCACGCGCCGCAAGGTGTTGGCGCAGTTTACGTCCGTAAGGGAACGATTCTGCAACCGATGCTTTACGGTGGCCGCCACGAGCGCTCGCGCCGTGCGGGAACGGAGAATGTTCCTGGAATCGTTGCTTTGGGCAAGGCAGCAGAGCTGGCGCAAAACGCATTGAAAAATGGCGGAGTGGCTGTAATGGCCGCCATGCGCGATCAAATCGAGAGCGCGATCCTCAACGAAATCGAAGCGACGTACCTGAATGGCAAAGGCGCGCCGCGAGTCCCGAATACCACAAACATTTGTTTCGACTACATCGATGGCGAAGCGCTGGTCATTGCGCTCGACCTCAAGGGACTCGCCGTCTCGACAGGCGCGGCGTGCTCCTCGGGAGCAATCGAGCCTTCTCACGTGCTCACCGCGATGGGACTCTCGCCCGACCGCGCCCGCGCTAGCCTGCGCTTCAGTCTGGGTAAGCAGAACACGCCCGAAGAAGTGGACTTCGCCCTCAGCTTAGTTCCCGCAACCGTAGCCCGCCTGCGTGAGCTGTCCCCGGTTTACAATAAAGAAGCAGTTAGCAATTAGCATTTGGCATTTAGCCGCTACGTGCGGGATTTGAAAGGGCACGAAGTTCACTCGTGCCGGCCAAACATCTTAACCTTGTCATTCCGAACCGCTTTAGCGGTGAGGAATCTGCTTTTCCGCTCGTAAAGAGTTACGCACCAGATGTTAATTGGTAACTGCTAACCGCCAAATGCCAAAGACCACCATCGCCGTCGCCATGTCCGGTGGAGTCGATTCCTCCACCGTCGCGGCCATGCTCCGCGCCGAGGGACACAATGTCATCGGCCTCACGATGCAACTCTGGAATCAGCGCCGTCTGGCTGGCCATCCGGGAATGCCCGAGTCCGTGCAGGGCCGCTGTTGTTCGCTCGATGACGTTTACGACGCCCGCCGCGTGGCAGAGACCATCGGCATCCCGTACTACGTCGTCAATCACGAGGACCGGTTCGAGCGTGACGTAGTTCGTCCATTCGTCCAAGAGTATCTTTCCGGCCGCACTCCCATTCCTTGCAGTTTGTGCAACAATCACTTGAAGTTCGATCAGCTACTCATTGTTGCCCGGCAGATTGGCGCTGACGCCGTGGCTACCGGCCATTACGCACACGTCGAGTTTGATGACTCCCGAGGACGCTGGCTGCTCAAGCGCCCGACCGATCTCGCCAAGGATCAGACCTACTTCCTCTTTGGTCTCACACAGGAGCAGCTCAGCCGAACCCTGTTTCCCCTAGGCGGAATGACCAAGCCCCAAGTCCGCGAACTGGCACGGCAGCATGGGCTCGCGCTCGCTGAGAAGCCAGACTCTCAGGAAATATGTTTCGTTCCCGGCGGTGACTACAAGAATTTTCTCGACGCCTATCTCGCCGAGCGTGGCGATGCGCTGCCCGACACCTCCGGTGAGCTAGTCACCACCAACGGCGAGGTGATTGGCGAACACGCTGGCATTCACAACTTCACAGTTGGACAGCGCAAGGGACTCGGCGTAGCCACCGGTTCGCCGCTCTATGTGATCCAGATCAAGGGCGACTCGCGCCAGGTAATTGTCGGCAATCAGCAGGAACTTTACTCGCGCACGCTTCGCGCACGCCGCGTCAATCTTATTGCAGTCGAAGATTTGCGCGAACCGATGCGAGTCTCCGTCAAAATCCGTCACCGCCATGAGCCAGCCCCGGCACTGATCGAGAAGTCCGGCACCGACGAAGTGCTCGTCACCTTCGACCAGCCCCAGCGCGCAATTACGCCCGGCCAGGCTGCGGTGTTCTACGAGGATGACGTTGTCGTGGGCGGCGGCTGGATCGTCTGACAAGTTGACACCCACCGCCGCGCCCCTGGAGCGCTGCGAAACGCGTAGGGGCAGGTGTCCTCACCTGCCCAGCAGAACTCGGGTAAAGCCGTTTTTGAGAAGGGCACGAATTTTGCTTCCGGGACGCAACGCTGCTCCGGCAAACCTGCATCCGAATCCCAGCGCCAGCGTTCAAAAGGAATTCACAATGACTAAACTTCCAGCTTGCTTCTGCGCCGCAGCTCTACTTATCGGCGCTTGCCTCGCGCAAACCTCGGAGAGTCCTCAGGCTGCTGCTTCTCCGGGAACTTCCGCACCAACGGCGGCTCCCGCCAATCAGTTACCCGCAGGCACAATCATTCCCGCGGAGCTCGCCAAGTCGATTGACGCCAAGAAAGCCAAATCCGGAGATCAGGTCATCGCGAAGACGACCATCGACCTGAGATCGAAAGACGGCAGCACCGTGATTCCGAAAGGGGCGAAAGTTCTTGGCCACGTGACCGACGCCAAAGCTCGCGGCAAAGATGAGTCTGGGTCGATGGTCGCAATCGCCTTCGACAAAGTCGAACTGAAAGGCGGCCGTGATTTGCAGTTTAATGGCGGAATCCAGGCCATCGGCAAGCCGGAGCAGAATGCAGCCGCGTACACTGGCGGCGGATCACCCATGAGTGAGAGTGGAGGCGTGCCCTCGGGCGCCGCAGCACAAGGCGGTATGGGAGGGGCCAGAACTGGCGGTGCCATGGGAGCTCCGCCCAGCGCTGGCAATCCCGGCAACGGTCCGACTGATAACGGTGTCCCGGCAACCGGAGGAGTGGGCCCATTAAGTCCGGCGAGCCAAGGCGTCGTTGGAATACAGGGGCTGTCTCTCCAGGACTCGGCGCAAGGGTCGGTGATAACGTCCAGCAGCGGCAACGTTCGTCTGGACAGCGGGACCCAGTTGATCTTGCGGGCCAAGTAGGCGCCCGGGCGGGAAGATCAAGCCAAAAAAATAAAGGCAGCGCTCTTACACGCTGCCTCTTTATCCTTTGCTTTCTAGATGAACATCTCGTCTTGTTGAACTGATCTTTCGTGGCGTCGGCGTCGGCGCCCACCCAGAAGCGCTTCGACTCCAACTGATAAGCCCCGGAACAATCCAGAAACCTGGCGCACGGGCGAGACCACGGTCTTGTGAACCGCTTCTGTCGCCTCTTCCACGCGATCCATGGTGCGGTTCAGGAACTCATCTGCGCGGATCACTTGCAGGCGCGCGCGGTCCAGAACATCGTTCACAGTGGCATCAAGCCGTTCCAATTGGCCCCGAACAATCCCGGATGTTTCGCTGGCGTTGGTTAGCAGAGTCTCGATCTTCGGGCGCAGGTCCGTCAACATCGAGTGTACGGTCTCAGCGGTTGGAAGCAGTTTCGTTTTTACTTCAGTTGCTAACGCTTCCATGCGAGCGCTGCTCTTGCGCACAGCGAGATAGAGAGCGACCAAAATGCCGGCCTGCAGCGCTACCGCAGCTGCAGTCAAAGCCAGGCACGCGCTCAGAAGGGTTTGATTTTCCATATGCGTTGCTCCGTTCTCCTCGGAAAGAGCCCCGAGGGTAACGGAGAGCCTGCTCGCTACACGTTTTTCGTGCTGCCACCCTCGCTGGTCGTGGCTTCGTGATAAGCCTGCCGCCCAGCTTCATATGCACTTCGGAATTGCTCTTTCTGCTGGTTCATCGCCTCGCGGCCGCGGTCCACCCATTGTCCGGCCTGTTCCCGCGCTTCATGCGCGCGATTACGCACATATTCGCGGCCTTCTTCCGCCTTCGAGCGCAGCGCCTCACGAGTCTCACTACCCGGCCGCGGCGCATACAGAACCCCGGCCAGCGTTCCCAGACCTAGCCCTGCAAGAAACCAGAGCACACTATTGCCATCTCTATCTGACATAAATCAGCCTCCAGCAATAACACTCGGATGGTAGCACCCGTATAGGCTAATTACAATTCGGCGCGGTTGCCATGGCACGTCATTGTTTGTTTTGTTTCGGACGAATCGGCATAAGGCAGCGGAAGCATTATCTCAGAACCAAAACTGAATCGAATGACACTCGGGCGACTCTCCCCTCGTGCGTACTGGAAAAAAAGCCCGGTCAGGACCGGGCTTAAAAGACGAAGCAGCGAAAAGAGACGAATAGGCAAACGCCGTTAAAAAGGACGGCTGAATTGGGTGGGGCTGGCGGTGATCTTGGAGACCTTCTCCGAGTCGTGGGCACGCAGAGGTTTGTAATCTCTTACGGCAAAGAGACCGTCGCCGATTGCACCCAAGGTTGCGTTGGAGCGGGACAGCACCATCGCGAGATACTTCTCGGCTACGGGACGGTCGGCAGGGTGGATTAGCATCCACCAGCGTCGCATGGACTCGCGGACCTCACTTTCGGTTTTTGAACCTTCGACCATGGCGTCGATCAGTCTGTAGACCTTGCTCTTTACCGCCTGGTAGGAGATAGAAATCTCCTGTGGCATGTTGGGCTCCCCCTGTAATCGTGATTAGAGCAATATGCTGGCCAAATGTATCTCATGATTCTGCTTGGGCTTGAGAATGGCTGGCTCTGAGTTGTTGGAGAAATCGAGGACTTCCAATATGAATTTCCGTAGGTGTGGTTTTGGGAGATTTGGCTGCGGCGTGGGTTACATTATCTAATCTGCCTCTCGGCTTCGTAGTAACGGCTTATGAAGCCTGCATTGAATCCGGTGGATGATCAAATCGTTCGGCGGGGCTGGCCCGACAAACCGATCCTGGCGGTTTGTGAGTTCGCCACCGTGGCGATCCTTTTCTGGGCGGACGTTCACCATCACATCTTCATCAGCAAAACGCTTTATCTGTTCCCGCTGGCATGGTTCTCATTGCGCGTGCGTGGGCTGCGCTGGCGCGATGTGGGACTGGCTCGCTTTCGGAGTTGGCGCACGACTCTGCTGATCGGCCTCGCAGCTGGAGTCACGCTCGAAGCCTTCGAACTTTTCATCTCTCAGCCGCTGCTGATCCGCATCATCGGAAAGCCACCAGACCTTTCTGATTTTCCTTCTACGCGGGGCCACGTTGGGCTTCTGCTTCTATGGATTCTTCTTATTTGGACATTAGGGGCATCCGGCGAGGAGATGGTCTATCGCGGATACCTCATGAATCGTGTCGCCGATCTAATGCGCGGAACACGAACTTCTTGGATTGTTTCCCTTCTCGCCGTAAGCATCGTCTTTGGAGCGGCGCATCTTGGGCAGGGGATTACGGGCCAAGTGGAGAACATGATCGATGGTTTTCTGCTCGGCGCTCTTTATCTGGGTTGCGGGCGTAACCTCGCGGTTGCGATCGTGGCTCACGGCGTGACGGATACAATCGACTTCCTGTTGATTTTCGCGGGACTATACCCCACGCTGCGCTAAACCCTTCATCAACGCAACGCGAGGCGAGGCCGCTGCCTGCTGCCGGAACTCAGCTAAAGCCGCGTGTGACGCCAAATCTATCGCGTAACGTTCTAGACACGATAACAGCAAGCCCCTCAATCCAGAGTACAATGTGCGCCGAATTGTCATGATGCTGGACAGAGGCTCCGCAAAATAAGTGCAATCGTGGAGGTCCAGCCTGTATTACAGGCGTTCAAATTCCCCGATTTGACGGACACGCGGAGGCGCGATGAAACGGCACCTGCTTTGGATGTTGATCTGTCTGGCATTACCAGCAGCTTTGGCAGCCCAGCAAGCTCATCCGAGCGTGGGTAACTCCGATCGCATGTTTTTTCCGAGCGACATGTTCTGGGGCTACGGACAATTCGATCTTGCGCCGCCGCATAACGAAATCGATCCCAACTTGTGCCGGTCAGATGCTGGCAAATTCGGAGGGGTGAATGCTCCCTGCAACGCCTTCGCGCGCTACATGATCTCGGGATACACGGAGTTATGGCCGTTCGGCCGCGGGCAGTTTCGCCGCTTCTTTCTTTTTGGAGACTCGCACTTTCTTTTTGGCAAGAACCTACCGCAGACGCTGTATACGTGGTCATTCAGCGCGATTGGGTTGGAGCAGTCATGGGGAGGAGGAATCTATTTAGGGAAAGGCTTTGAGATGCGCGTGACGCAACATTTTCTGTTTACTCGATTTGGTGTGCGCGATCGTAACCTGGGACCGGCAGACTTAGGGCCGAACGGGCCTTGGGGACGATACAACGCGATTGGAGTGAGAAAGTACTTTGGAGAGAGAAGGTATTAGGGGCATTCATTCCATCGAATGTATGTTCGTCTCCGTTTACTCGCAGTCAGCCGATTCGCTCACACCCCTCCCAGTGAGTGATACGGCGATAGGATGCGATCAGCCGATGTGGCGCAAACCCTGCACGATGTTAGTCATTGATAGGCGGTGAGCAGGTATGGCGGCGCTTAGAAATCCGACTAAGGTGGCAACTAGCAGAGATACGGCACCTGTGGTGAGGCGCATTTTGAGCAAGACGGCAAAAGCACCTCCTGCACCGGAATGAACGATCGCATAGAGCAGGCCATAAGCACCTAGTGACGCCGTGAACCAGCCTGCCAGACACAAGGTTAGAGCTTCGCCGACAAAGAGAATGAGGATGAACCTGGGCGTAAACCCCAGCGACTTCAGTATCGCAACTTCCCTTGTGCGCTCACGAATTGACATCGCAATGGTGTTCCCCAAGACGAGCAATGTCGCGAATAGCACAGCCATGCATATGCTAAGAATGAAAGCTTTCACATTGCCGAACATCGAGATTAGGTTGATGTCGAAAGCTCTTTCAGCCTCGGTCCTCGTCTGCTCCGGTGAATTGCGGAACATATCGTCCACAGCGGTGGAAATTCGGCCCACGTCTTGCGGGGAGTCTGCTTGGATCAGGTATAGCTGATCCTTGCCGTACCGCATAGCCTGCTGAACGTATTTCCAATTGAAGTAGATGGCATTGATTGGAAAGGGAGACTTGAAGGTGCCCCGCAGGTTAAGTTCCAAATTCACAGGAAATTTCCCGCCTTGAATGATGAGCTTGTCCCCGATCTTCCAGCCTTGCTTTGCGGCCAACTCGCTGCCTGCAATTGCGCCAGCAGAATCGTGTTGCCAGGCACTCACCTGATCTTGCGGAATCTCATACTCTGGGTAGGCTTTCAGGTACTCATCGGGGTCGGTGCCGATTTGGGCGAAGTCGTTTGCCTTAGGGTCTTTGTAGTCTCCCTCAAAGAGGTTCAAGGGAATTACGGCGATCACGCCGGGAATGAGCCGGATCTTTTGCCGATAGTAGCTGGGCAGAGGGACACCTAGAGAAGCTCGATGTCGGCAAACGATGTGTGACGCGGAAACAGAACTCCACTCGTCGATGTAGAAAGCACGCCAAATCGTCAACAAAAAGGTAAGCAGCAGAAAGAAAAACGTGAGGCTGAGGACTGTGAGAATGCTACGGCGCTTGTTGCGCCAGGCATTTCTCATGACGAGCCGTGTCAGAGTCACGACAGCCCTCTATGGGGTGAATTAGACACCGGGGCCAAGGCATTTGTGCCGGAGAACAGGCCAGGTCAATAGCGACTGGATTTTGGCATGAACGGGTGGGACAATCAGAGCCGATGAAGCAGCGTGACACCAATCGCCACCCCGGTCCATTCCGGGTCATGCGAGTGGACTCGGAGTTTGCCGGTCTCCTTGTGGCTGTCGGCTTTGTGGTGATGGGGCTCGTCAGCATGCCGATTGCGACCTGGTTCGTGCTCGGAGCCCTTTTGCTCGGCGTCGGAGTGGCAC
>Ga0209056_10007799_pt1 | contig 11004 bp, 10 predicted proteins | sample GraSoiAngelo_114_FD_185876 | JGI IMG/M metagenome (GOLD analysis project Ga0209056, IMG submission 185876) | Grasslands soil microbial communities from the Angelo Coastal Reserve, California, USA - 14_0903_13_40cm (SPAdes) (version 2) | ecosystem: Environmental > Terrestrial > Soil > Grasslands...
CGGCACCCTGGCCCCGCGGAGTCGGGTGACGAGCCGATGATGGCCGCGACGGATGTCTTCGGCCGGGTCCGTGCCCCCCATGTCGATCAGATCGTCGCCGGCGGAGAAGGCGCGCCCCGCGCCGGTGAAGACCAGCGCGCGGAGGTCGTCAAAGGGAAGTGTATCGAGGGCCGCGTGGATCTCGGCGAGCATCCGGAACGTGAACGCGTTCAGCTTCTCCGGACGGTTCAGCACGATCGTGGCGACCGAGCCCTCTCGACGACAGAGGATCTGTTCGTGATTCATGCCGGGCTTATAGCGCCGAGCGGCTCGACGCGGCCACGGCGAGCGTGGCGGTTCGTTACAGCGTTGGTGACGTTTCGTTACCGCCGTCTCAGCGCGCCGAGCGAATGCGAGCCATCCATCAGGGTCTGTCCCTGGCACGACATCTGCTCACACCGAGCGCCGAAGGGAGTCATCATGGAGAGTCAGGCAAGGGTGATCGAAGCGACCGGTACCGGCGCCGAGCTCGCGCCCGAGACTGTCCTTCCCTCGCAGTTCTTCGACCGCCTGCAGGGTGACTCCTCGCTCCAGCCGGAGAAGCGCCTCATGCTCGCCGTGCTCGAGGATGCCGTCGGGACGTTCCAGAAGTACGTCAACGTGCGCAGCCGCCACGGACGCCGCCTGTTCAGCGAAGCCGAGGAATGGTTCGCCTCGCACGACGGCGACTGGCCATTCGCGTTCGTCAGTGTCTGCCAGGCTCTCGGGCTCGAAGCGGACTATCTGCGCGCCGGACTCTGGCGCTGGCGGGATCGGCAGCCGCTGCCGGTCGGCGACGAGACGAAGGTCGTGCGGTTCCCGTTCCGTCGCGTGAACGGCAGCCGGCACTCCGTCACGGGTCGCCCGGTCGGCCTCAGACGCTCGGCTTGAGCTCGCCGCCCGCGGTGGGCGGCGGGCGGCATCCTGTGATAGTCACCGCCACGCGATGCCGGCGCTCACGGAGCGTGCCGTCGGGGTGGTGGGTGCGGGCCCCGCGCTCGCGTCCCTGCTCCGCTGGGTGCGGCCGACGTTCGCACTGGCGGGCGATGCGCGCCCCGCGCTCGACATCGGCTACTTCGCCAACGTCATCCCGGTCGCACCGAACCTGGGCATCGCCATCGGGACGGACGGCGTCGGGACGAAACTCCTGATCGCGCAGGCGGCCGGCCGCTTCGACACGGTCGGCATCGACTGCGTGGCGATGAACGTCAACGATGTCCTCTGCGTCGGCGCGCGGCCGGTGGCGCTCGTCGACTACGTGGCGGTGGAGGAACCCACCGCCGCGCTCCTCGACGGGATCGGCCGTGGTCTCGCCCGGGGTTGCGAGCTCGCCGGCATCTCGTGTCCGGGCGGGGAGCTCGCCCAGGTGCGTGAGATGCTCCGCGGCGCGCGCCCCGGCAGCGCCATCGACCTGGTCGGCACAGCGATCGGCACGGTGGCCCTCGACCGCATCATCGCGGGACAGGACGTGCGCGCCGGCGACGTCCTGATCGGGCTCGAGAGCGCCGGTCTGCACTCGAACGGGTACACTCTCGCCCGCCGCGCCTTGCTCGAGCGCGGGCGGCTCGCGCTCGAGGATCACGTGGCGGAGCTCGGCTGCACCCTCGCGGACGAGCTGCTCCGGCCCACCCGGATCTACGTGCCGGCCGTGCTCCCGCTCCTCGAGGCGGGGCTGTCGATCCGAGCCCTGGCCCACATCACCGGCGACGGGCTCTTCAACATCGTTCGCACGGTACGGCCGATCGGCTTGGAGATCGAGCGGTGGCCCGAGGTGCCGCCGATCTTCCGGCTGATACAGCGGCTCGGCGACATCCCCGACACCGAGATGTACCGGGCGTTCAACATGGGCATCGGCTTCACGCTGGTGATCGCCCCGGAGGATGCCGATCGAGTGTCAGCCGCGCTCGCCGGCGACGGCGTCCGCGCTCACGTCCTCGGGCGCGTGGTGGACGATCCCGCACGCACGATTCACTTCCGCCCCGGGCGCCTGGTAGGCCGCGACGGCGGCTTCACGCGCGCCTGATCCGTGCCAGGACACGGGTTCGATCCGGACGCGGGCCACGCCGCGCTGGACCATCCCGAGGACGCGCGCGGCGCCGTACGAGACGTCGATGTCCCGATGGCGGCGGAACGGACCGCGATCAGTGATCGTGACGAGGACCGACCGTCCGTTCAGGAGGTTCGTGACGCGCACCGTCGTCCCGAGCGGCAGCGTGCGATGCGCACACGTCATCCGGTGCTGGTCGAATCGCTCGCCGCTCGCGGTCTGACGCAGGTGAAACGCGGCCCCGTACCACGACGCCCGCCCGACCTGCGCTGCGGGTCGCGCGTCCTGCTCGGCGGCCATCGCGACGGTTCCCGTGACGACGACGGCCATGAGGATGATCGCCAGCCGACGGCTGACCCGCGCCGCACAAACAAAGAGCCGGGGGATCGCTCCCCCGGCCCACTCTGGTCCGGTCTGCATGATCCCGCTCCTTGAACGCCGACGAAGTTAGCTGACGGGTTCGGGCTCAAAGAGCGTGGCCCGTCCAGACTCTCGACCGAAGTGGGTCGAGGCCTGGATTAACCCCTAAAAGCTGGTTCCTCCGTTCCCCGGTCGGGGATTAGGCGTGTATGTCGGTCCTCAACTCGTATTCCAGAAACCTGCGCGACGGGTCAAGCACCACGTTGCCTGACGCACAGCGGCACGTACAAAGCATTTCGAATTCACATGCTTGCGGGCAGCCTCGCAAGCGCTGTGGGCTGCCGCCTGGGCGCGCGATCGGCTACTGATTCTCGTCGCCCGTGTCCCAGTTGCCTTTGACGGGGGGCAGGAGCGGCGACTTGTAATGTGGCGTCCGACTGGGCGTCGGCTTGCGATAGACGAACTCGGTCTCGCAGCCGACACACGTGGCGCGCAGACCACCCGGCAGCCGTTTCAACCGCACGGTGACGACCTGGCCGTCACCGTGCCGGTGCTGTATCGCGGGATACTCGGCGACGTAGACCGTCCGCATCCGCCCGGGTTCAGCTAAATGCGCGGTCCGTCGCGAATGTCAATCGAGCGACGGCGCGCACGCTCGGGCGTTGCGGCGTCCGGAGTCCGGTGCAACGATCCGGACATGGGGCCGGAATCGAAACCGAACCGTCTCGCCGCCGAGACGAGCCCCTACCTCCTCCAGCACGCGCACAACCCGGTCGACTGGTATCCGTGGAGCGAGGAGGCGTTCGCGCGGGCGCGCGCCGAGAACCGGCCGATTCTCCTGTCCGTCGGCTACTCCGCCTGCCACTGGTGTCACGTGATGGAACGGGAGTCGTTCGAGGACGAGAACACCGCGCGGCTCATGAACGAGCTCTTCGTCAACGTGAAGGTCGATCGCGAGGAGCGGCCCGACGTCGACGATGTGTACATGAAAGCCGTCCAGATGCTCACCGGGCGTGGCGGCTGGCCGATGACGGTCTTTCTCACGCCGGACGGGAAGCCCTTCTACGGCGGAACGTACTTCCCGCCGGTCGACCGCCACGGCTTGCCGGGATTCCCGCGCTTGCTCGAGGCGGTGGCGCGCGCGTATCGCGACCGTCCCGACGAGGTCGCGCGCTCCGTCGACCGGATCCTGTCCGCGCTCGAAGGCGCGGAGCAGCCGCGCCCGAGCGACGAGGCGCCGGACCCGAGCCTCGTGCGTCGCGCCGCCGAAGGGCTTCTCGGCGCCGTCGACCGGCACCGCGGCGGCCTCGGCGGCGCGCCGAAGTTCCCGCATCCGGCGGTGTTCCAGCTCTTCCTCCGCCAGCGCCGGGCGGCTCCCCGCTCCGACTTGCTGGACGCGGTGCTCCTCACCTGCCGGCGCATGGCACAGGGTGGCCTGTACGACCAGATCGGCGGCGGCTTCCACCGCTACTCGGTCGATGCCGACTGGCTCGTGCCGCATTTCGAGAAAATGCTCTACGACAACGCCCAGCTGCCCCGGCTCTATCTCGAGGCCTTCCAGGTGACCGGCGAGCCGTGGCTCCGGCGCATCGCCGAGGAGACGCTCGACTACCTGCTGCGCGACATGCGGGATCCCGAGGGCGGCTTCTACTCCGCCACCGACGCCGACAGCGAAGGCGAGGAAGGCAGGTACTTCGTCTGGACGACCGCCGAGGTCGCGCGCGTCGTCGAGCCCGGCGACGTGGACCTCGTCTGCCGCTACTGGGACATCACGGCGGAAGGCAACTTCGAGGGTCGCAATATCCCGCACGTCACCGCCTCGATCGAGACCGTCGCGAAGATGTTCGGACGGACGCCGGAGGCCGCCGAGGCCGCGGTGACGCGCGCCCGGGCAGGCATGCTCGGCGCGCGCGCCGAACGCGTCCCTCCCCTACGCGACGAGAAGGTGCTGACCGGATGGAACGCGCTCGCGATCGGCACACTCGCCGAGGCGGGGCGCGTCCTGCGCGCGCCGCGCTTCGTCGACGCCGCCATCCGGGCTGCCGACTTCGTGTGGGCCCGGCTCCGGCGCGACGGCCGACTGCTGCACGTCTGGGCGGCTGGCCGGGCCAAGCACGATGCGTATCTCGACGACCACGCCTTCCTGGCCGCGGCGTTCGTGGATCTGTACGAAGCGAGCGGTGATTCGCGCCACCTGGCGCGTGCTCGGGAGCTGGTCGCGGCACTCGATGCCCGGTTCCACGACGACGCGGGCGGTGCATACTTCTTCACGGCTGCGGACGCCGAGCGGCTCATCACCCGGCAGAAATCGGGCGCCGACGGCTCGACGCCGTCGGGCAATGCGGTGGCGGCGCACGTGCTCCTCCGCCTCCATCACCTGACCGCCGAGGACCACTATCGGATGCGCGCGGAGGAGATTCTGCGTCTCTACCGGAGTGAAGCGGCGACGAACCCGTTCGCCTATGCGACCCTCCTCCAGGCGCTCGAGCTTTCGACCGAAGGACCCGCCGAGGTTGTCGTCGCCGGCGTCCCGGGCGCGCCGGACACCGAGGCGCTCTGGGCGGCCGTGGCGTCGGTTTACCTGCCGCATCACGTGCTCGTCTCATCCATGCCGGGCGCCGCGGAGACGCTGCCGCCGGCGCGCGGCCGGCCGCAGGTCGACGGGCGGGCGACCGCGTACGTGTGTCGCAATTTCGTCTGCTCGGCGCCGGTCACGGACCCTGGCGCGCTACGTCCGCTCCTGGAGGCGGCCCATGGCTGACACGGCGGCGCCGCTCGATCCCGGCGCCTTCTTGCAAGAGCACGTCGTGGACCGCCTGCAGCGACGCATCGCCGAGCTGCGCTCCCAGGTCACGCGCCTCGAGCGCGAGCTCGAGGACCGGCTCGCCGCCGAAGCGACGCTGGCTTTCGTCCTCGACGGTGAGGCCGGAGGCACGTGGTACGTGAACGTGAAAGGCGAGGACATCCACGTCGAGCGCGCCGCGGCGCAGCCGCCGCTCATCCGGCTGTCGCAGAGCCGCGCCGACTGGGAGGCGCTCGTCCGGTCCGGTCTCGGCATGGGCGCACCACCGGGTGCGGCCGACCTGACCGCGGCCCGCATCAAGCGGCTCGCGACGTTGAAAGGCACGCTCGAGTTCCGCTTGACCGACGAGGACGGCGAGCGGCGGGTGGTGGTCCGGTTCGGCGCGGAGGATGCGCCGGGTCCGCAGTGCGCCGTGGCGCTCCGCGCCGAGGACGCCCGGCGGCTGCAGAGCGGGCAGCTCACGCCGCAGGCGGCGTTCATGCAGGGGCTCGCTCGGCTCGAAGGCGACGTCGCGCTCGCGATGCAGGTGGGCGCGGCGCTCTTCTTCTGACCCCTACTCGCCCTTGAAGAGCGGGGCCCGGCGTTCGCGCTGCGCCGCCAGGCCTTCCCGGATGTCGCTGCTCTCCCGCACGCGCCGCGCGAGCGTTTCGAGGTCGTCGCGCTGCCACGACCGGCGCTCGTCGGCGGCCCGCTGGACGAACGCCTTCATCGCGCGGATGGCGAGCGGCGCGTTGTGCGCGATCTGGCGCGCGAGCGCGGTGACGGCGCCGTCGAGATCGGCGGCGGCGACCACCCGGTTCACGAGGCCGAGCGCCAGCGCTGCTTCCGCGCCGACCGGCTCGCCCGTGAACAGCAGCTCCCGCGTCGCGGGCGCGCCGATCACCTCGACGAGCTTCCAGGTGAGCGTCACGGGGACCGCGAGGCCGATGCGGGCGAGCGGCATCGCGAAGCGCGCGGTGTCGGCCGCGATCCGCAGATCGCAGTGCAGCGCGAGCTCGCAGCCACCCGCAATCGCGTCGCCGTGCACGGCGGCGAGGGTCGGCCGCGGGCAGCGCTCGAGGATATCGAGCGCGTGCTCGAGGCCATGCGTTTCCACCGCGCCGGCCGCGCGTTGAGCGCCGAGCTCGGCGAGGTCGAGGCCAGCGCAGAACGACGCGCCCGCTCCCCGGACGACGATGACCCGGACCGACGGATCGGCCGCGGCGCGCTCCGCCGCCGCGCGCAAGTCGCCGATCATCGCGGTGGTGAGCGCATTCCGCTTGGCGGGACGGTTGAGGGTGATCGAGCAGACGTGGTCCACGATCGCGGTGTCGATCTCGTCCGCCACGGGCGCCTCCTAGAAGCGGTCCTTCAGCTGTCGCACCGCCGCGAAGAGCGCCACCCGGTCGTTCGCGGCGACCTCGGGGCGCCGGTGCCGGACGGACGCCGCGAGCTCGGGGCTGTCGGTCCGGAGGAAGGGATTGGTCGCCTTCTCGTCGGCGATGGTGCTCGGCACCGTCGGCCGGCCGCCCCGCCGGAGCTCCTCCACGGCCGCGAGCTTGTCGCGCAGCGCACGATTTCCCGGCTCGAGCGTCGCGGCGAACCGAAGGTTCTTCTCGGTGTACTCGTGGCCGCAGTAGACCCGGGTGTCGTCGGGCAGCGCCGCCAGCTTGGCGAGCGACGCCATCATCTGTGCGGCGTCGCCCTCGAAGAGCCGGCCGCAGCCGCCGGCGAAGAGCGTGTCGCCCGTGAACACCGCGCGCTCGGTGGGAAAGTAGTAGGCGACGTGACCGCTCGTGTGCGCCGGGATGAGGATGACGCGCGCCCGGAGCCGCCCCACCTCGACCGGATCGCCGTCGCGGACGCGATGGGTGATGCCGGGGATGCGCGGCGCATCGTCGGCGGAGCCATGGACGCGGAGCCCGGGAAGTGCGCGCAGCAGGTCCGGATTGCCGCCCACGTGATCGAAATGGTGGTGCGTCGCCAGGACGGCGACGAGCCGCACGCCGCGCCGCCGGACCTCGTCCAGCACCGGCGCCGCCTCCGCGCAATCGACGACGGCGGCGTCCCCGGTCTCCCCGTCGATGAGCAGATAGGCGTAGTTGTCGCTCAGCTGCGGGACGGGGACGATCTCCACGCGCTCGGTCAGTCCTCCCGGCCGATCGTGAGCGGCGGCGCGCCGGGGACCTCGGCGGACGCACCCGGAGCACCCGGAGTGCCGTTGGTCCGCTGCTCGACGCGGAACAGCCGCTCGCGGAGCCCCGCCGTCTCGACCTGCCGCGCGAGCTGCTCCTTCGAGAGGTCGCTCAGCCGCCCTTCGAGGCGGGTCAGCCGATCTCGCAACCCGGCCGCCTCGCCGGAACGCGCGACGTGGTCCTTGCTGGCGTCGACCACGCGCCCCTCGACCCTGGTGAAGCGCTCGCGCAGCGCGCTGAACTCGCCGAGCTTCGTCCCGACCTCCCGGCCGATGTCGGTCAAGCGCTGCTCGATGCGGTCGAGGCGCTGGCGGAACTCGTCGGCGTTGAGCGTGTCGCGCGTGGTGTCCCGTGCGATGTCCGACATGCGCCGCTCGACGTTCTGCAGTCGAACGCCGGTCTCCTCGAGACGCGCGAGCGCCACCGACGCGCGCTCGGCCGCACCGTTGGCCACCGTCTGGAGCGGCAAGATGAGCTCGCGGAAGCCCTCCTTCGGCACGTCCGCCAGCCGGTTCTCGAGCGCGCGCACGCGCTCGCGGAGCCGCTCCGCATCGCGCCGGAGGGTCACGGCGAGGCCGCTCAGGAGGTCGTCGATGCGCGTCACGAGCTGCTTCTCGACGCCGCCCACGAGCCCTCCGACCTGTCCCTCGAGCCCGCGACCGACGTCGACGATGCGACTCTGCACCCCGTCGCGAAGTGCCTGGGCCTGGTCGACCAGCACCTTGCCACCGTCCGCCAGTAGGTCCTGGAGCGTCGCCAGCCGCCCGCGCCTCTCGTCCTTCACACGCGCCATCCCGTTTCCTCCTTCGCTACGCCCTCGGCCCGAGCACGGTCAAGACACCCGTGTATTGATGCAGCTGCGTCCCGCCGCCGCCGGGCGCGATCTCCGCTCCGCTGAAGAATCCCGCCACCGGCAGCGCGCCGAGATGCTGGCGGATGTACGCTGTGTCGAGGCCCGGTACGCCGTAGAATCGCCGGCCACGTCCGATGCAGTTGACGTACAGTGCGCCGGCCGGCGACACGGGCTCCCACGCCACCGCCAGATGCTGCAAGCTCTGCTGGAGCTGCTCACGCGCCGCGTTCGGATCGCGCACGCCGAAGAAGAGCTGCTCTCCGTCGTGGACGTCGCCGGCGACGGCCACGGCGCCGCCGCTCGGGTCGATCCCGGTGAGATGCCGGACGACGAAGTCGTCTTCGGTGCCGATGGCGGCCAGCACGACGGCGAGGGCGCGGCGCGGATCGGCCAGCAACGACCCGGGAACCACTGCGGAGAAGGCCTCATAGGCGGGGCGGCCGTCGAGCTCGAAGATGACCCTGCCCGCCGCGCGGGTCACACGCCGGACGGCCCCGACCCGGCGCACCGCGTGCGCCACGTCGACACTCGCGCGAAAATCGCCGCTCAGCAGCAGTCCGGAGACGGCGTTGGACGAGGATGCGTCGCCGGCGAACACGGAAAGCTCGCCGACGCTTCCGTCCTCCGAGGCGCCGCCGCCGACGACGTGCAGGCCGGGAAGTCGTGACGTGAGACGCCCCAGGAGCGGCCCCGGCTCGACGTTGTACGAGTCCGTGAAGATGGCGAGCAGCCGCGTGCCGCCCGCGGGCGGCCGCGGCTCGCGGTCGACGATCGCGGCGATCTCGTCCGCGACCGTTTCGGAGCGCCCCCGCACGTCGGGAACGAAGAAATGGCGGGCCGACACGTCGCCGGCGAGCGCGAGGAGGGCGATGCCGGGACCGTCTTCCACCTCCTCGTCGCCGGCGAGCACGCCCGCCGCGCTGCACCCGACGACCGCGCGGGTGCCGCAGGCGGCGCCCACGGTGCGCGTCACGCGCGTGAAGCCGGGTCCGTGCGGCGTCGTCGCGAACACGAGCACCGCGTCCGCCTTGGTGAGTCCCGCGGACTGCAGCGCCATCTCCGCCGCCTCACTGGCGGCGCGCTCCGAATCCCGCTCAGCCGACAGTCCAACTCCGACCCGGAGCACCGTCCCTCTCCGGAATGAATGGGAAGTCTCCCTTAGAGCAAGCGCGCCCGCAAATTGCAAGGGAAATTTCGCGGAGAGGACGTCATTGCTGGTTTCCGGAGGGCAGCGCGCGCAGCACGGTGACCAGACGGCGGACACCGCCACGGAGGTTCTCGACCGAGACCCGTTCGTTCGTGCCGTGGACGGTCTTCTCCTCGTCCTCTGCGAGAATGAACGGCACGAAGCCGTAGCTCTCGACGCCGTGCTCGCGGAAGTAGTGGCTGTCCGTGAAGCCGGGTGTGACGCTCGGGACGACCGGCGCGCCACCGAGCTCGCGACCTGCCATGTGGCGGATGGCGGCCGTCAGCCCCGAATCGGGGTCCGAGGACGAGGCCGGGAAGGACAGCAACGTCTCGATCGAGATCGAGTCGTCGCCGATCACGTCGCGCAGCTGATCGAGGAACTCCGCCGGCTTCTCACCCGGCAGGAGGCGGCAATCGAGGTGCGCGCTCGCCTCGGCCGGAATCACGTTCGTCTTGGGGCTGCCTTCGAGGACCGTCGGGGTGATCGTGTTGCGGATCAGCGCGTTCTGCCGCGGGTTGCGCGCGAACTCCGCGAGGAAGATCGGGTCGTCGAGCGCGGTGCCGAGATGCGCGAGCCGGCTCGCGAGCGGCTCCTTCTCGAACCGAGCGAGCGCCGCGAAGTAGGCCTCCACCGGGCGCACCACCCGCACCGGCGTCCGGTAGCGGCGGATCTTGTTGAGCGCTCGGACGAGACGGGTGACGGCGGTCATCGCGGGCGGCGTCGAGCCGTGGCCCGCCTCCCCGTGCGCGACGAGCTTCACCCAGCAGGGTGTCTTCTCCCCGATGCCGAGCTGGACGACCTTCCGCCCACTCGGCAGCTGATGGATGTGGTCGCCCTCGTTGATGCAGTACTCGGCATTGCCGACGACGTCGGGCCGGTGCTGCACGAGCCATCCCGCGCCGGCCTTCCCACCGGTCTCCTCGTCGGCGGTCGCGAGCAGGATCAGGTCGCGGTCGAGCGGCTCGCCGCTACGTTTGATGGCGATCATCGCCATCAGATCGACTGCGCCGATCCCCTTGCAGTCGAGCGCGCCGCGGCCGTAGACGAACCCGCCCTCGCGGGCCCCGGCGAACGGCGGGACGCGCCAGCTGCGCGCATCGGCCGGCACGACGTCGAGGTGCGAGAGCAAGATGACCGGTCGCGCGCCGCCCCGCCCCGGCAGGCGCGCGTACAAGCTGCCTCGCCCGGGCGCCGACTCGATCACCTCCGCGGCGATGCCTTCGGCGGTGAGCTTCCGCGCGAGCGCGTTGGCGGCGGCGATCTCGCCGCCGGGCGGGTTCGTCGTGTCGATGCGGAGCACGTTGGCGAGCAGCTCCGCGGTCTCGTCGCCGAGCTTCCGCCAGTCGAGCTCGACGGCATTGGCCGCCGTCGCGAAGCAGCCGAGCATGCCGGTCGCGACCAGCAGCCGTCGGGCTTCGCGGGTGGCGCGGCGCACCGCGCGCAAATGAGTCAGCGACGGGCCTAAGTCAAGAGAACCCGTGCCTGGCGCGGAGCCCAGCCGCATGCGCCCCGCTGCGCCACGTCGGCCGCGCACTTGCGCCGTGCCGTCGTCGCTACTCC
>Ga0209056_10007801_pt1 | contig 11001 bp, 10 predicted proteins | sample GraSoiAngelo_114_FD_185876 | JGI IMG/M metagenome (GOLD analysis project Ga0209056, IMG submission 185876) | Grasslands soil microbial communities from the Angelo Coastal Reserve, California, USA - 14_0903_13_40cm (SPAdes) (version 2) | ecosystem: Environmental > Terrestrial > Soil > Grasslands...
CCGAGGTCTTAAAGGTATCGCGGACGGAACCACTCCCGTCAGAACCCGGCCTCGGTAACCCTCCGCCGACCAAAGGAGGATAGGGTCGGCTTGTGTCGCCAGGCGGGCTCCGGACAACTTGATGCATCGTGAGGGGCTCCCGGGGCATCATGGATCGCCTCGCCGCGGCCTGGGAGGACCCGCGGCATCGGGCGCACCTCCGCCGATACCTCTGGCTCATCTCAACCGGCTTCACCGTGTTCGGCTTCGCGGTGATGCTTTACCTAATATGGGCCTCGCGGTGATCCGGAACGATTCAAGGAGCGCCCCGCTTGCCTCGCGGGAAGGAACGGTATCGGAATCGAGCCACGAACCGGTCTGAGAATTCTTTGAGGCCTTGCAGGTCGTCTGGGTCTCCGCTCCACCGAGCGAACGTCTCGCCGAAGCGTCGCTCGAGGTCGTACATGAAGCGCCGGAGATCCTTCCCCGCCCAGCGCGGAACGCGGCCCGAGTAGACGGCCGCCACGTACGCATGGTCGCCGCGTTCGAGCAGAGCGGTCTTTCGGCCAAACTCGAATCGGCGGAGGTCTCCGGTCTCCTCTCGGTCGAAGTCCCTCAGGAAGGTCAAGATCGCCGTGAACATGGCTGAGAGGATATCCTCGTCCCGATCCGCACGCATGCGCCGCGTGTTGTGCATCAGGAGACGGCCTTCCTTGGAAATGAGGAAGACATCGTCGATTGCAAACATGCGGCGAATCGCAATTTCGTAACTGCCGTATCCGGCACCCCCGCAGGCAAGTGCCAAGAGGACGTATGGGAGGAGGTCGAACGGAGACGGGAGGAACGATGACGGGGTGACTGTAACCTGAACCGTCCCGAAGATGAAGGTCCCGGGCACCGTCGCTGTTACAACCCAGTTGCCCGGATCTCCCGCGGTGAACGTCCCGTCGTTGTCAACCGAGCCCCGCGTATTGTTTGTCGACCACCCGAAGGACGGCACGGATAGTGTGTGGTTGCCGGCGTCGACCGCCCTGGCGCGGAATGAGACCTTCTGTCCCGACTCCAGCCGGACCGGGCCGGTCGGAGATACCAAGACTCGTTGGACCCCTCCCAGGTACTCGTACGTCAGCCGGACCTGCCCGAGCGATGGCGTCACCAGCCCATCCGAGCTCACGAGTTGCGCGCGCCACCGGATGTCAGGTCCCGCGAAGCCGGAAACATTCCCGTCCGCCGGGACGGCGGTCCAGTAGCTGCCGTTGCCAATGTCAAACGCAATCGAGGTGGACGCACCGACGCTGGACGATACGTTGAACGAGCGCCACCGCAAGAAGTCCGACATCGCGCGAAACGGATCGGACGTCACATTCCCGATGGCTGCCCGATGCATTGTATCCAGACCGAACGCGGCAACGGAAGGGGACAGGCTTGCATTGACCGTCGCGAGGTCCATCCGAACCTGGAAGTATCGAGCCCCTGGCAGAGAGACCGGGTGGACGCCGAAAGAGGTCCAGCTTTCCAAGGCACTCCAGCCGGAGCCGTTCGGGTTCGAATCGTTCCCGGACCGGAGGCTCAAGCGAGCGGACGTCCCGGCGGGCAGAGACCCGGACCAGTTGACATCCCGGAATTCCGACGAAGCATAGAGTGGAATCGGATTCGACGCGTAGCTCCCGTTGTGTCGGTTCGGAAACCAGAGGGAAACGTTGTCGATTCGGAAATGCGATGAGGAGGCAGTCACGTTATCGACCGCTACCTGGAATTGAAACCGAATCGCGTACGTGCCGGACGATGACATCGAGGGCGACAAGTCGAACGAAGATTTGCGCCACGACCCGAGCGGGCCCTGAGAGAACGAGTGCTCAATGGAGGTTGAATTCCCGGTCACGTTGACCCTTGCCGTGACCGACCGGACGCCGGTTGCATCGATGAGATCCCAATCGAGGGCGAGAATCGCGCTGCCGGGACCTGGCGACGTGGAGCCCCCCTTGATGATGGCTTGCGCGACTGTCGCGGTTTCGTTGAAGGCCTTCGCGTTCGCGAGTCGAAGGTCGTCGAAATAGACGAAGGTGCTAGCGACGTTTCGGCCGTTAATCCGCAGGACGACATCCTGAAGGTTGGAGCGCTCGGAGGGCGCGCCAATCTGGTCCAAGTTGATCACGACCTCTTGCCAGCCCAGACTCAACGATTGAGCGACGGTCGTCCGAGATGAGCCGCTGACATTTGCCGTCAAGTTCAGCCACAGAGGCGATGTTACGTTGCGTGCCATGACCCATGCCAGAAGGCGATTATCTCCGGACCAATTGACCACGGCGAGTGGGTGGGCTCCCGCGTACAACCCTGTGCCCGAACCAATCGAGAAGGACAGATTCAACGCACCTTTCCCCTCCCGCTGATGGACATATTCCTGGGAGATGAATCCAGGAACCCCGGGAGGCGCTCTCAACTGCCAAGTCAAGTTAATCGCGTCCATGGTGTCCCAGGAGGTATTGCTCACGGCGGGAGAATCGTGCGCCATCAGCGCGTTCAGAGCGGCCGGATCCCACGATGCGGTCACATTGCGCGAGGTCCCATTCGCGTACGTCCATATGGCGTTGGAGGCGAAGTCCCCGTTCGTAACGTGATTCGAGAGGTCGGCCCGCAGAGTGAGGTTCGTGCCGTCAGTCGTGAGATTCGCATCCGCAGACCCGTGACTAAGAAAGTCACTCGCCCGCGGCCAGTCGACCGTCGCATTCTCCCAGGGCAAGACCGCCTTCCCTCCCACCAAGGTCGTGTTCTGAAAACTGAGCCCCGCGGGTGACGTGAGATTCCAAACAACCGTCCGGGAGGCGTCTGGATTCGCGATGACGTACGGGAGTTCGCCCGAGACGGGCCGGGCTACCGACAAGACGAAGAGAAACGTGAACGCGGCCAGACCGAAAAGTGCAATCGACGTCTTCGGCCTGATGCGACTCCCTCGCTCGAGCATGGGCGTGTCCGTTCGGTGCTCCCCCGCTCCCGGCCCGAGGCCCGTCCCCAAGCCGCCCGCCGGCGCGGACGTCGGTTCAGGGGACCATTCCATCACGGCGAGCGTACTTAATGATTTTGAGAACACGTGCCAGCGGGTTGGGACACCCGTCGCACTCAGGCGAAAACTCTACGCGAGTTGGAGCTGATGTTCCGCCACGAGACCACCGAGTCGGCGGAAGGCATCCTCGACATGCTCTCCCGTCTTCGCCGACGTCAGGAAGAATTCCGCGTTGTACGCCCTGGCGAATTGCGCCACGTCGTCCGCGTCGAACTGCACGCCCGAGGTCAAGTCCGCCTTGTTCACCGCGATCACGACCGGCACCTTTCCGACCTCGTGCTCGACCCCGTCGACCCAGTCGTCGAGGTCGTCCAACGTCCGACGCCGGGTGAGATCCGCGACGGCCAAGACGCCGTTCGTCCCGTAGAAGTACGCGTCCTTCAGCAACTCTCTGAAACCTTTTTCGCCCATGATGTCCCAGATCGTCATGTCGAGGTCCACGACGAGGTCGTGCCCCGGCATCACGAGCCGGACCTCCTTCTTCGTCACCCGCGTCCCGATCGTGGTGAGGTACTGCTCGTCGAACATGTTGATCACGTACCGGCGGATCAGGGATGTCTTCCCGACCGCCTTCTCGCCCACGAGGCAGACCTTCGACTTGAGCCGCTTCGTCTTCGTCATGTACCGCCTTCGCCCTCGGAACCGCGGCCCGACTTCGACGGCGCCTACTTAACGCTTGGCGCGTCGTTCTCCTCGCTGATTCACGTCGCGACCGGAATGCCTTCCCGCTGAAGGACCATCGTCCCGAGCCGTCGGAAAAGCGTCTCCACGTTCTCGCCTGTCTTCGCCGAGGCGTAGAAGTACGGCGCCTCGAACGCCCGCGCCGCCTGTTCGATCTCTCGGTCTCCGTACAGAATCATGACCTCGTCCTTCAGGTCGATCTTGTTGACCGCGTACACGACCGGGACCTCGCCGACGACGTTGAACACGCCCTGCACCCAGTCGTCGAGCTCTTTGAGCGTCGAGTACCGCGTGAGGTCGCACACCGCGACAACCCCTTTCGCGCCGTGGAAGAACGCCTCCTTCAGGAGGTCCCGGAAGCCCTTCTCCCCCATGATGTCCCAGACCGTCATGTCCATGTGGATCTGCGTGCGGTCCGGGGTCCCGAACTGCATCTCCCGCTTCGAGACTTTCGCGCCCAAGGTCGTGATGTAGCGGTCGTCGAACTCGTCTTGAACGAACCGCCGGATCAGGGACGTCTTGCCGACGGCAGCCTCGCCGACGAGGCAGACTTTCGTCTTGATCCGCTGGGCCTCGGGCATCGGGGGCATCGTCCCATTCGCCTCGGATTACTTAAAGGGTCCGCCGGGAGGACATCCTGGAGGAACCTTTTTCCCCCAGCCCCTCTTCGGGACCGCGATGCGCCTCGACCGGCGACTAATCCTCGCCCTTGACCTCGTCGATCCGGGAGCGGCGATCTCCGTCGCGAAAGCGGTCCACCGGGAAGTCGATGCGATCAAGGTCGGGTGGGCTCTCTTCCTTTCCGGCGGCCGCGACGTGTTCCGCGACCTCGCGCGGCTCGGATACCTCCTCGCCGACCTACGGACCGCGGAAATCCCGAACACGACGCGGCTCATCGTCGACCAAGTCGTGAAGATGGGCGCATCGGGGATCATCACGCACGGATTCGTCGGGGAGGACAGCGTTCGGGCGGCCGTCGAGGCCGCGGGCCGCGCCGAGGTCTTCGTGATCACGGAGATGAGCCATCCCGGCGGGGCGGAGTTCACGGCCCCCCATGCCGAGGAGGTCGCGCGCGTCGCGGTTCGTGCAGGGGCCGCGGGCATCGTCGCGCCCGCGACGCGTCCGGAACGGGTCAAGGCGTTGCGCGCGATCATCGGATCCCGACTCATCTTATCGCCCGGGGTCGGGGCGCAGGGAGGGAACGCCCGCGAGGCGATCGCCGCGGGGGCCGATGCGGTCATCGTCGGTCGCGCAATCTACGAAGCCGCGGATCCGATCGCGGCCGCGAAGGGAGTCGCAAACGAACTCCGCTCCGTCGCACCGCGGTAAGGCTTATCCCACCGCACTTCGTTCGCATTCCCAGGAGGGTGCGGTGTGGACAGCGACTCCGAGATTCTCTTATCCGACGATGGACGACTGCGGTGCACACGGTGCAGGTTGATCGGATGAGCGCCGGCAACAGCGTCGGTCGAACGGGCGGCGGTCTCGGCGGCGTGGCGGATCTCTGGGAATTGTCGGATGCAGGATTTCCTCCGGCCCGCATGACGTCCGATCAGGTGCTCGCGACGGTAAGCCAGGGCCGGGTGGGCCTTGCGTCTCAGGTCCGTCGGGTCTCGGAAGCGCAATCGACCCGCACGGTCAGCCGGCCCGAATTCGGGTACGCGTTTCCCCGTCTCAACTTGCCGTCCCAGAAGCTCAAAGGGAAACACATGCCGGCCGTAGTCGGTTTCGTCGCACTCAATCCGAATCTCGCCCGGGCCCTCGATGTGGCTCGCCAGCTCGCCATGGATCCGAAGGCCCGCGACTTCGGCTTCTGGTATTCGGCACACCTCGACTGGATTCCCGCGCCCCTCGTCCGGCGAGCCCGCCTCTTCCAGATGTGGAACGGCTTTTGGGTCGCGCCGCTTGTCGAGTCGAGCTCCGTCAAGCCCGGGGCCTGGCTGAACGTGTATCTCCTCGCATTCAACTTGACGGAAAAGGACCAGCAGCGGAGCCTTCGAGGGGGATCCGAAATCGCGGATGGCATGCGAGGAAACCTGTCGTTCTCCCTCCCACCGTGGACGTGGGCCATCCAGATGGTCTCCGTGCCCGCGCAAGGGCCACCGGGCGAGCACACGCTCGGCTTCAAGACGCGGAGCGGGGCGGAACGCGCGGCCACCGCGGCCGCCGTCGGGATCCTGACGCTCGGTTCCTTCGTCTACGCCCCCGGATCCAGCGGCTTCTCGCTCCGGTACCAGATTCTGCCGCCGGAGTCCGCACGGAGCGTCGAGGCTTGGGAGGCCTACGCGGTGCAGGCGGCGGGCAAGCGCTTCGAGGACGCCCATGCGTCCGCGATCACGGACCGACAGGGGGGCCGCATCCCGAAGGAGACCGTGCTGGAGCGGTTCCGACCGTACCTTACACCCTCCTTGATCTTCGCCGCCCTTCAAAACAAGCAGCACCCGCCGGAACAGGTGTTCCCAAGGCTCCTGGACGAATTCCTGTTCGATTGGTTGGGACACGGCAGCGCGGACCAGGCGTTCCTCGCGGAATGAGGCGGTAACCGAAGAGTTCAGACCGGGGACAGGGATGGCCCTCGGGAAGGCAGGGCCGGTGAAAATCACTCCGCTCGCGGCGGACTCCCTCGGTGCCCGGTCGATGGCCACCCTCGTCGAGACGCCGGACGTCACCGTCCTCCTCGATCCGAGCGTGCGACTCGGGCCGTACCGGTACGATCTCCCGCCCCATCCGAGCGAGAAGGCTCGGCAGAAGGAGCTGTGGCAAGTCATCCGGGCCGCGGCGAAGAACGCCCACGTCTTGACCGTCTCCCACTACCACTACGATCATCACAACCCGGATGCGCCCTCGATCTTCCGTGGCAAGCTCGCATTTCTGAAAGACGGAAAGTTCCACATCAACCGAAGCCAGCGGGAACGGTCCGGCGCATTCGTCCGGAAGTTGAAGGCGTATCCGAAGGCGATCCAGGTGGCCGACGGGAACCAGATGGACTTTGGCGGCACCGAGCTCCTCTTCTCGCCGGCGGTGCCGCACGGTTACAACGACGAGCTCGGGTACGTCGTGATGACCCGGATTGCGGCGGGGAGGGAAGTGTTCGTCCACACCTCCGACGTGGAGGGTCCGCCCCTGAAGGAACACCTTTCGTTCCTCATCGACGCCCAGCCGACGGTCCTCTATGTGGACGGCCCGATGACACACATGCCGGAAAACTACCCGGAGGTCCACACAAAGCGGGCCCTCTCCCACCTCGTCCGGATCCTGCGAACGACGGACGTCCGCACGCTCATCGTGGACCACCACATCCTCCGCGACCGAGAGTGGCGAACTCGCATGAGGTCCGTCTTCGAAGCGGGCGCAGAGCACGATGTCTCGGTCCTCACCGCGGCGGAGTTCGTGGGGAAGCCGATCGACCAACTCGAGGCGAATCGGGACCGGTTGTACGGGATCGAAGCGCCGAGCCCGAAAGGGATAAGTGGAGCCGGCCCATCGGAGGGATGAGATGGCGAAGGAACACCACTGCCCGAACCACGGCGCCCAGCCGTGCAACGCTGCAGGCGGCACAATCCACGTCTGCCCGATTTGCTACACGCGCTGGGATGAGTTCATCCCGGAGGAGAAACCCGCCGCGACGGCGCCGGCCAAGCCAGTCGCGCCTCCCCCGGCTTCGCCTCCCGCGGCCCCCGCCTGACCATGACCCTGCTGTCCCCCTCCGGACCGTCGAGGGCGGACGATGGGATTCGGGCGACCCTCGCCGAAGTTCGGCGCGAAATCGCATGCCGAGTTTGCCACGGGGACATTAAGCGCTGCCGGTTGGCCATCTGTCCGTACCTCGGGCGGGTCCGCGAATGGTTCGAGGGACGCAAGGACCTCCGGACGACGAACTTGTTTGGCGCGTCGCCTCCGAGCGCATTCGTCGGGTCCTGGGGCTACCCGAAGGTCTTGGTCGGCCCGCTCGTTCCGCCCGTCCGCGACGAAGACACGTCGATCCTCGACGCGTCGGAGTCCTGGCTGGGGTACGAACTCGCGGAAATCCTCCGGTTCCGGCTTTCCCTCGTCCGCGGGAAGGCCCCGCGGCGGGTCGCGGAGGCCCGCGCGCCCGACTCGATCCTCTCGACGGTCCAGGAGGCCGCGATGGCCGCGAAGCCCATCGACACGGAGATGTGGTTCACGAAACGTCCGTCCCTTGTGAGCCCGTTCTCCGCCCGCGCGCCTCCGAGCGGCCCGAGCGCGGACCTGACGAAGATCGAACTCGCCTCGAATCCTTCCGTCCCGCGCCGCGTCGACGACCTCGTCTCCGATACGGACGTCCGCGCGGGCGAGGCCGTTTCGGATCTGTACGAACACGGGATCACGCAGAGCCAGATCACGCGAGTCTTCTCCGTGGGCCTCCTTGGGATGAAGGACCGCCGCAAGCTCGTCCCGACCGAGTGGTCCATCACGGCCGTGGACGACATCCTCGCGAAAGGCCTCGTTCAGGAGGTGCGCACGTTTCCCTGGATCTCCGAGTTCGAGGTCACGAGCGCGAGCGGCCTCGCGAATAACGTCGCGATCCTCCTGTTCCCGCAGGCGTTCATGTTCGAGGGCCTCGAAGCGTGGAACCTCGCGGCGAGCCCGACGCCGGCCCACGACCACGAGTTCGCCGGAGGCCGGACGCGGTATCCGGACCAGATCGCCGGAGCCTACCACGCGACGCGCCTCCCGGTCCTCGAGCACCTCGCAGCGCGTCGGCGGCAAGCCGGCGCAATCGTGTTCATGGAGGTCTACGAGGATTGGGTGCCGTTGGGCGTCTGGCGGTATCGCGAGCTCGCGCGGGCCGCCCTGCAGAAGAAGCCTCTCCGATTCGCCAGCTTGGATCAGGCGGATGCCGAACTGGGCCGACGCCTCCAATTGCCGCTGGAGAATTGGTGGCGGGCGAGCGTCGTGCGAGCGTATCTCCGGGACCAGCGCCGGATCACGGCGTACGCTTAGGCCATCGGACCGCCGCGACGAGCTCCTGCTCGTCTACCTCTGTTTAGAGGTAGGTTTTCCGCGGCCAAGACTGCCGAACCATGGGCTCGTTGAAGGAGGCACCTCGATTTCGGTCCTCGAAACTTTCAATAACGCCGCACGTAGTGGCGCCACCGTGGCACGTCAGGGGCGCAATCCCGCCGTGCGGAACCCACTTCGTCCAGATGCGCGCGCCTTCGAAGCGGCGGAGCGCGCCCTGAACGGGCATCGTGATGTGCTGCACGACGCGAAAGTGGCTCGCGACGCGACAATCGAGGACGGCCGGGACACGCTCCGGAACTACAGGCATCCCCTTTCGATCGCGGTGACGAATCGACGCGCGGGACTCGAACGAGAGATGAACTCCTTGCATCACTTCGACGCTCCACTCCAGGCCGCGAAACCATCGCGCCGAAGGAACCCAGTTGACGCGATCAGGGGGACGGTACGCGAGGGAGCCAATCCTGAGAAGGGATCCGGCTAGGCGCGGACGTCTTGCCCCGTCGATCGAGACGGCTCCGGGCTCGGTCTAAACGGCGAGCTGACGGGCACGGGCCACGGAGCTTCTTTCAGGGCGAAGCCCAGCAGCGCGAAGCCGAACGAGGCCCCTGCGACGAACACAACCGGAGGAACGAAGGTCCACCAGTATCCCTGGATGACCGCGAGCGAGGCGATGGATTCATAGATCATGCTGCCCCAACTTGGCACGGGTTGTCCGGACAGGCCGAGGAACGCGAGGGTGCTCTCCATCAGGACAGCAAAGGATGCCGCAAAGAGGGCGGTCCCGAGGATCGTCGGAGCGACGTCTAGGAGGAAGTGGCCCAGGTCGGTGAGACGGACCCACCCGGCAGATCGGGCTCCCGCTCGGCGGGTCGCCTCGGGGTAACGCCGAACGATGTCAGACCGGACGAAGCGAACCGGGATCGGCCAAGCGATGAGGACAATTCCGAGAACCGTCACCGACTGAATCGAATCGCGAAACGCGCCGAGCGCAAACAGGATGACGAACGGAATCCAGCTTAGGAACAGAAATACGAATGTCGCTTCGTCGACCACCACTCCCACCCAGCCGCCGACGTGGCCGAGTGCGACCGCGACGAGCACGCTGATGGCCGCCGCGAGGAGGAAGGAATACAATGCGGCCATCAATGGCGTTTGGCCGGCGTACGCGAGGAGACCCCAAACATCGCGGCCGAGTCCGTCAGTCCCCAAGAAATGCTGGGCGGACGGGGGCTGGAACCGAGTGCCACCACCCACCGTAGAAGTGTAAGGCCCGACCCAGAGCGACGCGAGCGAGGAGAATCCCGCGAAGAACACGACGAGGGTGAGTCCGACCCGTCCCATCGGCCCAAGCAGCCCGGCGCCGAGCCGTCGGAGTTGATCGTGAACCGTGACACGTCTCGGGGGCGCAGCAACGAAATTTTGGACCTCGCCTGGGCGACTCAGCGCGGCAACCAAGACGTCCGCGATTGTGAAGACGGCAACGAGGCCGAATCCCGTAAGCAGAAACACCCCGGACATCACGAAGACATCGAAATAACTCAGCGACATGAGCAAGAGCGTGCCGAGGCCCCGAATCCCGAACTGCGTTTCCGCCACCAGCTCGATCCCGAGGACCCAACCCGCAAACAACCCGATTCCGCTGAACGCGGGCGGACTCGCATCGAGCCACGCGCGGAGACGTGATGGAAGAGTATGAGGGCGGTCCGCCGGCGACCGGCCGCTCTCGAAGTCACGCGCGGCCAGGACGAACAAACCGAAGCTGGTCGCCACGATGGTCGCGACCGGCAGGATCCCGTGGTAGATTCGGTCCCAGACTTGTCCCAAGGGGTCCAGAGTGGGATAATTGAGCGACGTGTCCCCACGGATCGGGAAGATCGGAAACTGGAAGGCCAGGACGAGCAAGAGCCCGAGGGCGAGCCCAATCGCTGGAATCGAAATGGCGAGGAGCGAGACGGAAGTCGCAGCGGAGTCCGAGATTCGTTGGCGCCGCCGGCCGGCGAACCGCCCGAGGAGGGTCCCCGCAAGTGCCGTCAGAAAGAGAGCGACTGCGGCGAATCCAATCGTCGGCGAGAGCGCCGGCTGGAGCAGGTCCCAAACATTGGCACCCGGACGGAAGGAAGTCGAGATGCCCCAGTTCCCCGAGAGGATGTTTCCGAGGAAGATCAGGTAGCGGTCGAGCAGCGGACGGTCAAGTCCCCACTGACTGACCACCTGGAGTCGGGGGTCGGGACCGGGTCCGATCCAGTAGCCGCCTCGGGGGGCGAGGAGACGCGAGGGTTCTCCGGGAAACACCT
>Ga0209056_10007802_pt1 | contig 11000 bp, 11 predicted proteins | sample GraSoiAngelo_114_FD_185876 | JGI IMG/M metagenome (GOLD analysis project Ga0209056, IMG submission 185876) | Grasslands soil microbial communities from the Angelo Coastal Reserve, California, USA - 14_0903_13_40cm (SPAdes) (version 2) | ecosystem: Environmental > Terrestrial > Soil > Grasslands...
TTGCATTGAGCCGGTAGGAATCTTAAATGGCTGCAAAAAATATGAGCGGATTCCGACCGCGACGACGATCGCGACCAGGATCACTTCGCAATTTTCCCGCCAGTGCGACTCCCAAGTCACCGGCGCGAGCTTGTGCAATTTTTCGTCGAGCGCTTCGGCTTGGTTTTGGATGCGATTGTGATCGTGCTTCCGTAAGGCCGCTCGCAGATTTTGCGTGGCCGCGGCCAGTTCTTCCCTTGTCGAGGCAGCGAGCAGATCGTTCTTGTAGCGCAAGTACTTTTGCGCATGCCGCAAGAGCAGCCTGCTCTGTTTGATGTAGCGGGGCGTAAACATGTCGATCTATTCTGTTACTCCGACCGGAGTCGAGGAACGTCATTGAGAATGACGAAGCTCGAATGCCGAATGCCGAATGAATGACGAAGCTCGAATGATAAAGGATTACGCCGCGATCTCACCGCCGTTTTAGATTTAGTCATTCGGATTTCCTTCGTCATTCGTTATTCGGATTTCGTCATTCAACCCGCTTCATTGTGCTTTCAGCACTTCGATAAACGCTTCCTGCGGAATGTTGATCTTGCCGATGCTCTTCATGCGTTTTTTTCCTTCTTTTTGTTTCTCGAGCAATTTCCGCTTCCGCGTGATATCGCCGCCGTAGCATTTCGCGGTCACGTTTTTTCGCAAGGCGGAAACGCTTTCCCGCGCAATAATTTTTCCGCCGATCGCCGCCTGGATCGCGACTTGATAGAGCTGCCGCGGGATCACTTCTTTCAACTTCGATGCCAACTGGCGTCCCCTCGCTTCGGCGCGATCTTTGTGCACGACGGTCGAGAACGCATCGACCGGCTCGCCATTCACGAGCAGATCGAGCTTCACCAATTTCGCCGGGCGATAACCGGTGTGCTCGTAATCCATCGAGCCGTAACCGCGCGTGATCGATTTAATCTTGTCGTTAAAATCGACCAGAATTTCGTTCAGCGGCAGCTCGCAATGCAACATCACCCGCCGCGTGTCGAGCGACTCCGTGTGATCCATTTGCCCGCGCTTCTCGAGAATGAGCTGCAAGATGTCGCCAATGTTTTCGTTCGGACAAAGCACATACGCTGTCACAATCGGCTCGCGGATTTCTCTGATCATGCTCGGATTCGGCAGATGCGCGGGATTGTCGATCAAAAGTGTATCGCCACGCGTCGTCGCCACTTCGTAAACCACGCTGGGCGAAGTGGCGATGATATCCATGTTGTACTCACGCCGCAGTCGCTCCTGGATGATTTCCATGTGCAGTAGTCCAAGAAATCCGCAGCGAAAACCGAAGCCGAGCGCAACTGAGCTTTCCGGCGTGTAGATGAACGCGGCGTCGTTCAAGCGTAGCTTCGCGATCGCCGCCTTTAAATGCTCAAAGTCGCTGGTGTTAATCGGGTAAATTCCGCTGAAGACCATCGGATGAATTTCCTGAAATCCGGGCAGCGGCGCGCGCGCCGGGTTACGCTGATCCGTAATCGTATCGCCGATTTTCATGTCGGCGGTGCTTTTAATGTTGGCGATGAAATAACCGACATCGCCCGCTTCCAGTCCCAGCTGCACGAACATCTTCGGCGTGAACACGCCCACTTCCTTGATCTCGTAGCGCGTATCGTTGCTCATCAATTTGATCGCGTGATTTGCCTCCATCGTTCCAGAAACGACACGCACGTAACCAACCACGCCGCGGTAAACATCGAACACCGAATCAAACACCAGAGCACGCAATGTTTGGTCCGTCGGTTTTTGCGGCGCTGGAATTCGGTGCACAATCGCTTCCAGAATTTCCTCGATGCCGATTCCCATTTTCGCGCTGGCTTCGATCGCTTCCTCGGACGGGATGGCAAGAATCTCTTCCAATTGCCGATGGACGGCGGGCACATCAGCATTTGGCAGATCGATTTTGTTGATGACTGGCACGATCGTGAGGCCTTGCTTGTGCGCGAGATGCACGTTTGCCACGGTTTGCGCTTCAACCCCTTGCGCTGCGTCCACCACCAACAGTGCTCCTTCGCACGCGGCGAGACTTCGCGAAACTTCGTAGGCAAAATCGACGTGCCCCGGCGTGTCGAGCAGGTTCAGCCGATAGGTTTCGCCTGATTTGCTCGTGTAACGCATGGTCACCGGATGCGCCTTGATCGTGATCCCGCGCTCCCGCTCGAGATCCATCGAATCGAGCAGTTGGTCCTGCTTGTCCCGTTCATGAATTGTGCCCGTGCGCTCGAGCAACCGATCTGACAACGTCGTCTTGCCGTGATCGATGTGCGCGATGATGCAGAAATTACGCGTCAACTCGACTGCCATGAAAGCCGCACTATGCGAGCAGAGCAGAAGTAGCACAAGCGTCTCGCTTGTGGTCGAAATTTCGTTACCCTGAAAATGAATATGCCCAAGCTCAATATCAGCGGAGCTCCGCACGATCTCACCGACGAGGTGATCACCATTGGTCGCGCGCCGGATAACATGATCGTGATCGACGATCCGTCGGTCTCAGGGCGGCACGCTCAGTTGCGACTCGCTGGTGAAGTTTACCGACTCAAAGATCTTGAGTCGACCAACGGCACGCGCGTCAATGGCATTCCGGTGACAGAAACCGCGCTGCGCTTCGACGACCGAATTCGCTTTGGCGCGGTGGACGCGCTCTTCGAGCCGGACATGCGCGGATCACTGCCGTTGCCAGAGCTCGAGGAACTTGAAGCGAAACCAGAGGAATCGAGGGTAGCGCCTTTCGATTTTACAAACGCATCTCCATTCCCGCGCCGGAAACAAAAGAACGACCTGATTCGCACCATGATTCTCGCCGCCGCGGCCGTTGCATTGCTCGTCTTTCTCGGCAGCATGATCGCGGTACTGATGATGCGGGCGCCGGTGCTTTGACCCGCGTAAATTGTAAGCGCTGATGTCTCGACTCCGCTCGATATGACAAACCAGAACAAGCGCCTTCTTCTTTTCGATATCGATGGCACGCTCGTCCATTCGGGCGGCGCGGGCGTGCACGCCCTCAAATTGACGCTGGCCGAGCGCTTCGGCATCGCGGACGATCTACACGACATCGAGATCGCGGGCATGACCGATTCAGGCATCGTCGTCAGCATCTTGAAGAAGCACAGGATTCCCGCGACCAACGAAAACATCGCCGCGTTTCTCGACAGCTACGTGCATTTTCTCTCGCTCGAATTGCCGCGTCGCGAAGGAAAACTACTTCCCGGTGTGCTCGAGTTGCTAGAGAAATTGAAATCGCGGCCGCATCTCGTGCTCGCGCTCCTCACCGGAAATGTTTCACGCGGCGCGCAATTAAAGCTCGAGCACTACGGCGTCTGGCATTTTTTCGAATTCGGAGCTTTTGCCGACGATCATCAGGATCGCAACCAGCTCGGGTCCTTTGCTCTCGCTCGCGCTAAGGAAAAACATGGCCGCGAATTCTCCGCCGCGGAGATCGACGTGATCGGCGACACGCCGCGCGACATCACTTGCGGTAAGGCCTTTGGCGCGCGCACCATCGCGGTCGCAACCGGCACCTGTAGCCGCCAGCAGCTGGCAGAACATCAGCCGGATTTTCTGATCGACGATCTTTCGGATGTCGATCGCGTGATCGATACGCTCGGATGGTGACTGATTGACGATTGGAGTGTGAATGAAAAAATCCACACCAGCTGCCTGCCCGATGCCGCGCAAAGATTGCCCGAATGTGCTGCCGCTCGAAGGCGAAATTGATTTGCACATCTCGCCCAACGTCACGGCATCACTCAGCATGATGATCGAGAAAAAGCCAAAACAGTTGATTGTCGATCTTTCCCGGGTGACCTACATCGACAGTTCGGGCCTCGCGGCCTTGATCGAAGGGATGCAGAATACCGAAGAATACGGCGGCAAGTTCGCGCTCGCCGGTTTGCAGGAAACCATCCGCACGATCTTCGAGATCGCGCGGCTCGATCAGGTGTTTCAGATTTTTCCGGACGTCGATACGGCGCTCGCCGCCGCACCTGAATCAAAACCTTCAAAGTCTGCGTGACGTTCTTCGAAATATCGAATTGCGACGGCGATGGAATGACACTTGCTCAAACCCAAAAAAGCAACATGTCCCTTCCTAAAGAGAAAAATGTTCTGCCGCTGGTAGGCGAAATCGATCTGAACGTCTCGGCCCGGATAGCTTCTACTTTCAGCGAGATGATTCGCAAGAAGCCGAGCCGGCTCGTGGTCGATCTTTCGCGCGTCACTTACATCGACAGCTCGGGACTCGCGGTTTTGATTGGAGCTATGCAGGACGTCGAGGAATACGGCGGGAAGTTCGCGCTCGCTGGTTTGCATGACAACGTGCGTTCAATTTTCGAAACCGCCCGGGTCGATCAGGTCTTTCTGACGTACCCTCACGTGGACGCAGCTCTGGCTGCCGATTGAAATAAGATTGCGAGCGTTCTCTCGACATTCTTCGAAATGTCGAATCGCGATGCACGGTCAATGATGGTCGATCTCGCGGCCGAGCGCCGCGCGTCATCCGACCAAAGTTCGAGGGCGGCGCGAAGACCGTCCACATCATTTGCCAGATCGACAAGCGAACCGTGAACGCTGTCTTCGATGATTTCGCTGAAACCGTTCGCGCGTGTGGTGATCACCGGCAGCCCGCAAGCGAGCGCTTCCAGACATGCATTTGAAAATGGATCGTAGATCGTGGGCAAAATGAAAATGTCCGCGGCCGCGTAGACCCGGCGAAGATCGACAAGTTCTCCGAGAAACTGCGCGCGCGCCGATTTGTACTTTCGTTGATCGCCGCGTCCGGCCACGAGCAAACGCACCCGGCGGTCCCGGCACTTTTCCGTGGCATCAATTGCGAATAGCAATCCTTTTCGCTCCCATCCCGAACCGGCGAAGAGCACGGCGATATCGCCGCTGTCCAATTGCAGCCATGGGCGCGCCTTCGTCCGCACTTCGCTGTCGAAACGAAATTGCTCGAGCGGCACTCCATTGCGCACGATATCGATCTTGTCCGCGGGATAACGGTAAAGATCGACAATCTCATTCTTGACCAATTGCGAATTGACAATGACGCGTCCCGCGCCTCGATCGGCGAGAAGCGATTTTTCGAGACGCAAGATATCGTTGTGTTTGCGGTTAAATCGCCGGAGAAACTTTTGCAGCCGCGTTGCGAATTTCTCCCGACGCTCCAACCACGCGCGATGCACACCGTCCCCTGCGCGATAAACATCGCAGCGCCAAACGCGCTCCAGGCTCATCCAGACATCGCAGCGAACTTGCGGCCGCAATTGTTCCACCTCGTCGGCGAACGCAATTGTCGACCCGGAACGCAAGCGCGTGATCGCTCCGAACGGCCACTCGTTCCGCGGCCAATTGTTCGTGGCAAATAGCTGCACGCTGTGTCCAGCATCGACAACTCCGCGCCCGAGCCGCTTCAAATAAGCTTCGGCGCCGCCGGTGGCGGAGTATCCGCGGCGCACAAAGCCGATGGTGAGTCTTTCCTGCGACATCTGAACGAGTTACAACTTTACTTGCTAACGTTCCGCCAGAATAGTTGTAACCTAATGCCGGGTGAAACTCTAAACGCCCCTCCCCCGTCACGTTCCGCCTCGCTGGCGCCACGCGTGTTGCCGGCGCATTTGCTCTACTCCATCTTCGCTCGTATCGGCGGTTCGGGATTGGACACGGACGCGTTCGAGACCTTGCGCGCCTCGTATCGCGGCGGATTTCTCGGAAAGGCAATCGCCTATGACAACCGGCAAAAAGAGATTCCCGCGTCGCTGATCCATTCGCTGCGCTGGCATCCAGTTCGTCTTATCTCGTTTCTCGACCGGCCTTATTATTATGGCGCGAAAAAGAAATATCTTGATTGGATCGCGTCGCGGCATTTGACGAGTGGGCGCTACGATTTGTTTCACAGCTGGTCAGGCGACTGTTTGCAATCGCTTCGGGTCGCAAACCAACGTCGAATCCCATCGATTGTCGAGATTCCAACCTGGCATCGCGATCGCGGGAGGCTGAAAGCGGACGAGCCGAGCGGCACCGGATCGACCAGCAGCTCAGCGTGGTTTCGGAAAGGGAAATCCGGATTACTGCTTGAGCGCAGGCGTTTCATCGAGGAGTACGAACTCGCCGATCTGCTCCTCGTCTTATCGGAGATGGCGGCCGACACGTTTCGCGTGCAAGGTTTCCCGGAGGAAAAATTATTTTATCTCCCGCGCGGCGTGGATGTGGATCGTTTCAAGCCGGGCCGGCGACCAGAAAAATTCCGCGCCATTTTTTCCGGGGCATTGATCGAGCGCAAAGGCATTCACCATCTGCTCGAAGTGTGGCATCGCCTAAATTTACCAGACGCTGAGTTATGGCTTGTCGGTTCCGTCCACGAGGAAGCGAAGCCTTATCTCAAGAAATTCTGGCGCGATAACATCCGCGCCCTCGGGTTTGTGCGCGATCCGGAGAATTATCTCAGCCAAAGCACGGTGCACGTTTTTCCCTCGCAATGGGAAGGGAGCGCCAAAGTCACCTATGAAGCCGCCGCCTGCGGCTTGCCGCAAATCACGACGCGCGAAGCGGGCGATGTCGTGCGCGATGGGATTGAAGGAATCATCGTCCGGCCGGGAGATGTCGATGCCATCGCGGCGGCGCTCGAGCATTTCCAGCGACATCCTGAAATCGTTGAGCGGATGGGCAACGCGGCGCGGCGCCGCGTCGTTGAAAATTTCACTTGGGGCCATTTCCGCACGCGCTTGCTCGATGCTTACAAAGTCGCGATGCGCAAAGTGACGTAAGCCTCCGGCTGACGCGGCGCCTGGGGCCACAAGCAAGACGCTTGTGCTACTTTAATCGGCGCAATTTTCGCATGAAAATTTTGCTTCTTCAGCTCAAACGGATCGGCGATTTGATTTTAACGACGCCGGCCATCGCGGCGTTGCGGGACAAATTTCCTGGGGCGCGCATTACACTTGTCGTTGCTCGCGAATGCGCGGACTTGTTGCCGGCCATCGCAAGCGTCAATCGGACGCTGGTGACGCGGCGCAACCTGAGGGACGTGACAATGTTTTTTGCCGTCGCGCGAGAAAAGTTTGATTACTGCATTGACTTCACACGAAACGATCGCTCCGCCCTTCTTGCCTTTCTCTCCGGCGCGCAAAAACGCGTCGTCTCTCATCGGATAAAGGTTCAGTCAAAGAGCCGGGCCCGCGTTTACAACGAGTTTGCGAGCCATCGGATGCGGGAAATGCACACGCTGGATTATCATCTGGCCTTGCTCGAGCCGCTCGGGATTGGCAACGCCTCCCCCGCGCTGCACCTGGAGTTACCGCGGGCCGCGCGCGAAAAAGCGGAAAAGCTTCGCCGTGATGCAAAGATCGAAAATGCCTTCATTATTTTCCATCCAGGCTCGGCGCGCGTGGAAAAATTTTGGGAAACGCAGCGCTGGGCCGATGTGATCGATCACGCGCGCCGAGATTACGATGTCGATCTTGTTTTGACCGGCGGCACTTCTGCGCTCGAGCAGGAACATATTCGTGAGATCAAAGCCAGACTGCGGCACCCAATCATCGATCTTGCCGGCAAGACGGATTTGCTTACCCTGACGGCGCTCATCGCGCAGGCGCGTCTTCTTGTGACGGTTGACTCGGCGCCGATGCATCTCGCGGCCGCAACTCAAACGCCGCAAGTGGTCCTTTTCGGGCCGACGAACCCGTTTCATTGGCGGCCGCGTGAAAGTCCGGCTTTGATCTTGCAAGGAGAATCGCCAACGCCGATTGTGGAATTCCCGCCTGATCAGCCGCGTGTTCCGATGAAGCAAATCTCGACGGACGCGGTGATCGGTGCTATGGATTCGCTGCTGTCGGCTCGGGCAGCGCAAATTTCATGAGCAAAGGAAAAGCGGCAAAGAAAAAGGCGTCGTTTTGGCAGACCGTTCGCGCAGCGTCTGGCCCGTATCGACGGCTCTACAGTTACGTTAAGCCGTACAAGTGGCGTTTTATACTTGGCCTGTCGTTTGGTTTTGCTTTCGGCACGGTCAATGCGCTCTTCGCGCCCGCTGTCGCCAAGGTGGGGAGCGTCATTTTCCACGGAGCTGCGCCCAACCCGATGGCGCTGCGGTCGAATCTCGAAGTCCTGAACACAGGCCCGAAAATCAATTCGATTGTCCTCATCTGCCTGGCCATTCCTGCGATCATGACGGTCCGCAGCCTCTGTTCGTTCGGGAATTCTTACTACATGAATTGGGTGAGCAACAAAGTGGTGACTGATATCCGGGACCAGCTCTTCACCAAGATTGTGCGGCATTCAATGGAGTTCTTTAACAAGATGCGGGCCGGATTTCTCATGTCGCGCATTACCAACGACACGCGTGGTATGCAGATGGCGCTGAGCACGGTGAGCAGCGATCTCTTTAAGCAGCCAATCACGATCGTTGGTGGAGTTACCGTTCTCTTGCTAATGGATTGGAAGTTTACCGTTGTGACCCTGATTCTTTTTCCGATTTGTCTGCTGCCGATCCGCGTTTATGGGCGGCGCGCGCGCAAGGCGGTGCAGCACCAGCTGGAAGACATGGGGCAAATGGTCGTGACCATGCAGGAAACGTTCGCCGGCATCCGGGTAATCAAATCGTTTAACCGGGAAGAGCATCAGGAGAAATCGTTCCGGCGGAGCAATCAGCTTCAATTCTCCGCCATGATGCGAATGATCAAATCGATGGAGGCGACCGGGCCGCTGGTGGAAACGATCGCCGCGGTGGGCGTGGGCCTGGCGTTGCTTTACGTTTACGCCGTCAATCTGAGCGCCGGACGGTTTCTTGGACTTATCACGGGTATTTTTATGCTCTACGACCCGATTAAAACATTGAGCAAAATCCACATTGTGATGCAACAGTCGGTCTCCGCCACCAGGGAGGTTTTCAACATTTTGGATTCGGACCCAACCGTGCAGGACGCTCCCGGCGCCATTGCATTGCCTTCGTCCGAAGGCCGGATCGATTTCGAAAATGTCACTTTCCGCTATGCCACCGGCTCGTCCGATGCGGTCAAGGATATCAATCTTCGGATCGAATCGGGGAAGAATTACGCGCTGGTCGGCGCCAGTGGTGCGGGAAAATCAACCGTTCTCTCCCTGATTCTGCGCTTGTACGATCCGATCTCCGGCGCCGTCAGGATTGATGGCCACGATTTGCGCACGCTTACACAAAAGTCTTTACGGGAGCAGATTGGTCTTGTGACGCAGGACACATTTTTGTTTCACGACACCATCTTCAACAACATCCAGTTCGGACGGCTCGACGCTACTCCGGAAGAGGTTTACGCCGCGGCCCGCACCGCCTTCGCGCATGACTTCATTATCGCCCAGCCAGATGGCTACCAAACGATAATCGGTGATAAAGGTTGCATGCTTTCCGGTGGACAACAGCAGCGCCTGGCGATCGCGCGCGCGCTGCTGAAAAACGCACCGATTCTTCTCCTCGATGAAGCGACCTCGGCACTTGATTCGGAATCGGAAGAACAAATCCAGCGCGCACTTGAATTACTCTCCGCCGGACGCACCGTGATCGCGATCGCACATCGGCTCTCCACCATCTTGTCGGCCGATCAAATCGTTGTCATGGACCACGGCCACATCAAGGAAATTGGAACGCACGGCGAGTTGCTCCAAAAATCCGGGTACTATCGACGGCTTTACGACATGCAGTTCCACCGGCATCAAGAAAAACCGGAAGCGGGCTTTTTGGTCGAGGCGCTCAGTTGACTTTGGCGCGCGCTCCAACTTAGCCTCCTCGGAAAATGCCGTTCAATATCGACCTTCACACGCATTCTTTTTTTTCCGGCGACGGCGTTTCCAGCCCGGAAGACATGATCTCGGCTGGGCGCGAGAAAGGGTTGCAAGGCTTTGCCATCACTGACCACAATACCTGCGACGCCGTCAGTTACCTACTCGAGAAAGGTTTGATGCGGCTCGACGGTTTGCCGGTCGACAATTTCCTCATCCTGCCCGGCGTGGAGATCACTACCGCTGACGGTCATCTGCTTTGCATCGGCGCGACCCTGCCCTATCTCAAAGGCAAGCCGGCGCGCGAAGTGTGCGAGATGATTCACGAGCGCGGCGGTCTCGCCATCCCTCCGCATCCTTACGATTTGTTTCGCGCCGGCATTCGGTTCACCACCCTGGAGAAACTTCCTATTGACGCGCTCGAAGTTTTCAACGCGGCCACCACACTGCGCCGCTATAATCGTTACGCGTTCAAATATGCGCAGATTCGCGGTTTGCCCATGACGGCGGCGAGCGATGCGCATCACGCCGCGGCGGTCGGGACGGCTTACACAATTTTGAACACCGATGATTTTTCCGTGAAAGGAATTCTCGCCCAGATCCTGAAGAGCAACGAACTGAATCAAAAATATCTGACACCCCGCGACAGCATGCGCAAAACCTGGAACAACTGGCTGCGATTGCGCCGGCGAAAGAAAATCCCGGAGTTAGCGGCGAAAGACAGCAACAACGAACGCTGAGCCCTTTGTTTCGAAAGTGATAAGGGATCACCGTGATTCGTTGAATTGTGAATCGTTACATCGGCTCTGCACGATTCTCGGTTCTCGATTCTCGAATTACGAATCTCACAATCTTGTAAATCCCATCGAAAAATTTTTGAGATGAGCGCGTACGTGATTGTCGAAATCGACATTGTCGATCCAACCGGATACGAAGAATACAAGAAACTCGCCGGCGCGACAGTAGAGAAATACGGCGGCAAATACATCGTGCGGGGCGGCCCGGTGGAAACCCTGGAAGGCGACTGGAAACCAAAGCGCATCGTCGTGCTCGAATTCGAATCCGTGCATCGGGCCAAAGAGTGGCTCAATTGCGAAGAATACCGCGAGCCGCGAAAGATGCGGCATCGAACGGCCAAAACGAAAATGATCGTTGTCGAACGTGTTTAATTTCTTGGATGTTGTAGGCGCTCGCCGCGGCGAGCGCCTCTACAACTCCAACAACTTAGCGAGCGCTTTCGG
>Ga0209056_10007807_pt1 | contig 10998 bp, 7 predicted proteins | sample GraSoiAngelo_114_FD_185876 | JGI IMG/M metagenome (GOLD analysis project Ga0209056, IMG submission 185876) | Grasslands soil microbial communities from the Angelo Coastal Reserve, California, USA - 14_0903_13_40cm (SPAdes) (version 2) | ecosystem: Environmental > Terrestrial > Soil > Grasslands ...
TGATTTGATTGAACTCGCCAAACGCGAACTGATTCAGATCGGTCTAGCTAAGGAAGGCGACCTTGTTGATGGCTGCGTCGTTCGCCAGAAGAAAGCGTATCCAGTTTACGACGACGACTACGCGCGGCATGTCGCTACGATCCGGTACGAACTGGAGACGCGCTATCCGAACCTGCACCTCGTCGGACGCAACGGCATGCACAAATACAACAATCAGGACCACGCCATGATGACGGCGATGTTGTGCGTCGAAAACATTCTCGCCGACACGAAGCTTTACGATCTCTGGCAGGTCAACAGCGACGCCGAGTATCACGAAGCCGGTCCGGCCGCGTCTGAGCAAACCAGCGGCAGCTCATTACGTCTCGTCCCTACTCGCGTCGTCGCCGCGCCGGAACTCGCGCCCGAAGCTTAACTCGCCGTCTCGTGCTGTAGCGTCCGCTGTCCTCAGCGGACACTGGGATGCACTGTCGCCGGCGACCCGCGTTACATGCGCTGAGGACAGCGCACACTACAGCCGTGAAGGATGAGAAGTCGAGGATTCAACGAAATTAAGGGCGAATCTCGACCGTTGTTCCGTCCGGCGTAACTCGCCAAAGCTCTTCGATCTCTTCGTCTGTTAGCGCGATGCAACCGGCAGTCCAATCATTCAAACGGTGGAACGCTCCGATCCAGCCGCGCCCGTTTTGGATTCCATGAATCATGATGTCGAATCCGGCTGGAACACCGCGCTCCGCAGCTCGTGTCTTATCCTCATCGGACGGATATGAAACGTGTAGCGCGAGGTGAAAGTTGCTCTGTGGATTGCGACCATCGATTTTGTAAACGCCTTCAGGTGTCTTGTAATCTCCTTCCTGTTGCTTTGCACCGACAGGACTGCGACCGAGCGCGACACGATAGCCTTTCAGCGTTTTGCCATTCGCGAGGACCGACAATTTCCGAGCTGATTTTTCAATGACAATCCGATCGATCGTTGTTCCGGTCGGTAGCGGGTTCGAAATGTGATGAGCATAAACCCAGGTGAAAAAGAACACCGTCGAGAGTGCGACAACTACGATAATTACTCTGCGGGTCATTAATCCGTCCCGGCCTCTGTCATTCCGAGCGAAGTCGAGGAATCTCTGACTATTCTTCTTCGAATTCTTCCACGGGCGGGCAGGAACAGAACAAATGCCGATCGCCATACACGTTGTCGATGCGAGCGACAGCTGGCCAGAACTTGTGTTCGCGCGTCCAGGGCGCGGGGAACGCTGCTTGTTCGCGCGAGTAGGGGCGGTCCCATTTATCAGACGCGATTTGCCGCGCGGTGTGGGGCGCGTTTTTCAACACATTGTTCTCCCGATCCGTCTTTTCCGTGGCGACCGCCTCAGTTTCTGCGTGGATGGAGATCATTGCCTCGCAGAAACGGTCGAGTTCGTGCTTCGGTTCGCTCTCGGTCGGCTCGATCATCATTGTCCCAGCGACCGGCCAGGAAACGGTTGGGGCGTGAAAGCCGTAATCCATCAATCGCTTTGCCACGTCTTCCACTTCGATGCCGGCGCTTTTCCATTGGCGAAGATCGATAATGCATTCGTGCGCGACGAGCCCGTGTTTGCCTTTGAACAGCACCGGGAAGTACGGGTCGAGCCGCTTTGCGATGTAATTTGCATTTAGAATCGCAACCTCGCTCGCTCGTTTCAATCCATCGGCGCCCATCATGCGGATGTACATCCATGTGATCGTCAGGATGCTGGCGCTGCCGTAGGGAGCAGCTGCGACATTGCCGGATTCACCTTCTCCATGTTGGTAATTTGATTCATTGCTACCCGGCGGCCGTTTGCCCCGATCACCTTCACCAAAGATAATTTTGCCTGTCATGGGATCGAGAATGAATTCGCGCGGGAGATACGGCGCAAGATGTTTGGCCACGCCGATCGGTCCAACGCCAGGGCCGCCGCCGCCGTGCGGAATGCAAAATGTTTTGTGCAAATTCAGATGGCAAACATCCGTGCCATAATCGCCGGGACGGCACAGACCGCATTGCGCATTCATGTTTGCTCCGTCCATGAACACCTGCCCGCCGTGTGCGTGCACGATGTCGCAAATTTCGCGAATTGTCGGTTCGAACACGCCGTGCGTTGAGGGATACGTCACCATCAACGCGGCGAGGTCGCGCGCGTGTTCATCGGCTTTAGCGCGCAGATCGGCAAGATCGATATCGCCATCCTTCAAACATGCGACCGAAACAACTTTGAACCCGGCCATGATCGCGCTCGCCGGATTGGTCCCATGCGCCGAGGTCGGAATGAGACACACATTGCGATGCGCTTCGCCGCGCGCCGCGTGATACTCACGGATCGCGAGCAGACCTGCGAACTCGCCCTGTGATCCCGCATTGGGTTGCAGTGAAATCGCAGCGAACCCGGTGATTTCAGCAAGCCAGTATTCCAACTGCTCGCAAATTTCCATGTAGCCTGCCGTCTGGTCGCTAGGCGCGAAAGGATGCAGTTTGGAAATTTCCGGCCATGAGATCGGAAACATTTCTGCGGTCGCATTCAATTTCATCGTGCACGAGCCGAGCGGAATCATCGACGTCGTCAGCGACAGATCGCGCGACTCAAGTTTCTTGAGATAACGCAGCATTTCCGTCTCAGTGTCGTGCGTATTGAAGATCGGATGAGTGAGGAAGTCCGAAGTGCGCATGGCAAATTGCGGAATGCGCAGCGGTGGCTCGCCAAGATCGTCGTCTGCAAAATCGCGCACAGTCGTGCCGCGAAAGATCGACATCAGCAGTTCGATGTCCCGTGGCGTTGTCGTTTCGTCGAATGAAATGCCGACTGCGCGCGGGCCGAGCGCGCGCAGGTTGCACCCCGCTCTTGCCGCGTGCTCCAAAAGGACTTCGCTAGATTCGACTTCGACGTGAACAGTGTCGAAGAAATTGTCGTGCCTGATTGTGCAGCCAAGGGCGCGCAGCCCATCTGCGAGTTGGCTCGTCAGGCGATAAACGCGTTCGGCGATTGCGCGCAGTCCTTTTGGGCCGTGATAAATCGCATACATCGACGCGATAACGGCAAGAAGCACCTGAGCCGTGCAGATGTTGCTCGTCGCTTTGTCGCGACGGATGTGTTGCTCCCGTGTTTGCAACGCGAGTCTATACGCCGGCCGCCCTTCAGCGTCGTGCGACACACCCACGAGTCGACCAGCCATGTGACGTTTGAATGGATCGCGCGTGGCGAAATATGCGGCGTGCGGCCCGCCGAATCCCAACGGCACGCCGAAGCGTTGCGTATTACCAACCGCGACATCCGCGCCAAATTCGCCCGGCGGTTTCAGCAACGTGAGCGCGAGAATATCCGCCGCCACGACAACGAGTGCGCCTGCGCTGTGAGCCCGCGTGACGAAGTCGGAATAATCATAGATCGCGCCATCCGTGGCTGGATACTGGATTAGCGCGCCGAAAACTGCGTCATCGAATTTGAAGCGCGAATAATCCCCGATCTTAATCTCAATTCCGAGCGGCTTCGCCCGCGTCTGAAGAACGGCGATTGTTTGCGGATGACAATTATCGGCGACAAAAAAAGTCTTCCGATTTGGAACGACTGCGTGACAAAGCGACATCGCTTCGGCGGCGGCAGTAGCTTCGTCGAGCAGCGATGCGTTTGCGATATCGAGCGCTGTTAGGTCGATGATCATCTGTTGGAAATTGAGCAGCGCCTCGAGGCGGCCTTGCGCGATCTCCGCTTGGTAAGGCGTATAAGCGGTGTACCAGCCGGGATTTTCGAGAATGTTTCGCTGGATGACCGGCGGCGTAATGCAGTCGTAGTAGCCGGCGCCGATGAATGAACGCGCGACTTTGTTTTTTTTTGCAATCGCCCGCAGCTCCGCGAGCGCTTCAATTTCGGATTTCGATTCCGGTAAGTTCAGCTGTCGATGCAGCCGGATATTTCTTGGAACCGCGGCGTCTATCAACCTCTCGATGCTTTCCAACTCAAGCTCGCTCAGCATCGCGGCTACTTCGTCTTCGTTCGGCCCGATGTGACGACGCGCGAAAGAATTCATATCTATTTTTTGTTCGCGCGCTTGCATGAGAAGAGACTACGGAACGCGAGACGTGCTTCAAGTTTGTGTAGCCACGGCGCTCGGTCGCCGTGTTAACGTGAACGCGCAAAGCGCCCCGACAGAGCGGGGTGGCTACAGCTTATGTAGCGTCGTATATTTCGACACCGCGGCTCTTCAATAACGCGCGGAGTTCGGCGAGATGCTGATGGTTCCGGGTCTCGACCGTGCACAAAACGTTGACGGCTGAAACATCCGGACTGGCGAAAGCCCGATCGTGCACGACTTGCTTGATGCTTGCGCCGGTCGAAGCGATTTGCGCCGCCAAATCGGCGAGGCCACCAGGTCGATCGCTAATCACTGCCGTGAAACGACCAAGACGACCGTCCGCCACCAGACCGCGCTCAATTACGCGGCTGAGCACGTTCGGGTCGATGTTGCCGCCGCAAAGCAAAAGCACCACCCGTTTTCCTGCAAGGTCTTCTAATTTTCCGGACATGCACGCTGCGAGCGGAGTCGCAGCGGCTCCTTCGACCACGCTCTTTTCCAATTCGATCAGGCGCAGAATCGCCAGAGCGATTTCTTCCTCGGTCACAGTGACGACGAGATCGACAAGCGGTCGCGCAATTTCAAATGCGTTCGTGCCGACCTGTGGGATGGCGAGTCCATCCGCGAGCGTCGGATGCATCGTGATCTTCGTTGGTTTGCCCGCTCCAAGCGCGGCGGAAAAGCTCGCGACGTTCTCTGCTTCGACGGCTACGATTTTTGCGTTTAGCCGCAGCGTTTTGATGACCAAAGAAACCCCAGCGAGCAAACCGGCGCCGCCCACCGGTATGATTACCGCGTCGAGATCGGGAATCTGCTCGACCAGTTCGAGCCCCATTGTCCCCTGGCCGGCAATGATCGCGGGATCGTCGTAGCCGTCGATATAAGCGAGGCCTTTTTCCTTTGCAAGCTCGTGTGCGCCAGCTTTCGCTTCTCCGAAGTCTGTTCCGTGAAGAACGACATTCGCACCGAGCTGCTGGCAGGTGCTCACTTTTATCAGGGGCGCGAACTTCGGCATCACCACTGTTGCGGGAATTCCGAGCAAGCTGCCCTGATAGGCGAGTGCTTGAGCGTGATTGCCTGCGGAAGCAGCGATGACCCCGCGCTTTTGCTGATCGGACGATAATTGCGCGAGCGCATTGCGCGCGCCGCGCTCCTTGAAACTTCCTGTCCGCTGCAAGTTGTCCAGCTTGCAGAAAATCTCCATGCCTGTGATTTCGCTCAGCGGGATTGAAGGTGGACACGGCGAATAGTAAACCGTACCGGCAATGCGTTTGCGCGCCGCCTCTATGTCTTTGAATGTGATCACCCGCTTCAATCTGGGCGCAAGATCACGGGCTTGTCTATTCGAGCGCTGCTTGGGCCGCGGCCAATCGCGCAATCGGAATCCGAAACGGACTGCAACTGACGTAATCCAAACCGAGCCGGTGACAGAACTTAACGCTGGCCGGCTCGCCGCCGTGTTCGCCGCAAATCCCGAGCTTGATGTTCGGCCGAGTTTTGCGTCCCAAATCGCGAGTGATTTCCATCAGGCGGCCAACGCCCTTCTGATCGATCGACGCGAACGGATTTGCATCCACAATGTCGAGCTCCGCGTAGGCGGGAAGAAAACTGCCGGAATCGTCCCGGCTCATTCCCAGCGTCGTCTGTGTGAGATCGTTTGTGCCAAAACTGAAGAACTCGGCGTCGCGCGCGATCTGGTCCGCGATGAGCGCTGCGCGCGGGATTTCGATCATTGTCCCGACGAGATAGTCGAATTTCATTTGCTTTTCCTTCGACACTTCGCCGGCGACGCGACGGACGATATCGAGCTGGAGCTTTAACTCGCGCGGAAATCCCACCAGCGGAATCATGATTTCGGGGCGGACCTTAATTCCGTTAGCTTGCACCTCGGCGGCGGCTTCAAAAATTGCGCGTGCCTGCATTTCGGAAATTTCGGGATAAACAATCCCCAGGCGACAACCACGATTGCCAAGCATCGGATTGAATTCGTGCAGTTCGTGCACCCGACGGGAAATGTGCTCCACCGGCACGCCAAGTTTGTTCGCGAGTTCGTTTTGTTGGGCGTGATCGTGTGGCAGGAATTCGTGAAGCGGTGGATCGAGAAAGCGGATCGTTGCAGGCAAGCCTTTTAACGCCGTAAAGATGCCGATGAAATCGTCGCGTTGATAGGGAAGCAGTTTCGCCAGCGCTCGGGCACGATCTTCCTTGCTGCTGGCAAGGATCATTTCCCGCATCGCATCGATCCGGTCACCTTCAAAAAACATATGCTCCGTGCGGCAAAGACCAATCCCCTCGGCGCCGAAGGCGACTGCGTTTTTCACCTGCTCGGGAGTATCGGCATTTGTCCGGACGCCAAGCATGCGAAATTCATCCGTCCACTTCATTAGTTTTGCGAACTCTTGATACGTAACGCTCCTCTTCGGATCGAGCGATCGATCGACGAGCACCTGGACGATCTCGGACGGTGCAGTTGTGACTTCGCCGGCAAAAACCTCGCCCGCTGTCCCGTCAACCGAGATGTAATCTCCCTGTTTTAACGTTGTTCCGTTGGCACTGAGCGTGCGCTTTTGGTAATCGATTTGAATCGCGGTCGCACCGCATACACACACTTTGCCCATTTGTCGGGCGACTAGGGCGGCGTGCGAAGAAACTCCGCCGCGCGACGTGAGAATTCCCTCTGCCGCGATCATGCCGCGCAAGTCTTCCGGCGAAGTTTCAATTCGGGCGAGCACGACCTTGTCTCCTTTTTCCGAACGCGCCACGGCTTCTTCTGCGCTGAAAACAACGTGTCCTGACGCCGCGCCTGGCCCAGCGGCCAAACCGCTGCCGATCTTTTTTGCTTCGCGCGCCGATTGCCGATCGAAAATCGGCGCCAAAAGATGAGCAAGCGAATCGGCCGGGATGCGGCGCACCGCGTCCTTTTTTGTGATTAATTTTTCACCGACCATATCCACCGCGATACGGACGGCGGCGTGGCCGGTACGTTTGCCGTTGCGAGTCTGCAGAATATAAAGGCGATTGTCCTCCACTGTGAACTCGAGGTCCTGCATGTCTTTGAAGTGATGTTCAAGGATGCTGCGCACTTTCATCAGTTCCTTGTGCGCGGCGGGCATTTCCTTTGCCAGATCGCTGATTGGATGCGGCGTGCGCACACCAGCAACGACGTCTTCGCCTTGGGCGTTGATCAAATATTCGCCGTAGAAAACCTTTTCGCCCGTCGCTGGATCGCGCGTAAACGCAACCCCCGTTGCGCTCGTCTCTCCCATGTTCCCGAACACCATCGTCTGCACATTCACCGCCGTTCCCCAGTCGTGCGGGATCCCATATCTTCGCCGATAAACGATCGCGCGGTCGTTCATCCACGAACCGAAGACCGCACCAATCGCGCCCCAGAGCTGCTCGTTTGGATCTTGCGGAAAGGATTTTCCAGTCCGCTCGTTGATCAATGCCTTGAAACGCTGCACAAGCTCTTTCAAATCGGCCACAGTTAATCGCACGTCCGGGAAATCGTGCTTGCCGTAGCGCTCGTCCTTCAGGTGCTCGATGACCGTCTCAAACGGCTCATGGTCCTCGCCTGGCCGCTTTTGAACGCCCATTACCACATCGCCGTACATCTGCAGGAAACGCCGATATGAATCAAAGGCGAAACGCGCGTTGTTCGTCTTCTTTGCAACGATTTCGACGACTTCGTCGTTCATTCCGAGGTTTAGAATCGTGTCCATCATTCCCGGCATGGAATCGCGCGCGCCTGACCGCACAGAAACAAGCAACGGCCGCTCTTTATCGCCGAATTTTTTGCCCACCGACTTCTCGACTTTCGCCAGCGCCGCCGCGACCTCCGTTTCCAACTCTCGTGGGTAGGTCCGGTTATGATCGTAAAAATAACTGCACAGTTCCGTCGTGATTGTGAATCCCGGGGGCACGGGCAGACCGATGCGCGTCATCTCGTGGAGGTTTGCGCCTTTGCCGCCCAGCAGCGGTTTCATGCTGCCTGATCCGTCGGCGTGGCCGTCGCCGAAGTAATAAACGTAGCGTCGCGTTTTCTTCCTCTTTTCGGGAAAGGCCGCGCGCCCGCCCGATGATGATCGTCTTCTCGTGCGCTGAATCTTTTTTCGTGTGCTGGTTTTTATTTTCGTGACCATGATTCAGGAGTCCACAAGAGCGTCAATGTGGCGGAGCGCCAAAGTAAATTCGGGTCTCGCGGTGTCAACGCACGGAACGAATAAACGGAAGAAAGATCGGCTATAGCCTCGGGCTGTCGTCCGCATGTAAGAGCGTTGCAGCCGACACGGCTGCCTCTACCTAAAGAGAATCAGCAGTTCAGTGGTTAAGCCGGCGCAGTTTCGCCATTTGTCAGAACTTCAGCGATCGTGGCCGTAAAGTCGTCCACGCCGGTGCTGGGCACGATGATGCTGTTGCGGCGGCCGTGAGCTTCTTCGGTAATGCGCAAGAATCTCCCGCGGTCGTTTTCGCGGAGCTCCACGTAGAAATGCTTACGCTCGATCTGCAGTTCTCTCGCCTCGATGATGTTATCCATTTTTCCTTGAGGCCGCCGACTCTACCGCATTCCATCTAGCCAATGGAAGAAAAATCCGCGCTGGGAATGTAAATTTTTTGAGCCGCTCTGTTCCCGCTGTCGAGAGGAATATTGGCGCGGCTAACCCTTCAATCCTGAGCGGCCTAGCTAAAAGCGAAAAATCGAGCCCTAATCCCAATCGGGGGACATGTACCCGATGCTATAGGTTGCGGTGCTGGCCGCTCAACCTACAATCTCCTGCGCGTGTTCGACCGAACGCGCTCGAGCATGCCGCAGCCAATCGATTCCAGCTCCTATCCATCACCGGAAAGCCAACGCCCAGCCGTTCCCTTGCCAATTGAAAGGGAGCTTCGAAAGCATGATCCGTACGCAGCCTTCCGTTTCGGGGATTTCAGCCTATTCACGGCCGGTAACCTACTCTCGATCACTGGTCGTTTGATGCTCGCGGTAGCGGTGGAATGGGAGCTCTATGCACGCACTCATTCGGCCACCGCGCTCGGACTCGTTGGCCTGGTTATCGCGGTCCCAGTGGTTGCACTATCGTTGCCCGCGGGCCATTTAGCGGATCGGTTCAGTCGAAAGCACATCATTCTGATCTCCCAAATCTTCAGTGGGCTTGCGTCCCTGGCGCTCGCTCTTGTGTCCTGGAAGCATCTCTCGATTCCTGCAATTGCGCCGCTGCGCGGAGGCAATCGCTTTCTAGCGGGCATCGCGACGATTTTCGAGCGGCATCATCCGATGTTTCATTTCGATGACGCTTCCATTCCGCTAATTTACCTCCTGCTCTTTGTCGGAGCGTCGGCGCGCACATTCAGTTGGGCGGCACGCAGTTCATTTTTTCCGACTCTGGTCGATCGCGATGCGTTTGCGAACGCGGTCACCTGGAACAATAGCGTTTTTCAAATCGGATCGGTCGTAGGGCCAGCTCTCAGTGGCTTGCTGGTCGCCTACGTTGGGTTCCCATTTGTGTATCTACTAGATGCACTTTTCGCATGTGCGTTTTTCCTTCTGGTTTTTACGATTAGGCGGAGCAGGCAAAGACGAGATCAGACCGAGGCAAGTACCTGGAAAAGTCTCATGGCCGGCCTTCGATTTGTCTTTCGGAGAAAGGTGATCCTGGCAACAATCACCCTGGATTTGTTCGCGGTACTGCTTGGCGGCGTGACCGCGCTGCTGCCGATTTTCGCCGATCAAATCCTGCATTGCGGACCGGTGGGGCTGGGCTGGATGCGAGCGATGCCTGCGGTTGGCGCCTTCTCTACGGCGCTTGCGGTCGCACATCTCCCGCCGATGAAACAAGCCGGCAGAGCCCTGCTGTGGTGCGTTACGGGGTTCGGGATCGCGACAATTCTTTTCGGCTTATCCAAAATATTTTGGCTATCGCTCGGCTTGCTATGTCTCGTCGGTGCGTTCGACAGCGTGAGCGTAATCATTCGCGGCTCGATTGTGCAGCTGGTCACGCCAGATGAAATGCGGGGGCGCGTCTCGTCGGTGAACAATATTTTCATCGGAACATCGAACGAATTCGGCGCTCTCGAATCAGGATTGACCGCGGCGTTATTTGGTCCTGTGCTTTCCGTCGTCGCAGGCGGGATCGGAACGATCCTGGTCGTGCTCACGGTTGCGTTGCGCTGGCCCGAGACACGTCGAATCGGGACGCTTGATGCGAGTTTGCGCTAAGGGTGCACCTTTTGAACTCCAGCTCGCGGTCACCGTTTGGGGAGGGACAGCCGATCCAGCCTGTAGGAACGATCCTGATGTAGAAGTAAACCTATGAAAATGTACAGGTGCGTGTGTCTAGCGGCCATGACTGTCCTAATGGCGTCGAGTTCGGGTATGGCCAATGCGGCGGCATCGAATGAGCCGGAGGCCTCAACGCCGCAGCAGGTGTTTGATTCAATGCGCGGGAGTTTCAAAGCCGACAAGGCCAAGGGGGTGCACGCGCGGTATCAGTGGGAACTCAGCGGCCCGAATGGCGGCGAATGGTGGATCGATGTGAACGACGGGACCTACAAAATGGGAAAGGGAAAGATCGATAATCCTAGTGTCACGTTCATCACAAGTGACAACGATTGGGTCGCGATGTCGAATGGGAAACTCAAAGGCTCCTGGGCTTACATGACCGGCCGCCTGAAAGTTCGCGGCAGCCAGGCGGTAGCGAGAAAGCTCGACGAAATATTTCCCTAGAATTTCGCTTCGATCTCGAACTTCACGAAAGGGGCAGGCTTTGTCTTGGCGCTTGCTTCGGCCCGAAAGAAATCAAAGTCGCGCTTGACCGTGACGCCGCCTCCGAGCGAAATATCAAACGGCTTGAGGCCAGAATAGGTCGCCTGTATCCCAGCACGATCCTCGCTGTACTGAACCCACGCGTTGTGCAC
>Ga0209056_10007811_pt1 | contig 10993 bp, 9 predicted proteins | sample GraSoiAngelo_114_FD_185876 | JGI IMG/M metagenome (GOLD analysis project Ga0209056, IMG submission 185876) | Grasslands soil microbial communities from the Angelo Coastal Reserve, California, USA - 14_0903_13_40cm (SPAdes) (version 2) | ecosystem: Environmental > Terrestrial > Soil > Grasslands ...
GCCAAACACCGCCAGGGCTGCCGGAACCGCCCAGGACTCATCGTAGACTGCCCAGGGTAATCCTACGGCGATCCCCCAGTAATGCAGAACAGTGTAAGTCCAGAAAATGTAAAACCCGACGCCCAGGATCAGCGCAAGGACCGACAGATTGACAATCCGATTGCGCTGGCGGCGCGCTTCGTCGAGGGTGCAGACCCCCTGTTTACGGAAATAGATCACGAGCGCCGCAATGAAGCAGGCGATCGCCGCGGCCCGAAAATACCACCTGTACTCTCCGTAGAGGATGTTTCCCCAGCTGTTCGCTGCCGAGACGGTCGCCAGCCCGAGCAAGATCATGACGATCGGCGTCAGGCAGCAGAGGCCCCCTATCAGCGCGAAGAGGCTGGAGAGCCCCAATACGCTCTTCCCATCCCGTCCTTTGTCCATACCGCCAAGCAGCATAACAAATAAAGATAAGGCCTTCTGCCTTCCGGCTACTGCTTCACTCAGTTGGCGAAGAGGGGGTCTGGCTTTTCCGGATCGATACCCAGGTCCTTGATGGCTCGCGAGACCTCCGAAGGCGGGATCTTCCCCTCCTGCGACAGGGCATAGAGCGCAGCCGCCGCTATGGATTCGGCGTCGACTTCAAAGAAGCGCCGCAAGGCTTCGCGCGTGTCGCTCCGGCCGAACCCGTCGGTGCCCAGGGAAATGAACCGCTGCGTGACCCAGGGACGGATCAGATCGGGGACGGCCTTCAAATAGTCGGTTGCGGCAACGATGGGTCCCGGCACTCCTTCCAGCGCCTGAACCACGTACGGTTTTCGAGGGGTTTCCTCCGGATGGAGCCGATTCCAGCGGTCGACCGAGAGCGCTTCGTTGCGAAGCTGCTGGTAACTCGGAGCGCTCCACACGTCTGCGGCTATATCGAACCTTTCGGCAAGCAACTCTTGCGCCTGCCCGACCGCGAGCATTATGCTTCCGCTCCCGAAAAGCTGGACCCGATGTCGCCCCGTGACCGGCGCAGGCCGGAAACGATACAGGCCCTTGACGATTCCATTTTCCGCCCCTTCGGGCATGGAAGGATGCACGATGTTCTCGTTGTAGAGGGTGATGTAATAGAAGATGTCTTCTTGCTTCTCGTACATCCGGCGCAGTCCCTCCCGGACGATCAGGGCCATTTCATAGGCAAAGGCGGGATCGTAGGCGAGAACGTTTGGCACCGTCGTGGCCAGGATATGGCTCTGACCATCTTCGTGCTGGAGGCCCTCGCCGTTCAGTGTGGTGCGGCCAGCGGTAGCCCCCATCATGAAACCGCGTCCTCTCGCATCGGCAAATGCCCAGATCTGGTCGCCGGTGCGCTGAAATCCGAACATTGAATAGAAGATGTAGAACGGGATCATGATCTCACCGCGCGTGGCGTAGCTGGTGCCGGCGGCGGTAAAGCTGGCCATGCTGCCGGCTTCCGTGATCCCCTCCTCGAGGAGCTGCCCGTCCTTGCTCTCCTTGTAGCTGATCAGGAGCCCCGCATCGACGGATTCGTACAGCTGGCCCACCCAGGAGTAGATCCCGATTTCCCTGAAGAGCGCGTCCATACCGAACGTCCTCGCCTCATCGGGGATGATGGGCACAATGCGCCGCCCGACGTCCTTGTCCCGGAGAAGCTTTCGCAGCAGGCGGACAAAGGCTATGGTCGTTGAAACTTCCCGCGCCGTCCCTGTGCCCTCCTTGAACTCCTCATAAAGGTCGGCCGGAGGAAGCTTCAAAGGCTTGGAGCGTACAACGCGCCTGGGAATGCAACCGCCCAGGGCGCGGCGGCGCTCCATCATGTACTGGATCTCCTCGCTCTCGGGTCCGGGATGGTAGTACGGGGGATCCTCCAGCTGCTCGTCTGAAATGGGCAGCTCCAGGAGATCGCGGAACTCTCGCAACTGCTGGACTTTCATCTTCTTCATCTGGTGGGTCACGTTCCTGCCCAGGAATCCTTCTCCAAGCGCCCAGCCTTTCACGGTCTTGGCCAGGATCACTGTGGGAGACCCTCGATGTTCGACCGCGCGTTTGTACGCGGCATAGACCTTCAATACATCATGGCCGCCGCGCCGGAGAGCCTCCAGGTCGCTGTCGCTCAGGTGGTCGACCAGCTTGCGCAGCCGAGGGTCGGGCCCGAAGAAGTATTCCCGGCGGTACGCGCCGTCGGCCGTCGAGAACTTCTGGTAGGCGCCGTCGACTGTTTCGTTCATCTTTCGGAGCAACACACCATCCACGTCCCTCCGCAGGAGGTCGTCCCACATCCGTCCCCAAATCACTTTGACGACGTTCCAGCCGGCGCCGCGGAAGACGGTCTCGAGCTCCTGGATGATCTTGCCGTTCCCGCGGACCGGTCCGTCGAGCCGCTGGAGATTGCAATTGATGACGAAGATCAGATTGTCCAGCTTCTCGCGGCCCGCCAAAGACAGGGCGCCCAGACTTTCAGGCTCATCGCATTCGCCGTCTCCCACGAAACACCAGACATGAGAGTTCTCGGTATTGCAGATGCCCCGTGCTTCCAGATAGCGGTTGAAACGCGCCTGGTAAATCGCCGAGATCGGCCCCAGCCCCATCGAAACGGTGGGGAATTCCCAGAAGTCCGGCATGAGGCGGGGATGCGGATAGGAGCAGAGGCCCTGTCCCGGAACCACCTCGCGGCGGAAATGGTCGAGCTGCGACTCCGTAAAACGCCCTTCCAGAAAGGCCCGGGCGTAGATACCCGGGGCGGCGTGTCCTTGAAAGTAAATCTGGTCCCCCGCGCTGCCGTCATCCTTGCCGCGGAAGAAGTGGTTAAAACCCACTTCGTACAGCGAGGCAGACGAAGCGTAGGTGGAGATGTGTCCTCCAATACCGTCGTAGACCATGTTGGCCCGGGTTACCATGACCGCCGCGTTCCAGCGAATCAGGCGGCGGATGCGCTTCTCGATCCACTCATCTCCCGGGAACAGGGGCTCTTCTTCAGGCGGGATCGTATTGATGTAAGGAGTCTGAACGAGCTCGGGAATCCCAATGTGCAGCATTCGGGCTCGATCGAGGACTCTCTGAAGGAGATACTGACAGCGCACACCCCCGTCGCCGCGGACCAGCGACTCCAGGGACTCAATCCACTCGCGGGTCTCCTCCGGATCCACATCTCTAATCTGTTGAATCAGTTCAGTGCTCACAGGTCTTACCTCATAGAAACTATTTATCATAGGTCAAGCGGCGCGCTTTGGGAAGTCCCAGAAGACAGTGGCCAGTGGCCGGTGGCCAGTTGGCGGAAGACAAAACCACTGGCCACTGACCACTGACCACTGAATTTAGCTTGATGTCCCCACAGCTATTGGTTAATACCTTCTTATGAGATCGAAGCAAGTCGTCGGAGAAGCAGCGCTGCTGGCCGCGGTCTCCATTTGCCTGGCAGGCATCTATAATCTCATGGCTCCGAAGGAGAGGAGCCTCGCCTGGATCGGGCACTATTCCGCCGGCGATTTGCAGCCTCAGGCTGCGACCCCGGAAGCTTCTGCCAGTTCGCCCACTGCCGGGGGTTCAAAGTATCTCGGCACCATCGCGCCCCCAAAAGACCCGGGACTTCCTTATCTTGAAGTTGGCGGCGATGTCGCGCAGCGTCTCCAGGCGGCAGGAGCGCTGATTATCGATGCCCGGCGCAGCGACGCATACGAACGCGGGCACATTCCGGGAGCGCGCAGTATTGCAATTTGGGAGCGTGATGCGGACGAGAAGATCGGCGCTCTGCAGAAAGAAGCGATACCCTTCGAACAGGTGATGGTGGTGTACTGCTCAGGAGGAGACTGCGAGGACTCGAAAATTCTCTCGGAAAAACTGGGGATGACTGGCTTCTACAACATCTATGTGTACAAAGAGGGGTTCCCTGACTGGGAACGCCGGGGGCTGCCCGTGCACAGAGGAAACACGCCGTGAGCCGCCTGCTTCACAACCATTGGCTTTCGATCCTCGTTCGAATCGCGCTCGGAATCATATTTGTAATTGCCGCCTGGCCGAAGGTCTACGACCCTCCCAGCTTTGCCCACATGATCTGGAACTACAAGATTCTTCCCTCGTCCTGGATCAACCCAATGGCCATCGTGTTGCCCTGGCTGGAGATGGTCTGCGGCCTGGCGCTGGTCGCCGGAATCTATCGCAGGGGGGCCGCCCTGCTCGTCACGGGAATGCTTCTCGTGTTTATCGCGGCGCTCCTCACGGACATCGTGAGAGACATTCCGGTGAACTGCGGTTGTTTCTCCGTCACGCCGGTGCAGAGATCGCACGAGGAGCTCGTCGCAGAAATGAAAGCCGACACGCTGCGCGACCTGGGGATGCTGCTCATGTCGTTTCAGGCGCTCCTCACACGCGTCACCTGGCGCGCAGAAACTTTGTGATTTTCGCGCCTTCGCGTCTTTGTGGTAAAGCAGTGGCAAAGGATCATCCAAACCTCCGGGAGAGAACTATGTCACGCTTGAAAATAAGTCTTTTGGCCTTGCTGGCTCTGGCCGTACCGCTCCAGGCTCAGCCCAGACGGCCTATGACGCTCATCGACATGATCGAAGCGCCACAACTCAGCGATCCCCAGGTTTCGCCGGACGGGAAACAGGTTCTGTTCGTGATGAGCAAACCCGACTGGAAGGCCAACACACGAATCTCGCACATCTGGCGCGTCAACGCGGACGGCAGCGGTCTGGTTCAAATGACCAACGGCGTGAAAGGAGAAAGCAGTCCTCACTGGTCGCCGGACGGGAAGCTGATCGCCTTCCTCGGCCGAAAGCCTTCGAGCTCCGCTGAGGGCGGGAGCGAGGAGACCACGCAGATCTATCTGATCCACAACAATGGCGGAGAAGCGGAGCAGCTTACGGAACATTCCACCGCCGTGTCGAGCATCAACTGGTCCCCGGATGGTGAATCGCTGTACTTCCTGTCGTCCGATCCCAAGACCGAGGAGGAGAAAAAACGCGATAAGCAGAAAGACGATGTCTATGCCTTTGATGAGGATTACAAGCAGACCCACCTGTGGAGAGTCCGCATTGCCGGCAAGGGCGAAAAGAAACTGACGGACGGGAACTTTTCCGACACTGCCTACAGCCTGTCCCGCGACGGCAAAAAGATTGTCCTGTCGCGCGCGCCGACGCCTCGTTTCGGCGACTCCGATCAAAGCGAGGTTTTCGTGACGGATGCCTCCGGCGCAGGAGAGATTCAGTTGACGCACAACAGGGTCGCGGAGAGTAACATCGAGATCTCTCCGGATAACAGCCAGGTGCTCTTCACCGCGGGAGCGAACCGGAAGTTCGAAACGTACTACAACAGCAACCTGTTCGTCGTTCCTTCCGGCGGAGGGGAGGCCAGGCTCCTGCTGCCGGACTTTCCCTACGGCGTCGACGACGCGAGATGGTCCAGGGACGGCCGATCGGTCTTCATGCTGTGCAACATGGGCGTGCACAACGAACTTCACCAACTGGACCTTGACTCGCGGACGCCGAAACAGCTCACGGACGGGGCGCATGCTTTGGGCTCCTGGTCGCTCTTTGAGTCCGGCAGCCGTCATCTTTTCATACTGAACGAGCCGCAGAATCCGGGCGAGGTTTACGTCTGGGGACCGGACATGTCCGCGCCCGCTCCCGTGACACGGATACTTGAATACGTGGCTCGCGACTTTGAGCTGCCGCGAGTGGAAAAGATTCAATGGAAAGGCGCCGACGGCGTGATTGTTGAAGGAGTTCTGACATACCCTCTGGGCTATCAAGAGGGCAAGCGGTACCCGCTTGTTGTCGATACTCACGGCGGCCCGCAGTCATCGGATAAGCTGGTGTTTGGCTCCTGGAGCCAGTACAAGCCTGTGCTCGCCGCCAAAGGCTACGCAGTGCTGCAGCCGAACTACCGCGGATCCACCGGATATGGAAACGCATTTCTGCGCGATATGGTGGGCCATTATTTCAACCAAGCGCACCTGGACGTCATGGCGGGAGTGGATTACCTGATCCAGCGCGGCATTGCGGATCCGGAGCGCCTCGTAAAAATGGGATGGAGCGCCGGGGGACACATGACCAACAAGATGATCACCTTCACGGACCGGTTCAAAGCGGCGTCTTCCGGAGCCGGAGCGGGCAACTGGATATCGATGTACGCCCAGAGCGATGTCCGAAGCTATCGAACGCCCTGGTTCGGCGGGACGCCCTGGCAGAAAGATGCGCCGATTTCCGTGTATTGGGACAATTCCCCGTTGAAGGACGTATGGAAGGTCAAGACTCCTACGATCTTCCTGGTCGGGGAAAAAGACGTGCGCGTCCCGATGCCTCAGTCCGTCGAGATGCACCGCGCGTTGAAAACCAACGGGGTCCCTACGCGTCTCTACGTGGCCCCGCGCGAACCCCACGGCTGGGGCGAGCTGCGTCACCAGCTGTTCAAAATGAACGTCGAGCTGGAATGGTTCGAGAAGTACGCCATGGGCCGGTCGTACACGTGGGAGAAGGTCCCTGGCGAAGCTGAGAAAGAGCCCACTACCTCCAGTTCCCGATAGGGTTGGCTAACTCACGACCCTGCAAGAATCTGTTTCTGGCGAAAACCCGGGGCTCGCACGTCGAAGAGGGGCTTGCCCGGCTGTCTCATAGCCAGTTCCAGTGCTGCTGCGGCGCGCTGGCGCTGGCGGCCAATGCGAAGCACCTGCTGCAGCCAATCGACGGTAATGGGTTTCCCGAGCAGATACCGGGCGCCCTTCTGGAATTCGCCCTGGTGAGCGTTCCACCATTTCGCGATGAGCGCCGGATCAGGCCAGGGGAGGTTGTCGTCCGGGTCCATCTCGACGTTCTCGTCTTCCGGGTTCTCCGTCGGCCCGGCCTCGAAGCCTTCGGGTTGCTTGCCGTCCAGGTCCTGATAGGCGATATCGACGCCGGTGATCATGGTGAACGCCTCACCTGCTATCCGCGCCAGCTCTGGTACGTTCATCTGCCCGATCAGCCATGGAATGCTCGCCGGATCCCCAAACGCTCCCGCTGCAACAATCGCGATTCGAACCAGTTTTCCGTCTTGCGCCAGTTTGCGCTGCCACGCGGTCGCGGAGGATAGATCCATCCGGCGGATCGCGACCCGCAACGCTCTTTCGCGATACGGCAGGTTCGACTCGGCAACGGACATCAGAATCGCCAACGCATTTGAGTCAGCAGAGAGCAACGCCGCCGACCATGCGGCAGAGAATCGGCACGCGTCGTCCTGTTCGGTCAGATGCCTTTTCAGCTCGGGGAGAAAGCTTTTCAGTCCCAATTCTCCCACGGTCCGCAGCGCGCGCGCTTTCAGCAACGGATCAGTGCTGGAGATTGCACTGACTAATGCCGTGCCAGGATCCTGCCGGTGAATCGCCGATGCCGCAATCCCCACGCGCTGCAAGGCCCATGGAGGTGAGCAAGCGAAGCTTCCGCAGATCCGATCGTCACGACTTCGGCAATTCGCTTCTCGTCTTCGCTCTCAAAAGCCAGCACCGCTGCTGCAAACACTTCCCCCGGCTCTTTCCAGTCGAGTTCCTTCCGGCAAAGCTGCCAGCCCTCCTCGCCTGCGATCCGCAGACCATCCAAGTGCGCCTCCACGCGGCCGTCCAGCTTCGCAAGGTCCGCGAGGGTGTAATGCGGTGCCATCAGGGCCCCAGCCCGGAGCTGCCATAGGAAGGAGGTTTCCTCCGCGTGCTGCGTCAGTACTGTTGCAACAACACTCACGTCTGTGATCCTTGCGCACTCCGAACAAACCGGTCAGACAATTCGGGCCCACGCGTTGCCGTCGAAAGACATGATGTCGTATTCGCCATTGGACCACATGACGCCTTTCGCCGCGCTCAGTTGGTAGCAACTCTTTGGCGGATCCTTGCCGAAGTCCACTGGCTCAAGTTCTTCCTTCTTCAACCGGTAGACAGCGTCCATCGTCGATACGTACAGTTTTCCCTCAAACCACTCTAGGTCCCAGATGTCGTCGTCGGTTTCCTCGTGGTCGATGATCTCCCATATGTTTTCTCTCCCGCGAATCAGGATGCCGTCGTGCCCCGCTACGTAGACCGTTTCGTTCCCGGCGCATTTTACGGTATTGAGATTCTTGTTCGTCGGCAGTTCACGCTTGGTCCATCTTTTCCCATTATAATGCCAGAGTTCGCCATGACGGCCTACTGCATATGTGTCGGAAATTTCAAAACCGTGAATCGCTTGAATATTGAAGCTGTCTGGCAAACCTTCGTCGATGCGCGTCCATTTTCTTAGCCCATCGAGTTGATAAACCATCCCACGCAAACCAACCGCATAGGCCTTACCTCCGATCTCTGACAACGACCGGATACCTCCAAGCCTCGGCTTCTTGGGAGGAGGTTGGCTATCTTCAAGGATATCGCCGCTCGTCATGCCGTTCCTAGTATTTACCGAGTAATAACCCGGCTCAGATGCATCAACAAGTCCAGGCTCTGGATGCTCAATGATACAGGCAGTATGAGCATTGTAGTTACACTCCCCTCGGTCGAATTTACCAGCTTCCCACATGAATGTAATGGCGTGCGGTATCTCCTTTTCCTCCTTTCTTGGATCGCAGGCGTAGATAAACCCCAAATCGAGTCGTCGCACAACAGCGGTCCTAATTACTAGATCACGTAGTGGAGACTTTTTCATAATTTGGTTCACTCGTAGCCAACGCTACCTAAATCGTTTTGTCGTATTGGTCGGTGGCTCGGTGACTGTTCCAGCAGTGGTTGGTCGAATTTGATCGTCGCGCTCTATCCCCATCTTCTTGTGTCCTCGGCGCATCTGAGACTTGATACAGGCCTCGTCGCATCCTGTCACCTCGGCCACTGCTGTAGCGCCAACCGCCTCAGCTTCGGAGACCTTCCAAAGTGCGTCAGCGGAGACTGTCTTCCCTTTGACATCTTCTCTGACAGAAGCGTGATTTACCGTTAGATTATTGGTTTCAGTATGGATATCCCCATGTTTCCCGGTTGAATGACTCGTACCCGCTGCACAAATGCAAGGTGCGGCGCTATAGTCGTATTGCCCCCCCGAATCGAGATCTAAACGTCCCCCACCCTTTTCGCTGAATTGGGAATCTGGAACAACGTGGTGGGGAGTCTGCTTGGGAGGCTTGGGCTGAGGTTGGGGACAACAGTTTGAAGGGTTTTTTGGTGAGAGCGCACACTTGAGAGCTTTTTTGCACTTTGGATCCTTGCACATCGCTTTGATAGCAGCCTTGCGTTTTACCTCCCCTTTCGACGTCAGGTTTTTTTTTGCGTGCTTGGAGCACTTCGAATCTACCTCTTTCGCAACATCTTTGCATGGTCCTGAACCGTTGAATGCTGCAGCGTCAAGAAATGGCCAAGTTGGTGAGTTTCCCGGGAACGACGCATGGTTGTGCGTCGTGATGTCTAGATTCCGCACCACGTTCTCGCCTTCGAACTTCACGTCCATTGACCAAGCGTTGAAATAAACTTTCCCCATGTTCTTGCTTGTGACGACGCCTTTCTTAGGCGCGCAGCCGGCCTCGTCCCCAGTGCTTTTCTTGAAGTAGGACTTGTTCTTCAGCATCACCTCCTGGCCGGAAATCTGTACCGTCTTGCTACCGTCGGTGGTGTCGCTGTCCATGCCGGTATTGGGATATGGAATTGGCACACCGGGCGGTGTGGCAGGCGTTTGGGGCGGCGTGAAGCACACATCGGGAAACGCACAGATGGATTTGCCCTGGCCCGCTTTGCAGGCAACCTCCATATTGTTGGCATAGACCTCGTTGGCCATCAATGGCCCCCCACATTGCTGGGTTTCATCACGAACGCCAGGCGCTCACTGTCCTCGGCGCTGAAATGGCCGAGCACGCCCGGACCCGGCGCGTAGTTTTTGACTGCCGCAGCCAGACCGACGCCAAGGGCGCAGGGGCCGATGGCGGCGCCGGTCTCGCCGATGCAGTCGGCTGGATGCCAGATTTCGAATTGCTCCTTGCGCACGCGCAGGGTGCGGGTCAGAGCCAAGGCAGCTTCCTTAAACCAGTACTGCTCGCCGTTGGAATCCGTGATGCGATAGTCTACGTCAGCCAGCGTTTTACCGGCGTCCGCAAAGGCGGCCTTGAAGGCCTGGACCATTCCTTCGGCGCGCAACGGTTCTTCGGAATCAACGGTGGCTTTTTCCTGGCCGGTGCCGATTCCGAGGCAAAGGAATTCGCCGATTTCGGATTTCGGATTTCGGATTTCGGATTTACCACTGCCGGGTGGACCTACGAGGACAGCGGCGCCGGCTTCACCAGGGATGAAGCCGTTGGAATTCAAGCTGGTCAGCAGCCGGTTTTTCTCCTCGTAGGCAGCCAGCGTAGGGGCCACCAGGAAGCTGTCCACGCCGGCGATCAGGCACAGGGGCAGGCGTTCTTCGTGGATGAGTTGTCGCGCCTGGACCAGCGCCAGCGCGCCCGCTACGCGACCGCGTGCGATCACGGCGGATCGTGGGTGGAAGCGGACCCCCAGCTCGCCTTGCACGTCGTGGAAGAGCTGGTCGTCCAATCCCTCCAGCCGGCCGGGGCGCTCCTTTTCGGCGACGCACAGAAGAAGTGGAATCATCTCCGGCCTTACGTTTCCGGCGTGAGCCACGCATTCCCGCATGGCGGGCACGACCATATGGACGAGTTTGGGCAAACCGCGCCAGGGTTGTTCGAGCGGCACCTGGCTGCCGATGATCCACTCACCGCCTTTGTCCATGAAGCGCGTCTCGGAAAAGTTGTCAATGGCGCAGCGGATCGCCGCGCAACTGGCTGGGGCGTTCAGACCCACGCCCGTGACCATGCCGGAGGCGAGGATCGCGACGGGTTTCATGGCTCGACCTCGTCTGCGGTTTCCTCCGCTTCTTCGCCGGTTTCTTCTCGCTCCGCTTTCTTCTCGTCCACCAGTTCCTTGAGTGAGGGATACCAGGTCTTGCCCAACTCGCGCGCCCGATACCATCCGCGCGGCATTCGCCCTGCAACGGCCTGTGCGACTTCGAAGATGTTCTTCTTCAGCGGGATCGAC
>Ga0209056_10007813_pt1 | contig 10991 bp, 9 predicted proteins | sample GraSoiAngelo_114_FD_185876 | JGI IMG/M metagenome (GOLD analysis project Ga0209056, IMG submission 185876) | Grasslands soil microbial communities from the Angelo Coastal Reserve, California, USA - 14_0903_13_40cm (SPAdes) (version 2) | ecosystem: Environmental > Terrestrial > Soil > Grasslands ...
CAGGGCTTCACCGTGCCCGCCGGCGACGCGTACGTGCCGGTCGAAGGGCCGCGCGGCGAGCAGGGCTTCTACGTCATTTCCGATGGCACCAACCGTCCGTGGCGCGTCAAGTCGCGCGCGCCGTCGCTCCTGGCGTGCCAGGCATTGGAACGCATGATCGTCGGTGGCTTGATCGCGGACGTCATCGCCGTGATCGGATCCATCGACGTCGTCATGGGGGACGTGGACCGGTGACTTTTCATCCGAAGATGGCGTACGACGCTACCTTCCACAAGTCGGCGCGGACGCTCGAGGACGAGGGGCCGCCGTTCGCCTACACGCCGGAGAACCGCGCGCGGTTCGAAGAGATCGTGAAGCGATATCCGCCGGACCGGCGCCGATCGGCGGTCCTTCCGGCACTCTATCTCGCGCAAGACCAGGCAGGCTACATCCCCGCCAACGCGATTCGGCACGTCGCGGAGCGGCTGGGGATCACGCCTGCCGACGTCGAGGATGTCGTGTCGTTCTACACGATGTTCCATACCAAGCCGGTCGGCACCTTCCTGCTGCAGGTGTGCCGCACGCTGCCGTGCGCGCTGAACGGCGCGGAGCGCGTCACGGAGTCGTTGACGGCCAAGCTCAGGATCAAGCCGGGCCAGACCGACGCGAGCGGCATGTTCACGCTCGTCGAGGTGGAATGCCTCGGCGCGTGCGATAGGGCGCCGGTGGTGATGGTGAATAACGCCTGGCATGAACGGCTGACACCCGAGGACGCACCGCGCCTGGTCGACGATCTTCGCGCGCGCGGCGAGGCCGCGGTGAGCGGCTGTCATCACGTGATCGAGCAGAGAAAGCCATGACGTCTTTTCACGAAGGCACGAAGAACACGAAGATTCACGAAGAATTATTTGTACAAGAAGAATTCGTGAACCTTCGTGCCCTTCGTGTCTTCGTGATGACCTGTCGCTGATTTGATAAGCCGTCGCTGAGATGGACCCGATTCTCACCAAATATGTCCGCGAGCCGAACTCCTTCACGATCGATTTCTACTTGCACCACCAGGGATACGAGGGCCTGCGCCAAGCGCTCGCGCTCACTCCCGAGCAAGTCGTCGACATCGTCAAGGCTTCGGGCTTGCGCGGCCGCGGCGGCGCAGGCTTTCCGACCGGGATGAAGTGGCAGTTCGTCGACAAGAAGTCGCCAAACCCCAAGTACATCGCGTGCAACGCCGACGAAAGCGAGCCGGGCACGTTCAAAGATCACCTGTTGATGGAGCGTCATCCGCACCTCATGCTCGAGGGATGCGCGATTGCGTGCTACGCCATCGGCGCGAAGGTCGCCTACATCTATCTACGCGGCGAGTTCTTCCACGTGCAGGCCGTCCTCGAGCGTGCGATCGAGGAGGCCTACGCGCGCGGATTTCTCGGGAAGAACGTTCTCGGGTCCGGCTTCGACTGCGACGTCTACATGCACCGCGGCGCGGGGGCGTACGAAGCGGGGGAGGAGACGGCGCTCCTCGAATCGCTCGAAGGCAAGCGCGCGCAGCCGCGCAACAAGCCGCCATTTCCGGCCGTCGTGGGCCTCTACAACTGCCCGTCTGCGGTGAATAACGTCGAGACGCTGGCCAACGTGCCGCTCATCCTCGTGAACGGCGCCGAATGGTACGCGGGTCTTGGCCCCGCGAAAAACAGTGGCCCGAAGCTGTACTGCGTCAGCGGGCACGTCAAGCGGCCCGGCGTCTTCGAGGCGGCCATGGACGTCACGCTTCGCGAGCTGATCGAAGACCGAGCGGGCGGCGTCCGCGAAGGTCGCTGGCTGAAGGCAGTGATTCCCGGCGGATCGTCGGTGCCGATTCTCTTGCCGGACCAGCTGGACACGCAGGCGAGCTTCGACGAGGTGCAGAAGGCCGGATCGTTTCTCGGATCGGCCGCGATCATCGTGCTCGACGACACGACGTGCATGGTGTGGCTGGCCGAGAACCTGCTGCATTTCTATCGCCACGAGTCGTGCGGCAAATGCACGCCGTGCCGCGAAGGCACCGACTGGCTTCACAAGATTCTGCTGAAGATCGAGCACGGCGAAGGCCAGATGCGCGACCTCGATCTGATGACGGGCATCTCGAACAACGTTGCCGGCAAGACGTTGTGCGCGTTCGGCGACGCCGCGGTGACGCCGGTCCTGACGACGCTGAAGCATTTCCGGCACGAGTACGAGGCGCACATCAAAGAAGGTCGGTGCACGCTGCCCGCCGCCTGGCGCGCGCGTCAACCGGCGGGAGCACACTAACGAGATGGCATCACGAAGACACGAAGTTCACGGAGAACCTCGAAGAATCCAAAGAAACGTGATCTTCGTGTGCTTCGTGGCTTCGTGATGAATATCCGATGATTCCGTTACTGATCGCGCAAATCGTCCTGACGCTCTTCGTCTTCTTCATGCTGTTGAACTCGGCGGCGGTGATGGTGTACTTCGAGCGCAAGGTCGCCGCGATGTTGCAGCACCGGGTCGGGCCGTATCTGGTCGGTCCGAAAGGGTTGCTCCAGCCGGTTGCCGACGTGATCAAGCTGATGTTCAAAGAGGAGCTGCGTCCGCGCGCGGCCGACCCGCTCCTCTTCGCGCTCGCGCCAATCATCTCGGCGGCCGCCGCGTTCGCCGCGTTCGCTGTCGTCCCTTTCGGAGCCGAGACGACGTTTTTTGGCCTGTTGAGCGAACCGCTGCGCCTGCAGGTCGCCGACGTCAACGTCGCCATCCTCGTGATCTTCGCGATCGCGTCGATGAGTGTGTACGGTGTCGTGCTGGCCGGCTGGAGCTCGAACAGCAAGTACTCGCTGCTCGGCGGCCTGCGCGCGTCGGCGCAGATGATCAGCTACGAGCTGTCGTACGGCCTCGCGCTCGCGAGCGTTTTGGGAATGGCCAACTCGCTCTCGCTCACCGACATCGTGAATCGTCAGGCGGGGGTCTGGTTTCATGTCATCCCACGGTGGTTCCTGTTCGTGCAGCCGCTGGGCTTCCTCATCTACATGACGGCCGGCATCGCGGAAACCAACCGCGCGCCGTTCGATTTTCCGGAAGCCGAGCAGGAGCTGGTCGCCGGGTACCACACCGAATACAGCAGCATGAGCTTCGCGATGTTTTTTCTCGCCGAGTACATCAACATGGTCACGGTGTCGGCGGTGGCGACGGATCTGTTCCTGGGCGGCTGGCACGGACCGTTTCTGCCCGAGTCGCTGGGCTGGATCTGGTTCCTGCTCAAGGTGGCGGCGATTTTGTTCTTCTATGTGTGGATGCGATGGACGCTGCCGCGGTATCGCTACGACCAGTTGATGCACTTCGGCTGGAAGGTGCTCCTGCCGCTGGCCGTCGTCAACCTGCTCGCCACGGCGGCTGGAGTGCTGTCCTTTGGCCTCTGAGATGGTGCTCTTCTATTTGTTCGGTGCGACGGCGGTGGTCGCGTCGCTGCTCGTCATCGCGCAGCGGAATCCCATTTACAGCGTGCTGCTATTGATCGCCTCGTTCGGCGCGCTGTCGGGCCTGTACGTGCTCCTCGATGCGCCGTTTCTCGCCGTCATCCAGATCATCGTCTACGCCGGCGCCATCATGGTCCTGTTTCTCTTCGTCGTCATGTTGCTCAACGCGCCCCACGAGGACACCGACTACGACGAGCGGCTCCGTGGGGCAGAGGGCCCTGGAGCGATCTCGACGCGATCGGGTTCCATGCGGTTTGGCGCGCTGCTTGCGGCTGCGTTGATCGTGGAGCTGGTGTGGGCGTTGACCGAAGGCGAAGGTGAGGCGGGATTGTTCCCTGGCGAGTCGGTGAGCTCGGTTCGCGCGATCGGACGCTCGCTCTTCACCGACTACGCGTTGGCCTTTGAAGTGACGTCGGTGCTGATTCTCGTCGCGATGGTCGGCGCGGTGCTGCTGGCGCGCCGGGACGTGCCTGCGGCGCGTGGCGGTGTGATGTGACCGGAGAACGATGATGCCGACGCTCGATCACTATCTGGTGCTTTCGGCGGCGCTCTTCGCCATCGGCACGGCGGGTGTGTTCATCCGTCGCAACCTCATCACGATCCTGCTGTCGATCGAGATCATGCTGAACGCGGTGAACCTGACCTTCGTCGTATTCGGCCGCGCGCTCGGCGCCGTCGACGGACAGATCATCGTGTTCTTCGTCATCACCGTCGCAGCGGCCGAAGCCGCCGTCGGCCTCGCGCTTGTGATTGGATTGTTCCGCCACCGCGAGTCGCTCAACCCGGATTCATTTGCGTCGCTGAAATGGTAACGGCCCAGCGGGTCGTCGGGACATGCTGCGGTTAATCCCGCTCCTCCCGTTTCTCGGCTTCCTGGTGAATGCCTGTTTCGGCCGGCGTCTCACCAGGAAGGCGGCGGGCGCGGTTGCCTCCGGCGTGATGCTCGCGTCGTTGGTGGTGTCGCTCGTCGCCGTGCGGAACCTGGCCGGACGGCCGTCGCCGGCCCGCGCGGTCGTCGAGCAAGTGTTCAGCTGGATTCGCTCGGGCGACTTCAACGTCAACCTCACTCTGCGTCTCGATCCGCTGTCCGCGGTGATGATTCTCGTCGTCACCGGCATCGGTTCGCTGATTCACATTTATTCGACCGCCTACATGGACGGAGAGACCGACTCCGAGTATGCGCGCTATTTTTCATATTTGAATTTGTTTGCGGCGTTCATGCTCGTGCTCGTCCTGGGCTCGAACTTTCTCGTGGTGTTCGTGGGCTGGGAGGGTGTCGGCCTCTGCTCGTACCTGCTGATTGGCTTCTGGTATCAGAAGAAAAGCGCCTCCGACGCCGGCAAGAAAGCCTTCATCGTCAACCGCATCGGCGATTTCGGGTTCCTTCTCGGGGTCATCCTCGCATTCGTTCGATTCGGCACGCTCGATTTCCAGGACATCGCGCGATCGGCGTCCGCTCTGAGTCCAGAGACGAGCTTCGGGACCCTGTCGCTCATCACATTGCTGCTCTTTGTCGGCGCGACGGGGAAATCGGCGCAGATTCCGCTCTATGTCTGGCTGCCCGATGCGATGGAGGGCCCGACGCCGGTCTCCGCGCTCATTCACGCGGCGACGATGGTGACGGCGGGCGTGTACATGATAGGGCGCAACGCCGTGCTCTTCGGCCACGCGCCGCTGACGCTGAGGATTGTCGCGGCGATCGGCGTTGCGACTGCGCTTCTGGCAGCCACGATCGGCCTGGTGCAGAACGACATCAAGCGCGCGCTTGCCTACTCGACGGTTTCGCAGCTCGGCTACATGTTTCTGGCCATGGGCGTCGGCGCGTATGCCGCCGGCATCTTCCATCTCTACACGCACGCGTTTTTCAAGGCGCTGCTATTTCTCGGATCGGGCGCGGTGATTCATGCGCTCGGGGGCGAGCAGGATCTGCGGCGGATGGGCCGGCTCAGGCGCGAGCTGCCAATCACGTATGCGACATTTCTGGTTGGCGCGATGGCGATTGCGGGCGTGCCGGGCCTCGCCGGTTTCTTCAGCAAGGACGAAGTATTGTATCGGACGTACGCAGGAGGACACACGCTGCTGTGGATCGTCGGCCTGGCGACGTCGCTGCTGACCGCCACCTACATGTTCAGGCTGGTCTTTCTCGCGTTCCACGGCGCGCGGGACGCGCCGCCGGCCATGGCGTTTGCGCTCATCGTGCTCGCGTTGGGCTCGATCGCCGCGGGGTACGCGGGCGTCCCCCGCGCGCTCGGCGGGTCGAATCGCTTCGAGCGGTTTCTCGAACCGAGCTTCATCGTGAGCGAGGACACCGGAGGTGGTGTCCCCGTGCAGGCGGACCTGGACGCTGAGACAGCGACGGCGAGCCTCGAAGTCGGGCTGATGGCCGTCTCGACCCTCGTCGCGGTTGGTGGGATCGGACTGGCCTTCTTCTTTTTTCTGAAGAACCCTCGCGCGGCTGACGACATGGCCAATCGTTTTGCCGGTCTGCACCGCGTGCTCGTGAACCAATATTACGTCGACGAGATCTACGACGCGACGCTCGTCCAGCCGATCCGCATCGTCTCGGAGGACGGCCTCTGGAAAGGTATCGACGTGCGCGCGATCGACGGCGCGGTGAACAGCGTTGGCGAGATCGTCGGCGGCGCCAGTGAGATCCTGCGCCGGCTGCAGACCGGTTCGGTCCGCGGGTCTGCGGCGTCGCTGTTTCTCGGGGTGGTGTTGATCCTGGGATACTACTTGTGGCGATGAGCTACCACAAAGGACACAAAGGACACCAAGGAAAGGCCTTCTTGGGTTCTTCACGTTTGAACCTTTGTGTCCTTAGTGTCCTTTGTGGCAATCAAGCGCGATGACTTTTCCGATCCTGACTTCTCTCATCGCGCTCCCCATAGCCGGCGCGATCCTCCTGCTCTTCGTCAGAGACGATGAGCACAACGAGGCGCTCATCCGCAAGATCGCGCTTGTGGTGTCGGTGCTCGTCTTCGCCGAGACGCTGCTGCTCTGGAGCCGTTTCGACCCGGCCTCGGCGGATTTTCAGTTCATCGAGCGCCACGCGTGGATTCCCGACTTCGGCATCAGCTACTTTGTCGGCGTGGACGGCATCAGCCTGCTGCTGCTGGTCCTCACCGGTTTTCTGACGCCGCTCGCCCTTCTGGGTTCGTGGGAATCGATTCACAAGAACACGAGGGCGTTCTGCATGTTCGTGCTCGTGCTCGAGAGCGCGATGATGGGCGTCTTCGTCTCGCTGGATCTGTTCCTATTCTACGTGTTCTGGGACGCGATGCTCATCCCGATGTACTTCCTCATCGGAATCTGGGGCTACGACCGCCGCATCTACGCCGCCATCAAGTTCATGCTGTACACGATGGCCGGCAGCGTCCTGATGCTGCTCGCAATCCTCGGCCTCGCCTATCTCCACAGCACGAACACCGCCACCGGCGGCTATAGCTTCGATCTGCTGCAACTCTACGCGATGCCAATCCCGGCGCGCCTGCAGTTCTGGTTCTTCCTCGCGTTTGCGCTGGCGTTTGCCATCAAGGTTCCGCTGTTTCCGTTCCACACGTGGCTGCCCGACGCCCACGTCGAGGCGCCGACGGCCGGCTCGGTGATTCTGGCCGGCGTGTTGCTGAAGATGGGGACCTACGGCCTCGTGCGGTTCGCGTTTCCGCTCTTTCCGCTGGCCGCGGCGTTTCTTGCGCCGGTGCTGGCCACGCTTGCCGTCGTCGGCATCGTTTACGGCGCGCTCGTGGCCATGGTGCAACCCGACCTGAAGAAGCTCGTCGCATACTCGAGCGTGAGCCACCTCGGGTTCGTCGTGCTCGGCATCGCGGCGATGAACACGCAGGGCGTGCAAGGCGCCGTGTACCAAATGCTCAGCCACGGCGTCAGCACCGGAGGCCTCTTCCTCATTGCCGGCATGCTGTCCGATCGCCGGCACACGCGCCTCATCGCTGAGTACGGCGGGCTGAAGAAGGTCATGCCGCACCTGGTCGCCGCGTTTCTGATCGTCACGTTGGCGTCGATCGGGCTCCCGGGGCTCAACGGGTTCGTCGGTGAGTTCCTGATTCTCCTCGGCGCGTTCCGCTGGAACCCGCGCATGGCCGTGTTTGCCGCGACGGGCGTGGTTCTGTCGGCGATCTACATGCTGTGGATGTTTCAGCGGGTGAATTACGGGCAGACCAACGAGAATAACGCGCGCCTCGTCGACCTGACGCCCCGCGAGTGGGCGGTCATCGTGCCGATCGTCGCGATCTCAGTGTTGATGGGCGTGCTGCCGAATCTTTTCCTCCGGCCCATCGAGCCGTCGGTTCAGCGGATAGTGAATCAGGTGCAGCAGGCCGCGCCGGTGCGCATTCAGGCGCGAATCGTTCAGCAGCGCCTGCGGCCCGAGCGAGGCGCCGGGGTCCCCAACGCGGCACCCGCGTTGGGGTGGCCCGCCGGAGGGAAGCCCGGCGAAGCCGAGCCGCCGAGTGAGAGCGAGCGGGCTGCGGGCCCAAGATGTCACCCCGAGGCCGAGAGTCTACGCTCGAGGCCGAGGGCCAGCGAAGTCGTGCCAGCGAGCGGGGGTGGGGCCCCGCGAGCATAAGGTAATGTTCTCTTCCCTCAACGCCATCGTCCCAATGGCCTGTGTGACGGCCGCCGGCATTGCCGCCATGACCGCCGAAGCCTTTCGCGAGCCCGGCGAGGAGATGCCGATCGGGCCGCTCGGCGCGATTGGGCTCGTCGGCGCGGCGGTCGCGTCGTGGCTGCTCTGGAACGCCAACTCGACGAGCTTCGACGTCGTCGTGGCCGACAACTTCGGCCTCTTCGTCACCTGGGTGCTCATCATCGTCGGCCTGCTGTCACTGGCCATTTCGGCGCCGACTATCGAGCGGGAGCGTCTGCCGCGCGGCGAGTACTACGCGCTGATGCTCTTCGCCGTGGCCGGCATGATGCTGATGGCGACGGCGTCCGATCTCCTCGTCATCTTTCTCGCGCTCGAGGTGCTCTCCCTCGCGGTGTACGTGCTCACGGGCATTCGCCGCGACTTGCCGGCCTCGACCGAGGCGGCGTTCAAGTATTTCCTGCTCGGCGCGTTCTCGAGCGCGTTCTTTCTGTACGGCATCGCGTTCACGTACGGGGTGACGGGCAGCACGCGCCTCGACCGTATCGGCCGTGTGATCGCCGCACAGGCGATGGCGCCGACGCCGATGCAGTTCCTCGCGCTCGGCCTGCTGCTCGTCGGCTTCGGGTTCAAGGTGTCGGCCGTGCCGTTTCACATGTGGACGCCCGATGCGTACGAAGGGGCGCCGCCCGCGGTCGCCGGCTTCATGTCGACCGGCGTGAAGGCGGCCGCATTCGCGGCGTTCGTGCGCGTGTTTCTCGCGGCCTTCGAGCCGCTGCGAAGCGACTGGGCCCCAGTCATCTGGGTGGTGGCCGCAGCGACAATGATCCTGGGCACCGTTGTCGGTGTGTCTCAAAGCAACGTCAAGCGGATGCTCGCCTACTCGAGCATCGCGCACGGCGGTTATCTGCTGCTTGCGCTGGTCTCGGCCAACGACGTTGCGAAGGGCGCGGTGCTCTTCTATCTGCTCACCTACGCGATCACGAACCTCGGCGCCTTCGGGGTCATCGCGTTGCTCGACAACGCCGATCGCCCCAACGATCGGGTCAGCGCCTACGCGGGGCTGTGGGCCGACCATCCCGCGCTCGCGGCGCTGATGACGATTTTCCTGCTGTCGCTCGGTGGCTTTCCCCCGATGGCCGGGTTCATCGCGAAGTGGTACGTGTTCAGCGCGGCGGTGAAGGCGGGCTACTACTGGCTGGCGATTATCGGCGTGCTCACGAGCGTCATTTCCGTGTTCTTCTACCTCCGCATCGTCGTCATGATGTACATGACCGCGTCAAGCGAAATGCCGGTGCGTTTCCCCGAAGTCCCCAGGATTGCCGGCGCGGCGCTCGTCGTGTCGGCGATCCTCGTCTTCTACCTCGGCATCCTGCCCGCGCGCGTGCTCGCCTGGGCCGCCGCGTCGATTTCGACGATCTATTAGCTGGAGAGATTAATGCAGCCACGAAAGCACGAAGCTCGCCCAAAAGGGGCCGTACCCCTTTTTCTCGACCCGTCCGCCTCAACAAGGGGCATCGGCCCTTTTGGGTCAAGGGCATTCGGCGCACGCTTCGGCCCGGCGTGAGGGATAATGTCGTTTTCCCGCCGTCGAAGAAGACCGTGCGAGAACATTGGGGAGGCAGGGCGATGACGCGAATGAGACAAATGCGAACAATGTATGCCAGCCTGGCAGTCATCCCGCTGTTGATCGCGCCGGCGCCAGCCCGTGCCGAAGTCTCGCGCGTCGAGATCGCGACGCGCGCCGACGTGCTCGGTGGACGCTCGTTCGGGTCGGTCGGCCCGTACGAGCAAATCGTCGGGCGCGTGTACTTCTCGGTAGATCCCGCCGACGAGCGCAATCGCGTCGTCGTGGACCTGGACAAGGCGGCGAAGAACGCGGCCGGACGCGTCGAGTTGTCCGCCGACCTGGCGATTCTCCGGCCGAAGGATCCAAGCCGCGGAAGCGGTATCGCGCTGATCGATGTCGTGAATCGCGGGCGGAAGAGGGTCTTCACCAGCTTCAACCGCGCGGCGGAGACCGGTCACCTTTCCACCGCAGCCGAGCTGGGCGACGGCTTTCTGCTCCACCGGGGCTACACACTCGTCTGGGTGGGATGGGAGTTCGACGTGCCGCAGCGCGACGGCGCGATGCGGATCACCGCGCCGAATGCGATCGGAACGACTGGCCTCGTGCGGGCGACAATCACACCGAACGCACGGAGTACCGAGGTGACCGTCGGGGATTTGATCGGGTACACGCCGAGCGATCCGGCGGCGGCCGCCAACACGCTGACTGTGCGCGACAATTTCGCGCGAGCGGTGGCGGCTCGCCGGTAATGTCGTGACGCTCGAGGGCGGATTCGAAGCCGGCCGCACGTACGAACTCGCCTACACCGTGATCAATCCGCCAGTCTCGGGCCTGGGACTGGTCGCGGTCCGAGACACGGCGTCGTGGGTGAAGTACGCGGCCGACTCGGTCGCGGCATCAAAGTACGTGATCGCGTTCGGATCGTCGCAGAGCGGCCGATTCCTCCGCGAGTTCCTCTATGACGGCTTCAACACGGACGAACGCCATCGCCAGGTGTTTGACGGCGTGATGGCGCACATCGCCGGCGCGAACCGCATCGACTTGAATCGGCGATTTGCAACGCCTACGAGCTTGAGTCTGTACACAACGTCGTTTCCGTTTGCTGATGTGCAGCAGCGGGATCCGGCGACCGGCGTCGAAGAGGGCGCGCTCGAGAACGTCCGCGCCAGGGAGCACCAGCCGAAGATTTTCTATACGAATACGGGCGTTGAGTACTGGGGCGGCGGACGCGTGGCTGCGCTCATCCACACGGCGCTCGACGGCTCGAAAGATCTCGCGCTGCCCGACAACGAGCGTGCGTACTTGCTCGCCGGGTCGCAACACGGGCCGGCCAGGTTCCCGTCTTCTGTCACGACCGGACAGCAGAAAGACA
>Ga0209056_10007818_pt1 | contig 10990 bp, 10 predicted proteins | sample GraSoiAngelo_114_FD_185876 | JGI IMG/M metagenome (GOLD analysis project Ga0209056, IMG submission 185876) | Grasslands soil microbial communities from the Angelo Coastal Reserve, California, USA - 14_0903_13_40cm (SPAdes) (version 2) | ecosystem: Environmental > Terrestrial > Soil > Grasslands...
GTCTCCCGAGGCCGGTGCGGTCGAAGATGCTGAGCGCAGCCGAAGCGCCGAGCCGCCCGCCCCTACCGAACCACCACCCTCATCGGAAGGGTCCGACAGGTCGGAAATCACCGATGAGGACGTTCCCTTCTGAATTGCCTCCGGCTGGATTACTTCTAAGAGGCAGTTGATTTGTCGAAAAGCAGATCCTTCGCGGAGTTTACCCTGAGCGGAAATGGCGGGATTCTTTGGGAGATTTACCCTGAGCCCGGAATGAAAGGGATTCTTCTCCCGCGACTGCGGGATCAGAATGACAGACAGCGAAGAGCCTGCCCTGAGCGAAGCGAATGGGGCTCAGGATAAGGGCCTCCTGACAACTCCGAACCAAACAGCGCCCGCTAACTTTTCCCGGGGCTGAGCGGAATGCCCTTGAGGTATCGGTTGTAGAGTTCGCGCTGGGTCATAATCCCGATGCGGATGCTTGACGCCACCAGCTTCCCTTGCGCGTCGGTAACGGCGCGGGCGAAGACGGTGTCGCCGGCGCGCAGATCTTTCAACTGGATGCGCTCCCCTTCCAGGTTCGTGAACGCAGTCTTATCGGTCACCTGCATGAGCACGGTCACTTCGGTGGGCCGCTTCAAGACGATCTGCTTTCTGTTGAGGTCCACGGTCGAAACAATATAAAAGTCCTCTCCGCCAGCCTGAGCGTCCCCGGCCAGTGCGGGCCGGGCGGCCAACCCAGCCGCCACAGTTAGAATGAGAACGGCGCTGATCGGAAAGCTCGGACTCTTTGTGAGCATCCGGAGCCCGTACTTCAAGTCTTGAAGGATTTTGCCCATCTCTCACCTCGGATAGATTCATTGACTCATCGGTTCAGTGAGCGATTGGGTGATTGAGAGATCGACCGATTGCTGGGGGTAATCGAGGCTCCCGGCATTCACTCAATCACGCAATCATTCAATCGCCCGATCACTCAATCGGCAATCACTCATAACGCAGCGCTTCAATGGGGTCCAGGTGGGCGGCCTTGCGCGCCGGATAGTATCCGAAAAACACTCCCACTCCGGCGGAGAATAGCACGGCGACGCCGATGGCTTCGGGCGGAATCAAGGTCGGCCAGCGCAACATGCTCGAGACCGCCATGGAGCCGGCCACACCCAGCATCACGCCAGCGGTCCCGCCTAGCAGGCTCAACACCAGAGCCTCGCTCAAGAACTGCATCTGAACGTCCTCTTCGGTGGCGCCCACGGCCATGCGGACTCCGATTTCCCTGGTGCGCTCGGTCACCGAGACCAGCATGATGTTCATGATGCCGATGCCGCCCACCAGCAGCGACACGGAAGCGATGGAGGCCAGCAACAAGGTCATGATTCGGCCGGCCTGGGCTTGAGCCTGGGCGAGGTCGGAGGGGCTGCGGACAATGAAGTCGTCGTCTTCATCGGGCCGCAGGTGGTGGCGCTCGCGCAACAGCGCGGCCATCTGCTGCTCGGCCGGGGCGATGGCGTCGTTCGAGACGGCCGAGCACATGATGAAATTCAGCCAGTCTATCCCGGAAATTTTCTTTTGCACCGTCGTGTAAGGCATGATGAGCGTGTCGTCCTCGTCAAAGCCAAACGGCGATTGCCCTTTCGACTGGAGCACACCGATTACCAGGAACGGCAAGTTCTGAACTCGCATGGTCTTTCCCACCGGGTCTTCATCTCCGAAAGTATTCTCGACCACGGTTTTGCCGATCAAGCAAACGTTCGAGGCCGCGGCCACTTCGTGCTGGCCGAAGAGGCTCCCCTCCGACACCGGCCATCGGCGTATGTCCATGTAGTCCGGCCCCACCCCGCGCACGCGGGTGTACCAGTTCTGGTTCTTGTAAACTACCTGCACCTGGGAGCCGACGCCCGGTGAGAGCTTGCTGACCAGGGGGACTTGCTGACGAATGGCTTCCGCGTCGCCCACGGTGAGGGTCTTGGTCGCCTGGCTCCCCATATGAACGCCGCCCTGAGTGACGCTTCCCGCCGAAATGAAGACGATATTGTCGCCAAGGTTGCGGATCTGTTCTTGAACCTGGTTCGAAGCGCCCTCGCCAATGGCCACCGTGCAAATGACCGCCCCGACGCCGATGATGATGCCGAGCATGGTCAACGCCGTGCGCATCTTGTTGCGAGCCAGGGCCCGCATCGCCACTCTCAAAACCGCCATGAAATCCATCAGGCTTGGGCCTCCGCTCCGTCACTGGCGTCCGCCTCGTCATCTTCATCCACCGAAGCGAGCGTGGGGAGCACTTGCGCGGCGATCAGGCGCCCTTCGATTAGCACGTCGTGACGAACCTTGCCGTCACGAAACGTCACGGTGCGCTTCGCGTATTGGGCAATGTCGGCCTCGTGGGTCACGAGCAGAATCGTCAAGTTGCGCTCCTCGTTCAGGCGCTGGAAGATTTCCATAATCTCCACGCTCGTTCGGCTGTCGAGGTTCCCTGTCGGCTCGTCGGCGAGCAGAATCGAGGGGTTATTCACCAGCGCGCGCGCGATTGCCACGCGCTGCTGCTGGCCGCCGGAAAGCTGTGCCGGATGGTGCTCCCCACGCCCCGCCAGGCCCACCGTCCGCAAAGCCTCCATAGACCGCTCCACGCGCTGTCGGTGCGGAATCCCGCTGTAAACCAGAGGCAATTCCACGTTCTCGAGCGCCGAAGTTCGAGGCAGAAGGTTGAATCCCTGAAAGACGAAGCCGATCCTTCGGTTCCGAATCGCCGCCAGCTCCTTCTTGGTCAATTGGGAAACGTCCTGCCCCTCCAATAAGTAGCGCCCGCGCGTGGGCCGATCGAGACATCCGGCGAGGTTCATGAAGGTGGACTTGCCCGACCCGGAAGCCCCCATGATGGCTACAAATTCCCCTGGAAAAATCGCAAGCGATACGCCGCGCAGCGCGTGGACTTGGATTTCTCCCAGGTCATACGTCTTGTGAACGTTTTCAACGCGAATGACCGGGGCCGACGTTGCCGCCGCTTCCGTGTCGGGCTTCGATTCGACCAATTCTTCGCGCATGCTTGGGTGCAATTACCGTGGCCCGCCGAAACGCGGCCCGCCCGGCGGTTGAGTGGGGTTGCCGCCCTGAGTTGCCGCGCCCGTCACCACGGAATCTCCTTCCTTCAACTCGCCCTCCAGCATCTGCGTGTTGCTGTAATCCGTGATTCCGGTCTTCACCCCTACCGGTACCAACTCTTTTCCCTCGGTCAGTTTCCAGACCACGCGCCAGCGCCCACCGTGGCCCCCCATTGCGGCCGCGGGGACGTTATATTGCTTGTAGAGGTCCTGAATCTTTGTGCGCGGCAGGTCCGGCGTGAAACGCAGCGCCGCATTTGGGACCATCAGGCAATCGGAGGCATGTCCGGTCGGAACGGTAACGTAAGCCGTCTCTCCCGGAAAGAGCTTTTCCTCAGGGTTGTCGAAGGAAACCACCGTATCGTAGGTGACGACGTTTTGGACGATGGTGGCGTTCAGACGTATCGCGCTCACCTGGCCATGGAAGGTTTCGCTGGGAAAGGCGTCCACCTGGAAAGTCGCCTCCGTCCCCACCTTGACGTTGCCGGTATCGGACTCATCGGTCTTGGCGAACACCTGCATGCGCTTCAGATCCTGCGCGATGGTGAAGACGTTCGGAGCCTGGAGGGAGGCGGCCACGGATTGGCCGACGTCCACGTTGCGCGCCACCACCGTGCCGTCAATCGGGGAAAGGATTGTAGTGTAGCGGAGGTTGGTCTCGGCTTGCCGAAGCATGCCGGTCATGACCTCGACCTGGGCGCGGGCCTGCTCCAGTTGCGCCCGGCTCTGATCGAGTTGCGCTTTGGATTGCAGCAATTGGGCCCGGGCAGCCTCAACCTGCGCATCGTCTTGCCGAAGGGTGGAATGAGCCAGGTCGTTCTGGTCTTGCGAAATGATGCCCTGTTTGAAAAGGTCTTCCGAGCGCTTCGTCGTCACTTGCTGGTACTCGGCCATGGCCTGGAGCTTCGTCAGATTGGCTTGGTTGGTCTGAATGACCGCCATTTGGCCCTGAAGGCCCGCCTCCAAATTCCGGAGGCTGGCTTGCGCGTTGGCCAAATTGCCGCGCGCCTGGATGTCCTGGGCCTGGTAGATGGCAGGATCGAGTTGCGCCAGCACCTGGCCGGCCTTCACGCGAGAATTGAAGTCCGCAAAAATGTACAGGACGGTTCCCGACACGTAGGAACCGACGGGCACGGTCGTCAGCGGATTAATCGTGCCCGTTGCCTGGACGACGGCGGTAATATCTCCCCGCTTGACGGGCGAAGTGAAATACTTTGCTCCGCTCGAGCGGGCGCGCATCACCATCCCGACGGTTACGAGCGCCACGGCGGCGATGCCGACGATCAAGAAAAACTTTTTGTGTTCTCGAATAACCTTGCCGATCTCCATGGTCCCCATCCTGTTTTCAATTGAAAGCGTCGAGCTTCCAGAACTCCCAGGCTTTCCGGGCGGGTTAAGGAGGCGGCCCGAGAGGCCCTGGCGACCCCTTATGTTCAAAGCGGCGCACCAACTCGTCAAATTTCGTTTGTTGCGCCGGATTCAGGATTTTCCGGATACGCCCGCGGGTTTCGTTGCGCACGGCCCTATACTCTTCGCCGACTTGTTGGTCCAGGGCCCGGTGTTTTTGGAAAGAATCATTAATGATTTCCGTCAGTTGCTGGGTCTGGTCGGCCGTCAAGTCCAATTCCTGGGTCAGCCGCCGAACTATGCGCTGCGGGTCCGGGTGTCCGGAGCGCCGCACCCAATGGCCGGAATACCAGGCGTAAACGAACAGGCCCGCAGCCCCGGCGATAACGCCGCACAGGAAAGTCAGAACGAAATAGAGATAAGCCTTGCGAGTCATTTCTCGGAAGGTCCTGCCTGCGGGATTGGGCGGTGCGGGTTCCCGGTTTGGCTCACCCAAGTGTCGTCGGCGAAGACGATCCCATTGGAGTTTGAAGCCTGGTCCGCCTGCGCCATCAAATCGGCGCTGGCCGGCTCCCGCACTGGTCCGCTGGTCGGCAGCCCAAGCGCCAATAAGGTCAGCGTCGCCAAAAGCATCGTGGCAAAAGCGACGCGCCGCCCCACCCTTTCCACAAATTCCCTCGCGGCGCGCTCCGCCCCGGGAGGGGATGCCAGTCGCCTGAGCAGCCGGTCGGTGAACCCGAAAGTCGGCTCCGGGAGCGGGTCCGCAGCCGCGGCGCGGAAGGCCTCCGAGACTCGGCCCCAATCTTCGGCATAAGACCGGCACGCTGCGCATTTTTCCAGGTGCGCACGGAGGAGTTCCGGCACGGCGTCGGCCCGCTCTTCTTCGACCATCATTCGGAAATCATCGCAGCGCATGGCATGTCTCCTTCCCCGTGATTCATTTCCGCGAGCGCGGCGCGGGGCCCTTGGACCTGTACTTTTTCCAATCCTCGAGCATCCGCTTGCGGGCCCGATGGAGCCTGACCTTCACGGTGCTGACGTTCAAATCCAGGATCTCAGCAATTTCCTCAACGGACAAATCCTCCAACTCCTTCATCGTCAGGATAATGCGGTCGTCCGCGGGGGCGCGGGCCAGAAGCTGATCCACGAGATCTGTTCGCGCCAGCCGCTCATCCGCGCCCTCGCGCCCTTCCTTCGGTGGGCGTTCGGCCCGAGCCTCCATCTGTTTTCGGCCTTCCTCGCCCATTTGCCAGAAGTACCGCACCCGCGAGGCCCGTTCGCGTCGCAGGTAGTCGTAACAGTGGTTGAGGGTAATTCGGGCCAGCCAAGTCCCGAATGACGACTGAAAATTGTAACTTCGAATCGCCAGGAACGCCTTAACAAAGGCTTCCTGGGCGAGGTCCTCGACCTCGTCCCGACGCCGGACGAGATGAAAAATGAGAGAGAAGACCCGCCGCTGGTGGCGTTCGACCAACCTGCCGAAAGATTCTCGGTCGCCGGCCTGGACACGCTGGATCCATTCCACTTCCTGGGCCAGGTCGTTGGGTGTTGTCGCCATCCCATTTCCATCGTTACGCCCACCTCACTGGTTCTCGACGAGTGTGGGGAAGGCCAGGTTACATTCTGCCGTTTCCGAGGGCCCGGGCTTGACATAATTTATGTTGACCCATATAACATGTCGTGGGAGAATCCCCGTATGATCATTGGAACGCGGTTGCGAAAGTTAAGAGAAGATCGACATTTTTCACAAGGTGACATTGAGAAGCGGACCGGGTTGCTCCGCTGTTACGTTTCCCGGGTTGAGAATGGCCATACCGTACCCTCCCTGGAAACTTTGGAGAGGCTCGCCTCCGCCCTCGAGCTCCCCCTCTACATGCTTTTTTATGAGGGGGACGAGCCTCCGGCGTTGCCGAAGCTGAGCAAACGGCAATCCGCGGAAGAACTGGCCATGGCAGAAGCCTCCGCCGAGGAGAGGCGCTTCCTGACGAAAGTCCGGAAGCTGTTCGGCAAGATCAACTCCAAGGACCGGCGGCTGCTTCTCTACGTGGCACAAAAGCTGGCCAGCCGCTAGGCCACCCTGATTAGAGCTTGGCATCCCGGCGACGCTCTGGCGCTCGTGCCGGGAGGGGCGTATTATTCCCATTCAATGGTCCCCGGCGGCTTCGACGTAATGTCGAAGACGACACGGTTAACTCCTTTGACCTCATTCACAATTCTCGTCGAAATGCGTTCCAGCAAGGCGGCGGGGAGTTTCGCCCAGTCGGCGGTCATGCCGTCTTCGGATTCCACCGCGCGCACCGCGATCGTCCAGGCGTAAGTCCGCGCGTCGCCCATCACGCCCACGCTCGATACGGGCAACAACACCGCAAACGACTGCCAGAGCCGTTCGTAAAGCCCCGCCGCACGCACTTCTTCCTCCACCACCGCGTCGGCCTCGCGCACCATTCGCAGGCGCTCCTCGGTGACTTCCCCCAAGATGCGCACCGCCAATCCCGGCCCCGGAAACGGCTGCCGGTTGACGACTTCTCGGCCCAGACCTAGTTCCCTGCCCACGGCGCGCACTTCATCCTTGAACAACTCGCGCAGAGGCTCGATCAGCTCGAACTTCAAATCGCTCGGCAACCCGCCCACGTTGTGGTGGCTTTTGATGACCGCCGCCGGACCTTTCACGGAAACGGATTCGATGACGTCGGGGTAAAGCGTGCCCTGGACCAGGAACCGGACGTCGCCCCGGCTTCGCGCCTCTTCCTCGAAAACACGGATGAACTCTTCGCCGATGATCTTGCGCTTGCGCTCCGGGTCCGTCACGCCTGCCAGGCGCGCGAGGAAGCGTCCGCTGGCGTCCACGGTTTGGACGTTCAGGTGCGCCTGCTGGCGAAGCTTCGCCGTCATGGTCTCGAATTCGTTTTTCCTCAGCACACCGTTATTTACAAACACGCAAGTCAGACGGTCGCCGAGGGCCCGGCCCACCAGCGTTGCCGCCACGGAGGAATCCACTCCGCCCGAAAGCGCCGAGAGCGCCTGCCCGTCGCCCACGCGCTCGCGCACCCTCTCGACCGTTTCTTCAATGAATGATTTCGGAAACCAGTTGGGCCGGACCTTCGCGATGTCGAGCACAAAGCGCTTCAAAATCTCGTCACCGTGGTCCGTGTGGCGGACCTCGGGATGAAACTCCACGGCGTACATCCGCGCCTCGGGGTTCTCGATCACTGAAACCGCGTTTTCGGTGCGGCCAGTGACTTCAAAACCCGGCGGCACCGCCGTCACGTGGTCGCCGTGACTGTTCCAGACGCGCAGGGGCGCGGGCAGGCCGCCAAGCAACAGGCTCTGAGGAGAGAACTCGAGCCGGGCGAAGCCGTACTCCCGCCGCTCGGCTCGCTCCACCTTGCCGCCCAGCTTCCAGGACATCAGTTGCAGCCCGTAACAAATTCCCAGGATCGGGACACGCATCTCGAAGACCCGGTCATCGCAGGAGGGCGATCCCGGGTCGTAAACCGAGGCCGGGCCGCCACTCAAAATGATCGCCTGCGGGTTCAGTTTCCTGAGCTCCTCCAGAGGAACGTTGCACGGGACGATGACGGAGTAAACGTGCTGCTCGCGCACGCGGCGTGCGATGAGTTGCGCGTATTGCGCGCCAAAATCGAGGATGACAACCGGGCGAGGGGATTGATTCATCAGATCATTGATTCATCGGGGGATTGAGCCATTGTGTGATTGAGCGATTGATTTATCGGGCCATCGGGTCATCTATCCATTGAGCCGATGAGTGGTAGATACAAGCCACGGCCTTCTGACATCCCCCTCCGACTCTCCTACAATGAACCAATGATTCAATCACTCAATCGCCCGATGAATCAATCACTCAATCATTTCACGACGATGTTCACGAGCTTCTTCGGAACCACGATGATTTTGATGACCTTCTTCCCATTAAGATACTGCGCCACCTTTTCCTCCGCCAGGGCGCGACGGCGGATTTCTTCTTCCTCGACACTGACTGCGACACGAATACGCCCACGCAGCTTGCCGTTCACCTGGACGGGGATCTCGATTTCCTCTTCGGCCGCAAGCTCGGCGTCCGCGGCGGGCCAGGGCACGCGGACCAGCGGGCCGAGGTTTCCCAGTCCCTCCCAGATTTCATCGGCGACGTGCGGCGCAAAGGGCGAGAGCGAAATCACCATCAACTCGAGCGCGGCCCGGAAGGCCTCCGCCCGAAGCTTGCCGCGCTCAAACTCCGGCTCGGCTTCCGCCAGCTCGTTCACCAACTCCATGCACATGGCAATGTCAGTGTTGTAGTGCCAGCGTACTTCCATATCGTCAGTTACATGGCGGAGCACTTGGTGCGCCTTGCGAAGCAGCCGCCGCTCTACCGGGTTGAGCTTTTCCGCGCGCCACGCGCCGCTTGCGGCGGGTTTCACGGCGCGGAGTATTTCCTGATGCTTGGCTGCGAGGCGGTACACCCGGTTGACGAACCGCCAAGCGCCCTCGATGCCGGCGTCCGACCAGTCGAGGTCTTTTTCCGGAGGCGCCGCAAACATCGCATAAATCCGCACGGTGTCGGCGCCGTACTTCGCGCACATCTCGGTCGGGTCCACGGTGTTCCCGCGCGACTTCGACATCTTGAGCACCATCCCCTGCGTGAAGAGCCGCAGCACGGGCTCGTCGAATTCGACCAAGCCGATGTCGCGCATGACCTTGGTAAAGAAGCGCATGTAAATCAGGTGCAAAATCGCGTGCTCGATGCCGCCGATATATTGGTCCACCGGGAACCAATAGCGCACAGCGTCGCGGTTGACGGGCGCGGTCCGAATTTCCGGATCCGTGTAACGATAGAAATACCACGACGAGTCCACAAAGGTGTCCATGGTGTCAGTCTCGCGCCGCGCCGCGCCGCCGCACTTCGGACATTTCGTGTTCACAAACTCCGGGACGCTCCCGAGCGGCGATTGCCCCTCGCCCGTCAGCTTCGCGACCTCCGGCAGGAGAACTGGAAGGTCCCGTTCCGGCACAGGCACGATGCCGCAGGCGTCGCAGTAAATCATGGGGATGGGCGTCCCCCAATAGCGCTGCCGGGAGATACCCCAGTCCTTCAGTCGGTATTGGACTGTCCCTTTACCGAAGCCTTTTGCTTCGGCGTCGAGCGTCATGCGCTCGATGGCTTGCTCGGAGGCCACGTCGGAATACGCTCCGGAATGAACCAGCCGGCCGTACTCCACAAAAGCTTGTGTAGGGGCGGGTTTGCCCTTCGACGGGCTCGGGGCGATGAGCGAAGTCGACCCGAAACCCGCCTCTACTGGTTCCTCGACGGGCACAACAACGATGCGAATGGGGAGCTTATAAGCGGTCGCGAACTCAAAGTCGCGCTGGTCGTGCGCCGGCACGGCCATCACCGCGCCCGTCCCGTATTCCATGAGCACAAAATTCGCGACCCAAATGGGCACGAGTTCCCCGCTATATGGATTGCGCGCCAGGAAGCCCGTATCCACGCCCTTCTTTTCGCCCGCCGCCCGCGCTTCGCCGCCAAGCGCTGAGGCATGAATCAGCTCGATATCGGCCCGGAGTTTTTCAGGGGCCTTCGACCGCGAGATGAACTTTCGGACTGCCGGATGCTCGGGCGCCAGGAACACCGCCGTACAGCCGAAGATCGTATCCACGCGCGTCGTAAAGACCCGAATCGGCTCGTCGAGTCCCTCCACCGAAAAGTCCACGAGCGTGCCGGTGGACTTGCCGACCCAATTCTGCTGCATCGCGATGACGCGCTCGGGCCAGCGCACCAGCTTTTTCATGTCGTCCAGGAGCGCGTCGGTGTAGGCGGTAATTTTCCAGAACCACTGCTCGAGCTCGCGCTCCTCGACCGGCGTCTCCTCGTGCCGCCAGCAGCAGCCATTGACCACCTGCTCGTTCGCGAGCACGGTTTGGCACTTCGGGCACCAGTTCACGCGGCTCTTCTTGCGGTAGGCGAGTCCGCGCTCGTACATCTTGAGGAAGAACCACTGGTTCCAGCCGTAGTATTCGGGTGTGCAGGAAGCGATCTCGCGTCGCCAATCGTAGCTGAAGCCCAGGCGCTTTAGCTGGCCACGCATCTCCTTGATATTTGAAAAAGTCCACTCGGCGGGATTGCGCCCGTGCTTGATGGCGGCGTTTTCCGCCGGCAGCCCGAAGGCGTCCCAGCCCATCGGGTGGAGCACGTTCGAGCCCTTCATCCACATGAATCGCGCCAGAGCGTCGCCGAGCGTGTAGTTCCGCACATGCCCCATGTGCAACGCGCCCGAGGGGTAGGGCAGCATTTCAAGCACGTAATATTTCTTGCGCCTGGGGTCAACGTCCGCCTCGAAAAGCTTCTGGTCGGCCCAGCACCTCTGCCACTTCGCTTCGACTTTTTGTGGATCGTAGTTGGTGTCCATGGAAAGAAGCTGTCAGCAGTCAGTCCTCAATTAACAGCAACGTGCCTCGCCTTTTTCACTTTTGCTTTTTGATTTTTGCCCTTTGCCATTTGATTTGCTCTTAATCTAGCTTCCCCAGCGCACGTTCGCCCGGCTGCCAACTGCCCGCTGGTAACTGCTTGTTACGTA